>Ga0209723_1001779_pt1 | contig 31654 bp, 30 predicted proteins | sample BiotimSIPDNA_2_FD_185750 | JGI IMG/M metagenome (GOLD analysis project Ga0209723, IMG submission 185750) | Anaerobic biogas reactor microbial communites from Washington, USA - Biogas_R2 time_0 SIP DNA (SPAdes) (version 2) | ecosystem: Engineered > Bioreactor > Anaerobic > Unclassified | place...
CAAACTCTCAAATCAATGCTTGAGAGCCTTTTGGCTCTTTGTTTACTTTTCTTTTTCAACTCTTTTGAATTGAACTTAGGCTCGTTGTTTGTTTTGCTCTTCTATTCAATTTTCAAGGTCCGGTCGCACGTCGCTTGATGAAACGTGCTCATCTATAGTATCACCGAGCTTTAAGACTGTCAATCACTTTTTGACTTGTTTATAAGTGATTTTCGGTGATGTTTCGGCTGCCGAAAAAGGCTGACCGGGAATTGATTTTAGTATAAGAATTTACTTGTGTCAACTTGTTTTTGAGAAATATTATTAATATTATTAATATTTGCATTGCCTCCGTCTGACACCTATAAATTGCTTCATTAACAGGATATATATGTCACAATTATCGGTAAAAAAATAGAAATGCCGCGCTGTTTCTGATAGCGAGGCATAAATGTGCACTCAAAATATCTATGCTAAAAACATCCGCAAACCGGTGCAAATTCGTAACACCGCGAAATCCAAATTCATGTCCAATTTAGCCTCGGACAGGTCTTTGGAATATGTCATTATGAATTTTTATCATCGGATTTATTTCCACTCCTCAAAACCGGCTCATGATAGCGGTGTGTTTCAATCGATAAACTGTTCCTTATTTTCGTAATGAAGATGAGTTTTCTAACAAACCACCCGGACAATATCGGCGGCAAAACAATTGAAATTATAGTAAGAATAACCGGATGCTCCGTGTCGTTTCCAAGAACAAAGCAAAGAACGAAAAAAATCCCGGACACAATAAGAATAATTGGCCACAAATTAATGTGATTGCTCGTCAACCGAATCCAGAAGGAATCATGGGCCGAGATGAGTTTGTTGTTGATAAATTTATACAACTTGCCGATTCCATTTCCGAAAAATCTCAAAAGCATACCACTCTCCTCAGCCGAACAGACCCAAAAATATTATACGAACAAGGAACATAAAAATTGGCAATAACGCCAGAAAAAGAGAAACAGCTCTTTTTTTACTGAACGGAGGCTCGCCTCTAATTTTTCCGGTCTGACCATTCATGACAAAATTATACCCGGACTTATCACTCAGGAGCCAGACCGGCATGAGCGATAATGCTGCGTTACTAATCATCGCATAACCTTTATCGTAAGATATAGAGACATCGCGATAATCACTGACGGAATCAGCAAATGCCTTTGCCATGTCCTCAGTAATTCTTTGATATATCACCGACTGACTATCCTCGACACTTCTATCCGGACAATCTGCGAAAAATCCGGAAAGATATTGCATGTTAAATAAAACAAGATCCGCATAATCAAATGGTTCCAATTCGATTAACACTTGATCATTTAACTTCGACGCCCCGCCAACGGGAATTCTCTCCCAAGACAGGTCTTCATCGTAGGATAATCGATAATCCGATACAAAGGCATTTTTCATGAATATGTCGTCCGCTAATTCAATCTTGCTGCCTTTCCCTCGAATCGAAAGATAAGCATCTACATCACACAACCAAAAGGGGACATAGAGGCCGGTCATGTTATCCATGTTGTTATGATCGGCAAAATGAGCCGGAGTCAATAATCCGCCATTACACCAGGCCAAAAAGCGTTTTTGAGCCTTTTCTTTGCTTATTTTGAAAGGAATAATGTAATCTGCCTTTTTCTCGCCGGACATACGTTCAGATATGATTGCAGAGGACCCGCAATACATGCATACCGTTGATATCGTTTTGTGATCTGTAACGACCTTTGCACCGCAGTTACTGCATAAGTATTGTTTTGCTTCTTCGTTGCTGTACAGCGAAGCTCTCTCTTCTATGTGAACAGCTCTCGTTTTAGGTAACGAGACCCGGGGAAATATTGCAGCATCAATGTCGGTATCCGGTTCAGATAATATGTCTTCATTCTTTTGTGCCTGCGTTTCAGTATGAATGATAGATGACGATACGATATTTTCAGGCGCAATGTGTGCGTTGCAGAACCAACAAGTCATGACTTGCTCATCTGCGTCAAAAGACAAATTTGCACCACACGAAGGGCATTTATAAGATATCGTCATTTTATTCTCATCATCCCTAATTTCTTCATTGTGCTAACACAACATTTAGAAACGCCCGCCGCCACCACCGGTTCGACCGCCGCCGCCGCCTCCGCCGCCTCCGCCACTAAAACCACCACCACCGCTTGAAGACGTACTTACATAAGTAACACTAACCGTCTTCCTGCTAAAGGTGTCGGAGTTTTGGTAGACCTCAGAATTATTGTGATCTAAGTATGTTGATGAATTAGTTGTCGGTATCTTTTTTCGCTTTTTCATTATCCATAACACAATTAACAGTGCCAACACAACCGGCAAGATATACATACCCAGATAGGTCAGAATTAAAAGACCCGATGTGAAATTATGATTCTGAACTCTTTTTATCGAGGCAATCGCCGCGCCTCCAAAGTCATCGTTAGCTAATCTAACCTTGACCGATTGAAATATCTCCTCACACTCCGAATTGGTGATTGAAGCGTGTGCTGTACCGTATGTGAATATATAAAAATATCGCTCTTGAACGTCAATATAAATCATGACTCCGGAATTATCTTTGAGAAATACAACGTCTGCTAATTCGCGGTACTTTTTATCGATAAAGGCGTTGAGCTCAGAATCCTCACTTCTAACAAAGTTCTCCTTGATATCAGCCGTATAGACAAAAACATTAACATCTTTTTCACGAGCTATCGTTCTCGCCAGTTCATTGATTTTATCGAATTCTTCCTGGCTAAATATCTTGCCGTTGTCTTCAACCACATAAGTTTTCGGAGGAGGAACGACCATGAAAACATAAAGAAAAACAGACAGGATAACTGTAACGATAAACAAGGCCCACAAACTGTAAGATAGAAGGGCTAACTCCTTGCCGAGATCACGCCGAAAATTCGTCTTCTCGGTCTTTGGGATAGACAAATCAGCCATTAATAGAAACCTCCCATCACAATAAAACTCAGGACAAAGTGAACAAGTGCAGCACAAACGGGTAACAGCCCCAAAAATATCAGGAACAACTTGACTCGGCTGATCGGAGGCGAACCGGCCACCTTGCCTGTTTGTCCGTTCATAGCAAATGTGTATGTTTTTCCGGCATATTTATAGTTGAGAAACCAGAACGGCATCAGCGCGTACTTCACATTCACTATTTCTGCTGTAGAATCATCCTGCTTGATTGATAATGTTTTGTACTTTTTTGTCGACGACTTGAAAATTTCTGCGATGAACTTCGTCACGCGATTGTAAACCTTCTTGTTATGACTATCTGACGACACATCGTATCGGTTTGCAAAAAATCCCGAAAGGTATGACATGTTAAACGGAAGGATCTCCGAATATTCGTAGGGTTCAACCATCTCAACGAGCTCATCGTCGAAGTCCGACGCGCCATCATAAGGAATTCTATCCCAGCAAATTTTCTGATGCCGAAGGATATCGTAATACGATGTTGTCGTCGTAACTTTATTTCCGACGGTCACAGTTGTAGTCAGCGTTCCCTCCGCAGTTATGTTCATCTTTGCGTCGACATCGTACAACCAAAACGGCACATAGATACCGGTGATTTTTTCTATATTTTCGTTTTTAACAAATGAAATCGGCGTCATCCGCCCTGCGGAACACCACTTGAAAAATTTCTTAACTGCTTCTTTCTTTCCATATTTAAACGGAATAATAAAATCAGGTTTTCTCACATCGACTAAGCGCTCAGATATCATAGTCGGCGAGCCACAGAATGTACAAAAGGTAGCGGAAGTGTTGATATCCGTAATCACTTTCGCGCCGCAACTGTCACAAACAAATTGAATTGTCTCGGCTTCAGAGAATAATTCTTCACTATTGCTTTGAGCCGAATCCGGTTCAGCCTCTGCTTGCTGAGCTTGGATTCCGCCTTGCGAAATTGCCGCGTCCCGCTGATTTTCCGCATCCAATAAAGACTCTTGCAATACCGCTTCCGGAGAAGCAAGGTCATGAGGACTAATACTTGCACCGCAAAACTCGCAGGTCATCATTTGCTGATCCGCATCGAAAAAAAGGCTTGCTGCACAGCCGGGACACTTATATGAAACCGCCATATTCACTCCTTAGTTCCAAAAATAATGACAATTCGTCTTCCTTTCTTATGAAAGATTATTGTCCGATAATATCAAATCTTCATTATTATACTATTTGATCACACAATCTTCGACACAATTATAAAAATCTAAAAAATAACTGATGGCAGAACATAACCGAACCCTCTCTATTATGATTCCTCAGGCTCCTATCTCAGATTTTTTGGCAGCTCGGGCAGTAATAGACAGAACCGCCCATGAAGCTTTCTTTTACGATTATGTCGGAACACTTTTCACAAGGCGAACCCAATGTATTCTTCGACATTTTCGTGCGATACGATCCGGGCACACCATACAAGTCCTTTTCAGTATCACGGCCACCCTTCTCAATCATTTCTGCTGCGATACGAATCATTGATTCAAGCAGGGCTCTCTTCTCTATAGTTGCAAGCGTATGCACCTTTCGCTTCGGATGAATTCCGGCAACATACAAGATGTCTTGAATCATTCCATTTCCGATGCCCGGGAAGCGTTGTTCAGTTGCAAGAAAAGCTTTGGCACTTAATGAGTTTTTTGATGCGTCAAGGATTTCATAATAGCGCTTGGGAAATTCATCAGAAAAGAGAGATGTCGCAGATCGACTCGCTTTGTAATACTCGTCACCAAAATGATCATCATGCAAAAGTAACGCACCATACATACCGACAGAAAATGCAAGGCTTCGCTCATCATCAAACTTAATCAGAAGCTGATAGTTTTCCAGTTGTGAGTCGACGAGAAGTCGACAATGGATGCCGTCATTGAAACTGAGCCGCAATCCATTGTCAAATACCAAATCGACATAAATGCCGAATCCTTCTGCATCAACCACCTTTGCGTTGACTAAATCGTTATGATAAAGCGCAGGCTCCTTATTGAAAAAACAGAATTTGTGAAGCTTTGTTGGTGGCATAACGGCTGTCACTTGTCTATTCATCAGTTCACTTCGAAGTTGCTTTGCGAGATTCAATGCTTCCGGTAGTTCAATCATAATCGTTCTCCTTCTAATCTTCAATTTGATGTGGCAGCCTGTCCATATTTTCAGGACAAATTCTTCCCGGTTACTCTATGTTAGTAATTCTGACATAACGACGCAACGGATATTCACCATCATGAGCTTCGCCGGAAAAGAGTTCTGACATTGATCCGCCTCTCGTGACACGCACCACACCGCTTCTCAACAAAGCGAGGCTTAATGACTCTCTCTTTTCGGGAAGACAAATTAGTCCTGCAGTCTGTAAGACTGTCTTATATGGTCGCAACGCGCTGACTATATTTTTTGAAGGTAATCGCTTTACACGGACATGACCGAACATATTTGAAAGTTCAGGTGCAGAGTCCGTCTGCGCGGATAAAGAACAACCTGCGCCTTGGTAAAATGCACCGTCTGAATTATCATTACCGGTCAAAAATCGATTGATATTCTCAAAATGCTGCCTAAGGGTTTTATCGGCACGGATGCCGAGACTTTCTGATTGATTTTTTTGACACGATTCTTCCAGAATCGGAAGAAATCTTTCGCAAAATCGATGAACCTCCCCCATATCTTCTGTGTCCAAAAAAATGGTCTGGCAAGAACTGCACAAGATCTGATCCGTCTTAATAATGTGGTCAGCCAGTGATTGTAGCTCTCTATCTTGATCTTCATACCCGGATATATAAGCAAAACTCAGTTTGTGCCCCCATTCGATTAGTTTAACTCCGACAGGCGCCATTTGGCGGACGGCACTTACTGCCGCCTCTCCGCCCCAGATCACGATGCCATCCGCCATTAGGGATAGTGTCTTGATCGTTGCGATATCTGATGACGGCGTATCAAATACGTAGATATAATCGCCTAATCGAGGTTCAATTTCGACTAGGCCGGCGATAATCTCAATCGATAGTCCATTATCCGCCTGCGGAAGCTTAAGTATATTGATGTTTCCGCTCAAGAGCCCTTCTATGAGTGAAAATGCAGGCAATCCGTCCATATTTCCGGCAGCAATGTGAAGTAGTACACCTAATGGCATGGGCTGTACTTGAATGGTACTTTCTCCAAGAGGTGGCCGGGTACGGGCCGGAGCGAAGAAATCCTCTCCTAGTTCAGTCCGCACTTTGAATTCTATGTTTTCCCGACACATCATACGAACGGCTTGATTTTTATAAGTATCTGCTCTCGACGACACCAGTTCGGCGATTCTGTGATCGTATGCACCGGATGCTATCTTTTGAGACAACCGGTCCAGTGCTGATACGACAATCTCCACATCAATATATCCTTGCTCTAGCGTGATGCAAATGTCCTCGGGCATTCTTTTCAGTATGTCATCTTGTCTTGATACTTCAACCCGCCGACCTTTTTCAAGAATCATTTCAACGCCTCCTTAATCAAATTCTCTGCGCCAGCCGCGCAGGTTTTGATGTCGTGAAGTCCGACGCGCCCGACAATTTCGATATACGCCGATTTATTGCCGCACGGGCATGTCTCGCCTTCTCGCAGCACCGCCAAATCGTCTGTCATAACGCTAAGTATCGGTGTAGCATAAACCATCGGCGTCAATAAATTGAGTAATCCGACTTGACCGTATGACAGAGGCTCGAGCGTGTCAACATCTCTTATCAGCGCCCGCCCATATCTGGGGATGTGAAAATGATGATAGCGGCAATCACAATATAGTATCGGATGCTCAACTGCGCCAAAAAACTCAATGATATCTATATCTTGAATGCCTAATACTCTTTCAGCCAACCTGTAAAATGTCTCCTTGTCGACTTTTTCGCTGTAGTGATTCTTCCATCCGCCGCCGAGCATAATTTTCGAGCCTTTTTTTAGCTTGAGATGTATACCTTTTTCGTCCATGATTTTCAGCGCAAAATAGGTATAAGCAGGAAAGCCCATAAATCGAACCGGAAACATAGATCGGCTTAATTCGATGATCTGCTCAACGATATTTTCAATGTCTGCTCCATACTTCCCGTCTTGATAGAGAATTGCAAATTTTCGACGAATCGCCGGCGCGAAAAATGTCGAACCATATGCGGTCTTGGTAACCGCAGCAGTATTCCCCCGATGTGGCTTATAACCAAAAATCACATAATTACATGGGCGAAGCGATAATAAATGTCGCCAGGCGGCGATTTTATAAACCATAGAAGCTCCGAAAAGCAACCCGCTAAATTCAAATCCGATCTCGCTCTTTTTCCCTCGGGTGCCGGAAGATGTAGCACGTATAAGCATTCGTTTTTTTGACATAGAGAAAATGTTATGGTGTTTAAATAGCAAAGTAGGTACTACCGGAAAATCTGAAAGCTGGTTGAAAGAGCGAATAGCTTCCGGCGTGATACCGAGACCATCCAAGATTTTTTTATACTCAATACAGTGAAGATATTGATAATTACAATTTTCCTTCATCGCAGATAAGAACAGAGCGTCCGTCTCGGACGTTTCAAATGGACTGCCTTTAAGAAACAGCTTCGCCCGATATCCCATCTTTGACTCCTAACAAAATTATTATGTCACAATACATCCATGCTCTCAACATATTCTGACGTATGAACTATGTGTGATTGATAACGTATCGTTCTTCTCAGAAACCAATTAATATATCGCAATAATTATAAGAAAAGACCGCCCCTGAAGAAACAGGAGCGGTCCGGAGTTCATTATGAATTTGTCAGAATTATCTTTGCTCAATAGCGGCCTGAGCTGCAGCCAATCGTGCGATCGGAACACGGAAAGGCGAGCAGGAAACATATGAGAAGTCCAGCGTGTTGCAGAAATGAATTGAAGAAGGATCTCCACCATGTTCTCCGCAAATGCCAAGCTTGATGTTCGGGCGGGTCTTACGACCGGCCTCGGAAGCAATTTGCATCAATTTGCCGACACCGACAGTATCCAAACGGGCAGTCGGATCACTCTCGAAGATCTTCTTCTGATAATAAGCATCCAGAATCTTGCCGGCATCATCACGAGACAATCCGTATGTCATCTGAGTCAAGTCGTTGGTACCGAATGAGAAGAACTCGGCCTCAGTAGCAATTTCATCCGCAGTTAAAGCCGCGCGCGGAATCTCGATCATGGTACCGACAGAATATGTCATCTTGACTCCGGCAGCCTCAATCAAAGCATCAGCTGTCTTCACGATAATATTCTTAACGAATTTGAGTTCTTTGAGTTCGCAAACAAGAGGGATCATGATCTCAGGGACGACCTGAGGTCCGCCATCAGCATTCACGGCAATTGCAGCAGAGATAATAGCCTTGGTCTGCATTTCGGCAATCTCCGGATAGGTTACTGCCAATCGGCATCCGCGATGTCCGAGCATCGGGTTAAGTTCATGCAAACTATCAATTACATCGCTTAATTCATTCGCCGACATGCCCAGAGCAGTTGCAAGCTCTGCAATATCCGCTTCAGCCTGAGGCAAGAACTCGTGAAGCGGCGGATCCAGGAGACGGATGGTAACCGGGTATCCCTTCATTTCACGGAACAAGCCTTCAAAATCACTCTGCTGATACGGAAGGATTTTCTCCAACGCTTCGCGACGAGCTTCCTCGGTCTTTGCAACGATCATCTGGCGGAAAGCAAAGATGCGCTCGGCTTCAAAGAACATGTGCTCAGTTCTGCATAGACCGATGCCCTCAGCGCCCAATCCAAAGGCAACTTTTGCATCACGAACCGTGTCCGCATTCGTGCGAATTTTCATTGTTCGGTACTCGTCGGCCCAATCCATGATGGTCTTGAAATCACCGGATAGAGTCGCTTCTTCGGTAGCGATCTTGCCGGAATATACATTACCGCTTGTACCATCGAGAGAAATCCACTCGCCCTCATAATACTTCTTGCCATCCTTGGTCTGGAAGTACTTCTCTTCTTCTTTGATAATCAAATCCGAACAACCGGATACACAACACTTACCCATGCCGCGCGCGACTACGGCCGCGTGAGAGGTCATACCACCGCGACCGGTGAGAATACCCTGAGAAGCATCCATTCCCGCCAAATCTTCCGGAGATGTTTCCAGACGAACCAGCAAAACTTTCTTTCCGGCAGCAGCTGCCACTGTCGCGTCCTTTGCATTGAAGTAAACTTCTCCTGTCGCTGCTCCGGGAGAAGCAGGAAGTCCACGAGCAATTGCCGTTGCTGCCTTAAGCGCTGCTTGCTCAAAGGTCGGGTGCAACAAAGCATCCAGCTGCTTGGGGTCAATCTTCATGATAGCTTGCTCTTTGGTGTTAAGGCCTTCTTTTACCATGTCCACGGCAACCTTCATCGCTGCAGCCGCAGTACGCTTACCGTTACGGGTCTGCAACATGAAAAGCTGTCCACGCTCGATGGTGAATTCCATATCTTGCATATCCTTGTAGTGCTGTTCTAACTTGATAGCGATATCGGCAAATTGCTGATATACATCCGGCATCACTTCCTTAAGCTGATCGATGGTCTGAGGGGTACGAATACCTGCAACAACATCCTCGCCTTGTGCATTCATCAAAAACTCACCATAAAGTTTGTTCTCTCCTGTCGCCGGATTTCTTGTAAAAGCAACACCGGTACCGGAAGTGTCACCCATATTGCCATATACCATTTCCTGAACATTAACAGCCGTTCCCCAGCTGCCCGGAATGTCATTCATACGACGGTAGAGAATCGCACGCTCGTTATTCCATGAACGGAATACGGCCTTGATAGCCTCGAATAGCTGTACCTTGGGCTCCTGTGGAAAGGGCTCGCCCTTGTTCTCTTGATATACAGCCAAAAAGCGCTTCACGACTTCTTTCATTGCATCGGCGTCAAGGTCTGTGTCCAGCTTAGCGCCGCGCTCTTCTTTGATTGAATCGAAGACATTTTCATATTTACTCTTACTGATCTCCATAACCACGTCACTGAACATGGTGATGAATCTGCGATAACTATCATATGCAAAGCGCGGATTTCCGGTCAATGCGGCAAGACCTTCAACGACTTCATCGTTGAGCCCCAGGTTCAAAATCGTATCCATCATGCCCGGCATGGAAGCACGTGCTCCGGAACGTACGGAAACCAAAAACGGATTTGTCGGGTCGCCTAATTTTTTGCCGACCACTTTTTCTGCTTCAGCGAGCGTGTCGAAAATTTCTTTTTCAATGTCCTCGGCAATAAATCCGCCATCATCATAATAGCGAGTACAAGCTTCGGTCGAAATTGTAAAACCACGCGGAACAGGCAAGCCTAAACCCGTCATCTCCGCAAGATTGGCGCCCTTACCGCCAAGGAGGTTTTTCATCCCGGCATTACCCTCGGTAAACATGTAAACATACTTCGTCATCGTACTTCCTCCGTAATTCAGTGCTTATTTTTCAAATACCATTGTATCACTGTACCCGTTCTACAAAGCGGTATTATGAAATCAGAAATCGAATTTGTCGACAAAAAACTCTTCTAGTCGGCTGATTGGATACCGTACGTTACCCGGCTCAAATTCAACCTTCTGCATTGTGTCTCGGAGACGAATTTCGACACATCCGTCATCCACAGAGTCAAAATCGAAAACCACACAATAAGGCGTACCAATTTCGTCTTGTCGACGATATCTTTTGCCGATAGATTGGCGATCATCAAATTCACATGTATATAACTTGGATAGTCTTTCGTAAATGGGCAATGCCTGGTCGGAAAGTTTTGCGGAAAGCGGCAATATGCCGATTTTGATAGGTGCCAAAGCCGGATGAAAACGCATAATTGTTCTGACGTCACCATCACCAAGATCTTCTTCATCGTATGCAGAACACATGAACGCTAGCGTCACACGGTCTACACCCAAAGACGGCTCAATGACATACGGGATATATTTCTCGTTCTTGGCAGGGTCAAAATATGACAAGTCTTCCTTTGCATGAGTCATGTGTTGCTTTAAATCGTAATCTGTTCGATCCGCAATACCCCACAACTCACCCCAGCCGAACGGAAATAAGAATTCAAAATCGGTAGTCGCATTCGAGTAAAAAGCGAGCTCTTCCTTGGCGTGATCTCTGGTGCGGAGCTCCGCTTCCGGAATGCCCAAGTCCAAAAGCCATTGATAACAGAACTTTTTCCAGTAATCAAACCACTCTAAATCCGTCCCGGGCTCACAAAAAAATTCAAGCTCCATCTGTTCAAATTCGCGAACACGAAATATAAAATTGCCGGGAGTAATCTCGTTTCTAAAGGCTTTGCCGATTTGGCAAATTCCAAACGGAATTTTCCGGCGAGATGAACGTTGAACATTCTTAAAATTGACAAAAATGCCCTGAGCTGTCTCCGGGCGCAGATATACCTCGTTCTTGCTGTCCTCGAGAACACCCATAAACGTTTTAAACATCAGGTTAAATTTTCTGATATCCGTGAAGTTGTGGCCGCCACATTGCGGACAAGCAATATTATTCTCATTGATTAACTCGAGCATCTTTATATCCGGCAACCCCTCAATTTGGATATCAAGATGATTTTCAGAAGCATAGTCTTCGATCAATTTGTCTGCACGATGTCTGGCTTTACATTGACGACAATCAATCAATGGATCAGAGAAGCCTCCGACATGTCCGGAAGCAACCCAAACCTGAGGATTCATCAAAATAGCACAATCGAGTCCGACATTGTGAGGATTTTGCTGAACAAAACGCTTCCACCATGCCCCTTTTACATTGTTCTTGAGTTCGACGCCAAGAGGGCCGTAATCCCACGAATTTGCCAATCCACCGTATATCTCGGATCCGGGAAAAACGAATCCGCGCGTTTTGGCAAGAGAAACGATTTTTTCCATTGTTTTGGGGTCGCTCATTCCTCGTCAGCCTCCGTTTCATCAACCACTTGATCTTCAACCTCTGAAATGTCTTCTCCGTCTAGAGCACGAAGGTCCTCGATGTCTTCATCGGATACATCCATATCCGACTCATCATCACTATCTTCGGTGCGCTTCAAAAACGCAATCAGTTCATCACCTGGTTCCGGCTCTTCCGCAGGCGCGGGGTTGATGATTGGTTCGATAAACGCATCCAGCGAAGCCTGATTTTCTGCTTGCTCTCGTGCAAGCCGTCTTGCTTCTTCAATTTCCGGGCGAAGCGGAACGACCGGCGTATGAATCCCGGGAACGCCGACCACCTTGCCTGCGACGATTTCTTCGCATGCCAAAGTAACAAGATTGGGACCCTCCGCCTCTACCATGGGTTGCGCCCCATCAACGAGCTGACGAGCTCTCTTTGCGACGAGCATAGCCAAAGTATAGCGAGATTCTGCCTTGGGTAATAATTTTTCAATTGGTGGTTTGATTAGCATTATGGGCCTCCTTGTGTGTGGGTTGTATTACTCTGCGCCCGATACCATAGGCTTTCAAGCGAAAAAGTCATCCTTCGAGTATTCGATCTTCAATTCCAATCTGTCTGCAATAGCGGTGTTTCTCTGCTTCGATAATTGCGATAATTCTTTGAGCGGCGTCATGTACATTATCGTTGATGACGGCATAATCAAAGAGGTCTGCCTTAGGAATCTCAACACTGGCTTCCAGAAGACGTCTCTCAATGAGCTCCATCGACTCCGTACCTCTGCAAATTAATCTGCGTCGAAGTTCAGACAATGTCGGCGGCAACAGAAATATCGTTACGGCCTCCGGATAGTTCTCCTTCAGTGCAAGTGATCCGGAAACCGTCAGATCAAATAACACATCCCGACCATGTTCAATATGATCTATTAGCGGCTTGATCGGCGTACCGTAATAGTTGTTCAGATATATATCATGCTCAAGAATTTCTCCCCGAGCCATCATCTGCTTGAATTCGTCTTCGGTGCGAAAATAATACGACACACCATTTGTTTCACATGAGCGCATCGGTCGAGAGGTCACGGATATCGAATGCGCGATGTCCGGAATCTGTTCGCGGACTTTTTCTATTACCGTGCCTTTGCCAACTCCGGAAGGGCCGGATACCGAGACCAAAAGGCCTCGTCGCGTCAGCGAACTCTTCGAATCACTCACGATGGCTGTCCCTCCGTTTCCGTCAGCGTTTGGCCTGCATCGCTCTGTGTTATTGAAAGTAATTTTTCTATTTCTTCAACCGATAACGCCGATAAAACCACGTGGTCGCTGTCCATGACGAGGACTGACTTGCTTTTTTTCCCGGATGAAGCATCAATCAATGATCCTCTGTCACGAGCATCCTGTACCAGTCTTCTTATCGGTGCAGACTCAGGTCCGACAACGCTGATGAGTCGATCGGATGAAATCAAGTTACCAAATCCTATCTGAATAAATGTCACGTACGCCTCCGTTGGTCTACACGATATTTTGAATTTGCTCGCGAATCTGCTCAACCGTAGTTTTCATATCAAGGACGAGATTACTCATCATCAAGTCATTTGCCTTAGAGCCGATGGTGTTTATTTCGCGATTTGTCTCTTGAATGATAAAATCGAGGCGCTTTCCAATCGATCCCTCTGACAATAATGTCGCCTCAATCTGTTCAAGATGACTTCTTAATCTTGTGATCTCTTCGTCCACCGAACACCGATCCGCAAAGAGGGCAATTTCGGCTTCTCTGCGCGCTTCATCATAAAAGAGCTCCGCTTGATCGCCGATTAATTCCTGAATTCTGACTTTAAGCCGTTCTCGATACTCTTGTGGTACAGTAGGCGCTCGGTGCTCAACTTGCTCCAGTAAGGCGATTAATACCTGTCTCTTCGAAAGAACATCTGCCACCAGACGCTCTCCTTCGGTTTCTCTCATCAATGTGATTGCGTCCAGTGCGCCGTCAAGCGCTCCAAATAATGCCGTCTTCAACAAATCCGTATCCGTCTCTGCCGAAATCGGCTTGATGACATCGGGAAAACGTGATATTACGGAAACACCCACATCATCCTTACGTCCTGTCGCTTCCGCGATTTCTTTCATGAGTGCCGAATACTTCTCTACTAAATCCATCTGACAAACCAGATCGGTCTTGCTGAGAGCAGTATCATCTATGTTGATAAACACGTCTGCCTTGCCTCTGATGAGACGACTTGAGACGCGTTCCTTGATAAGTGGCTCAAACGATAATAATGCGCGCGGCATGCGAATCTGAACGTCACAATATCTGTTGTTGACCGACTTTAACTCGACGACAATTCGACCGGTTTCTGTCACTGATTCTGCTCGACCGTAACCGGTCATGCTTGCTGCCATGCTATATTCTCCTGCTCTTTAACGTAAATCATCGTAACGTAAATACGGGGATGCTCAAATCAGCTTAAAATCAAGGGTTTTCGGGCTCTTATGCCGCGAAAGTCATTATATATCATGCCCCAAAAATGCGCAAGCGCGAAAAACGTCGTTCGCGCCTAGAGCCGCAACGGTTTGAAGCCAATATAATCCGCAGATGTCAGACGATAATCTACCCCTCTCACGAGACCTTGTATTGCCTTTTCGTGACCTTTTCCGTGAAGATGACCATAAACACATATATCTACACCAAACTCGACGCACAATTCCGAAAAACCGGATTCGGAACGGTCGGATAAAAGCGGCGGGTAGTGCATCATTACAATCGTACGATCCTCGGGAAATTGACGCAGCTGTTCTCCTGCTCGCAAAGATCTGGCCAAACGTCCGACTTCACGATCAAGAATCAAGCGATCCGCCAGAGAGAATTCGGCGTGTTCGGGAAGAATCCACCCTCTGGTGCCGCATACAATAGTTCCGTCACAATAAAATGCATTGTTTTTTAATAACCGTATCGAGGTGATCCCTGCGTCTGCCATCATTTTTTCTACTTTTCCGCTGGTTCCCCACCAAAAATCATGATTTCCTTTAGTAATAATTTTTTGACCAGGCAATCGATCTATGTACTTCAAGTCTTCAAGCGCATCCTCAGGTCTCATCGCCCAAGAAATATCTCCGGGAATCAAGACCGTATCTTTATCAGAAACAAGAGATTGAAAGTTTTCTTCTATCCGGATATCATGTCGCTCCCAAGCCGGCCCGAAAATGTTCATTGGCTTATCCGTCCCAAGCGACAGGTGCAAATCGGCAATCGCAAAAACAGCCATTAATTGTCCTCCGATCGGTGAAAATGACGATGAATCGCAAGTGCGTCGTTTCGAGATATTTTGGGCGCACTTAAAAGCGCGTCCACGTCAGCGGCAGCGATTTTCGCTATGGTTCCAAAATGCCCGAGCAATGCTTTTCTCTTTTGCGGACCGATACCGGGAATGCTTTCCAATCGAAAAGAAAGGTGTCTTTTCTGACTGAGTTTTCGCTGAAATGATATGGCAAATCGATGCACTTCGTTTTGTATCGCGGTGAGCAATCGAAGCAAAACCAAGTTTTCTTCATTCTCACAGGCTTCTTTGCCCAATTCAAATATCGAGCCGTCCGGTAAAACTAATCCCGCCGTTTTATGCTTCTGATCCTTTACCATGCCCGCAGCGTAAATACTGTCAAGAAGTCCCATATCCCCCAGCACTTTTCGTGCAACGGAAAGATGAGCCTTGCCTCCGTCAATAAGAATAAGCGACGGTTGCGGCCCCCATTCCCCTGCCTCTAAATGAGCAAGCCTTCGCCGCAAAACCTCTTCCATTGAGGCATAGTCATTTTGACCCTCTACGGACTTCAACTTGAACAGCTTATAGGCCTTTCTGTCCGGCCTTCCGTCAACAAAAACAACCATAGCACCGCACAAATCGTCTGCTCCCATATTTGAAATATCATATGCTTCTATTCGGGTTGGCGCTGTCCTCATACCGATCAGTTCTTGCAAACGATCCATCGCTGCACTAATACCCTTTTGCGTATCTCCGACTCGCAGTACGCGACGCTGAAGAGACTCTGAAGCATTCTTTTTTGCGAGGTCCAAAAACGCGACGCCATCGCCGCGGACAGGCGTACGTAAGCGCACCTTTTTTCCTGCAATCTGAGACAAAAGCTTTTCTATTGCATCAGATTCCTCCGGCATTGAAGAAACTAATATGACCGGCGGAACTCCCACTGATTCCGGATAATATTGCTTAATAAATGCACTGACGACATCTTTATCTTCTTCGCCTTCATCACGAAAAAAATAGGTAGACGAGCCAACAATCCGGCCCGCACGCAGTTCCATTTTTCGAATACATATTTCTCCGGCATCGCGATGAAAACCGATAGCATCCATGTCCTGTTCTACCCGGAAAGTGACTTTTTGCGACGCCATGATGCGCTCGAGCGCCTGAAGCCGGTCTCGATATAATGCCGCCACTTCAAAATTCATCGCTTCAGAAGCAAGCATCATTTTATCGGCAAGCGTCTTTTGAAGTCCGTCATATTTCCCTTGAAAAAACGAACATACGTCGCGCATCACCGCACGATAATCCTCAGCCGGAACATCGCCCTTGCAAGGCGCAACACATCTTCCGATATGATAATTTAAACATGGCCTGCCTTTGCCGATATCTCTCGGAAATACTTTTCGACATTTTTTTGTCGGCAGAATATCATTGATTGCTTCCAGGGCACGGTAAAGATCGCCACCCAAAAAAGGGCCGTAGTATTGTGCGCCCTTTCCTCTGTCAGAGCCGATCCGAAACGCCTTGAATATTCTTGGATAAGTCTCGTTCATCGTAATGCAGACATAAGGATATCCCTTGTCATCACGCAAGAGAACGTTGTACTTTGGATTATAACTCTTGATGAAGTTTGCCTCGAGAAGCAGTGCTTCGAGTTCACTTTCAACAACAACATAATCAAAGTCAGCAATATTAGAAATCATCGCCCGGACCTTGTCGGTTCCGGTCGGATTTTTTGTAAAGTATGAACGGAGACGATTCTTGAGATTTTTGGCTTTTCCGACATAAATAACAGAACCCGAGGGGTCCTTCATCAGGTACACACCCGGATTCTCGGGAACGGCGTCTAGCCGGGCATCAAAGCCGGAAGGATTCGGATTCATGCGAGTTTCGGATTATTTAGATATTCCACCAAAGTCTTGATTGCCTCAGACTCATCAGGACCATCGGCGGCGATTTCGATGCTGGCACCATTTTCGATACCCAAGGACATCACGCCAAGAAGACTCTTTGCGTTAGCTCTCCTGCCGTCCCGAATCAAATAAATGCTACTCGAAAATGAGGAAGACTTCTGGATTAAAACCGCAACCGCCTTCATCTGAAGCGCTTCTTCACACTGAAAAATAACTTTTTGCGATACCATTTTATTCCTCCAAGCCTCAATATCCATACTTTTCTTCTGATAAAATAAAGTATATGTACACCCCTTACGGATGTCAACCGAAATAGATACGCGATCCGTTATTTCTACGTTTTTTGCACTATTTGTCATTCTTCGCCGTAATTATTGTGCTTATTTACTTGAAATAGTTAGATTATGCCGCTGTTTTTCTTGCCCTTAACGGCGAGACTGTAAAGTATTGCATCCTCCTCGGGGATTGAATAGTAGCCGGTTCTTCGGCCAACGGACTCAAAGCCGATTGACTCATAGAGCGACCTCGCAACAACGTTACTCTCCCTAACTTCCAAAAATATCTTATCAATGCCCTGCTTGGACGAGAATGAAATGGCTTTATCAAGCAATGCTCGACCGATACCGTTACCTCTCATCTCCGGACATACTACGATATTGGATATTTCTGCTTCATCAAAAATATACTGTATTGCGACGTAGCCGACAACCTCTGACTGACTTTCGAAGGTTGATGCGACATAACAAGTCCGGAATGATCCGCCATTGATAAATGAGCTAATAGAAGCGTCAGACCATGGCGTCGAAAACGACCGACTTTCAACTTGGCTCAATGCAGTTAAATCTGATAGAGATGCCGGACGTATCTCAAACGGTTGTATTTTCATGATTCTCCTGTCTTAGTTTTTCCTCTCTCTGACGTTCCGCAGAAGTCATGGCCAAGTAAGACGGTACCACAATTTCTGGTGCAAACGGAGTCTTTGAAAGATTTGCATTTGAGAAGACCATCGCTGCGGAATTCTCATCCATACCATCGATGTATTTAACAAGGATATCCCCGGCAATTGCTGCGACGGATACAGGATTAATGGAAATATATTGATGACCCTCAATAATATCCGTTGTCACTTCATGATTGATTTCACGACCCATCCGATACATATGACAAGCGTTACCACACGTTCTAATCTTCGCCTCCGGAGCATTCGCGCCAAGCCATGCATCGCATTCCGCGACCCATTTCTCAATGTGAACCGCTTGTTCCGAAATAACTTCTCTTCCCTGAAAATATGCTGATGCGAACACTCTTTGATTTCTCGCATCAATCATAGGAACGACCAGCGCGTCACTGTGATTTAACAGAGGGTAAGCTAAGGCATAAAGCGAAGACACCGGAACAAGGGGCTTGTTTGTCGCAAATGCCATGGCCTTAACCGCGCTTAACCCGATTCGTATACCGGTAAATGATCCCGGACCGACAGTACAAGCAAACGCATCCAAATCTTGATATTCTAAAGGCAAGCGCTGCATTAAATCGTGCAGAAGCGGCATAAAAGTCTGCGAGTGAGTCATTCCGACCGACAAAAATGACGAGCCCAAAACTTGAAAGTCTTTTGTCACAGCGCAACCGCAAGAAGCGTCAGATGTGTCACAAGCTAATATTTTCACAATATACCTCTTTTCGACAATAATACTGAATCGCAAGCCATCTCATACGGCAAAAAACTCATCATAGTTTATTGTAGACGCTCCAGACCTGTTGATAAATCCAAATGAGCACAAACCTGATCCAGTAATCCGAAATATCGAGAAGTAGCGATTATTTCGATATCTCTTGAATCTGATCTTCCACTGAACAAAACGGACAACCTCTCATCCGGAAGTATTGAGGCAATTCGCAAGCCCCACTCAATAACGCAAACTCCGCTACGACCAAAATATTCGTCCAGCCCTGAGTGCACAAAATCTTCTTCACCCTCTAAGCGGTAGACGTCAAAATGAAACAATTTCAATTCCGAATTATTACCGTATTCTCTGACAATCGTATATGTCGGACTGGCCACTCGATCTTCTAATCCCATCCCAAGCGCAATGCCTCGAGTGATGACGGTCTTGCCGGCGCCGAGATCTCCATCGAGAACAACCAGATCGCCGTCCGTAAGCCGCTCTCCGATTATCTTCCCCAGAAATTCTGTTGCATCCTCTCGGATTGATCGAAGTAAAATACGACGTTCCATGTTATTGTTCACAAGCGTTTTGACGGTTGTCAAAACGAACCTCTCCATCGCCTACAAACATAATCACTCGAGATACATAGTCAAACGGATCTCTATCGAATAAGGTAAAATCAGCCTTTTTTCCGGATTCTATGCTGCCATAATCTGAATCGACACCAAGAATTCGGGCCGGATTAATTGTAATACTACGTATCGCATCATCCGTTGACATACCGCCTTTTACCGAAATCGCTGCCGATAAAGCAAGGTATTGCTGCGGAACACACGGATGATCGGTCATTATCGCAACCGGTAAGCCGGCTTCATTAAGTACCGACGCTGTTTTGATAGTAAGATTCGACAATTCAGGTTTGCTGCGATCTCCGATCATCGGACCTACAACGAGTCCCAACAGCTTACCTCCACGACCGCTCGGGAAGCCGATTCCTCGTGACTCATGCTGGCCGTTAACATACTCTTCTTTAAGAACATCAGCAATCAGATGCCCCTCCGTGCAATGTTCGAGCGTATACTTCAGCGAAAACTCGTTACACAGACGAATCGCCGTCAGAATGTCATCTTGACGATGTGCGTGAATTTTGAGAGGGATACAGCCATTAATCACCGGTAATAATGACTCACACTGCAAATCTTTCTCGGGTCGGTCCGGACGTTCCGGTTTATCTTCGATCTCCCTTGACTCGACAAGCATACCTTCAGTGCTAACTTTTGCATCCGAAGAAGAAGGTTTTGACGCATCCTCAAACGCCCGAATATCATGCTCATACTGCTCCAGGTCAGATGTGTATTTGTCCCACTTCTCTTTGTAGTCGATCGCCTTCCACAATGATTCTCGCAACAACGATGCCGTCGCCATCCGTGTCTGCGGCGATTTGTTATCTTTGCCGTAAACACGCTTAGGGTTCTCGCCGAAAGCCGCCTTTTGAGCCGCGAACGACCGAATAAGCGCGCGATCCACAGTTCGCTCGTATGTCTTAATCAACGCAAACTGTCCTCCGAGAACATTTCCGCTTCCCGGGCCTGTCATGACAACAGCAACGCCACCCTCATACGCCTCTTTAAAACATGCATCCCCGTTATGAATGCCATCAATGGCGCGAAGTTCAGGAGTAATCGGATCCGTCATCTCGTTGCCGTCACTGCCTTCTACATCCAAAGAATCATTGAATAATCCCAAGTGCGAATGGGCATCAATAAAGCCGGGCAATAGGACAGCCCCACCGGCATCAACGACTGTACATTCGAAATCCGTTTGCTCTTGATCAAAATCATGCATCGGGCCAACCGAAATAATTCGGTCTTTATCACAAAGTAAATAGCCGTCCTCGATGGTTCCCGCATCGCTCATTGTTCTGATGACGGCGTGTGTTACCAACAGCATATAGCTCCTTTCGACCCGGTGGGGTCTATCTACCATTCATAATGAAACACAGCGCACCCGACGATTGGAACGTCGAATGCGCTGCGCGATAAGTATAGAAATTGCTGGATCCCATTCCAAAAACCATTGGGCGTCGCCCATCGGTTCGGTGTTTTCGCGTGGCGCATCTTGCCGATTAACGCTTGGAGAACTGAGATGCCTTTCTTGCTTTCTTAAGACCCGGTTTCTTTCTTTCCTTCATACGTGAATCACGTGTAAGGAATCCGGCCTTCTTAAGGATTGCCTTGTATGCTTCTTCGTCTGCTTGTACCAATGCTCTGGAAATACCTTGACGTATAGCGCCGGCTTGTCCGGTTACACCACCGCCAACGGCCTTGCAAATGATATCAAATTTCCCGAGAGTACCAGTGGCAACCAGCGGTTGGCGCACGATTAACTTCAGGGTCTCGAGACCAAAGTAAGAATCAATTTCCCTGTCGTTGATGGTAATCACTCCGGTGCCGGGAAGAATACGAACACACGCAACAGCATTCTTACGACGACCGGTTCCGTAGAAATAGACTTTGGTAGATTTCTTAGCCATAATCAATTACTCCTCCCCATTAATCCTTAATCGCCATCGGCTCAGGCTTCTGCGCGGCATGCTCATGATTCGGGCCGGCATAAACATTGAGCTTACGATACATCTGACGACCTAAAGAGTTCTTCGGGAGCATTCCCTTAACAGCAAGCTCTATGGCCTTCTCAGGCTTCGTGTTCATCAGCTTGCGATAGCTGGTCTCCTTGAGTCCACCCGGATATCCGGTATGGTAACGGTAGAACTTCTGATCCAGTTTCTTACCGCTTAATACAATCTTGTCTGCATTAACTACAATAACATAATCGCCGCAATCGAGAAAAGGAGTGTATGTCGGCTTGTGCTTACCGCGAAGAACGGTAGCTACCTGAGTCGCCAAGCGCCCAAGTGTCTGTCCCTCCGCATCAACTACAAACCACTTTCTCTCAATATTGTCGGCATTCGCAACATATGTCTTCATAATGATCTATGTGCCTCCTCCGTGTTCATACGCTCTATCAGCGCACCAAAATAGTCATGCGGCGAACCGCTTCACTATAATAAGGGCGGGCACCATCGATGTCAAGCAATTATCGAAAATAATCTCCGAATTTGTACGATTTTCTCTGTTTTTCTCAAATATACGGTGTTTTTCGCATTCGACAACATATTTTTGCAGAGGATTTTTCCTGTTGAAGACATAGACTGTCGATTATTGCTTGTTTTCGGTCGAGTTGATGTGATCAATTATTTCGCAGACTTCGCTCAGACAATCTACGACGTAGTCAGCTATTTCGACGTTCTGACCTTGAGAAGTCGGGTTGCGGTATCCGACCGTAACCATACCTGCTTTCTTAGCCGAACGTACCCCGGCCGTAGAATCTTCAATCGCCAAACACGCTGCCGCCGGAACTCCGATTTTTCGAGCCGCTAACAAATAAATGTCCGGAGCCGGCTTACCATGATTTATTTCTTGTCCCGATGTATATGCTTCCATAAATGGCCATAAATTCAAGTAATCGAATACGGCCTCGACAAAGTCACCTCGGGATGACGACGCAACAGAGAGAGAAATCCCACGTTCCAAAGCGTATGCCAAGATGTCTTCCAGTCCCTTAGACGCCTCAATTTCGGAAGCCGGCAGTGCTTTGATATTCATCGACCATTGCCGGGCAATCAGTTCTTCAACGCTGTCAGGAAGGTTGTAAATTGCCTTCATTTCAGTCCAAAGCGCTTCACTGGTTCGTCCGACGAAAGGATCTGTGACAGACGCATCCGCCTCAATACCATACGTTTTCAATATTTCTATATTCGTCCGGTCGTGTAAAGGCTCGCTGTCCAACAGGACTCCATCCATATCAAAAACTATCGCTCTAATCATAATCCTCCCTTCTTGACCGCAGATAACCTAGGCGCCTCGACAAAATCTTTAGCAGCAAGAATCATTATCAAGACCATCTGCTGTACCATCTTTGTAGTTTCCCGAAAAACAAGCGTCGCAATAGGTCTTGTTATCAAGCCCCAGCATCTCTTTCAGGGATTGCTCTTCAAGATACCCCAGCGTGTCGGCTCCAATGTGCTCAGCAATTTGCTCTGTCGTCATATGCTTCGCAATTAAGTGTTCACCCGAGGGCACATCCGTACCATAATAACACGGAAATAAAAAAGGAGGCGCACTAACTCTGACATGAACTTCTAAAGCACCGACAGATTTCAGCATCCCCACGATTCTGGCAATCGTCGTACCCCGAACAATCGAGTCATCAATCATAACCACTCTTTTCCCGAACACTGCTGCCCGAATCGGGTTCAGTTTGATCGCAACCGAGGCCTTACGACTATCATGATTTGGCTTAATGAATGTTCTTCCGATATAGTTGTTTTTAACAAAACCCCGGACCATCGGAATGCCGGACTCTATGGAATAGCCTGACGCAGCGTCCATTCCGGATTCCGGCACACCAATCACCACATCCGCGTCGACCGGATGTTGGCGAGCCAATAGTTTGCCTGCTCTTATACGAGATTCATAAACGCTGATTCCATCAATTACACTGTCCGGGCGTGCAAAATAAATATACTCAAACACACACCTGCTACATGTTACTTCTTCTGTTCGAGGCAGTGAACGCAAGCCATCTGCATCACAAACCACAACTTCACCCGGCAAGACATCTCTGAGAAAAGTCGCACCAACGCTATCAAGCGCACAAGACTCCGACGCAAAAACATAACCGTTCTCCGTCTTTCCGATACATAATGGCTTAAATCCAAATCGGTCTCTGGCCGCAATTAGTTTTTCTTTGCTCATCAACAACAGTGCATATGCACCTTTTAGTTCCTTCATCGATATAACAACGGCATCTTCAAGCGATTCCGAATGAATTCGGTTCCCGGCAATCAGATAAGCCAGAACTTCCGAATCAACGTCTGTTTGAAAAATCGCGCCTCCTTTTCCAAGACGCTTTCGAAGCGCCTCGGTATTGGTCAGGTTGCCGTTATGTGCTATAGCGAAAGTCCCCTTCTCATAGTGCGTAACAAGCGGCTGCGCGTTTTGGTATACGCTTCCTCCGCTCGTGGAGTAACGCACATGCCCGACAGCAATATGACCGTGGAGTAATTGCAGGACTTCAGAAGAAAAGACTTCCCCGACCAACCCCATGCCCTTGTGACAATCTATACGACCATCTCGACTCACAGCCATCCCGCAACTTTCTTGTCCGCGATGTTGTAAGGCAAAAAGACCATAGTAGACATCCTCGGACAACAAAGGCCGCTGATTGTCAATAATACCAAAAACACCGCATTCTTCATGTAAGCCGGACATAACACACCTCACTTCAAAAAACGACAAAAAAACATAAGCGACCCCCTTGGAAGGGCGTCGCTGTCCACGTGCTAATTTTATCATCGAATTCACTCGTGTCAATGAAACTTCAGCGAAAAATATCGAAAGATATCGGGATGCCCGGCAAGGAATTTTCGAAACATCAGTTACGGAAAGCGAGATAATAAGATTATGTTGTATAATTGTATGCGTAAGAATGACAACCATCGAATAATTAAGCCAACAAATCAACAAGGGTAACCATAATGAACACACGCAAACATACTTCCATTATTTTGCTTCTTCTCATTGTCTCTTTTCTTTTTCCGACGGTTTCCTCGTGCAAGAAAAAGACACCGGTCGAAACTTCCGCTATTTCAGAAGTATCCGAGCCAACCACTAAAGAGACCATCTTGCAAACACCGACCCCTTCTCCGACGCCTGTACCCGAATACGACATCGGCGTTGTGATTCCTTCAGACAACAACATTGCCTATGTTTATGAAGAAAAAGACACCTCCGGAAAACCAATCGGAGCAACAGTAGACGGAGTCGATTTCTTAATTCTTGAAAAAGGAGATGACTGGTGCAAAATACTGTACGGCCCGGATGAAGTCGGTTACATTAAGACCGCTAAACTTTCCATATCCGTTGCTCCGGAACCGCCGCCGTTATACGAGGCACACTTCTTTATGGAAGCCAAAGAAGAGCCCGGTCACATTCCGGTCGCATTCAACAACAAGTTAATAGTTGTCCCTTCCACTTACACGGTTATCGAAAAGTTGCCGGAAAGCGACTCTCCCGACGCACCACTAATTGATGTTGAAGTCACCAAGACCCGAATAGACGTCTTTACTACTGCCGGTGAATTGCTTGCCGAAGATACTACGTTGATATTAAAAAACGCCAAGATATATGCCGCCCCCATACCCACCCTCGAACCATCGCCTACGCCTCCTCCTGACACGACGATTGCAGATCCCGCGCTGCCTTCGGACGGATTTACAGATCCTTCAAACACCGACCCCTCGGACACTCCGGTCGAGACCGTTGCTCCGACACCGCCCCCCACTCCAATCCCCGTAGAGACCGTTGCTCCGACACCGACTCCCGCTCCAATCCCCATAGAGATTGTTGTGAGCAACGGCACCATCACGTCCGTCACCGGCGTGACTCTGGACGTGGGTATCCCTTTTGATATCGCTCAGGACAAGGGGCAGGTCGTCACCGAAACCGGAGAGGTCATAGCTTACCAAGGCATATTCTTTGCCGAGTCCGAGGTTGTAGTGACAGACGGACGAATGCCTGTCATTGACGGCGAGCTATATATTGAATCCGGCTATTATTTTAAACCGGCTGTTTTGATTGACGAGCTCGTCGATGTGCGTCGGCATTCCGACTCAATCTATATTGATATGATGATGACAAAAGAAGACAGTATCGCCGGCGGAAATGTATACGGCCAACAGATTTGCCTGCTTCAGCAAGGCACCCTCAACAAATTGCTCGAGGCCGATAAAATGTTCCAAGAAGATGGTTATTCCATTATCATTTACGATGCGTATCGCCCTTACTCTGTAACTTGCACCATGTACGACATCCACAAAAACGGCACATACGTTGCCGGCAAACGATTCGGCTCGGTTCACAACAAAGGTGCGGCGATTGATATGTCCCTTGTGGATAACACGACCGGTGAACCCATCGAGATGCCTTCACCGATTCATACCCTTAATGAAACTTCTAATCGCACTTACCCGAAAATGACCGATACGGCCAAAGAGAACATGATTTATATGGCCGACATCATGAAAAAGGCCGGATTTACTACCATCCAAAGTGAATGGTGGCATTTTTCGGATTCGGAATCATCGCGCTTCCTCAGAACCGATTACGATCTAAAAGCTCAGACAAAAATTATCACATCCACGGAATACGTCATTCATACGTCTTAATTTATGGCACCTCAAATTGAATGTCCTGAAGAACGCCTTCATAATCCTGTGGTCCACAAACCACGACCGACGCACTATATATTCCTGAAGGCAATGTCGCAAAGTCAATTCGCGCCGAGAACGCTGCATTCGCATTCAGTGATTCTTCCTGAACATATGGTCCTTCAAGCACCGGAATGGTTACGAAGGTAAACTCTTCATTGTCACTATGCAAGCGAAGGTATATCTCATAATTTGATTCGCGATCTCCCGATTCAGGAATAGCAACTCCATATATAAATACACCTTCTTGGGTCGGCATCCACATGGCTTTCGTCTCAAGTGTAGCATCACAAATATCGAAAACTCTCTCTACACGGTAAGATGGCATGTTCGTTGGCCCTTGGAGCAAAACCGACAGATTGCGTTCTGCAATCTCCACAAAAACTATGTCTGTCTCCTCTGTCAGTAATGCATAATCATACGGAACGGCGCGAGAGTATGTGATTGCATTTATGGATCCCGATAAAAAGGGAATCAGCGCATTCGCAAAGGAATCCCTAAACATCAGTACCTCTATGGGTTGTCCGCTTTCATTATTCGTTTGAATTAAAAGATCCTCAGGACTTCTCATCGGACGTACGGTTCGAAATTCTCCGGCAATATCAAATACTGCTTGATCATCCAAAATGCCCATTGACGGGTACAGCATTTTACTCAGATCACCGTCGAAGTTTTTCTCGAATACATAGGGTTCTGATTCATAATTGACGAGATTTAGCGATGGATTGACCTTTTTCATTTCCTCGACCATCAATCCATAGCAAATCGTTGCCCCAAGATTGTTCCAGTGCGTGTCAAATTTATGATAAACTTGGACATTTCGCCCACTGAGCGCCTCGTGAAGGTTGATGACATTTATTTGGCTGTATTCAAGTTTTTCTCGGAGTCTCTCATAATCACTTTTTGAATCGAGACAGACGAATCGATCCGGCATATACTCCGGATAAATAGAGGATTTGTTGGGTGCGACCATAAAAACCATACGCACGCCTTGCCGGGAAAGATACTCTTCTTGTATCTCCAGAATTCGATTAATACGATACAAATCATTGTCAGAGAGCTTGTTGACATGTTGATAATCATCTAAAGTCGGCTGGAAGAACAGCCACCCTTCCTTTCCGATAATCACCATTTCGGATGTCGATTCTCTAAAAACAGACGCCTTGAGCTTGGCATCTGCTGTAACCATTAATGGACGAAACGCAAAGTGGTCCGCAAGATATTCTTCGATTTCACTCGGATACTTCTGGTTTATCTTGCCCTCAACAAAAAAGGACGGCCACTTCGCAAGCACACGTTTTTCTGCATTATCATTACGATACCCCAGTAATAAACCGATTATCGGCAAAGCGCAAAGAAGAAAGAAGAAGACGATGAATATTCGTTGTAATACTTTTTCCATAGTCACTCCTTACTAAAATCGAAAATAGATGAATGGATTGTAAGCTGCACTTGAAAGTGACAGCACACAAACTATAAACAACATCAATGTAACTAGCATCGAGGATAACTCAACAAGTATCGGACGTCGATTTAACCGCTGAGCCAGTCGCCCCGCCCAATTCTTTGGCCATGGTGTGGCAGCAAAAAATCCGATCAGCAACACAACCACGAGATACGGAGACATGATTCGCGAAAACACTATGATCATATCATCATTCAGATGCCAGCCGACAAACATTTTACCTATCATTATCAACCCCTGTTGAATGGTACTAGCTCTAAAAATAACAAAAGCAGTGATGACAACAAGAAGCGTGTATATTCTGGCTAGTCCGGGGATTTTGAACCGCTCCGGACGAATAATGCCGACGCGCTCAAGCATGATAAAAAAGCCGTGGTAAAAACCCCATACGACAAAAGTCCATTGTGCGCCATGCCAAATTCCGGTGCAGAAAAAAACAATTAGGAGATTAACCGCAGTACGCAAGGTACCTCGACGGTTTCCTCCAAGCGGGATATAAAGATAATCTTTGAACCATCCTGAAAGAGAGATATGCCATCTCCTCCAGAAATTTTTGATACTATCTGCCGTGTAGGGATAATCAAAATTCTCCTTGAGCTCGAATCCAAATAATTTCGCCAAACCGATCGCCATATCCGAGTAACCGGAGAAATCGAAATAGATCTGCAATGCATATGTTATTGCGCCCAGCCAGGCAACAGCAATATTGATCCCGGAGACATCCAACGCAAAAATTTGATCAGCAACGGCTCCGAATGTATTAGCCAACAACATCTTTTTGCTCAGACCGATGACGAATCGCTTGATCCCGGCAACGGTCTTTTCGCTCGTCTCAACACGATTCTGAATCTGTTGTTCAATATCCGAATACAAAACGATGGGGCCGGCGATTAGCTGAGGGAAAAAGGATATGTATAGCAGGATATTCAATGGATTTTTCTGTGCTTTTGTGCCGCCTCTGTAAACATCAATGGTATAAGACATGGCTTGAAACGTAAAAAACGAAATGCCAATCGGCAATCGAATGGTCGGAATACTAATTTTTAAATTCATAATCGAATTAAAATTATCCACAAAAAAATTGCTGTATTTGAATACAAACAGCATTCCGATATTGAATACAATCGTCATGATTAAAAGAAAATATCTCGGTTTTCGTCTAGACTCGGGTTCGCCCGTGTCAATACCAATGGCAAGCGCATAATTTACGGCAACCGAAAGCAACATCAGCAGCACATAAAGAGGCTCACCCCAAGCATAAAATATCAAACTGAAAACAATCAGAATCGTATTCTTAATTTTTGAGGGCGACACTTTATATAAAAGAAAAACTAAAGGTAAAAATACAAAAAGAAAGACTGAGGAACTAAATACCATACCGGCCTCTTTTCGCTTGGATCAGAATTGTGTATATAGTGCTATGAAATACGATATGGATTCCACTTTGCCCTGGCTATCGAAAAAGAAGGACAGCCGGGGGGCCTCAAGATCGCCCTCAATTCCGGACGAAATATATACAAGCACACCCTGCTCATCAAAACCGGGTCCATAGGCCGCTTCGACTTCATCTCGCGTCGCTCCGACGCCAATTCCACGAGGCGTAAGATAGGATGTGCCGGAAACCAAGATCTCCCCAATGGTATCTACCCCGTCGATTGGATTCGTATAGATACTGAGTCCGTCATAGAGTATTTCTTTGTCTTCGCCCACGAAGGCGCAACTAACGGCTGCATTCACTTGATAGTCATCTCCGAAATGAACAATCAAGTCATCCAGTTTTGACATCAGCGGAAAAGAAAGCCCCTTGTCCGTAAAAATAAAATCTGCTTCGACTATAGCGCCGGTGATGATCTTCGCTTCGGATTCAGAGATCACAACCGTCTCAGTCGTTGGATTCGACTTGTCTTGACCAGAGCAACCGGCGCAAAAGATTACACCTGCCAGCAGTACTATTATTGAGAGTTTAGTCTTCATACGTCCTCCACTGAGTATTATTATAAAAAAGTTATCCTATGAATCATAATCTTTCAAGAGCCCTTTTCCATCACCGGGTCCTTACTCGTCAAAAAGGTTGGAAGCGACACTAAATAATCTCCGGGTCGGAATCCGTTCCTTCGGATTCAGGGGTTATGCTCGGAGTTGGATTAGAAGTCGGCGTAGGAGTCGGAGTCGGACTCGGAGTCGGACTCGGAGTCGGAGTCGGAGTCGGAGTCGGAGTAGGAGTAGGAGTAGGAGTCGGAGTTGGGGTCGGAGTTGGAGTCGGACTCGGGGTTGGGGTTGGAGTCGGAGTAGGTTCCGGACTCAGGGTTGGGGTTGGGATCGGAGTCGGTGCTACTAAGAAAACGGCGACCAAATTCATATCTCTCATTTCCATAGTAAAAGTATAGTCCTGATTTTTGCTGACTTCGACGCCATCTAGTTCCCAATGCGAAAACAAATACCCGGTATTTGGCATTGCCGAGATCGTAACCGCAGTTCCGACCGGATAATCACCGGCACCACTCAAGGTGCCTTCGCCAGCCGGCAAGGAAGCCAACGAAAGGGTATAAGCACCGCGCGGACGATCCGGATCAGTCGGATCCCAAGTCGGTGCGAAAACCGTATCGATTGCCGGTTTACCAGGATACGAGACCAAATCAGAACTATTCACTATTTCGACCTTCGTTCCGGCATTACAATTCAAATATACGAACCGCGATCCCACCACTGTCGTCCGGACACAGCCACCCGTCGAGCTCGTTCCGATTTGCTCATAACTTACAGTCTTAAGCGTGGAAAAGTCTTTGCTCGTGTATATCGGACCATGAAAATACAAATTTCGACCGCCGTAATAGGTGTATCGTGAAGCATAAGGAGAATATGTTCCGTCATTCGTCCAAGAGTGCCATGCTTCTTTAGAGCCTATTGTGAATGTACCGGTAGGCGTATTACTGCCACGGCCAAGCGCCGCCGGGAATGTTGCGACCTTTTTCGTATACTGATTATTCTCGTCCAAAGTAAAAACAGCAAATGCATAGTCTTGTTTATCTACTATAATGTGATATCCGGGAAGCGGCTTTGTGGTGGGTGCGGGTGCCGGTGCAGGTGTACCCGGGTTCGACGAATTGGGTTTTGGCGTCGGCGTAGGTCGAACCGCCTGAAAAGCAATCATATTTATAAGCGAGTCATCATCTGCGCCATCCAAGCCACTATCATCATAAGCAAGCAAATAGAAATCGCAAATCGCGTCACTGATATAAACAGCTTCGAGCATGCTTGCATAGTACATATCCACAATACTGAAATTCAGACCGTCTTCGGATGCGTATAAGACGTAATAATCCGCTCCGATTACCGCATTCCAGTGGATGTGATGCTCACCACCGGAAGATGCTACCTGCAACCCCTCAGAACCAAACACAAGCAATTCCGGAGCCGACAGCGGCAATACGGCATCAACATTCGGAATATAAACGAGTGCCCGAATCGGCACCGGCGTCGCTGTCGGTGTAAGTTCAAGCTCTTCAATTGACTCCGATGGAACTGAAGTTGTCTCTTCCGATACGATCGCGGCTTTGCTTTTAGCCTCTATCCGATTTGAAGAAGACGACAAAGCATCTGACTGAATTCGAATCACTGAATATACAAAAAGAAAACATAAAGAAACCGAGAGTATCGCTACAATAACATAAGCGTCATGCAACTTCTTCATTAATTATGTCCCACCTATTCTTAGAGAACAAATGTATATACTCCCCCACATGTCTTAATTATCCTACACGATATATCTTGCTTCGGTCAACAGCAGAACCGCTCTTCTTGACAGAATCAAACAGATTATCCGGCACATTATTCACCAAAACGAAAAAAACACCCCATACATGAAGTAAAGGGTGTCTTATGGAGCGGGATACGAGATTCGAACTCGCGACTTTCACCTTGGCAAGGTGACACTCTACCACTGAGTTAATCCCGCACGCACGATAGATTATATCGAGCCGTGCCGGCGATGTCAAGGATATTTTTGAGATTATCTTTTTTCTGCGGATTGCAACATTAAGTGTCGCAGTTGTTAAGCGACCCGGTCGTATTCTTCTTGTGGCGTCCTGTAGTCCAGTATCTTCCGGGGATATGTGTTCAGCCACTGTTCAATGCGATTGATTTCCTG
>Ga0209723_1001783_pt1 | contig 31619 bp, 40 predicted proteins | sample BiotimSIPDNA_2_FD_185750 | JGI IMG/M metagenome (GOLD analysis project Ga0209723, IMG submission 185750) | Anaerobic biogas reactor microbial communites from Washington, USA - Biogas_R2 time_0 SIP DNA (SPAdes) (version 2) | ecosystem: Engineered > Bioreactor > Anaerobic > Unclassified | place...
GCTTTTCGATAAAGTGCTGTATCAAAAACAAGAGTGCTTTATTTTCGGTAGACGCAGCAGTGGTTATTTTGATCTACGCAAGTTGGATGGCACTAAAATCCATGCTTCTGCAAATTACAAGAAGCTAAAATTGCTAGAAAAGTCAAAAACATTATTATGCGAAAGGAGAGAGGGCAATTCCTCCCCCACCTACGCTATCGTTTAGAGGTGGAGGTATCCTTGCCCGTATTAGATGAATTCATGGCATTTTCTGAAAGAGAAGGCCAATCTTTATTTGACTTTTTTTCTTGTCTTAATAATTATGTCGACACTATATTTCAATAGAGATAGGATATGCATTACAAATACAACATTAAGGAAGGCTTAATATTATGTTTAAATCTATAATTCATGAATTGATTTCAACCGATGAACCTTCATTAGTAATGAAACTTATACAGGACAGCAAAAAAGAACTGATGTATTCCAGCATGATGCTTGATATGTATGAATGCAATAGGTGTGGTTTAAGATCTAACTGCAAGCAGCATGTTCCAGGGAAAGGCTCTAAAAACGCTCACCTTATGTTTATAGGTGAAGGACCTGGTGCAGTAGAAGACGAACAAGGAAAACCGTTTGTAGGACCTGCTGGTAAAGTATTGGACAAATTTCTTGAGCTGGCCGAGATATCTCATAAGGATATATATATTACGAATATCATAAAATGCAGACCACAAAACAATAGAACTCCGAACATAAAAGAAGTTACTACTTGTGAACCATACCTAAAACAGGAAATAGATATTGTTGATCCAAAAATAATTGTATGTCTCGGTTCACCTGCTTCAAATGCCGTAATACATTCTAAATTTAAGATTACGGAAGAACATGGTAAATGGTTTGAAATAGACAAACGTAAAATCATTTCTATGTATCATCCTGCTTATATCCTTCACACTTATTCAAAGGACCAGGAAAAAGCAAACATATTAAAAGATGAATTCTGGAACGATCTTAAAAAAGTAAAAGAAGAGCTCAACAAATGTGTAGATAAAAAGCATTGATTTATCGAAAGAAAAAAAGACTATAAGCTTTTGTTGATATCGAACATTTTTGTATTTTTGACAGGTATTATTATAACAAACCCTTTCAGGTTTGAGACCTGGAAGGGCTATTTATTCGAAAGGTTGTGCTCGTTATGTTAATTGCTGCAGCAGAAGAAATAAAAAAGGATCAAATGCCAAAAATTAAAAAGAGAGACGAACGTATTGTTGAATATGATCGTTCAAAGATAAATAACGCCATTTGGAAAGCAGTTAAATCTGTAGGAGGAACTGATTATCAGAATGCGGTTTATCTCACATCATTGGTTGAAAAACAGATAAAAGAAAAGTTTTATCTTTCAGAGTCAGTAGATGTTGAAACAATCCAGGACATAGTCGAGGAAATCCTTATAAAACAAGGACACGACAAAGTAGCGAAGTCATATATTTTATATCGTCAGCAACACGCCAGTATTAGAGAATTAGGTCAACAGATATCAGAAACAAAAGTTGTAGATGATTATATAGGATTAAACACCTGGAAAGTAAAAGAGAATTCAAACCAGACATTCTCGCTTCAAGGACTAAATAACCATATATCCTCCACTATAAGCCAGAAGTACTGGCTGGATAAAATTTACCCACCGGAAGTTAGAAATGCTCACAATAGTGGAGACTTTCATATCCATGATCTTGGCCTTCTTGCAACTTACTGTGTAGGATGGGACCTCAAAGATCTTCTTGTTAGAGGGTTTACTGGAGTAGAAGGCAAAATTTCCTCTGCCCCAGCAAAACATTTTCGCTCTTTGCTTGGACAAATTGTAAACTTCTTTTACACTCTGCAGGGTGAATCCGCAGGAGCTCAGGCCTTTTCGAGTTTTGATACCCTAATTGCTCCTTATATTTATTATGACAAACTTAATTATGCCCAGGTAAAACAAAGCTTACAGGAGTTTGTTTTCAATATGAATGTACCCACCCGGGTAGGTTTCCAAACTCCATTTACCAATATTACCATGGATCTTAAAGTCCCAGAATTTATGAAACATGAACCAGCCATTGTAGGTGGTCAAATGATGGAAAAAACTTATGGTGAATTCCAGGATGAAATGGATATGCTTAATCAAGCATATGCAGAAATCATGTGTGAAGGAGACGCTCTTGGAAGAGTATTTACCTTCCCTATCCCAACTTATAACATTACCGAAGATTTTGAATGGAATAATCCAAAGTATAATAAAGTATGGGAAATGACAGCCAAATATGGTATCCCCTATTTCTCAAACTTTATTGGATCTGATATGAAACCGGAAGATGTTCGCAGTATGTGTCCATTACATCCTGACACACAAATTATAGTCAGGAACAATAAGGGTATCAGCATAAGAACTATAAAAGATATCCATTATAGTGATAATATTAAAAATGAAATTTTATGTAATGGAGAATGGATTGAAGCAAGCACAATCGTATCCAATGCTAAAGAATGCGTAGAAGTTGTAGTATACAATGGAACAAGTGTAGTGATGGATGTTAAACACGAACAACCGATTAAAAGAAGTAAAGGAGAAACAATCGAAGTACTAAGAGCTAAAGATATTGTTCCAGGTATGTGGGTTCCATTCAATTCAACTCCGATAAAAGAAGATAAAGACAATTATCTTGCAGGGTATGCAGTAGGAGCTTATGTTGGAAATGGAAGTTTTGAAGGTCAAGGCACTATTGTATATTCTTTAAACACAGATAAAAAGATAGCGGTAAAAGATATTTTGGGGAAGTTCTTTACCAATATGGGCTTCATAGTAACATTTGATATAAGAAATGAACTATTAAGCTTAAAGGTTAGATGTGACGAATTTGCAGCAGAAAATTGGATCGAACAATTTGTTGATGGTAACTGTCCTCAAGATAAAAAAATAAAACTTCGTTCTTTTAAAATGGGTAAATCATTCCTTCAAGGAATCTTAGACGGATGGTATGATACTGACGGAGGAAATAAAGAAAGAATATATACATCATCAACGCATCTTGTAGAAGACTTTAAAGTTGTTTGCAGTCTATTAGGTTATGCATATAAAATAGGCGCTGCAGACGAAAGAGAAGATAGACTTTCTGATAAACCTGTCTATACTTTGAAATACCATACTAGACCATCTTATAATGATAATTTCTTCTTTGAAGATGGTTATTATTGGTTTAAAGTAGAAGATGTAGTTAAAAGCGATTATAAAGGCAGCGTATTTTGTTTTGTAGTAAAATCAGAAGAAAGTTTATTCCAATTGGCTAATGGATTAGTTACTCATAACTGCAGGCTTCGCATAGACAACACAGAATTACAAACCCGCGGTGGTGGATTATTTGGATCAAATCCACTTACTGGATCGATCGGAGTAGTTACCATTAACCTCCCAAGACTTGGATATCTTTCTACCAGTGAAGATGATTTTTATTCAAGACTTGCAAATATTATGGATATAGCTAAAGAATCTCTTGAAATCAAACGTAAAGTAATTGAAAAATTGACAGAAGAAAGTCTATATCCATATTCCAAATTCTATCTCCAAGATATTAAATGCAAAACCAACCAATATTGGGCAAATCATTTCTCTACAATTGGTTTGGTTGGAATGAATGAAGCATGCATAAATCTTTTTGGAGAAGATATATCCAGCAGCAAAGGATATAGTTTCGCTAAAGATATCATGTATTTCATGCGTGAACGTATTAAAGGTTACCAGAATGAAACCGGTAACCTGTATAACCTGGAGGCTACGCCTGCAGAAGGATGTTCTTATACGCTTTTGTTAAAAGATAATAAACTCTTTGGTCAGCAACCATATAAAAATTACACAAATTCAACTCAGCTGCCTGTCGATTATACCAGAGATATTTTTACTGCGTTGAAACATCAAGAACCATTGCAAACTTCCTATACAGGCGGTACAGTCTTTCATACTTTCCTTGGAGAATCTCCATCCGCAGAAGCAGCAAAGAAACTTATATATAAAATGTGTTATCAATTTAAATTGCCATATTATTCTCTTACTCCAACATTTTCTATATGTCCTGAACATGGATACTTAACAGGAGAGCATTTTACTTGTCCAACCTGTTCGTCTGAATGTGAAGTATATTCCAGAGTTGTTGGATATTTAAGACCGGTTAAGCAATGGAACCAAGGTAAACAGGCAGAATATTCATCGAGAACTGAATTTACTTTATAGAGTGAGTTAAGGGAGAGGATTAAATGTCACAAAATAATCATACTGAATCTAATGTTGTTTTTGTTTCAGCAAATTCTGATGAAATAAGATACTATGGTAATACAACTGCAATAAATCCGGGTTTCATATATAAACAGACATCTCCTAATTACTGGACATACAATACTTCATCTAACGCTAAACCAGAACATCATATTATACGTGGAAAAATAAGAATGACCAAAGAAGAGCATAAGAAATATTGTTCTTTAGAATTAAATCTTGATTTTAGCGTAAAGCATGAAAAGAGCTGTCTAATTATCAGTAACTATACATGTTATAACGATTATCTAATTAGAGAATTCTGTGAAAAGATTTCAAGAATTATTAAAATACCAGTTATAAACGAAATACTGTATATGAACCCGGGTAACTTAACTGGCAAAGTTTATCGAATAATTCCAGGTTACTTCGAATATAACAGCATTGAATTTGTACCCAAGAAACCCAAACCATCTGAGAAACTTTTTAAAGAACTTCAGATATGTAAGACAGAAAAAAATATTGAAAAAATTAATAAAAAAATGGACTTTAATTTGTAAATTACCTCCTTTATTCAGTCCGTTTATGATATTATATTGTCATAGACGGACTTTTTTATCTAATAAACAATGCATATAACTAATCAGTAGAGCGGACTATCCAAGAATCTCGTGGCTTTAGCCATGAGAAGTTCAAAGAAATAATAAGAATAAGTCTTTTGGAGGATGTATCAATGGATAAGACTTTGAAATCTAAACTAGAATTGTTATTCAGAGCAGCAGAGTATGATATCACAAAATTAGATGATGGCTTATATTCTGTAAAATGTATAAAACATGACCTCGCTGCAATTATTTCCAGAAACAAAGTAGAGTATTTTGTTACCGGTGTCTATAATCATGGTGATGATTATAAAGAAATCGATATAGAAGCTCTTAAAGAATTATTAGAATTCTGCAACAATCTTTTAAGTTAAGGAGGTAATACAGTGGATATTTCATTGTGCATAAACATTGACTGCCCTAAAGGTGAAACATGTTACAGACTGCAGGCTCCTGGCACTGAATATCAATCACAAATGAACTTTAAAGAAATTTGTCACGCGCCAACATACGATTTTTATCAAGAAATAGCCGAAATAAGAAGTGATAAAGATGTATAGCAATTGCTTTTATAAACAAATACAAGTAGACAGATCTATATTTTGTAATGAGTTTCTAAATCATTATGAAGTTCTGGGTGTGCAAGAAGACGCTGTTGTAATAGTAAAAGAACGAAATCAAGAAGGTGATCACTATATCGAAAAAACTCTTATTCTCGGTCACTAAAAAAGACCTTAGAGTAGATTATTATAAAGGTGAAGGTAAGGGCGGACAAAAGAAAAATAAAACCGAAAACTGCTGCCGTATTACTCATCTTGCCTCCGGAGCTGTCGGTAAAAGTGAAGAGGGTCGCAGCAAAGAATATAACAAAAAAAACGCCTTTAAACGTATGATAGAAACAGAAGAATTCATAAAGTGGCATAGACTACAGACTGCAAAACATCTTGGTGTTCAAAATCAAATAGAAAAAGAAATTGAAGAAGCTATGCGACCTGCCAATTTATTGGTTGAAGGTAAAGATGAAAAAGGACGCTGGACAAAAATAGAATAGGAGTCAATAATGAAATTTATAATCAGAAAACATAATAGCTACGATAAACCTTGTAAAAATGCTACAAGAGAATGGGTTAAAACCAATCAAAAAGATTCATTAAATAAGACAATATCTATCTTAGAATGGACAATACCAATAAATAATGTTAAAGATTTTGAAAATTTGATCGATGAATGTGATAAAATAACCATTGAGAGAACAAAATATAGTTTCAAGAATATAAAATATGAGATATGCACTCACATTAAACAGGAAGATTAATATGGATCCTATACTAGAAAAATATTATGTTCTAGACGAAGGCCCGGGTCTTAAAGCTAACTGTCAACTACCCCCACCTAACGCCTTCGGCGTTTGAGGTGGGAGCTTGTAAAAGCTCAAGTTGACTAGCCTAAGTTCTTCGAGAACTACGTTGCTTATGTTATCTCACCTGCGGATGATACCCTAGTCTGTAGCTCTGAGTAGGCTCTGTAATAGCCCTGTGAGGTAGGGGCGGTCAACCTAAAGATGGCCTGATATTTCAGGCAAGCATTTGCAACATTGGCGAAGGGTAACTAACTCGCTATCGTAAGAGAGGAGGGACGAATCTTGAGAGTGTTCGTCAAAAACATGAGAGGACAGGCACTTATGCCCTGTTCTCAGAGAAAAGCAAGAATTCTTCTGAAGCAGAAGAAAGCTAAAATTGTAAGCTACAAGCCATTCACGATCCAGCTTTGCTATGCTACAGGAGAAGCCAAACAGGAAATCACCGTTGGCGTAGACGAAGGTGCAAGACATATTAGTATAGCTATCGTTAGTCAAAACAAAATATTAGCCAAAGGAGAGGTCGAACTTCGGCAGGATGTGCATTCTTTGCTTCTGATTCGTGCTCAGTACCGCCATAGCCGCAGGTTTCGCAAAACCAGATACCGTAAAGCACGATTTCTGAACCGCAGAAGACCTGAAGGCTGGTTGCCACCGAGTATCCGAGCCAAGCTGGACGCTAATTTCGCATGGATAGATAAGTTTTGCAGTCTTGTGCCGAATCCAAAACTTCGCATAGAGGTAGGCAAGTTTGACACAGCAAAGATGATTAACCCTGATATTCAGGGGATTAATTATCAACATGGCCAGACTTATGGCTACCATGATGTCAGATACTTCGTTTTTGCAAGGGACGAATATGCCTGCCAGGTATGCAAGAAGAAAAACAAGGTCCTATGTACTCATCATATTATCTATCGAAGCGAAGGTGGCACTGACAGAGCTGACAACCTTATAACGGTCTGCACGGATTGTCATACAAGTGAGGCGCATAAGCCTGGCGGCATTCTGTATCGTTGGATGAAAGAACATAAGAAAGTCAAGCAATATAAAGAGCCACCGTTTATGAATATACTTCGTATTCGGACATTCAGGAAATATCCTGATGCTGAAATCACTTACGGCTCTGAAACATCACCAAGACGAAAAGAACTCGGCTTAGAAAAAACTCATTACAATGATGCCATTGCTATAACAGGTATAAATTTTATCAAAGAAAATCCTAATGAGTGGTTTCGTATCAAGCAATTTCGTAAGAAGAAGCGTTCACTACATGAAACTATTCCACGAAAAGGAAGAAAGTCTCCTAATACCACGCAGAAGCGAAATTCCAAGAATACCAAGGAGTTTCGTGGATGGCATCTAAATGATGAGGTTGTTTATCTTAATAAGCGCGGTTGGATCAGTGGTTTTACTGGGACTTCTGCATATGTACAAAATATCAATGGAGAATATATGCAAATTCCAGGGAAAAACTATAAGCCAATCACGCTTAGTAGACTAAAAAATGTTTGCCATAATAACAATTGGCAATACTTTATTCAAAAAGGAGGTGTGCCGGTAAGAAGGTAGTGTTTGTGAATCCACGCAATACATCGCAAATTTGTTCAAGTTGTGGTGAAATAGTCAAGAAAAGCCTTTCGGTACGGACACATATTTGCCCTTACTGCGGACTGATCTTAGACCATGACGTTAATGCCGCAATAAATATTTTTGAGGTTAGGAGCTAGCCCAGGTGGAGCTACGGCATTAGCCGGGTGACGAAGCCAGAAGCTCCCACTTCTAAACAAAGTGAAAGTGGGGGTAATTCACACAAAACTTACAGGCGGTGATGTATTAGAGGTTTGGTATTACCAAAGATAAGAAATAGGAGGGTTTAAGTTGAAATGTTTTTATCACAATGATATCGATGGAAGATGTGCAGGTGCAATTGTTGCAAGATTTGAAAATAATTATGACAAAAATAACTTCTTTGAAGTAGACTATGTTGCTCAGCTTCCCATTGATAAAATCAAAGAGGACGAAAGGATTTATCTGGTAGACTATTCATTCAAAGGAGAAACAGCCTGGCAGCTGGAGGCAATAAAGAATAAGACCAATGATGTTATTTGGATCGATCACCATATATCCAGTTTAAGGCTCGAAGAAAGAATTCCCTGGGTAAAAGAAATAAAAGGTTTAAGACAAGATAAAATAAGTGGCGCTGCATTAACTTATATGTATTTACATGAATGTAGTTATGACGACATTCCTCTTGCTGTAAAATATGTATCTGATTATGACTGCTGGATTTTTAAATATGACCTCGAAACAACAAATTTTAAACTTGGATTAGAAAGTGTAAAACATAACGCATTGGATTCAATTTGGAAAAGTCTTCTTGATTTAGATGTAACAGAAATAGATTCATGGAACTTGATAAGAAAAGGAGAAGTAATTAAATCCTATGTTGACACTGATAATGAAAATTATAGAAACCTGTTTTCTTATGAATCTGAAATTTCCGGACATAAATGTATGGTTGTAAACAAGAAATCAAACAGTTTGATCTTTGGTGAACATTATAAAACCTATCCCATAGTTATGACCTGGGTATTTGATGGCAAAAAATACGTTTATTCCATTTACACCAGCAACTCAGAGATTGATTGCAGCAAAATTGCTGAAAGTTATGGCGGCGGAGGACATAAGAGCGCTGCAGGCTTCTCAAGCGATGAACTGCTATTCAAAAAACTTTAAAAAGAAAGGAGGACATAACTTGAGAGTATATGTCATTAATCAAAAAAAATAAAACCCGTAAAAATTAAAGATAGTGAGATTAATAATTAAATCTATATGGAAGTAAAATTAGTAAAGGAGAGATTATATGAACGAAGAACCTAGAAAAGCACAACTTGGAGAAATATTAGAAGCTTTAGAACTAGGAATAGGCAGTATTAGAGAAATAGCAGAATCTATCTTAGACAAAATTAACGGTCCAACAGTAAGAAAAAATGATGAAAAATTGCAAGCTGCCGGTATATTTAATCAAACTGAATTAATTAACAAGCAAGCGCAGGATATATACAATATCTTATTAGAAATTGATAAGCTATTATAATTATTACTATTGGCTAATTCTTGGTAGGTTTTGATGCTTCGTCAAATAGACCGGTGACCAGAAGGTATAATTGAGGATTCACACTGTTTTGAAACAAAATCCGAAAACAGCCCTCACCAAATGCAATAATATTGCTTATCTTGGCTTATTTTCGATAGGTATTGATGTTTCGTCAAGTACACCTGCGACCGAAAAAAAATAAGAAAGACTATGGCACTTCGAGGTTTTTTGAAGTGCCATATGTCCATAGAACTTATACCTTAAAGTGTAATGCAAGATAAGTGCAAAAGATCCTGGCTTGCTTTAGTAGATTCTGATGTATCGTCAGATAGATCGATAATCTAAAGCACATTAGAGAAATAAGATGAGTGCCTCAACCGGAAGCATGCATGCTTCCGGAGGCACATATTCAACTTATTTCAATGCAGATTTTGGCTGGTTCTGTATAGGCTCTGGTGCTTCGCCAGTATAACCGTAGACACAGAACATAAAGTGGGATTCGAGTTTGCCACCCACCGCATGAAGTGATCACACTATTTGTGTGATCAACTTCAGCAAGGGTGGAAACATCTCACTCATTGCAAAATATTTCAATGCAGATTTTGGCTGGTTCTGTATAGGCTCTGGTGCTTCGCCAGTATAACCGTAGACACAGAACATAAAGTGGGATTCGAGTTTCCACCCACCGCATGAAGGAAACATCTCACTCATTGCAAAATATTGGCTTGTTCTGATCAGGACCTAGTGCATCGCTAGATATACCGCAAACACAGAACAATAATCAACTACCCACCACTTAAATCCTAACGGATTTTGAAGTGGGGGCTTGTAAAAAAAACCTGGTTGATTAGCCTAAGTTGCTGCAAGCAACTACGTTACCTGTCTATGCAATATTATTATCTATCTTGGCTTGTTTCGGGTAGGTTTTGATGCTTCGTCAAATAAACCGATAAACCAAAACTTAAATGAGGATTCGAAATCGCAGCTCTCAGACATCCCTGTGTTTCTTTCTCTAAAACATTAGAAACCCAGAAAAGTCTGAGAGCTCGATATCTCCTCTAATGCAAGATAGAAGAAGAAATTGGCTAGTCTTCGTTAGGTCTTGATGGATCGTCAAGGTAACCGTTAACCGAAGACAATTAGAGAATTTGACTAATCTCATTGGGACCAAGGTCCGATTCAGATTCAAATCGGAATTTTTTTTCGAAGAAAGAATTAACAAGTGCGAAAAAATTTCCTTATTTCATCTGAATGGACCATGGTCCCAATGAAATGTCAAATTTAATGCAATTTTTGGCTTCTGCTGATTAGACCCCAATGTATCGTTGGGAACGTTGTTGACCCAGCAGCAACAAAAGGATGGAATTATATACAGAAATCAGCTGCAAGATGCAAACTTCGGTTGCATCAAAGCTGCTGTTCTCTGAATATTATTCCAATTCAATGCAAAATTGGCTAGTCTTCGTTAGGTCTTGATGGATCGTCAAGGTAACCGTTAACCGAAGACAATAAGAAGAATTGGAAACATTCCCAAGATGTCCACAACTGCTCGTAACGCGTCAGAAATTCGCGTTCGCAATGCAAAATTTATTAATAAAATTTTCATTGCAACTAAATTTCTGAACGCTTATACGAAGCAGAAAGGACATCTCAGATCTGTTCCAATTTAATGCAATTTATGCAAAAAAAATAATGTTTTTGCTTGCCTCTTTGAGATTTTGATGTATCGTTTGCAAACATCTTGGCTTGTCTCTATCAGGCATTGACGCTTCGTCAATTAAACCGTTTAAGTAGAGACAATAAAGAGTTGAAAGAACAATGTCTTCACCAGGCTTACGCCTGCCTTTACGCACTACGTGCGTAAAGCTAAGCGCGTGAAGACATGATCTTTCTCTCTATGCAAGATTTTAAGAAAAAAACAACTTTTGGCTTGTTTCGGCTAGACTCTGATGTATCGTCAGATAAATTGTTGACCCGAAACACAAAAAATGTAGACAGATAATACCTGGTTCCACACTACGTGTCCACCAGGTACAATCTATCTAATGCAAAAGAAAGAGGAGGAATCTGAAAATGCACATTACCAAAATACCGAAAAAGAACGGAAAGTTCAGAACTATCTATGTACCTAACAAAGAAGAGAAAAGAGAATTGAGAAAACTGTTGAGATCAATTAACAAAAAGCAGATAAAATATCTGGATAAAGAAGTTGTTCATGGCTTCTTTCCCAAAAGAAACCCAGTAACCAACGCAAAACGTCATATTGGGTATGAATATACCCTTTGCTTTGATCTGCATGATTTCTTTGACTCTGTTACCCTGGATAAAGTTGGATTCAGACTAACTGATAAGCAACGTGAAAAATGTTTTGTTGATGGAGCTGCCAGGCAAGGACTTCCTACCAGCCCAGCATTAGCAAATCTTGCAGCATGGCCTATGGACAAAGGAATCCTGTATTATATGAAGATGAAAGATATGAGAGGCAAAGACATTGTATATACAAGGTATGCCGATGACCTATCTTTCAGTTTTAATGATCCCTCTCTTATAAAGAAACTCAGAAAAGATATACCAGACATTGTAAAAAGATATGGATTTGAAATAAATCACTCAAAGACAAGATGCCAGGCAGCAGTCGCCGGCAGAAGAATTATCTGTGGCGTAGCTGTAGATAAAGATGGTATCTATCCTACCAGAAAATCAAGAAGAAAACTAAGAGCTGCCCTGCATCAGAATCACATGCGTTCTGCACAAGGTCTCAAAGAATGGACCAAACTGAAAGTTCCGGTAGTCTTTGATGCTGCAGAGCAAATTTCTAAAGTTGCCGATAACCTTGATATATATAATGCTGATATGAATTTCAGTCTAGATAGATAGTCTGGAGGATAATATGGGTATGCACGTGTCTGGCAAAATAAAAATAACCGCAGATGAGTATGAAAAAATATCATCTATTGTGTGTAAATTTGATCCAAATTTATGGAAAAATGAGATTAGATACTACGGCAATTATTCGGAATATAAGGACGAGTTTACTATGGAAGGCCAATATTATGACGAACTAGAACAATTTTTAGATATTCTTGTAGAGAATATCAACACATATTATGAAATATCAGAGCTTGAAATGTTTAGTAATTGGTATCGTGGAATTTACTATGTTTATCCTGGCAAATGGGAATGGAGAGAATATGTTCCTCAATGTATTAGCAAAGAATTTCAACACCATATAGACACACATAAAAAAATCTCACAGACCAAGAATAATTTAGGGAAAATTAATGAAGATGAAAGTTTAGAAATATAAGATAAGGAGTAAATATGATGGGCTATGAATCATCTATAGACGGAAAAATACCTATGACCGAAAAAGAATATAAAAATTTAAAATCAGAAATTCAACTAGAGAATTATCTTCGTTATGATTATGATGCTAAAAATAAGGTTTTTTGTGTAGATGATGAATTTAGGAAACATTATAATTTTGACGATTTCTTAAACATTCTTATTCATCATATTTCTATTTGTGAAGAATCTGTTCTCAGTTATTGTGGAGAGGATATAGAAGACCATGGATGTTATTATATTTATCCTGGAAAATGGGAATATGTTTCTGATAAGTATCCTAACCCGTCAAATGAATTTTTAAACTACTATGAATCCCTAAAGAAAAAAGGTGAGTAATTGTGTATCTTACTTTATGTTCCACTGAAGAAGAATATAATCGTATGCGAAAAGATTTATACGATTCTAGATTTGTATCAATGACTTACTATAAAGGCTACGTCTCTTTTGATATTTTTTTCAATTATCAAAAAGAATTTGAAGCTTTTTTAGATAAATTGGTTACATATATTTCTATTCCTGAAATTTCCGAGGTTGTTTATGAAGAAGGTATTGATGGGATTTATTATATACTTCCAGGTAAATGGGAATTTCAAGAAATGATAAAGGCATCCCAATCTATAAGCTTCAAAAGACATGTGCAAACCTATAAACACGTTTTAAAAACAAAAGAAAATTTGAATAACGTAATTGAAGATTTAACTTTCGATATTTAAAAAAAGAAAACAGGTATTGATATCGCACTATGCTACCATGATTCTAATAAATATGGAGATAGGTATGACGACGTGAATGGATATTTCTTCGCTCTTAATTTTGGTGATGTATATGAAGAAACCGCAAAAGCAAAAAAACTGTTTGATGCTGGAGTCAATATAGGGTTTAGAAAATCCGCCGGGAATCCTCCCTATTTCAATGGGGAGATGAAAGGCAGGAAAGGTGACTATGCGTAATTTCACTAAAGAACATTACTATTGATATAGACTATAGTTTATGTCATACTATATGTATGAGTAAAAATAATTTAAAACACGCAAGAACCTGTGTCTACAATGTGAATTATCACATTGTGTGGTCAACTAAATATCGTAGGAAGGTACTAACTGATGAAATAGCTGAATACTTAAAAATTCTTTTAAAAGAAATAGCTACTGATAAAGAATTTGAAGTTATCTTAGCTGAAGTTGGAGAAAACGATCATGTTCACGTCTTTGTGTCAGCACATCCTAAAATTAGTCCTTCTTACATCGTTAAGATGTTTAAAGGTATTTCAGGTAGAAAGTTGTTTCTTGAATATCCTGAAATCAAAGAAAAACTATGGAAAGGACGGCTATGGAACTCAAGTTTTTATCTTGAAACAGTAGGCTCAATATCCGAAGAAGCGATTAAGAAATATATCGAAAACCAAAAGACTAGGGGTTAGTGTATGTATTATTTAACTGCTAAAATTAAATTAACACCTACCGTAGAGCAGACAGAACTTCTATGGCAAATATCCGATGAAGCTAGAAGGCTTTATAATCTTGCCTTAGAACAACAACGAACTGTATATAATCATCGCAAGGTAGGTATTTCCTTTTATGACCAAAAGAAAGAATTAAAACATATCCGTAAAGAATACTTCCCTAACCTACATTCACAAGTAGCACAAGAAGTGATATTTGATTTAAAAGAAGCCTATATATCGTTCTTTCGTTTAATTAAAACAGATGAAACTGCTAGACCACCTAGATTTCGAGGTAAGAAATATTTCTATACCTTAACCTATCCGCAAGCTAGTTATCACTTAGAAGATAACAAAATAATATTACACAACCCTAATAATTGGTTAGTGATTAACTTTGCTGACGGATATAAGGATATAGCTAATATTAAAGCCTTAAAGCAAGTGGAGATAAGCTATCAAGATAACAACTATTACGCCTGTATTACTTGCGAAGTCTTACCCGAAAGGCAAATAACCACGGGTAAAATTATAGCCTTTGACCCTGGTGTAAAAACTTTATTAACTGGCTATGATGGCGAAAGAATAGTAACTGTAGAATCCAAAGCACATCATAAAACGGCTAAATACTTCGATAAATCATTAGACAAAGTTAAGAGTAAACTAGACTGTGCAAAGAACGGCTCTAAAAGGCATAGTAGGTTAGCAAAGGCTAAAAAACGTATTCAAAAGAAACGTAATAGGCGTATGAAGCAAATCAATCATTCTATCGCTAAAGAATTAACTAATCTAAATTATGATGTTTATTATGTAGGCGATTGGTCGAAGAAAAGCACCCTAGCAAAGACAAATTCTAAAAAAACTAACAAAAGGATAAACCGGGCAGTGCAAAACCAACTGCCAGTATCCCAATTCATTGGCTACCTGAAATACAAATCCGAACTCAAAGGTAATCAGGTATCAAAAGTCAATGAAGCAAATAGTACTAAAACTTGTAGTAGCTGTAACCACATCAACCCTAAACTAAGTCCGAGTGTTCGCACATTTACTTGTAACAGTTGCGGATACAGTATAGGTAGAGATGAGAACGCAGCTATAAATCTATACAAGTGGTACGCTGCCCAAGTGACAGGGCTGGTCAAAGACCAAATGAACATCAAATTTGTATTCGGTCACTATAATAAGTGCCTAATGCAAACTAGTGTTTAAAACTTTAATTAAGAAGCTCGGTAATTCATTGCCGAGAGTATGTCACATGATGTTGTTGAGAATAAGGAATTTAACATTTAGAAAAAAATAAAACCCTAAATAATGACCTTTGTTTTTCTTTGTTATAGTAATATACTATATGTATAGACTGATGTTAAACGATACATAAACTGATTGGAGGGTTAAAATTGAACGATCATTACATTAAAATGTACAAAGAAATTGGTATGTTGTTATCATTAATCCCAGGAAAGATCCTGGAACGAGATGCTACCAGAAATGAACTATATGACACCCTTGCAAAGATTGAAGAAATTAAGATTCGTGAAGCCGGAAAAATAGCCATGAAGTCAGATAATTATACTGGCAAAGATAAGAAGGAATTTCTTACTCTTGTTGCCCTGGAAAATAACCAGGAATATCAGACGATATTGAACGAGACCATGCCTAGTATAAGATTAGCTTTGTCTAATAAAGAAGCTGAGCTTTATGCTTTACAGAACAAACTTTCAGCACTAACCGTGGCCTCACAAACAGTAAATCGTATGGATAATAACACTGCGCTAATGATTATGGCTTTGCTGCTTGACGAACAGCCCATTAAAGAGCCGGCACAGGAAGAACAAAAAACTATAGAAGCTCCGCCTACATTACACATCACTGTTTCAGAAAACGAAGAAGAAATTGAAGTATGCTACGATGAGCCTACAACACCGGAACCTCAAAGAGTAATATTGGATAATGTAGTCACCCTTCCTACTGCTAATCAACCAGAAGAAGAACAGTTAACCGGTAATTTTATTGTTCTAGAAGCTAGAAAGACTAGAGGAATGGGTACAACAAGAGCCTATTGCGAAAACGTTGAAACGAAAAAACGCATCGCAATATTCGCAGATAATCCAGCTGGAATGATATTGAAGTCAAGCATTAATAAGATGGTATCAATTACCTATATTCCTATCAATGGCGATGGCAAAGCTGTTACTGTAGAAGAAATAAGCTTGAACTAGTTAAGAGGGGGCTGATGATTTATATATGGAATCAGTCTATAGGTATGTTATCGATGGCAAAGAATTTAAAACACTAAAAGAAGCTGAAAAATATATGCGGGCTACCCTATACAACGAACTATACGAAGAGATTAAATCAGTTGAATCAACTCTGGATTTTATGAAAGAGAAGCGGCAAACATGGTATTACTGTCACAACATAGATCACTTAAACGCAGTAATTGGATCATACAATGGTTATAATGTTCCCGATCTTGAGAAATTTGTGTTCCCAGACTGGTTTTATGTTTATATCGAATACTCTGGATCGCTCGGTAATGATATTGGAATCGTCTGTAAAACTGATTTTGAAAATGATCTTAATAGGAATATTAAATTGCTGCAGAATCTGGAACAAAATTTCGTTAACTCAAACGGTATACAGATTTTAGAAAGCTTCGATTTAAGCATTTAAAAAAAGGAGGATAAAACATGGCAAACCAAAGAATTTTTACTGCCAGCAAAAAGGAGTTGGAATATCTTTATAATAAAAAAGGAATGTCGACGAGACAGATCGGAGATCTCTATGGCTTCTCTGATGTAACTGTTCTTGCAAGGATGAAAAAACTTGGAATTCCATCCAGGGCAATAGGGCCAAAGATGGATATCGCAAAGAAGAGTGATTTGAAACGCATGTATCTTAATGAACATATGACGCTTCAGGAGATAGCCGATTATTATGGATCTACTCCGTACCTGGTAAAAGAAAATCTTAAACGTGCTGGTGTCGATATAAGAACTCGTTATGAGTCTATGAAATTAAGAAACAGATCTTCGGAAAAGATTTTAAAAACAACTCCAGAAAAAAAGACTTCAGTCCCAGCCAGAGCAACATTTGAATGGATTTATAACCAATATGCCGTTAAAGGAAAAACCAAGCACTCCCTTATTAAGGATACTGGTTATACCAAAGATCAGCTTGATAAAATCCTTTATTCGTTTAAGAAAGAGGATTTTGAAAACGCCAGCAAAAAAGACCTGAGACGTATGTATCTGAATGAGAATATGTCTACCCGGGCAATCGGCCTGTATTATGGCGTATGTGCATCAACTGTTGCAAAGAAGATGAATGAATATGGTATTGAACGCAGAAAAAGCGCTGTGATCATGATAGACTCAAAGACAGCATATAAAAAGGGATCAAAGAATAAGCTCGAAGAAGATAGAGCCAAAGTAAAAGTTGGTAAATATATCGATAAAGAGTGGTTGATCGAGCATTATGTTACCAAAGGCCTGTCACTGCTTGCATGCGCAGAACTGTTTGGATGCACTTCGTATTATATCCGAAAATCATTGCAGTTCTACGGTATTCCGGTGAACAAAAATAAGAAGGAAAGAACTGTAAGTAAAATTGACAATGTTGTTCAATTTCCCAAGGATAACGAAAAAACCGGCAAACTTGGGTTCTTCCGCAGCTACTCGAAGAAGTTCCGTGATATTGTGTCAAGGGTTATGTTTTAAACAGTTCTGTTAAGGGGGCGTTTACTATTATAACTTATTGCCGCAGTAATTTTTTTAAGGTTTCAGATTTATCCAGATTCGTTGACCTGTGTCGTCGCTGTGACCTTACATATGAGTTACATAAAAACGACACAAACTTTGTAGCATTTAAAGCATTTCACTGTCTGCCCTCATTCATAGTTGACCCTGCAACTGGATATGAGAACGATTTTTACGAGCTCATATCCAGTATGCTGATCAATGAAAGTGTAGCGATAATATTTGAGTTATGTATAAGTAATGATAACTTATATACCAGCAGTGCTACCAGAGCGACAGCCACAGTTATAGGAAAAGACAACAATATTTTTATCTATGACCTGGAAGATTCCTATCAAAAGGCAGCCGAGATTGGAATTTTTAATAGGATATAGAACAAGTATAGGAGGTAGTTATGTTCTATGTTCGATGATTATGTAGCAGAAAATATACTAGTTGAAATTGTATCAAACCTTAATGATATAGAAGAAATATATACCAGAAACTTTGAAGAAATAAAACATCTTGACGGACTTATTACAGATCTTTTACATGCTATAGAATTTGGAGAATTTGATATAGAACAAGGATATGAATATGCAAAAACAATAAAGGAAACAAGAATGAGAAGAAGAAAACTGAAAGACCAAAACCAGATTCTATTTCCTGCCTATGAGATGTTAAACAAAGAACCTGCAACTAAGCAGAAATTTATTAACCTTATGGAAAAAACGAAACGTGTTGCAAGAATGGTAAATGATCAAAAATATATACCGAGAACAGACGACCCAATGATTAATTGGGAAGAAATATTTCCAGACAAAATGATTGGAGAAGAACCAAATTGAATAACTATGATATTACTTACTATGACAATAATAAGTATATAAACTATTTTGATTTCCTAAAACAAGCAAACAGGTATGTTGATCAATATAAGCATGACCCAGAATTCGATAAAATTATTTTTGATTGCACAAAAAAATCCACCGGTATCAAACTATTAATTTCAAAAAATAACGAACGTTATAATTCATTTAAGCTACCATACTCAATTTTATTTAATGCATTAGATCAACTTGAAATACATTATTTTTTATATATAACTGAAGAAAATCTTAATTTTAAATGGTTTAAGCCCGAATTCTTAAACAACACAGAAAATATAATTTGTAAGTCATATTCCATAGCCATTCCAAAAAAGAACAAAACGTTTGCTATATCTGAAATGATTAGATTATCATACGCTTCTAATAAGGATAAAGCACCAAGAAATATATATAAATACAGAATTTTAGATGAAGATATTAACGTTAAATTAATTGAGAATAAAGACTTTTCTCCTAATGGTAAAATTACTTCGATAATGAGAAAGATAAGATATGCAAAAGATTATTACGAAAAGTTTCATTCTATAGACTTACCAAGCAGAGTTGAATATGCGTACATTCCTGAAATGCCCTGTTTCTATAATAGATATTGGTATAATGATGGCCATCTGCATAGAAATAACGGACCAGCAATTATTACTGCTACAAACTCAACAGAAGAAAAATTTGGAGACGTAATCAGAGTTGAACGCTGCTGGTATAAAAACGGGCATAGACACAATGAAGACGGACCAGCTGTAATAATTAAGATTTATGATAAAAGAAATTTAAAACTGCTAGCAACCAGATCATACAACTATCTGGAAAATAGACGTGTTAAACAAACGGATAGAAAGTTAATAAGAGAAGCTAATATTACAGCTAAAAATTTAACAGAAACACACGACCTTAGCTTGTCAATATAGGAGAAACAAATGAGCTATAACAATTTAAAATCCAATATTTTTTTTGATTATTATTCATTCGATGATTTTATGAAGTCTATTATAGAAAAGTACGCAATTCTACCAAACTTTAATTCGTTAAAATTTAATATCCACAAACAATATAATGAGATTATTGTAAGCGACAATGAAAGTATACTCCTTTCTTTAAAGCTTCCATCATACATTGTTTATGACAGGCATCATTCGAAATTTAGTATAAAGAAAATCGAATATCATTACTATGCGGACGATTCATTTAAAGATTTCAAATGGATTGATTATTCAATGTATAACAATGTTCAGTTTAAGACGAATGTAAAAATATATAGAGTTGAACATAGAGAAGGATATGAAAATCTTAGTATTGAGTATAGAAACCATTCTGAAAAAATAATTTCTACTGAAAAGAGTAACAACAAAGGATTTATAAGAAGCGCCTTATTCAGATACGATGGTATGCCAATAGAAATAAAATTTAAAACTGGAGATAAGAAAATTATTTGTAAAAGAAGACATCCATTGCCAGGAAACCCGCTTTTTACAGAAACAAAGCATATAAATAGACTTGGACAAACAGATAATATAAATGGTCCAGCTGAAATATTAGCAGATACTTCAAACATAGATTATTTCATCATCAAGCATATATGGTATAAAAATGGCTATATTCATAATGAGAATGGTCCAGCAGTAATATCTCGTTACTACGATCATAAAACACTTAAACTACAAAAGACTGTACGCTCGCATTATTTATCAGGAAAAAGAGTTCAGAAAACGAAAGTAGATAAAATTATAGTTAATAAACGTGTAATCGATAATTTAGAGGATATATCTAATCTAGAGCTTATATTATAGGTGGTGAGAGTTTGGTAGAAGAAATAATAGAAGATATGTGTAATGGCTGTGCGAGAGCAGAAGGAAACAAATGTAAGATAATTAGAGAGCCAAGATATCTATATAAGAAACGTGGAAATTGCTTTGCAAAAGTTAATGAAAAAAGAGCTAAAGAAATTGAGATTGAGTTATCAAAAATGTATAAACAGGAGGAAATATGATGAGTAAAATATGTTGGGATGATCTACCGGACATTATGACAGTTGAGGAAATGCGTCAATACTTTCGTTATAGTAAGGGAACAGCCTATAAGATGGTAAAATTACCTGGCTTTCCAGCCATTAAAGAAGGAAAAACAATAAGAATACCAAAAAGAGATTTAAGGAAATATATAGAAAAACGTCTTGAGGAAAACGTGGTTTAACTTCTTCCATGTCTGTATAATAATATATACACTTTTCATCTAGGGGGTATCAGACATGGGAAGAAAGAAAAAACCTAGACGCCGTGGCAACGGCGAGGGTACGATCTATCAAAGAAAAGATGGGAGATGGGTATCTGCAGTAACAACAGAAACCAAAGATCCCAAGACAGGTAGACCAATACCCAAAACTAAATACGCTTCATCTCCAGAAGAAGCTTATCAGAATCTCATAGAGATGGAATACCTTAAAAAGAAAAAGAGATTAACGCATGCAAAGGGTTTGACCTTCAGTGAGTGGCTGGATATATGGCTTGAAGACTATGTAAGCTGTTTTCGTAGTTCAACTTATGACAGCTATGAATATAATATTAGGCTGCATATCAAACCAGATCTTGGTCATATAAGACTTGAAGGCCTTACAAGCAATGACTTGCAAAGACTATACAGAAAGAAATCACAAAATGGTAGGATCGATGGAAGAGGAGGACTTGCTCCAAGAAGTGTTGAACGCATTCACACTATTATTTATTCAGCGCTTGAGCAAGCAATAACCAATAAGTTAATTCCTGAAAATGTAGCAAAAGATATAACCATCAATAGAGAAAGCGATCCAATACACTATTTTACAGTTGAAGAACAAGAAAAATTTATTGCAGCAATTAATCCTACAAGCATGATTGAATCAGCGTTATGCACAAGTTTATATTCAGGTCTTAGAAGAAGCGAAGTTTTAGGGCTTATTTGGAAAAATGTAAATCTTGCTAATAATACAATAAGTGTAAAGAAAACATTGGTTAGAGCTAAAGATAGAGATACAGGTAAATATATAATAGTTCATCAGGATACAACCAAAACAAAGAAAAGCAAAAGAACCGTTCCGATTCACCCGGAACTTAAAAAGATACTTCTAAGAATCAAAGATATTCAAGAAAAGAATAAAGAGATGGCTGGAAAATCCTACGACCCGCGTGGATTTGTGTTCAGCACTATGTTGGGTGGACCAATTTGCCCAAGGAATTTTAACCGCAGCTTTTATGCAGTATTAAAAAGAGCTGGACTGGAGCATACTAATCCGCATTCACTTCGACATACGTTTGCAACCAGGCTTCTGGAAGCAAATGTACATCCGAAAGTGGTGCAGGAACTATTGGGACATGCTCAGCTCAGCACTACAACTGAAACTTATTCACATGTTATGGACTGGTTAAAAGTAGAAGCTATTCAGTCAGTCTTTATAGAAAAAAAAGAAAAACCCAGACAAAGGTATTTAGTAATAAGGAGGAAGAAAAACTATGGAACAAACTATCAATCAACAACAACTGAAAGCACAGGTATCAGCTCTGAAAGAAGCAATTAACAGCTTCAAGTTCAATGAGGAAATATCCTCAGACACAATCAATCGCTTGGAACAACTTTATAACTTCTGTAATTCACTCCTGTCATAAAATATAACTACTATTCATGGTTGGCAGCACGTCAAAAATGCTGCCAACTGTAATAGTCAAAAAATGATTTGACAGTAATTTTGACAGTAAATATACTGAAATTATATGAGATTGAATGAATTTATATGATATAATGATGTGGAAAAAATGTGATTATATAGGACTCCTTGATATCAGAAAAGTATAATAATACAATACTTTCCTTTTTCGCAACGAGGGGGTCGTGGGTTCGAATCCCATCGTCTCCACCATACTTTGAGACACTCGATTTAAATTTTGACAGTAATTTTGACAGTAACGGGACGACTTTTTTAGACATAGATTTTTATACTTTTAGACAATAGTCAAATTGTTGTATAACTAAGATTTATACTTTGTTTTATGCATTGATTTTATTTTTAATATAAGGAGATATAGCATGAGGGTTGAATTGATCAAAATTTTTGGCAGCTGGATAGATATAAAAAACGCTGCAAGAACTACTATAGGTATAGAAGCTGGCAATCAAGAACCATCATCAGAATGGAAACGTAAACTTTTACTCGCAGAACACTCGCCTATACGTAAACTGAGTATTAATTGGAAATGGTATGACCTAAAGAGCTGGATTTCAGTGCATTTTGTCCGTCATAAATTTGGTATTGAACACTGGGTAAGAAGCCAGAGGCCAGATAGGAAAGGAGTTAGATATAACAGAGATGATGCACCTCAAAGTGCATTAATCGAGCATGAAGCTCTTGCCAATGCTCAAGCAATAATTTTCATATCCCGCAGACGATTATGCAACCAAGCTATGCCTGAGACCAGAGAAGCTTGGAAAGCTGTCTTAGAATCCATCAAAGACAAAGAACCTGAACTATACAGCGTATGTGTGCCCGATTGTATATACAGAGGGCACTGCTATGAATATAACAGCTGTAACTACCATAAAACAGACGATTTTAAAACTAAGTTGGAAGAATATAGGAAAAATATAAACCAGTAAGATTTTGGTATACGTACAGTCCATCGCATAATTATACAAAGATCGATTAATACAAATTCTAGTAGTATAAAATCTTGTTATAATATAGGTGTTTATACGTCATTGTGCTTGTATAAGTCGAAATTTTATTTACAATAATTTTAGAAGAGAGAGGAACGTGCCAAAATCGTTACTAAGATAGGCAAAGGTGGTGGAATATAGTTGGATATTGTAGAGTTAGACGAGTATATACCTGATTTATGGTCACTGCGCAAAATAGCTAAAGAAAAAGACATAATCTTAAAGTATAAAGGTATTGAAATATTCGTTCTGATAGATCCGAAAAAGTATGCAGAACAAAACGAAATACCCCATCAAAGTACGTATTATAAATAATGAGAAACCTTTAGGAGGATGTCTATGATCTCTAATTGTAAACACGAACGAAATGGTACGTGCATTCCAGCTGATTTGAATCAATGTACCAAATGCAATTATTTCATCTTAGATCCAAAACAATGCAATAATTACAATACTATACTGTGTAAAATCGATGTCGATAAACAATGTCCGTGTAATAATTTTGCGCATTTGGATAATTGACCCCCTACTGTGCCGCCTATTTTCACGGATAGGCGGCGTATTTTTTTTAAACAAGCTGGAAAGGGTGAACATATGGAAAAGCACTTATTTGCTTCTTATAAAGCTTCTATAGAGAAACGCATAAGAGATATACGAATTGAACCGGACATAAACACTGGGATGGCCAGAAACCTCCTTTCTAAACTAGATGAACTATACAGTGAACTTTTATTAGACTATACTGAATTTAAATATAATTCTGAAATGGTGGACCAGCTTTTGCAAAATGTTTTACGAACAGCTATCAATGGAAAAAATGTTTCTCAGCGTACCGCTGCTGCAGTAAATACAGCAACCAACTTTGACCTTGATGGAACTACTGTTAATCTATATGAATTGCAGCTTGAAGCAAATAATCAATTCACATTTATAAATGCAATGATCAAGTTGGCAGAAGCCAAACAAAGCAAACTGATTACTGCATTGGGCCTTATGAAAATAGAATCTTCTCTTATTCAGTAGGAGTATAGAAATGATTAATTGTGTCCATGCTTTTAATAAGGAATGCATTAACATGACTTATTGTGAAATATGTGAAAACCATTCTTTGTTTAAAGCAAAAGAAATAAAAAAATATGAAAAACCCAAAAAAAATAAAAAAAGACTTAAGGCCGGCAGCAAATTTGAGAAAAATACTGCAGAAAAGTGGAACAAAGCAATTTTGCAATATAATTCTGGTGCCATATATGACATGCCAGGTGATATAATTACTGTAGACTCATTGTTGGAATGTAAAGAACGTAACACTGTAACCACAAAAGGCAGTAAAACATTCACGCTTCATCTAGAATGGCTTAAAAAAGCTGCAGGAGAAGCATTAAGATCTGGAAAACAATACTGGTATCTTCCATTCCATTTCAAAGATGATAACAAAACCTATGTAATTATGGATTTTGACCAACAACTCGAGTTACTTGGTATGTTAGAATACTATAAAAACCAGAAGGAGCAAAAAGAATGAGAAAGAAAAAAGATCCTTTTTCTGAGATAATGAAAGCAGCATTTCCAGATGACAGTATTATAGTCTTTCCTAAAAATCTATTCAAAAATAGAAATCCATTTATTACAGACAAAGAAAAAGAAATTGAAAAAAGAATGGATACCATTCTAAAACTGATTGAAGAAGAACTAGATATGATTCAGGAATCATTTATACAATTTCAAGACGATATTGCAGATATGGTTCTATATCCATACTTTAAATATGCTATTGATGCATTTATAAAAGAGGCAGAAATAATTGAAAACATAGTACAAAATAGAAATTCGCAAGTTAGTTATGATGAAATGCTGAGCGAATCATATAATATAAGCGAATATGAATTGAGAAGACGAATATTTAAAGCATTTTTGGGCAAATATTCACCATAGGGAGAAATTAAAATGAGTACAATTTTAAATAACGTTGAATACTTACTGAAAAAGGTTCCTCCCACAGCTAATAATGATATGCTATTGGTCCTATTATATTGGACTTATTTTGATAATATTGATTTACCATCTAATATTATTAATAGTATAATGGAAAAAGCTACTGCACCTGAGACTATACTTAGGCACAAACGAAGACTAACTTAAACGGAAGAAGGGAGGCCTCCTGAATGAAGCTTACTAATCAGGAACGATTGGATCTATACGATTCTATTAAAAGCGAACTGCTTAAGGGAAAAGAAACGGAAGACCAATTGTGCGAAAAGTATGCTGCCAAGCACAGTTTAGACAAAGAATTTGTTAAAGATGTTTACTTGACAATGGAAGAAGAAATGGCGCAGCTTCAAGAAAGGTTTGAAAAGATGTTGGCAGAAGGGATTAAAAAATCTAAAGAAAAAGCAATTGAACTTTCAACTGCCACAAGCACAAAGGCCAGAGAGTTTGAGGATTGGGAAGAAGAAATAATTTCCACAGCAATGTTGGTTCGGCCTATGCCGAAAGCTACTCTAGCAAAATACCTTGCAGATGTTATGCCGCACAGGACATGGAACGCATATAATGCGCATATGAATCGTGCAGAAAAGAAGGCTAAGACAGAAAAACCTGCAGTTGTAGCTTTAACTGTTACCGACAATCAAAAACAAAAACCAGAAACTGTTACGGTTGTTAAAATTATGGAGAAAGGTGCTATTGTTACAAGCAAAGACAATGAAAAAGGCATGCTCCATATATCTGAAATAACCAGTGAATTTGTCAGTGATATACATGATTATGTATATGTCGGTCAGCAGATCAAAGCCATAAGATATACAGACTTTGACAAAAGAGTTGCTTTTTCAGCTAAGCAATATAAGGATCTGCCGAAAATATCTAAACCAGTTCAGGATGCTCCAAAAGTGGTCAAGATGGGCGAAGAAAACCTGATGATGTTATTAGACATGTTAATAATTCAATCTGAGAAAAACTTAAATGATTTGAAAGAATTCAGGAAGAAAGCTGAATTTAAGCTTTCAAAACTGGAGCAGCTGGAAGAAATAAAATTAAAATTAAATATGCTGTTATAAAAATAGGTGGCGAAAAGCCACCTAAATTATTTTATCAAGGCTTATTTTATTAGCCGAAGGACTCCAACATTTTTCTTTATGATTACAGTATTTACATTCATAGCTGTCTCTTTTAAATTCTCTATCAGGAATCTTCAGGTTTTCAACACAATAGTTAATTACATTTATCTTATTAATTAAATGCTGGTGATATTTTATATCGCTCTTTATCCATTTCTCTACCCATTCCTGGGTATTTTTATTTTCATAGAACAATAAACCATCTTGTATGTCAGTCAGCATAAGGTATAATTGTAATTGAGCAATATGTTTTTTATCGGCGCCATATTGCTTTATACGTTGAAACTTTTTATCATTTACACTTTTAAACTCAACGATTGCAACCTGGCTTTGACAGCCTTCATAAACGATTTTATCGTCGCTGTATAAACATATGTTTTTATTTACTTTTCCGGGATGAGGATTCTTTATCAAAGCATCTAATCTAGACGATATATTTAATTCTTCGTTCTTTAATTTAATTTCAGAGCCAATCAGAATACCAGCTTCTCTAAACAACGCTTCCATTCTATCGTGGAAGTAGTTTCCGTTTTCCATAATAGTAAGAACTCTTGGCTCTGTGACCGGTTCATTATAGCCCAGCATGTTATATACAATAAGCCTTGAACAATCGGCTATTGACGATGCTCTGATTTTCGTAATCGGCCAATTATTATTAATGCTTTTTTCAACGATATATTGGTTTAATATTGCGCTTATCATAACATTACCCCTTTCATATAATTAATACCTATTTTTTCCGAAAAAGAAACTGCAAGGAGTGATTATATTGGCAATAGATGAAAAAATAATGCCCAAATCAAAGAAAGCATATGAAATATATGAAAGAATAGTAAGAGACAACCCCACATTCTATGAATTGCTCGATTCATATGGATTTTGTCAAAGTACATATGGACGCTATATAAGACGCTTAGAAGGTGTTCCGGAAGAAACAATTAAAAAAATGAAAGATAGACTTTATAATAGAGAGTTCTGCCTGGCCATTGAAGACTTTATGAAAAATAAAGAAGTATGGGAAGGCAGAACTTTTATTCTTTTGGAGCTTATAAGCAAACAAATGGAAAAGAAATATATAGACTTTGATATGGAACACTACGACTTATTCCTTGATATTAACCCATGGATGTTTTCTCATAAGGTATTTGTGACAAAGCTATTTAGCTGTCAAAAATATTTCGACGATATAACCATAATCGATTGTGGTTATATAAATAAAAACGTCAAAGAATCAAGAAAGGTAAAAATAATTAAGGAGGTAAAATAATGTTTAGGAAAGAATTTATTGATCGCATCTCTGCAAACTGTGCTTTAACCATAGTAAATACAGATGAGATCAACCGTTCCGTAATAGAGATAGAAGATATCTCAAATGAACTTGGAAAACAAACTTTTGTATGGACATTCACAAGTCATTGGAACAGCGGCAATAGCAGCGATCCAGTAAACTGTTTGAAAAGTCTTATGTCGCTTCCAGAAGATTCGGTGTGTATTATCGTTATGCCACAGCAATTTTTTAGATTACCAATAACCTTGCAAATGATTCTTGATTTAATTCCTCACGCAAAGAGCAATAAAAAGAACATCGTAATGGTTGGAACAGATATTACTCTTCCCGGGGAACTCAACTCAATAGCCACTATTCTAGATTTTGATCTTCCAACTGAACAAGAGCATTTTAATATGATAAAAGAACTGTTTGAGTTTAACCAGGCCACAATGTTTACAGAAAAACATATGACAGATATGGCTAAAGAATTATGCGGACTTGGTGAAGAAGCAGCAGAAGATGCTTTGAGCATTGCTTTATTTTCAACTAAAGAAGAAAGAAAAGATCTCGAAATAGACTCGGCCGTACAAAAAATTGTCCGCTCTATTCAAAAAGAGAAAGCCCAAACTATAAAAAAAGATGGACTTCTTGAAATTTATCAGCCAGATGAAAGATATTCTAAGATCGGTGGACTAGACAGACTTAAGTTATGGGCTTATGAAGCACGTCCTACATTCAGTGATGAAGCTCGTCTCTTTAATATTGAACCTCCAGGTGGTATACTATTATTAGGAGCTCCCGGTACCGGAAAGTCTCTTGCAGCAAAATGGCTTTCTTATTTCTTGTGGCAGCAGCTGTTATGGGCTGACTTCGGTAAAATATACGGAAAGTATGTAGGAGAATCAGAAGCAAGACTTAGACGTATGTTTAAACAAGTAGAAGCTATGAAACGCGGTATACTCTTTATTGATGAAATAGAAAAAGGACTGGCATCAGGTTCTGGTGATAGCGGTGTGTCATCTAGAATTCTTGGAACTACTTTACAGTGGCTGCAGGAAAAAAGAGAAAAGCCAGACCAGCAGACATTAGTGGTTGCAACAGCTAATCGTATAGCTGACTTGCCGCCAGAACTTCTTCGCCCGGGCAGATTTGATGTTATTTTTTATGTAGACCTTCCACAGGCCAACGAACGCAAAGAGATAATTGAGATCCATCTAGCCAAAAGAAATCAGAGCAAAGAAGAATTTGACATTGAATCTTTAGTTGGCGCCAGCAATGGCTTTACCGGTGCAGAAATTGAAGAAGGCGTAAGACGAGCAATGCGCAGAGCATTTGGAAAATCCAGAGCTATGAATACCTATGATATTCTAAATTGCTTTGATGATATCGTCCCTATGTCTTATACTCGAGCAGATGAATTAAGAGCAATGAGAGAAACCTGGCAGAAAATCGGTGTGCCGGCTTCGACTATTATTAAAGAAGTAAGTCTTGAACAGCACCACCAAGAATTTAAAAAACAGCTGCGCAGCTGGTAGTAGAACAGTAGTACAGTATACAGTTGCGCTAGCTGTATAAAATAAGAGGAGGAAATATTGTGACCGAACCGGAAGAATTATTTGAAGAATTACATCAGTATCTATTAAAATTTCCTAAAAATGATACTGCAGCATCAGCTATTGGATGTCTATACGACTTAAAAATAGTTAATACTATTGTGGCTACCGCTGGTACAGATGTAGACATCGCATATGTAAGTAATCCTATACACTTAATCAATATGCATACACAGATCGTTAAAGATCTGATTGATTCTTACAAAAAACAAGGATTATTATGCATTGTAAGAACTTATCCTTATATAAGCGGAGACCCAAACGGTTTAAGGATTAGAACCAGATTACAATTCGGCGACCCGCAAAAAATATTGTTAAATTTGTTACCTCCAAACCAAGAAGAGCAGGCATATGAAACAATTTAGGGAAAGAAGGAAAGATATATGGGAGCACAAAGCTTTGCTATTAATGTAAAAGCGAAGACACCAGAAAAAGGATACAATATCCTTGTAGAAGAAGCACTATGTCAACATGGACATAATCCATATAACGGAACTATAAGTACATGTGAACTAGGAAAGTGCACCTTAAAGCTTGACGGATACCATGAAGAAAATATAAACAAAGCATGGAATCATATTCAGGAAATGGATTACGGAAAAAAATGGGTTGCGAACTATATAGATTTTGGTGCTGATTATGAAGGAAACCATTCATATACCTTCTATGGATGGGCCTCTTGCTAAACACAGAAAGGACGAAATCAGCATGAAGCATAACGAATCAGATTTACTTACAGCTGCAGCAAACAGTCTTGGATACTTATGGCTTAAAAGCTTTCAATATGAAGAAGGATATCTTAAAAGTCATGAATTGTGTAAAGTCATATCAGAAGAAATATTTAACTTCTTCCAATTTCTTGAACAATATCTTGAAAAGAATAAAATGCCTAGACATGTATTTGAAGGTTTATCATATGAGATTTTTGATGGACCATATGACAAAAAAGAAATAAAAGATTTCTCTGAATGGATTAAAACATCATGGGGCCTTGAAAAAATATCTGATATATATAACCAACTTTCAGAAGAACTAGAATAACAAACCGGGAATGTATTTTAGAAAGAGCTAAGATTTATTGATAATCTAGGAGGCTTTATATGTGGAGAATCATCATAATAAAGGATAAGGACAGAGAAGAAAAAACGTTTAAGGAAGAGGATAAAGCTATTGCATACTTTGAGAAAATGCAAAAGAAATATGCAGACAAGAAAGATGTAAAAGTATATAAAATATCAGTTAAGAACCACATTCCTCTGGACGAAAAAAAAGAAAAACCCAAACAAAGAAAATCTGATAAATCTCATCCGTTGCTTTGGTGTCCATATTGCGGAGATTGGAGAAATTTCAGATCGAATCATAGACGTATATACGCATGCCCGGTATGCACAATAACGACTAAAGATTTTTATGTTAAATCGATAAATCACTTATGGTAAGGAGAAAATAGGATGAATATTACTACAAGTCCAGTCAACTACCCACCACTTAAATCCTAACGGATTTTGAAGTGGGGGCTTGTAGCCCTAGTTGACTAGCCTAAGCAAGTCTACGTTGGAAAGGTCACGATACCCTGGTGTACTCCTCTAGCACCAGGCCCTATCGCCAGTGGTTAAAAGTTCTGATGGGTAGGAACGGTGCTGCTAGCATAACAAGCTTTTCCAACATTGGCGAAGAGGCACCAACTCTTTAAGGAGGTAAGCTATTTGGTAGTTTACGTAATTAACAAGCATGGCAAACCATTAATGCCATGCAGTCCACGAAAAGCAAGAATATTATTAAAACAAGGTAAAGCCAAAGTCATCAAGCGAGAACCATTTACCATTCAACTACTATATGGTTCAAGCGGCTACAGACAGCCCATATCATTGGGCATAGATGCCGGAAGTAAACATATAGGTTTATCAGCCACCACAGGCAAAGAAGTCTTACTTGAAGCAGAAGTTGAATTAAGAACCGATATTGTAGATTTAATCTCAACCCGCAGGCAATATCGCAGAAATAGGCGTAACCACAAAACCAGATACCGTAAAGCTAGATTCTTAAACCGTAAGAAACCTAAAGGCTGGTTAGGACCATCCATATTAAACAAAATCGAAGCCCACTTGAAAGCAGTAAATCTAGTTCACCAATTACTTCCAATCTCAAAAACAATAATCGAAGTAGCCAGCTTTGACATTCAAAAAATCAAAAACCCTGGC
>Ga0209723_1001787_pt1 | contig 31524 bp, 22 predicted proteins | sample BiotimSIPDNA_2_FD_185750 | JGI IMG/M metagenome (GOLD analysis project Ga0209723, IMG submission 185750) | Anaerobic biogas reactor microbial communites from Washington, USA - Biogas_R2 time_0 SIP DNA (SPAdes) (version 2) | ecosystem: Engineered > Bioreactor > Anaerobic > Unclassified | place...
GACCACGGGCCCGCCGCCTACATCACTTCCATAGTCGCCCAACTCGTCTTCGGACTGCTGGCCAGCATCGTCGTCTTCTATTTCAGCCGCCGGCGCGAATTCCGGGCCGACGCCGGGTCCGCCCGCATCTGCGGGCGCGAGCCGATGATCGCCGCCCTGGAGAAGCTCCGGCGTTCCTCGGACCGGGCCGCGCTCCCCGACCAGATGGCCGCCTTCGGGATTTCGGGAAAAGGGGCCGGAGGAATCCGGCGCCTGTTCATGACCCATCCCCCGCTCGAGGAGCGCATCGAGGCCCTCCGGCGTACCCTCTAAGGGTGGACTGGACGGATCTGGGGGCAAGGTGTAACCTTTGCCGGTCAGAAATGTACTCGGGGGCATGCGTCCCCTTTTTCGAGACAGGGAGCACACTCTATGGAGACCTCAAACCGTATTCTCCGACTGTTGATTCCGGCATTGGCTTTTGCCGCCACCCTTACCATGCCGGCCGCCGCACAGCTGCTGCCGCCCGGAGCCGCATCCGCGGAGACAACGCCCGTGGTGGTTTCCCCGGCCCAGGACCGATTCCTCATGCTGATTCAGCCCCGGGACCTGGGCGAGATCGACCGCGACATCGAAATGGCCAGCCAGCTTGAAATCGCCGCGACCGAGGCGGAACGGGTGGCCCAAGCCGGGCGTTCCGCCTCGAAATCGAGGATCGACGAAAAGAAACAAATGCTGTCGGCCAACAAGGACAAAATGAAGGCGGCCAAGAACGCCAAAAACCAGTCCGAGGTACTCCTCCTCGAATCGGAAAGGAAGGCCCTGGAGCGCGACAAGCGCCTGCACGAGGAGCGGGAATCACTCCGGGCCGCCGAAATCGACCTGGCCCGGAAGCGAGCTGAACTGGCCTCGCGCATGAAGCAGGCGTTCGACCTGGAGCGGCAGCTGGCGGTCAAGCGCGGGGAGCAGTCGGACATCAACGTCAGCGGGCCCAAGACCGCCCGCGCGGCCAACGTCTTGATCGACCTCGAGCGGGCGACGCTCGAAATGCAGAAAAAGGTGGCTTCGAGCCAGGCGGATGTAGCCAACCGGGCCCAGAAGGTCGTAGACCGGCAGTTGAAAACCCTCACGGCCCAACAGAAGGTCTTCGGCGGCCGTTAGCGGCCGCCAGCCGATGATTTGTTCCAAGGGGGCGTGCCGGTTCAGTCCGGCCCGCCCCGGACGGTGAACCGGACCTGGTCGACCGTTTCCCCGTCGGCGCTGCGCAGCAGGAGCGTGTGCACGCCCGGGGCCGGGGTCCAGAAGACCAGGTTCCCGGCGTCCCCCATGGCCTTGCCGTCCAGTTCCCAGTGGAGGCCCTCCGCCGCCTGCGCCTCGAAAAAGAGCTTCTGCCGGCCGGCCGGGATATCGGGGTCCCAGGCGATGATCTCCCCGTCGGCCGGCGCGAGGATCTTCCCCCCCAAGGCGGGCGCCTCCACAACCTCCATCTCCGTCCCGGCGAGAAACCATTCCCGCCTCGTGATGCCCAGGGCGGGCAGCGCGGTCATCCGGGCGACCAGGCCCGGAGGCGCTTCGGGGGGAGCGTCCGCGTCTTCCCGGCAGAGGAGGTGCATGATCTCCGCCCAAAGCGGGGCCGCCCCGGTGACCCCCAGGACGTTCCACATCGGTTCGCCGGTGAAATTCCCCATCCAGACGCCGACGGTATGGCGGCCCGAGTACCCGACGCACCAGTTGTCGCGCATGTCCTTGCTGGTGCCGGTCTTGACCGCCGCCCAGAAAGGGGTGGCGAGCGGGCTGTCGAGCCCGAAGGCGTAGCTGCGGCTCTCCCGGTCGGACAGGATGTCGCCGATGACATAGGCCGCCGGCGCACCGAAAACCCTCCGCGCCCCCCCGGCACAGCCCCCGCCCGGCTCCAAGCACAGCGAAGTCCACACGCCGCCCGCGGCCAGGGTGCGGTAGGCGTTCGTCAGGTCCCAGAGCGAGATGTCGGCCGACCCCAGCGCCAGCGAATGGCCGTAATAGTCCGCCCGGCGCAGACCGCCGAACTCCATCCCCTCGAGCTTGTCCAGGAAAGGCTCGACGCCGGTGAGTTCGATGACGCGGACGGCAGGAATGTTGATGGAGGAAGCCAGCGCGATGCGGGCGGTGACCGCCCCGTGAAAACGGCGATCGTAATTCTCCGGCCGGTACATCCCCCCTCCCGCCTGGGCGATCTCGAGCGGAGAGTCCTCGAGCAGGGAGGCCGCCGTGATCAGGCGCCGGTCGATCGCGAGGGCGTAGAGAAATGGCTTCAGCGACGACCCCGCCTGTCGGAAAGCACGGACGCCGTCGACGTGGCGGGCGCTGGAAAAATCCCCCCCGCTGCCGACATAGGCCAGGACTTCGCCGCTCGCGTTGTCGACGACGAGCACCGCACCGTCCCTGACGTTGCGCGGGGCCAGCTCCGCCAGGTGCCGCCCGAGCGCTGCGCTCACGCGCCGCTGCAGCGCCCCGTCCAGGGTGCAGCGGATCGCACCGCCCCCCGTTTCCGGAACGACGCCGCCGCGGCCCGCGAAGAGGAGCCGCGCGACGTGGGGGGCCCAGTGACTCCCGGGCGGAAGGAGATGGGCCTGCCGGAAGGCTTCCCTGCAACGCCCCTCCAGGTCCACGGCGGAAAGCCCCCAGCCGAGATTGCGGCCCAGCGCCGCCGCGCGCTCGGCGACTTTCGCCGCCGGGGCGTTCGGCGCGCGGATCAACGCGGCGAGGATAGCGGCTTCGGCCGGAACGACACCGTGGGGCGCCTTGCCGAAGATTCCCAGCGTGGCGGCCGTGATCCCTTCCAGTTCCCCCCGGAAGGGGACCAGGTTCAGGTACGCCTCGAGGATTTCACCCTTCTTCCATTCCCGCTCCAGCTTCCGTGCCAGGCGCATCTGTTTGAACTTCTGCCCGAGGGTGCGCCCCGTCGCCCGGGGGACCGATCCGGGGAGGAGGAAGGAGACCAGCTGCATCGTGATGGTACTGGCGCCGCGCCGCGGCCCCGCACCTGCGCTCCGGGCCGCGGCGGCAAGCACCGCGCGCCAGTCGACCCCCCCATGCACGTAAAAACGGCGGTCTTCGGCCTCGACGACGGCCTCCAGCAGCGCCGGAGACATCATCGCGAGAGGGGTCCATTCGGCCCGGCGCCCCTCGTAGGAGAGGCGGACCCGATCGAGCTCCACGCCGTGGCGGTCGAGCAGGACCCCTTCGCTCGACATGTAGCGGGCGCGCACCTCCTCCGCGCTCGGGAGGTCCGGGCCGACGTCCCGGCAGGCGCGGGCGATCAAAACGGCAGCCAGAGCCGCCAGGCAGAGGAGCAGGCAGGCAGGCAGAACCTTCCTGGGGCGGCCCGCGATGACACTCTTCATGCCGGTCCCCTTCCTTCGGCTCAGGGCAGCACGGTGATCGCCCCGTTCGGACTTTCCCCCAGCATCCCGGGCGCGTAGATCGCCTCCACGCGCGTGGGGGGAAGGTTGAAGGACCCGGGGTTGTTGAAGCGCACCGTGTACTCCACCACCCACACCCCCTTCGGGACATATTCGTAATAGGCGCGGAACGCCTCCTGGGACCGTTCCTCGTAAGCGAGCCAGGCCCACCCCCTCCGATCTTCTCCCCGGGTCGCCAGCCGGGAATCGCCCCCCAGCCCGCGCCCCAGGATGGCGGCGCCGCCCGGGATCGGATCTTCGACCACCACCCATCCCATGTCGGACTGGGCCTCGCACTCGAGACGCACGCGCACGATGTCGCCGCGGCTCCAGCTCCCTTTTACCTTCTGCACCACCGGCTGGTAGGTTTTCCTGACCCGGTACCCGTTGTCAAAAGGGGCTTCGAGCGGGATCGCCGCCGTGGAAGTGACCACGGCCCACGGCTTTCCGCCCCCCGCGTGCTCCAGTTCGACCCTCCCCTTCCCTTCCGGCCACGGAAGCAGCCTGGTCTCCCCTTCGGGCGTTTTCGTCCAGTCCCAATCGTATTCCCCGGCGTCCAGCCGCACCCTGCTCGTACCCGCCACCCGCCCGCTCTCGAAGCGCCGGGAGAATTTCTCCAGCGCCAGCACGCCCCAGGCGTTGGCCACCGTCGTCTGCCACCTTCCGCGCCGCTGGCGCGCGAGCGAACCGCGTACGAGCCGCGGCAGGTCCCCCTGCCAGGAGGGGGATTCGAGCGCCGACAGGATCAGGCGGTTGGCATTCGAGTCCCCGTCCGTCATCAGCCACCAGCGCGCATCGCCCGCCTCGGTGGAAAAAGTGAGCGTCGTGCCGCGCACATCGAGCCGGGCGCCCAGGATCTGCTCGACCTCGGCCGCGCGCCGGGCCGCGTCCGGAAGACCCGGTTGCCGCCGGAGGATGTCGCGCCAGTCGATGAGAGCTGAAGTGGGCCAGGAATTGGGGTCGATCCTGAGGGTCTTCACCCAGTCCTCGACCGGGATTCCATAGCGGGAGAGCGCCTCCAGCGCCAGGAGCTTGTGGATGTCGAGGTCCCTCCCGCTCCAGGCGTCCGCGCCGGCCATCTCGCCGTCGAGAAACGAGCGCAGCCCCGCGATCAATTGCCCGTGCAGGGGCGCCGGGACGGCATAGCCGGCCTCGTCGCTCAGGCTCAGGACGTAGGCCGTCAGGGCCACGTTTCCCCACTGGGTGGAGGGGAAATATTTCAGCAGGCCGCGCCCGTCCAGGTATGCCGGGAGCCGGTCCATGATGAAATCCCAGCGCGCCCTGTCCCTGAGGCTGACGGCGCGCGACGCTTCCTGCTCCAGGCAGGAATAGGGGTAGTTCTTCATGTAGTCCAGGACGCCGGGGAGACCGCCGGCGATCCGGGGGTGCAGCTGGACCTGGACCCCTCCCCGCCCGGGGACGGCGCCCGCCGGCCTCTCCACCTCGACCCGTTCCTTCCCGTCGAGCTGCAACAGGACGGCCTGCCACGGCTTCACGGGCGGATGGGCCAGGACCTTCTGCCGGATCTCGAGCCGGTCCCGTTGCCCGGAGGAGGCGTCGACCTCGACCCGGTAAACCAGCTCTGTGCCGTCGGAAGGAACCGCGACCTCCCAGCTTACGACCCCGGCTTCGTCCGCCGGCAGCGCAAGCCGCCGCACCGGGAGATCCCGCCCCAGTTTCGGCGCCCTGAGCCGCGCCTCCACCGACATGGGCGACGCCGTATGGTTGCGTACCGTGAAGGAAGCGGTGAAGCGGTCCCCCTGCCGAACCACGGGGGGCACCCCGGAAATCACCATCAGGTCCTGGGTGGAGCGCACCGAGCGGGAGCCGCTGCCGAAGCGGCCGGAGCCCGAATGGGCGACGGCGACGATGCGGAAGCTGGTGAGGGAATCGTTGAGCGGGATGTCGATACGGGCTTCCCCGTTTGCATCGAGGGGCACCCGCCCACGCCACAGCAGGAGGGTGTCGAAGAGCTCGCGCGTAAGCTCGCGCCCACCGCCGCCCCCCGTGGGCACCGCCTTCAAACCGAAGTGGCGTTTCCCAACGACGTGCATCTGCGAAGTGGAATTTGCGACCGAGTAGGCCCTCCGTCCCATCATGGCGCCGAGCAGGTCCCAGCTCCCGTTGGGCAGGAGCTCGAGCAGGGCTTCGTCCACGGCCGCCACCGCCACCTCCCCGCCGGCTGCCGGGCGGCCGTCATCGGCCCGCCGGACGCGGATGGTCGCCGGCACCTTCTCCCGGACCTGGTAGACGTCCCCGGGTGTCTCCACTTCGACGTTCAGCTCGTGCCCCTGCCAGCCGACCTCGACTTCGGCGATCCCCAGCTTGTAGGCGGGCCGGCCCAGGTCCACCATCGCCGTCGGCTGCGTCTCCCCGCTCCGCCCGCGCACCGCGAGCACCGAAACGTAGATATTCGGGGCGTAGTGGGGCAGGATCGGCACCTCCACCACCGGCTCCCGCGCGGTCAGTTTCCGGACATGGATGTCCGACACCCCCTCCCTTTCGACCGCCACCAGCACCGTCGCCTCCCGAAACGGCATGCGCACCTGGAAACGGGCGGTCTCTCCCGGCTCGTAGCGGGTCTTTTCCGGGAGCAAGTCCATCCGGTCGTCCTTCGATACGTCGAACCACCACCCCTCACTCCCCGCCACCCACACCTCCCGGTTGGCTTCACTCCGGTTTCCCTCGGGATCCCGGGTGCGGGCCACGAGGATCACGTTCCCATCGACAGGGGAAGCTGCCTCGCACAGGAGCATGCCCCGCCCGTCGGTGACCCCGCTGCAGAACGGTCCTTCCTTTTTCGTCTCGACCACCGATTCGTAGCCGTAGAAGCCCCCGACGAGGCGGCTGCGATGGGAGTAGTATTTCCGGGTGAAGAGGTCCATCTCCACGGGCGCGCCGGCGACCGGCTTCCCCTGGATGTCGATGACGGCCGCCCCGATCCTCAGTTTCCCGCGCGACCCCACCCAGCCGTCGGGCCGCACTCCCACGAGCCACCGGGAAGGGTAGATCGGAATCCGGCGGGAAACAGTCTGGATCTCTCCGGCGGGATCGGGATACTCCAGTTCGGCGAGAATCGCCCTGGGGCGGTCGATGCCCGGGATGTCCGGAATGTCGACCCGGGCGTTCCCGGTTTTGTCGAGCACGAGCTCCCGGCTCTCCAGTACGGGGAGCCTGTCGGCGCTCTCCCCGTAACCGCCGGACGAGGTGCGGGTGATCCCCTCGCGGACGGCGCCGTTGGCGAAGACGAAGTCGTCAAACCCTTCGGGCGCCCGATGGAAGAAATCCTGGACCTGGTGGCGGAATTTGACCGCGAGCCCGGAAGCGGCGCCCCCGGAGAGATAGGAAACCTGCAGCCCGAGGGGGAGGCTCGCCGGGGCCACGGGGGATTCCGCCGGGGGATGGATGGACGCCCGCATGACCGGGAGGCGGAATTCCTCGATGCGGAGGGTACCGGTATGGAGACGCCGCCCCCGAACATCCGCGCGGGGAAAGGGCATGGAGAGCTGATAGGTCCCCAGGCTGGCGCCGAAGGGGACGGTCCAGGCGCTTTCAGCCGTTCCGTCGGGCCGCCACCGGAGTTCGATCTCGTATTTCCTTTCGCTGCCGAGATGCTCGATCTCGAGCTTCGCGGGGAATTCGCCCGGCAACGCCAGGCCCTCGAGCACCTGCCTGCGGAGGAAGTGCTTCATGTGCACCGTATCCCCCACCCGGAAGAGGGGCCGGTCGAGCACCGTGTGGGCCGATATCGACGGGTCGCCGTAAAAATATCCCCCCAGGTTGAAGCGCCATGGCTCTATCCCGTCCTCCCAGCTGGAAAAAACGAAGGACAGGTCATCCGCCGTCTGCGCGGTGACCATCAGGCCGCTCCCCAGCCGGCCGTACAGGCAGTCCTCGAACTCCTCCCGCTTCGGCAGCCCCGTGGGCCGGGCGACGCCGTCGGCGTCGGTCTTCCCATGCCACAGTACCTCGCCGGCGCAAGCGCGCACTTCCACTTCGGCGCCCGCGACCGGCCGGGCATCATCGAGCGCCGTCACCCAGACGAGCGAAGACTCGGCCCCCCACTTGAAATGAACACCCAGGTTGGTCACCAGCGCGGCCGTGGAAACATACATGGGGCGCGGCTGCCCCAGCAGCGCCGCGCCCAGCAGTTCGCTCCGGATTTCGACGATATAGAAACCGGGCTTCCCGAGCGGGATGCCCATCACTTCGAAGCTCCGCGCCCCTTCGAGCCTGGGGAGGGCGAGCGTTGCCGGCCCGTCGGCGGGCAGGAGCGGTTCGCCCCGCTTCTCCCCGTAACCGGAACGGTCGGACAGCTTCTTCATCCAGAGCCGGATCTGGTTCGGGCGGTCGGGCGCGATCCGGAGGATCCGGGTCTCCATCGCCCCGGCCTCCCGGGCCTGGTCCGGGTTGATGATCCTGCGCCCCCTCTCCGGGTCGAGCACCTCCGCGGGGTCAATGCTCCCCTCCTTCACCTCCAGGAGCGATCCGGCCACCGTCGGCTCCACGTTCCGGACGGTGACGGGGAGAATGGGGGAGCTTCGTTCCAGGATCCCGAAATCGGCCGCGAACTTGACCAGCGGGGGATATTCGTCCACGGGGATCTCCAGGGGGAAACGCCCCTGGTTTTCGAGCGGCCGCCCGGCGTCGTCCTTGAGCGCCGGAGGGAGGACGAGGCGCAAGGTGGATTTTTCCGGAAAGGGGCCGTTGAAAAGGACCGCCTTGACATGGTCCGACCCCCGGTCGTATTCCTGCCTCACCGGGGAATGGGTCTTCCCCCCCGGCTCCTCGAGCACCGCCTGCCGGACCGAGGCCCAGGCCACGTAAGAGGTGAACTCCAGGCGCAGGGGCGTCATCGGGATACAGGGGGCGTCGGCGTTGACGCGCCGGCATTCCACGCTGGCGCGGAATGCCGGGCGCACCCGAAACCGCAGGACCCGGTCCGCATCGTTCGTCAGCCCGGAGGCCGAACGCACCCCGCGCCCCCAGACCAGTTCCACCCTGGCCTCGTTGGGAAAGCGCCGCCGGGCTTGGAGCAGGAGGAGCGGAGCGTCGGCGGTGGCGCGCGGGCTGCGCACCGCCTCGAGCACTTTGGCCCGCTCCGCCCCCGCAAGCACCCGTACCCCCACCCGCTCCCCGATTCCGGCGACCCGGAAATGAACCGATTTGAGAACGGAGGCCTCGTCTGGGACGCAGTCGAGGCTCAAAACAAAGACCTGTTCCTCGTCGATCCCGGAATTCCCCTCCCAGGGCCGCGACTCCCGGATGGCGGGGCCGCCGGTGTGCAGCGAGAAGACCCTTCGTCCCCCTGCCGGCCGTCCGTCGAGAGCCTGGAGCCCCGGCCGGAGCGTGAAGGTCGCACGAACTCCCCCGGGGAGGTCCTTTTCGAAGTCGTAGACCCAGTCCGACGGACCCTCCCACTTCCCCGTCCCGGCGACGGGAGCTTCAATGACGAAAGGTTCGACCCGGTCGCGCGGGTCCCCCATGGGGGCCATGGGCTCGGAAAACCGCACCCGCACCTGGCGGACGTTTTTCACGAACCCTTCCGGGCTGAAGGCCTCGACCACGGCCGGCCGGTCCTGGGAATGGGCCGTCGCGCAGGCCGATACGCACGCAAGGAGGAGGAGTATTCCGCGCAGCTTCATAACGCCCCTTTCGAAGACGATCCGATACGCTATTGCATTCCCGGGAGCATGCCCCTCCGGCCGGGGAGCCGTCAGCGCCCGGCGACCCCGTATTCCTTAAGGCGGTATTGCAGGGTGCGCAGGCTGATCCCCAGCTCCCCGGCCGTGGCGCGCCGGTCCCCGCCGTGGCGCTCGAGAGCGGCCAGGATGGCCTCCCGCTCCACCTGCGCCAGCAGCCCCGCCCGGGCGGCGCCCGCGGGGGCGGCCGGGTTCATCGGGAGGTCGTCCCGGTCGATCTCCCCCCCCTCTACCAGGATCAGGGCGCGTTCGACGGCATTCGACAGCTCGCGCACGTTCCCCGGCCATTCGTAGCGCAGGAGGAGTTCCCGGGCCGCCGGGGTGAACCCCGGTGCCGGCTTCCCCATGCGGGCCGCGAGGCTGCGGGCGAAGAAATCGGCCAAGGGGAGGATATCCTCCCTCCGTTCGCGGAGCGGCGGAATGGGGATCGGAAAGACGTTCAGGCGGTAATAAAGGTCCTCCCGGAAGCTTTTCCCGGCGATCGCCTCGCTAAGCGAACGGTTGGTAGCGGCGATCACCCTCACGTCCACGGAGATCGACCGGTCGCCTCCGACCCGCTCGAACTGCTGCTCCTGGAGCACCCGCAGCAGTTTCGCCTGCAGCTCCACTCCCATGTCGGCGATTTCATCCAGGAAGAGGGTGCCGCCGCTCGCCAGTTCGAAGCGCCCCCGCCGAGCCTGGGTCGCCCCGGTGAAGGCCCCCTTTTCGTGCCCGAACAGCTCCGATTCGAGCAGCGGCTCCGGGATGGCGGCGCAGTTGACGGCGACGAACGCGTGCCTCCGGCGGGGGCTCTGCCGGTGAATGAAACGGGCCACCACCTCTTTGCCGGTCCCCGACTCCCCCGTCAACAGGACCGTGGTCGGCTGCCCCGCCACCTGCTCCGCGAGCCGGAAGACGCGCCGGCTCCCTTCGCTCTCGGCTATGATGTCCGGAGGGATGGCCGCGTCGGTCTCCTGCTGGTGGAGCAGGCTGCGGTTGCGCAGGTCGCTCCGGCCGATCACCCGGCCGGCCACGACCCGCAGCTCTTCGGGGCTCTCCAGCGGCTTGGTCAGGTACTCCTCGGCGCCCAGCTTGATCGCCTCCACCGCCGTTTCCACCGACCCGTAGGCCGTCAGGACGATGACGGGGGTTTCCGGGGCGTGCTCGCGCATCCACCGGATCAGCTCGATCCCCCCCATGCCGGGCATCCGCTCGTCGGTGATCACCAGGCTGAAACTGCGCGCGGCCAGGAGCTCCGACGCCTCGCGCCCGTCAGCCGCCGTCACCACCTCGTATTGGCGGGCGAGCGCCCCCCCGATAAACTGCCGCTGCCCCGGCTCGTCGTCCACCACCAGGATTCTGTGTTTCATGAGACCCCGCTCCGGGCTATCCCGCCCTGTGCACCTTCATCGCCCCGCTCCCCGCCGGGGGCGACCCTGGCACCGATGACGGCCACGGGGCAGCAGGCGATGACAACGATCCAGGAAAGGAGGACGCACGGGAGCCAAACCACCATTTCGGTTTTCCCTCAGAATGACGGCAGTATAGCACATGGGCTCCGCCAGCGGGCGCCCGCTCGAACCGCTCCCGGCGGAGCAAAGAGTGAACGGGAGAGACGGCCGCTTGCCTCGTCGCGGGGAAAAATCCGTGGCCCCTTCGATCCGGCTTCCGTCCACTTCCACGGCAAGACCGGCTTCTCCCTTGACCCTCGCCCATTTTACCCCCAATATGGGAGCAAGAGGGTCGATTGAATCGCAATATTGTACCTGACGAGTCCGTGAAAACCGGCCCGTTCGATGAACCGTTCCGGGATTCCCCTGCAGCGGCCCCGGTCGCATTGGCCTTCATCTGCGACCGCCATTACGTGGTCCCCACCGCGGTCACCATCGCCTCTGTGCTGCATCACCGCCACCGGGACACCCGCTACGAGATTTACATCGTCCCCGCCGACCCTTCGGTCGACGTCGGCATCCTCCGCGCGTTCGACGATCCCGGGGTCGCCATCCACATCGTCGAAGCCCCGGCGGGGAAATATGCCGACATCCCCAATGCCTTCCACATAACCAACGCCGCCTGCCTGAAGTTCGACCTGCCGCACCTGCTCCCGCACCTGGACCGGGCGCTCTACCTCGACAGCGACATCCTGGTCCGGGAAGACCTCCGCGCCCTGTATGAGACCGAGCTCGGGGATTGCCCGATGGCGGCCGTCAAGGACATCATCCTCGAAGATAACGCGTTCGACATCCCCCAATACTTCAACAGCGGGGTCATGCTCCTCAACCTGAAACAACTGCGGGAAGAGGGGGCGCCGGAAGTCCTCGAGGAGATGCGCCTGACGAGGCCCGACCTGACCTACATGGACCAGGACTGCCTGAACCTCCTCCTGGCCGGCAGGGTGCGCCTCCTGCCGATACGCTACAACTGCTTACACCTCCTCCTGTCCCAGAAACACCAATACCCCGTCGAGCGCATCAACCGCTTCTTCGGGACCTCCTACCCCTCCCTGGAAGCCGTCGGCCGCGACGCGGCCATCCTCCACCTGGCCGGCCATGACAAACCCTGGCTCTACTTCGACAGCGTCTCGACCCCCCTCTGGGACCGCTACCGCGCGCTCTCCCCCGCCCGATCCTTCAAGTTGCAGCGCCGCTGCCTCCGCCTGCGTCCGATCGGCACCTTCGTCCGCTACCTGCGCCGGCACGGCCCCGCGGCCGCGGCCGGCCTGGCCCGAAAAAAACTGCTCGCCCTCTTCCGCCCCTCTTCCCCCGCCCGCGGGTAGTCGTCTCCCGCCGGCCTGACCGTGGCGGGGGGAAGGCGCGTTCAAGCACGATTTCGCTTGTACCGCCGCCTCTTTTCCCAAGCCAGGACAGGGACCACCGCGAAGACCAGGCCATCCCTATCGCTTTCGGACACTCCGACATTTGTCGCATCCGGAGCGTTTCACCGGTTTCCCGGGCTTCCTGCCGACGCTGACTTCCCAGCCTCTATGGAAGCGTCTTCGCAACGCGAATGGTCAAATAGTTGCGGCCGCGCGTCGTCGGCACGTAACCGCGTACGCGATTGCCCGATCGATGCATCACGGGATTGCTGACAAAGGATCCCGAGCGGAACATGCGCGAACTGCAGCTGCCTTGCTTGTTTGCCGAACCATCGGCGGGGGCGTTTGTAAGATCCGCGAGGTAACAGTCTTCCACCCACTCGAAACAATTGCCATGCATATCATACAGGCCGAACGGGTTCGGGGGGAATGAAGCGACCGGCGCCGTCTCGTCCAGCCAGACATCGCGCCCTTCGGCTTTGCCGCCCAGCCCCGGACCGGGGATGCCGAAGTTTCCGTAATTGTGGTCCAGGACATCACCCCAGGGAAACGCCGTGGTGGTGCCGCCGCGCGCGGCATATTCCCATTCGGCTTCGGACAGCAACCGATAGGCGTCGTCACTGCCCGTTCGCCTGTTGAGCCATCCGACATACACCTTCGCATCATACCAACTCACCCCGACGACGGGCCGCGTGCCGCGTCCCCAGTCCTTGAAATCCTTGTCGGGCTTTCCATCACGGTCGAGCCGCAGGGCGTTCTCGACGGCCACACCGTCGCACGCACCGTCCTGCACACAGGCCTCCCATTGATCCCAGGTCACTTCCGTTTTACTCACCGCGAATTGGCGCGCAATGGTGACCTTGTGCTGGACTTCATGATCGCGTCGAAACTCTTCGCCCTCCGGCGTTCCCATGATGAAGGAACCCGGCGGGATCACCACCATTTCCGGGCAGGAGCCGCAATCGCGAAATGTCTGGCCGGCCTTCAATGAAGGGGCCTTGCCGGACTGCGCTCCGCTTCGGCCGATTGCGGCGTAACCCGCAAATGCAATCACCGCCAAGAAAGCAATAACCCCGTACCTGTTCATTCCCGCTCCTCTCGTGTCTGTTGTGTACCGATGCAGCTTCGGACAATCCCGGACGCCGTCGCCCGCGCCGGGTCATGCAAGAACATGGTGCGCCTGTATGGCCGGGCAACCACTCTAAACGATGGGTATCATTTTACACCAGGATAAGACGGCGCACATGTCCCGGAGGGCGGGAAACCGATACCCGCTCGAAAGAATCGGGTTTTCGAGTCAATTTTGTTGTAGGCGCGGCTGTTGCCGTGAATAATGCCGGTATCTATGGTGCGGCAAGACCCAAGAAGAGGAGTCCCTGAATGGATGATCGACTGAGCAAACCGTTGCTTTACAGCTATGGAATCGCCGATCTGTTTTTCGTCATGCTGACCAGCATGGAGGTCTATTTCTTCGCGGCGTTTCTGACCGATCACGCCGGGTTCTCCCTGGCCATCTTCGGCAGGATCCTCACCATCACGAGCCTGGCCGACATCGTCTGCGCCCTGGCCGGAGGCGTCATCCTGCAGAAAGTCACCCTTAGGTTCGGGGGGAAATACCGCTCGTGGTTCCTGATAGGGCCGCTCCTCTTCCTCCCCTTTGTGGTGCTGCAGTTCACGAAAATCGGCACCGATTTCACCGCGGCCGCCATCATCATCTTCGGCTTCATAATCAGTCACCTGCTGTGGAACGTCGTTTCCGCGGCGAACGGGTCGATGGTGGGGCGGCTGAGCACGCTTCCGGACGAGAGGACCATCCTTTCGAGCAGCCGGGCGCAGGGGATGGCCGCGGGCGGGCTCCTCTTTTCCTTCACCGGCATGCCCCTCATCGTCTACTTCGGCCGCCTGACCAACCCCATCAGCGGCTTCACAATCGCGACGGCCGTATTCGGGGTGACGGCCATCCTCGGCTACCTGTACATCTACCGTCTCACCACCGGCAGGGACCCGTATGACGAGGCGGCCGCCGGCGCCCGGGGCGGCGGGCTATCGCTTCGCGAAATCGTGGGACTGGTATTCAAGAACCCCCCGCTGCTTTACCTGATCATCGCCCAGACCTTCAACATCACCGGCCTGTTCCTGGTGACGGCGCTGGCGGTCTATTACTTCACCTATGTCGGCAGCGACCCGTCGTTCGTTTCCATGTTCATCCTCGTCACCAGCATCGGACGGTTCGTCGGCTCGCTCGTTGCCAGCTGGATCGGCGTCAGGATCGGCAAGCGCAAGTGCTACTGGATGTTTCTCCTGATGGCGGGGCTCCTCTATTCCCTCGCCAGGCTGACCGGCGGCACCTCCTGGGGATTCACCCTCGTATGCAGCCTGGCCATGCTGGTGTACTCGATCGCCGTCTCCATGCTCACGGCGATCTTTTCCGATACGGTCATCTACGGGGAGTGGAAAACGGGAAAAAACATCCGCGCGTTCACCATGGCCCTGATGAACATCCCGATCAAGATAGGGGTGTTTCTGCGCAGCGTCATCCTGAGCGTCGGCCTGGCCGCGATCGGTTTCGTGGCGAATACCACCCCGACCCCGCTCGTGGTCAGCGGCATCAGTTCCATGATCACGCTGATCCCGGCGGCCGCGTGCATCCTCGCCGCCGTGATCTTCTACTTCGGGTACCGGCTGGACGACAAGCAGATCCTCCGCATGCAGGAGGAAATCGCCTCCCGCTAGGAAACGCGGGCCGGGAGACGTCCACGTCCGGGGAAGCGCGGAAAGTTCGTGAGCCGCCACGCGACACGCCGGCCCCGGGAAGGAGGCCGGTGTGTCGCGTGAAATCCGAAGTCGGCGGGGTCAGTACTCCGCCCCATTCTCCCAGCCGGATTTCGTGCCCGGCGGGACGGTTTCACAAAATGCTTCGGCGGCGTGGATCTGGCCGTCGAAGATCTTGAAGGAGTGCCATACGTCCAGCTCCCCCTTGCCCGAGAAGAGGGAGCCGGGGCCGAAGTTCATCCTTATCGACACCACGCCCATTTCCTCGTCGACCGCCATGAGCCGGTACCGGATTCCCGACAACCTCGGGATCATCTGGGTCTTCATCACGTCGCAGCCCTTGAAGAAGGTGCAGCCCGGGCCCGCCATGAGGTTCCCGTTTTCATAGCGGTAGGCATGGGGTACCATGGGGGAATCGACCTTGACGAAGCTTCCCACCTTCAGCCCTTCCGGGTAGGTGACGGCGATCTTGATCATCTCTTCCCGGGTGTTCAACTGGTCCTTTTCCGGCTTGGCCAGCATCTCCGGGCGGACCGTCTTGAGGTTGTCCGGGTTGAACAGCATCCCCTCTTCCCTGTTCATCACGACCGTGCTCTCGATTTCCGTGATCTTGTTGTCGGCGATCTTCAGCCTCACCACATAGAGAATCGGGGCGTTGTTCTCCTCCAGCACCAGGAAGGAGATCGCGACGCCCTGTCGGACGTCCAGGATGTCCCTGCGGTACTGGGTGGGTTTCAGGCTCTTCTTCCATATGCCTTCGCCCGGCTTCAATTCCTTGGTGTCCTCGGTGTACTTGACATTGGCGGCCAGGGGCAGCGCGCCCGGGTTGTTGGCCAGAAGCGCGTCGACATACCCCGTGATGAACCCGGCAAGGCAATCCCGGTCGCACGGCGCCGCCTGTGAAACCCCAACGAAAGCCGTCATCAGCAGTGCGCAGATAACGAGGGTGTTTCTCCTGATCATTTCCAACCTCCTTGAAAACCTCCGGGAAAAAGCCGGCACGGCATAATCCGAACGGGCTCTTTTCGGATGCCCTAGTGTTGACGTTTCCAATTGATAGCAGGAGCATCATATAATACCTGTCACACCTTTGTGATAGGTTTCTTGACAAGGGAATGATGATTTCTATAGCCTTCCATCCAAGCGAAAATGCGGGCTTGCACGCCGCCGTCCGGCACCACCGTATCCCGAGTGACGATCGTGCCTTTTTTGCAGGGGGATTCCCGTTGGACACCATCCGGGAAGGGGGAAATCGCCGGAATACGTGCCGGCTTGATCGTGCAGCAATCCATCTCTTTAAAGGAGGTTTTTCATGAAACGATTCACGAAACCGGGTCGGCCATTCGCGGCCCGCTGCCTGCTCTGGGGAGCATTGGCGCCGATGGCGATCGGCATTCTGCCGATGGTGCCTTCCACGGCGGAGGCATCGGCGCAGGCGGCGGTCACATTGCCCAATCATGCGCCCGCCGATTTCATCCAGGTCCGGCCGGGAGCGCCGAAGGGGAACCTGGAAACCGTAACGTACTATTCCAAAAGCGTCGGCATCGACCGGAAAGCCGTCGTCTACACCCCCCCGGGTTACGATCCCAACCGGAAATACCCCGTTCTCTACCTGATGCACGGCATCGGCGGCAACGAAACTCATTGGACCACCCTCTGCGCCGCGAACAAGGTCCTCGACAACCTCATCGCCGACAAAAAGGCCGTGCCCATGATCGTCGTTATGCCCAACGGCCGGGCTTCCGCCGAACCTCCATCGAGCAATTTCATGGCGGATTTCAATTACTACGCCCCTTTTGAAACGGACCTGCTGCAGGACCTGATCCCCTTCATCGAGTCGCGCTATCCCGTGAAAACCGACCGGGAGCATCGTGCCCTCGCCGGCCTCTCCATGGGGGGCGGGCAGGCCCTCAATTTTGGAATCAACAACATCGACAAGTTCGCATGGGTCGGCGGCTTCTCCTCCGCACCGAATCTCCAGCCGCCCACCGTCCACATCCCAAAGATCCAGCAGGCCAATCACAAGCTGAACCTGCTGTGGATCGGTTGCGGCGACAAGGACAACCTGATAACGGGAAGCTGGAATCTCCACCAGGCCCTGGTCAAGGAGAACCTGGATCATGTCTGGTATGTCGACACCGGCGGCCACGAGGTCATGGTGTGGAACAACAACCTGTACCTGATGGCTCAGATGCTGTTCCAACCGGTCGGTTCGGTCACGCCTCCCCCCTCCATCGGGAGCTATAACGGTGAACCCATCACCGGCGGGTTCGGCGGCATGGGCGCCGGCCGGGGGATCGGCGCGGGGCGCGGCATGGTGGCGGGACCGGGCGGCGCCGGGACCGAACTCACCGCCAGGAGAGAAAAGTCCGCCGCGTCGTCAGGGGCCGCGGGAAAGTGGCTCATCCAGGAGGGCGAAAACCAGATCGAGCTGAACCTGGAAACCGATGGCTCCCGATTGACGGGAACCATCCAAAACCGCCAAATGCCCGGGGCCATCGCATTCCGGGAGGGGAGGGCGGAGGGGAACCAGGTTTCCTTCAGCTACGTGCGCCAGGTCAACGGCCAGGACGTGACCATATCCTGGACGGGAACATTGTCCGGGGATGAGATCAAGTTCAAGCGCACGGTCGGGGGCGGGCTGTCGCCCGCCGGTCGCGGAGCCGCCCCGAAAACAGATTAGGCCGAAAAACCAGGGAGAGGGCGTTTTCCGCTCCGCGCCCCCTCCCTGCCGCTTTCGGTCACGACGGCGCAAAGGCCGCTCCTCATCGTCGATCCGGCGACAGTGTCCACGATCCTCAAAGGATTGGATGTTTTCCACCCGGTCCCATGATATCCTGCGCTCCTTGAGAAGGAGCAAACCGCCATCCGATGGCTGCCAACGGAAGCTTTTGAGAGGAAATAACCATGGCCGTCCCAAAATTCGATCCCAAGGAAATGGAAGTCAAGGAGGAGATCCCCGCATCCCCTTTCATGCCTGCGCGAAAAGTCTACAGCTATCCTGTTTCTCCAAGGGAGGCGGTGAAAGGCCTGCTGAGAGGGGAGCCGGTCTGGCAGGTCGCGGACATGATCGAGACCCGTTTGCTCAGCCCGAGAATTATTCCCGATGCGATCGCCCGTTCGTTTGTCCTGGAAGCCGAGCCTTTTGATCCGAACACCGGCGGCGGACCGGACATGTTTGGAATGATCTGGGAGTATGTCCCCGTTGCCGGCGGCTCCATGATCCGTCCCGGCAAGCCGCTCATGGAGGATTTCAATGAATGGCCGGACAAGATTGTGTGGCCCGACATCGAGACCTGGGACTGGGAGGGGAGCGCCAAAGCCAATGCCTCCTATCTCGATGACAGCAAATTCAACGTCTGCTGGTTCATGACGGGCTGGTATGAAAGGCTTATCACCTTCATGGAGTTTGAAAACGCGGCCCTGGCCCTGATCGACGAAGACCAGAAGGATGCCGTCAAGGCCTTCTTTGACAAGGCGACCGATCTATATATCAGGATCTTCGATAAATTCTGCACCCATTTCCCGGCGCTCGACGGGTTCTGCATCCATGACGACTGGGGATCGCAGAAAGAGACCTTTTTTGCCCCCTCCGTGGCCAATGAAATGATCGTGCCCTACATGAAAAGGGTGACCGATTTTCTGCACTCGAAAGGCAAACACTGCAACCTGCACAGCTGCGGGCAGCTGATGAAGCAGGTACCGAACATCATCGCCGCGGGCTGGGATTCCTGGGGCCCGCAGGCCATGAACGACACGCACAAAATCTATGACCTGTTTGGAGACAAATTGCTCATAGGCGTGATGCCCGATCCGTTCGACCCGGAGACCTCGACGGAAGAAGAACAGCGGGAGGCGGCAAGGAGATACGCGGACAGGTTCTGCAATCCGCAAAAGCCTTCCTATCTCAACCTGAATGCCCTGAAAATATCCACCCCGGCCTTCTGGGAGGAGCTGTACCGGCGCTCGAGGATGAATTACAGCAGGTAACCATCTGGTTCCCCGCCGCCTCCTTCCCCGGTCGACGCAACGGGGCCCGGCCAGGAGAGGGCGCGGGATGCGCGGAATCGGCTGTCAATGGGGCCAAAAGCGACCATTTGTGATAAATATGCTGATCTATTATAATTGATGAAACGAGGGGGATTCGAATGGCAAATTGCACCCATGGATTGATTCATTTAGGCAGACGTGATTTTATCAAAGCAACGGCGATCGCCGGGATGGCCGGCGCGCTCCCGACGGTTTCTGCCGTTGCACAGGAAACACCGGGCCCGGTCCGGCCCACGTATGCCGGGAAGGGGAGAAAGGTCCTCCTCTTGAGCAGCAACCCGGAGGCGCACGGCTCGCTGATCGAAGCCATCCGGGGCATCAAGGAGTACGACGTCGTGGTCGAGACCGTCAAGGTCGACTACCGCGACCCTAAAGAAATCCGCAAGTACATCCAGGGCAAGGAAGCCCACGCGCTCTTCATGTGCCTGACGGGGAGCGGCCTCAACTCGGGGATCTATGCCGAATACATGGGCACGCTCGACATGCCCGTGATTCTTCTCCCCGTCAACCTCGACCTGATCATGCTCGAAGCCGACGTGGCCGCAACCTTCCGCTCGAAGGGCACCACGGCCATGCTCGCCAATTCCGAGCAGCACGCGGTCGAACTGGTGAAACTGGCAGTGGCGCCGATGCTGCTCGAAGGCAGGAAGGCCCTCATCTTCGGCCGCCCCTACGATTCCACCAGCGTGCCGACCCCCAGCCTCAACGCGGATTACGTTTATAGGCACACGGGCGTCCACCTGTCGTACCGGCCGCTCGACGAACTGAAAGCGGGTCTTGCCGGGGTCGACGAGGCCAAGGCCCGGAAGGAAATGGAGCGGTGGAAGAAAGAGGCCGTCAAGGTCACCGAAGCCACCGACCAGGCCATTTTCGACGCCTGCAAGCTCTACGTGTTCATGCGCTCGCTCATGGACAAGGAAGGCCTCTTCGGCATCTCGATAGACTGCCTGAGTTTCACTTTCACTCCCAAGCCGGAGTTTCCCTACCCCTGCCTCGCTTTCGCCCGCCTGCGCGACGACGGGTTCGCCGTTCCATGCGAGGCCGATGTCTGCGGCATGATCACGTCCATGTTCATGCAGGAAATCAGCCGTAAGCCTTCCTACTTCTACAACCCTTCTTCGGTGGACACCGGAAGATCTACCACCGTGCTGCGGCACTGCGTGGCCCCCGTGCAATTCATGGGGCGCGACGCCGACCCGCTCCCCTACAGCATCCGCGATTACCACGGAATGGGGGGCGCCACGCCGGAAGTCCAGTTCCCCATCGGGGAGGAAGTCACCCTGGGCGGGTTCAGCAAGGACCTCAAAAACTTCCTGATGTGGCCCGGCAGGATTCAGGAGGGAGCGAAGGACACCAACCGTCCCTCCTTCGAGAACCCCCCGTCGAAGATGCGCAGGTACTGTACCAACAGGGCGGAAGTGAAGATCAAGGAGATCGACCGGTTCCTGCAGAACATAGTCGGCATCCACCAGGTCATGGTCGCGGGCAGCTACACCCAGGCGATCCAGCAGGCCCTGCTGCGGATGAACGTCCGCATCACCAGTCCGACGGATTCGACCCCGCCGGCAGCGTAGGGGGCGCATGTCGGCGGCCAGGGAGGGAACGGTGGGGGCCGCACTCGGGCCCGATGAAGGGCCCGAAGCCGAGGCGGCGGCCGAACTCTCCTGCCCTTCGAAGAAACAGGGGCGAACAGGCAAACGTGTATGGAGTTATCTAGGAGGCAATCAGAGATGAAATATGGCAGGTTGACAATTTTTTCGGCTGTACTGATGGCGGTTCTGGTTGTGGGCGCGGTATCCGCCGTGGCCCAGGGACAGTGGGAGGTGTTGATACCCAAGTCGATCGACGGCGTCAAGGTGAGGATGGCCGCCTTCCACAATGATAAATTCGGTGTCTGGGGCGGCGCCGGAGACGACGGCGCGCAACACTACACCAATGACGGCGGCAAGACCTGGACGATGGCCAAGACCGGGGGCTGCATGTTCTCCGTGGACATAGTGGACCTGAACACGATCTGGCAATCGTGCCTGAGCGGCACCAGCCTGACCGTCGACGGCGGGAAGAACTGGAAGGTGATCGCCAAGGATGTCGGCGGCCTGGCCAGCATCCTGGCCTTTGCGGACGCCCGAACGGGGTGGGTCGGCAAGGGAGTCGCGTTCAAGAAGACCACGGACGGGGGGGCGACCTGGACGGACCTGGCTCTGCCCAAGGGTGTCACTGCGGTGGCCGCGATTTCGCTCCGCACTCCGACTAACGGGTACCTGCTGGACAAGAGCGGAACCCTGTACGTGACCGAGGACGGCGGCAAGACCTGGCAGTCCCGTTCCCTGGGGCTGAACAACCCGGCGATTCTCGGCTTCAACAATGACTGGGTGGAGACCCCTCAGGCCGCCATCCGTTTTACCGACGCCAGCAACGGCCTGGTCGTCCTGGGCCTTGAAGGCAAGTCCAATTTGATCGCCCTGCGCACGGCCGACGGCGGCAAGACCTGGAAAGAGGAAAGCGTGCCGGCCAAGCTGGGAAAACCCTTCGTCTCGCGTGACGGCAGGTTCCTGACGGTAAGCAAGTGGCAGGACGGGTTGACCCTGCTCAAGGCCAAATAGGCATCCCTCTGCGCAAAGACCTTTCCCGCGGCAGGGGGAGCGTTTTTGCAGAATCCGAGGCATCCGGACGGGATCGCCCATCAAGGGGGCCCGTCCGGACCTCATTTCCCCGGACGGCGGGTCTTCCGTCCGGGCAATGGAACTCCGATGATCGCGCACATCATGCAGTGGCTCTTCCCCTGTTTTCTGTCGCCGAAGCAGGACAGGGTTTGCTTCCATGTCACCTGCATCCTGCACTGGCTGTCCCGCTTCGTCCTGGCCGGCATCTTCCTGTACAGCGGCTATCTCAAGTGGGAGAGTCCGCTGATTTTCGAGGCCGTGCTCTACACCTACGACCTCTTCCCGCAAACGCTCATCCCGCTGATCGTCCGCTATTTCCCCTGGGCCGAAATGGTGCTCGGCCTCGCTCTCCTGGTCGGGTTCAGGCATGGGGTCCGCTATCTGGCCGCCGCCTCCGCCCTGTTGCTGCTGTTCTTCATCGTCATCCTCTCCATCACCTACTTGCGCGGGATTGACGCGGATTGCGGATGCTTCGGTCCCGGCGACCCGATTTCTCCCCGGACCCTCGTGCGCGACGGCCTGATGCTCATTCCCGCCCTGTACCTGCTGTTTGCGGGGCCGCTGATTCGCAGGCGCCTGGAGAACGCGAATCGGGCGTCATGATCCCCCCCGCGTTCTCTTGGCGAAGATCGGCGCGACAAATATCGATTGTCGGCGCATCGGTGTTTATTGCGGGACAGATTGAATGCCGGGGCGCGCTATAAGCACGGCAATGCAGTGCCGGGTACGGTCGGAACGACGGGCGGCGGGCGCCTGCCCGACAAGCTTGATGCCGATCGAGCAGGCGCCCCAGTCCGGATTGTAGTTTATCCGGCGTAAACTCCCTTGTAGTCCTTGTTGTGGGCTTCGTAGTTTTCCTTGAGATCGCCCCAATAGCCGTGCGGCAGGTCTCCCACTTCCACCTTGCCGTTCACCAGCTTGAGGGTGATGAACTTTTTCCATTCCGGCGGGTCCATTTGCGGATAGTCTATCCTCTGGAAATTCAGGGGCCGGCTGCTCGCCTTGCGCGCCAGGGAGCCGCGGATGATAAGCTGGGAGAAGGTGAGGATGTTCAGATCCTCAAGGCTGCGCAGCAGCTTGTGCGGATCCAGGGCATAGAGCTTCGGCACAAAGTCTTCTTCAATTTCGTTGAGCGCATCCAGCCCCATGTTCAGGAGCTTTTCCGTTTTATATTCGCTGCAGAAGTACTGCATCATCCGCGCCATCCCGGCGTGCAGCTCCTTCCACTCGATGCCTTCCTTTCTTTTGGTGGGAGCGTAGACGCGGGCTTTCTCGCGCACGATCTGCTCCCTGGATATCACCGGCCGGCTTGCCCCGGAGGCGTAGGCCGCGGCCTTTCTGCCGGCGTACCTGCCGGTCGCCGCCGCATAGCCATGGGCCGCGGGAGCAAACATCTGTTCTCCGGCGGCATAAAGCCCTTCCAGGGTGGTTCTCAAATTCCAGTCGACAACCACGCCGCCACGATCGTTCATGCTGTCGGGAGAGCGGAAATGCGCGGGCATGGACCCTTCTATCAGGGTGTGATTCATCATCAGGTCCTTCGTCGGGTCGTAACCGGCCTCCTCAAAACATCTTCGCATGGCCAAAGCGGTCGACTCTTCCTGGTACCCCAAATCCCAATTGATTTTCCTCCAACCCTCCGACATGCCCGGGAAGTCGCCCCAGAAGGGCAAAGAAAACTCCCCTTTGAGCACGGCATCACGCGATACGCCGTAGCCCGGAGGAAGGGCTTTGCCGTTGTCGTCCACCGAGGGGACGTTTTCGAAGACCGGATCGTTTCCGCCCGAATCGATCTTATGCTTGTAACCGGTTCCCAGGTACAGAAGCCCGGACTTCTCCATCATGGTCACCTCGGCGCCGGCCCTGTAGGCCATAACCGTCCCGTCTCCGGACGCGTTACGGGACCTGAAAGTGGAAATGCCCGCCAGCTCGGTGTTGAAAACCCAGACGGATCCGATCCCCGCCGTGGCCAGGATGACCGCCTTGGCCTTGAAGATCATGAATTCGCCCGTGCGGGTATTAACCCCGGTTGCACCGGCCACGCGGGCGCCGTGGATGCCTCGTTCGTTCAGGAGACTGGTCCCCATGATCCTGTCGAATATCCTAACTCCTAAACGCTCGCATTCTTTCTTCAGGGTAGGCTTGACCGTCGTTCCCCAGAAACGGAGAGAATTGTTTTCCTGCCCATACCTGGATGCGACCACCAGCTTGGTCTTGTCATCCCGCCCGGGGGCGCCGACGAACTCATCGTTGGTGTCCCTCATCTTGGCGCCCATCTTTTCTATTTCCAGAAACGCATCATAGCCTTCCTGGCATTCTATGGCGTGCCCGATCCCATTGCTGTATCCGCTTTGACCGTCGATAATGTTCTGGCATTGCACAAACGGATCCACCTTCATCAGGGGACAGGTCATTGCGTAATCCCAGTGATCGCCTCCCGGCCCTCCGGCCCCGCTGCGCACCGTGGCGGCCTTTTCGACGAGGGCGACCCGGACCCCCTTCGTCCTGGCCGCGCTCAAGGCGGCCCAGCATCCGGCGATGCCGCCGCCGATCACGAGAACATCGGTCTCGATCTCCTGCTCCTGCTCATACCGTACCGGGTAAGGCCACTCCGGCACGCGGCCGCCGTTTTCCATCAATCCATGCCATGAAGAAGTCATTTCAGCCTCCTTGCGGAATCCCCCTTGCCGTCTTTTTGAACACTGGATCCGACGCGAAAAACTTCGCCGGTCGCCTTGCGCTTGTAGAATCCCCTCCACTGAAGCGGCCAGTTGAACTTAATGGCGCCGCGTTCACGGAGTGGGCATTCATTCACGCAACAACCGCAATACCAGCATTCATCGGGATGCAGGGTAATGGGGGGCTTGCCTTTTTCAGGATTCGGCACGTACACGTCGACCTGACATACATTGACACAGGTGTTGCAGCCATTGCAGACTTCGGGATCCCGAATGACGGGCCGGTTCGGGGTTGTCACATTCGGAAGGATGTATACCTTGTCCTTCCCGTCTTCCGCGCCCCTGAGGGCCCCGCCGGCGCCCTCGAGTGTAACCGCCGCGCCGGCGGCAGCACTCACTTTCAGGAAATCCCTGCGTTTAATCGCCTCTTGTTTCCGGGTACTTTTCATTGTCTTTCCTTTCCCCACGTTCCATTCAGCCCGGGCGCTCCATGGCCCCGTCGCACAGCCGCGCTGCAAGCAAAGCCGGCGGGTTGCCTCCTGAGTGCTCGAGACATTGTTTTACAAATCATACCGCTGGTTGTGCTGTTCACTGCAATCGCCAGGAGGCTCGGGGATGAGCCTGCGTGCGCTTGTACTCACCAAGGATGCCGCAGAATATGAAATCTGTGTAAACGGTTTCCGGTTCAGGCTTCACGGTTTCAAGCGCCGGATCGGGAAAACGACGGGAAGGATCGGCGCCGGTTTTCCTCCAGGCGCCGGCCTGCCCATCCCCACTTCCGACAACCCTATGTTGCCAGAAACTGCCGCATCATAACTATGGGGGTAGTTTACCTGAAGATCGGGGCAATATACAGCTTGCCGTGACATCCTGCGCATGGAATGCAACCTTTTTCCAAACAACCGTATCCTGATTCCATGTCATATCGTTGGCTGCAGGCCGAGGCTGATCCGCGGGATCTTGACCCGTACCCGTCATCTTGAGACATTTCTTGATTGCACACGCCTTTTAGCTCAAGATCTGGGCGGCAAATACGGCTTTTGGGCGCACCTGTGTTTATTGCAAACCTGAGAGGAGCCGATCAGAATGGAGCTCAGCGGATATTCCGGTTTCGTACTGTGCGTGGCGCTTGCCGTGCCCGCCTACTTCCTGGGGCGGCTCGTCCCGATAGTGGGCGGCCCCATATTCGGAATCCTGATCGGCATCCTGTTGGCCAATCTCAGGCGCCCGCATTATCTCGAGAAAGGCATATCCCATACTTCGAGATACATGCTTCAGGGATCCATCATACTCCTGGGCTTCGGCATGAATCTGTACCAGATACTCGCCGTGGGCGGTGGGAGCCTGTTCGTGATGGTGTTCACCCTGGCGGCCGCGTTTGCCACCGCCCTGCTGGCGGGGAAGATCATGGCCATGAGGGGGAACATCCCGATTCTCGTGGGAGTCGGCACCGCCATTTGCGGAGGTTCCGCCATCGCCGCCACGGCACCGGTGATCAAGGCCTCCGACAAGGACATCGCCTTCTCCATATCGACGATATTCCTGTTCAACATAGTCGCCGTGTTCCTGTTCCCCGCGGCCGGCCATCTCCTGGGAATGACCGATTCCCAGTTCGGGATGTGGGCGGGGACCGCCATAAACGACACGTCATCCGTCGTTGCGGCGGGATATGTTTACTCCGGGGATGCCGGCGATTATGCCACAATCGTGAAGCTGACCAGGACGCTCATGATAATCCCCATAACGCTGGCGCTATCCATAGTCATCACCAGGACTAGGAAATCCGAGGGGAAGGGGGAGTACAGCTTCATGAAGATATTCCCCTGGTTCATCATGGGATTCGTGCTTACAGCCGTAATTGCCACATCCGGCGTCCTGCCCGGAAACTGCTGCTCGCTGCTTTCCGAGTTGGGCAAGGTCATGATCATAGTGGCCATGGTTGCCGTCGGCCTGAATACGAAGCTCAGGGAGCTGATCAAGGGCGGCAGGAATCCGCTGATACTGGGGCTTTGTTGTTGGATCGCCGTGACCGCCACGGCCCTGATGTGCATCTACGGGTTGGACATCTGACGCGGCGCGCAGGGGTCAGGCGGTCACGAGCCGCAGCCGCGGGGCGTTCAACGAGGCCACGGCCATCGGCAAAGCCTGCGCTTCCACGGGGCGCGAGTACAGGTAGCCCTGGCCCATGTCGCAGCCCAGATCGTGGAGGCGCTTGGCCTGGGCCGCCGACTCCACGCCTTCCGCCACCGTCGCGATGTTCAGCGCCCGGGACATGGCCACGATGGCCGCCACAACGGCGGTGTCGGCGCCGTTCGGCCTTTCCAGGTTGCTCACGAAGGCGCGGTCGATCTTGAGAAGCGTTGCCGGGAATTGCTTCACGTAGGCCAGCGACGAGTATTCCGCGCCGAAATCGTCGATGGCGATCCGCACACCCAGCCGCCGCAGTTCCTCCAGGGTCGCGGCGGCGGCGCCGGTGTCTTCCATGAGCACCGACTCGGTCAGCTCCAGGCAGAGGGACCGGCCGTCCAGCCCGTGGATCGCGAGGATGTCGCCGACGCGCTCGACGATGTCGCCGCTGTAAAGCTGGATGCCGGAGAGGTTCACCGAGACGTAGAGATTCGCGAACTCCGTCGCCTGGCGGCGCCAGGCGGCGAGTTGCCCGACGCCCTCCCTGAGAACCCATCGCCCGATCTCATTGATCACCCCGCACTCCTCGGCCAGCGGGATGAACTGCGCCGGCAGCATAGAGCCGTGCCGGGGATGGGTCCAGCGCACCAGCGCCTCCATGCCTACCACCGAGCCGCTGGGAAGGGCCACGATCGGCTGGTATACCAGGTGCAGCTGGCCCAGCCCGACGGCATAGTGCAGATCCCTCTCGAGCTCAAGTTCGGCGACGCGCGGGAGCATCGACTCGTCAAACACCGCGACGCCGTCGCGGCCGTCGTGCTTGACATGGTACATGGCGGTATCCGCGTAGCGTACGAGGGTCTCGGCGGTAACGCCTGTGTCGCCCCTTGAAGCGAACGCGATGCCGATGCTCGCCGAAACGTTATACGAAAGCCCGTCGATCATGAAGGGGTCCCTGAGGCTGGCAAGGATCCGTTCCGCAATATCCAGGGCATGGGAACGGCTGACGATGTAATTGAGGATTATGGTGAACTCGTCCCCTCCGATCCGCGCCACCATGTCAGTGTCCCGGACGTTGGAGCGGAGCCTCTTGGCCACCTGGGTGAGCAACATGTCGCCGCGGCTGTGCCCCAGCGTGTCGTTGACCAGCTTGAAGCGGTCGAGATCCAGGTAGAGAAGCGCCACGCGGGTGTTATCGACGGCGGGCTGCTCGAGGAGGTCCGAGAGTTCTTCCTCCATCCTGCGGCGGTTCGGCAAGCCCGTGAGGCTGTCGTGGTAAGCCTGGAAGGCGAGTATCTGCTCCGATCGATCCGCTGTCCGGAGCGCCAAGACGAGGCGCAGAATTGTGGCGACGGTCATCGCAAGCATCAGCGTCACGAGCACAACCCGGTCGGAGTCGGAGGCACCGAGGCGGTAGGTCGCAATGAGCGCCGGCACGATGAGCGCGATGGCTGTCGTGACAATGCGCCCTTTCATCGGCTTCGTGTTGTACCGCGAGGTGCGCTCGGTAAGAGTGCGCATTGACGGATGCAAGGCGGTCGCCGCCGCTGTCACGTACCCCAAGGCATAGGGCAGGTCGATCAGGTTGCCCGGCAGGCGGATCGCATTCATCTCCGCGAGCATGTGACCGACATCGCCCAGGAACAGGCCCGATACGGCAGCGACCAGCAGCCAGAGCGCCGGCGCGTGCTTATGCGCCGGGTTGAGCGCGGTCCATAGCGTCATCACGAACAGGAAGATTGACGCCGTAGGGTATGCGAGGAGGACGAGGCTGATTGCTATCGTGGAGTCGTATTGGTGCAAAAACGGCTGGAGGACGAAGATCCAGCCAAGGAGGCTCAGCGCCAGGGCCGCGATCATCCCGTCGAGGATGATGCCCAAGCGACGATCCTTCCACGTCGACCACCGTGAGAACCCGATCAGCCCCACGGTGAGCAGCAGGTAACCCGGGAGCGCGAGCGCGTCGGGGAGGAGCGATCGGTTCGCGGACACGTCGCCAAGGGTCTGCAGCGCGTGGCGCAATACACCCTTTCCCATTAACAGCACGAGTGCGCCGGTAATGAGAGCCCACGGCCAGAGGTGCGAAGGGCGGCGCCGCCACACCGTCCCTGCCAACACGAGGATGCTCGTGAGCCCGATGCCCGTGTATGCTATGGGCTTGAGGCTCCCGAACAGCCCGAGGCACATGGCGATCGAAATCAAGTATCCGGCCAGGAGAAACACGCCGGCAGGCGAAAGGCGGCCCCGCCGCTGGGCGCCGCCCGGCCGTTTGCGCACTCCTGTCCATCCCTTGGTTGCCTGAACCTTTTTCATACTCATCTATTTATCGGCAGATCACCCCCTTTCTGTATTCATTTCTCTCCATCGCCCATTTTCCAACTGCGCGGCGGGCGGCCCATTCCAATCCCACTTGACCTGGAACCGCTACATCTTGACTATGGGGGGCCTTTTAGCTGAAGATCGGGGCGGCAAATATCGGTTTTTACCGGTGTTTATTGCATTAATGAACCTGGGACAAGCGCGATTCATCACGTATTACGCGCCTGGAAGCGGCGGCAGGCAAAATGGGGTTCGCCGTCCGAGTCAATGGCTGGAATCAGCGCTTGGCATTCCGGCCGAAGCAGGATATATTCTTTGCAACTTATACATATAAAGCTATTTAACGGAGCTTGCCCCGAAAACATTCGCGCACTTTAAACACACAAACACAGTTTTTAATTATGCAAACAGAACTGGCATTAATAATTATTTCGATCCTGTTTTTCATCAGCATATTGTCAGGAAGAATAAGCTCCAAGCTTGGCATTCCCGCGTTGCTTCTCTTTTTATCGGTCGGCATGTTGTTTGGCAGTGACGGGGTTGGGATACAATTTGAAAACATTCAAGCGGCCCAATCAATAGGAACAATAGCTCTCTCCATCATTCTCTTTTCCGGCGGCTTGGATACCAAAATTGAAGAGATCCGCCCCATAGCACGGCAGGGCGCTGTTTTGGCCACGGCAGGCGTGTTTTTGATGGCTTTTTTCAGCGGTATTTTATCATGGTGGGTATTGGACAAGACTCTGCCGGCCATGAAGATATCTTTGACAACAGCGTTTTTGTTGGCATCGACGATGTCTTCCACTGATTCTGCCTCGGTTTTTTCAATTTTACGGTCCAAAGGAATCAATTTAAAAAACAATTTGCGTCCCACATTGGAGCTGGAGAGTGGAAGCAACGACCCAATGGCCTATGTTTTGGTTGTTACGCTGATCGACCTGATTAAAATGGGCTCCACTCCCAATTACTTATTGGTCGCCACGCAACTGGTTTTACAATTGATCATTGGAGCCATTTCAGGATACGTGCTGGGAAGATTAGCCGTATTTGTTATCAACAAAGTAAAAATCCATAACGAGTCTTTGTATCCTATCCTGCTTTTTACCTTTTGCCTTTTTATTTACTCGGTCACCTATTTTCTCAAAGGAAACGGCTATCTGGCTGTTTATATAAGCGGCCTGGTGATCGGCAATTCAAAGTTTGTCCACAAACGCTCGTCAATGAATTTTTTCGACGGCCTGGCGTGGATGAGTCAACTGTTTATGTTCTTAACGCTCGGACTGTTGGTCAATCCCAGCGAGCTTGTTCCCATACTCGTACCGGGCTTGATTATAAGTTTTGCGATGATTTTTTTAACCCGGCCACTGACGGTTTTCCTAACCTTGTTGCCTTTTAGAAAGATCCCGACAAGGGACAAAGCATATATTTCCTGGGTCGGATTGCGTGGCGCCGTCCCGATCATTTTTGCAATTTTACCGCTTGCACATGATGTCCCCCATGCAAGATTGATTTTCAATATCGTGTTTTTATGCACATTGGTATCATTGCTGGTACAGGGGACCGCTCTCCCTTTAGTGGCTAAATGGTTGGGCTTAGCCGACAAACCAAGAGAGGAAATCAAGCTGAAAGAGTTTGATATTGAGCTTTCTGAAGATATCAAAACCATCATGGCTGAAATTGATATTACGGAAAACATGTTAAAAGACGGCACTCAGCTAATGAACATTTCTTTGCCTGACAACACCCTCGTGGTTTTAATCAAGCGCGGGAAAAACTATATCGTGCCCACGGGGAAAACCGCATTGGAGATAAATGACAAAATGCTTGTTATTACCGACAACCAAGCTACCCTGGAAGAGACATACAAGAGTTTGAATTTAGCGGGATACTGAAAAAACCACCATTTTCATCCCCCAATTGCACCTCGGATGTGCGGTTACATCCAAGCGCCGGATCATGGAAAACAGGACCGCCGAACCATAGACACCGCCGGCAATTCAACCCCGAAACAATCCCCGCCTTCATCAGGACACCAAATCCTGGAACTTACCCCTAATGTGTAAAGATTTCCGACGCAATAGTTGGCGATTTTTACACAATTTGCATCAACACAGGCGGGCCAGGCAGGCTTCGACGGGGAAAGCCGATCCATGCTTTTAACTAAATTATTGATAAACAAAAGGATACCTCCCGAACGCAACATGCCCGCCACCGACAGCCAGATTGGCATACTATTTGCCTATTAATAGATAGACACAGAAAGGGAGGGTTCCATGAAGCGTTTTTATGGTTTGCTTTTTGCTTGTTTGTTGCTGGCGTTGCCTTTGACCGCCAATGCAGGTCCATTCTATTTTGGTTCAGGGACAATCAACGCTGCCGGCAGTTCGCCGACTGAATACAACCCCGGTGACGGACGAACATATTATTTGGATTACGATGGCAGTGTAACTATCGATGATTTTGAACCCGTCATTAACATCACCGATGCAGAACTCTTTTGCGTATCCGGCGTGACTTTGGATAGGAATAAACCGGACTATCTGTTTTACCAATTCGAAGATTACGAAAGAGCGGATTTTGCGAAGGCCACCTGGGTCGCTGACAACTGGACGACTTTCATCACGGACAACCTAAGCCAGGACGTGAAAAAGGGTGAAGCCCAAAAGGCCATTTGGGCAATCATGGGAGTAATGAATATACTCGGTAACGACGGCTGGGATCTCAGCCTTTTCAATGCCGCGTCCGCTACCCATGTAACCACAAATTGGCTTTGGGCAGAGAGCGTTCAAGGCTTAAGCCAGGATTTCCTGGTTCCATACGAATATCAGCTTCCCGGGGGTGATCTGCCCGAGGTTCCCGAGCCAAGCACGTTGATATTGCTGGGGTTGGGGCTGACCGGTATCGCTCTTTACAAAAAGAAAAGATAACCGGAACAGATTTCTTTCCAAAAAAGCAGGATCGCTCGTTGATCCTGCTTTTTTTTGCCTGGAGCCAAATCCT
>Ga0209723_1001792_pt1 | contig 31466 bp, 28 predicted proteins | sample BiotimSIPDNA_2_FD_185750 | JGI IMG/M metagenome (GOLD analysis project Ga0209723, IMG submission 185750) | Anaerobic biogas reactor microbial communites from Washington, USA - Biogas_R2 time_0 SIP DNA (SPAdes) (version 2) | ecosystem: Engineered > Bioreactor > Anaerobic > Unclassified | place...
ATATCTGAGAGAAGGCAGCTGTTTGATGCCAGCATCCCGTAGCTCATATCAGCTATGAACTTCCTTTTCGGGATATGCAGTCCTTTTGTTAAATTATTTGAGAATGTGAGGATTTCGCATTTCATTGCATAAGTATCAGTAGTATAATTAGCCATGAGGATTCCTTTCTTTTTATGGCTTTTATGCATGCTTTATGGGATAAAATGCATGCATTCAGACCTGGCTGGGAAAAAGTACGGAAACTCAAGATGCCCTTTCATTGACTTAACCTGTTTTTTATGTTACCCTATCATAGACATATCCGAATATCTATTGGATAGTGGGGGAACCGACTTTTGGGGTGAATCAATATATGATGGGCAACTTGGTAGCCCAAACCCGACAGCTAATCCCATAGGAGTACACCAAGCATGTAATAACATACTGATTTAGTTCATTTTTGTGGGCTTTTTTGAGTTATGCCCGTAACAGAACGAGATCACATACTTTAAATACACTATGGGAGGTTTTATATGAACGTAATGTTAAAAATCGCTATTATTCTTGCTGTTGGGATAATAGGAGGAAAGGCAGCAAGGTTAATAAAGCTGCCGAATGTTTCAGGTTATCTGGTTGCAGGGCTTCTTTTGGGTCCTTCTTTCTTTAATTTTGTAAGTCCTGCAGATATACAGTCATTTAATCTTGTGAATGAGATTGCACTGGCTGCCATAGCTTTCAGTATCGGAAATGAGTTTGTTCTCAAAGAAATAAAGAAGATTGGAAAATCTATTTTTATAATAACTCTTCTTGAAGTTGTGGGAGCTGTGCTTCTTGTCTTTAGTGTAATGTTCTTCATATTCAGGCAACCGTTCGCATTCAGTATTGTGATAGCAACAATGTCTGCAGCTACTGCGCCAGCAGCTACACTCTTAGTTATGAAGCAGTATAATGCACAAGGCCCACTGACCAGAACAATACTTCCTGTTGTTGCATTAGATGATGTTGTGGGAATAGTAATATTCGGTATTGCCTTATCACTTGCGAAAATAACTGCTTATAAACAACAGATGTCCATTATATCCATGATAGCCGGTCCAATAATCGAAATAGCAGGATCGGTCATACTTGGTTTTGTACTAGGGGTTATTTTATCCTGGTTCTCAAAGAAGACCAGAGGAAGGGATGAACTTCAAGCAATAACTCTTGCTATAATAGGCTTGGCTACTGGTATATCCCTGTTGTTAGGTTTCTCTCCTCTACTTACATGTATAGTTTTGGGCACAGTGCTAGTAAATGTACAGCAGAACTCTACAAGAGTATTTGATTCAATAAATAGCTTCGCCACACCAATATATGTTCTTTTCTTTACAATTGCTGGTGCAAGCCTGGATCTGTCAATACTTAAGACTGTCGGAATAATGGGATTATCTTATGTTCTAGCAAGAGGTATCGGGAAGATCATAGGAGCATGGGCAGGTGCATCCATGGTAAAAGCGGAACCTGTTGTAAGAAAATACCTTGGATTAGGGCTTCTTCCGCAGGGTGGAATTTCAATCGGTCTTATGGTGCTTGTACGCCAGCAACTTCCTGATTATGCAATAGCTATAAATACGATTATAATGTTCTCTGTCCTCATATATGAAGTAAGCGGACCAATATTTGCAAAGATTGCAATAAAAAAAGCTGGAGAGATACAGATTGATAAGAAAACAGTTAAGTCCGGTAATAAAGACGAAATAAATTATAAAGCATCTTCACAAACAAATGAATGATGTATATAAATAAATGAGAGGTGATAAAATGTTTGTATTATTCATAGTATTAAATGAGATATGCTGTTTAGAAGATATTCTTGCAGGATTCATAAAAGAAGGAATAGGCGGTGCTACAATTATTGACAGCCAGGGAATGGGCAGAGCCATTGCTCATACCAGGAATGAAGATATTCCGATGTTCGGTACATTAAGGATGATGCTAGGTGACACCCATCCATATAGTAAAACAATCTTCACTGTCTTGGATAGTAAGAAGATGGTTGATAAAGCGGTATCTGTTGTAAAGAAGATTGTGAGTGACTGCACTTGCAGAGGTGTTGGGCTTATGTTCACCGTACCGATTGGCAAAGTATACACAATGGATGGAGAAGACAAATAATCATCTTTATGATTTGTGAAAACTGTTGACAAGCCTTAATAGAGATAGTATCATTTCAAATTAGTTAACCTGATTAAGTATTAATTGCGCTTATCGACTGATTACAGAAATACTGGATAACTCAGTTCTGATACTTATCCCACATGTTGGCCACTGCAGTGAAATACATAACAGATAAAAGACTATATCTTTTCTAGTAAATATCCATAACTTGATGAATTATATCTAAATTGCTATATAATTTAATAATTTATTAGCAAATTTATATTATAAACCTTATTACTTTATTTTTAATCTTGACATTGTTTATTGAATAAAATATAATTTTGTTATGCATTGCATAAATTGAATATTAATACTAGAATTAGTGTCCGCAAAAGAATTTAAAAGGAGAAATATTATGAAAACTAAAAAAAATATATGTTGTTTATTAGTATTTATCATGTTAATAAATTGTTCATCAATAGTTATTGCTAAAAAAATCAATAGTGCAGACATAGTAAATAAAGGATTATCAATCCGAGTTGTCGACTATGAAACATATATTAATGATATAGAGATATTTAATGAAAGAGTAAAAAGCATTATATAGAAAGGTAAGTTTTATGAAGAAGAGATTAATTTATATATTATTAATAGTTTTGCTATTTTCATTATGCGGGTGTAATGAAAACATACAACAAAGTCCTTTAAATAGTATCATGGAAACCCCGACTTTTTCAGATATTCCTGAAGAAACAGATAATGATGAAGAAGATTATTTAAGTATCAAGCACAAAACTGCTGATGTGGATAGTTTAATTGATATATTAAATATACACTATGAAGATAAAATAATACAGCAATTCGAAAGCTGTATGGTTGTTGGACAACCGTTCGTATCAATAGGAAACAGATATGATAATGATTCAATAAATGCCAATGGAGTAATAATGTCAGTAACAAAATATATCCAGGGAATAATTGAAGAAAATGATAATATAGTAAATATTAGTATAATAGAAGATAAATCATTTGATAACGGAGGATATATATTTACCAATGCAAATAATCTCTTTTTTAATTATTTTGACTATTTTGATAATGATAAATATACAATGTCCATATATAAATACAGGAATAGTTATATAGTATTCGAGTTTTATGATATGAGCCTATCGTCAAAAGATAAAAAGGCTTTCATTACGGAATTTGCTTCATTACTAGAAGAAAACTATTCTGAGAAAGATAAGCTAAAATTCAATGAAAACGATGAATTCTATATTTCTCAAATATATCCGTTAAACTATTTTGAAAAAATTAAAGGTGGATTAAATGCATATTACAAAAGAGATATTACAACTTATTTCCAAAGATATACAAAGTCTGAAATGCCTTTATATGAAATAAGTGAAAGATATACTCTAGATGAGATAAATAAAGAAGATGACAGTATTTTAGCTGTAACAAAATATATCCAAGGCAGTATAAACGATGACAGTATAAAAATTTCATTTATTGAAGATAAGACCTCTGATAATAAGGGATTTATATTTACTACAGATGAAACAGATAAAACTCCGAAGATTGAAATATACAGATATAATCAAATTTATATTATTTTTGAGTTTAATAATGCTGTTATTTCCGATGACTTTATGACTAACTCGATAAATGTAATTAAAGAAATTTCATATTTATTACCTTCATTGCTAGATTAGTAAACAAAAGCATATATCAGAAATATAATCATCCTCTTAAAAGATATATCGAGAGCCTGATATAAGCTTTATGAACTATTTGTGAAAACTGTTGACAAGCCATAATAGAAATAGTATCATTTCAAATTAGTTAACCTGATTAAGTATTAAGGTTGACTAATTTATTAAGGCGGTCAAATGGAACACAAGACTACGTTACAGAAGCTGGGAAAAATAACATTGCTGCATAAACTGTATTTCAATAAAGCAGCTGAGAATAAGGATATCTATCTTGGCCAGCTTCCCATAATCCACTATATCATGAGCAATGACGGGTGCACACAAAAAGACCTGGTCAGTTTTTTCAAGGTTTCTGCTCCAAGTATTGCAACATCTGTCAAAAGGCTTATGAAATCCGGATATGTCAATAGATTAACTGATGAGTCTGATTCAAGGGTCAACAGGCTTCATGCGACTAAAAAAGCCCATGACATATCAACTGCTATGAAAAAAGAATGCGAAGCAATAGATGAAATGGCTTTTAGGGACTTTAGTGATAATGAGCTTTTAGAATTTGAAAGACTCATAAACAAGATTCTGGATTCCTTAAATACAGAAGAATTTAAAACAAAAAATATACATGAACTCATATCTGAAGAGAAAAAGATCCATAAAAAGGGAGGATTAGGATGATAAGTAAACTTCTTCCATATGCAAAGAAGTACTGGCTTCAGACATTTCTGACGCCGCTGTTCATAATTGCAGAAGTCTTGCTGGAAGTAAACATACCATTTATCATGGCAAAGATAGTGGATGTCGGAATTGCCAATAGCGATATAGGGTATATAGTAAATCAGGGATTACTGATGGTATTAATGGCTTTATTAAGCTTAGGCTGTGGAATGATAGCTTCAAGATTAGGAGCTGTCGCAGGAATTGGATTTGGTGCTGAACTTAGAAGAGGCGTATTCTCAAAGATACAAGACTTCTCTTTTTCAAATATGGACAAGTTCACTACAGCAAGCCTAATATCCCGCTCCACTCAGGATATTACCCAGATACAGAACGCTTTCAATATGGTACTTAGAATGGCAGTCAGATCGCCTTTCATGTTCATAAGCGCTCTTATCATGGCTATAAGGATAAATAAGTCATTGGTGTCTGTATTCTTAGTTGTTATTCCAATACTTGTAGGCGTAATAATAATCATATCGACAAAAGCTTTCCCCCGTTTCCAGGAGATGATGAAAAAGTACGATACTATTAACTCATCTGTACAGGAAGATTTAATTGCTATACGTGAGGTAAAAGCATTTGTTCGTTCAGACCACGAAAAGGAAAAATTCAACAAGACTAATAATGAGAATATGGCTGCTTCCCTTCATGCGGAAAAACTTCTCATTACAACAATGCCGTTGATGATGCTTGCAATGTACAGCTGTATGATAGCAATACTATGGCTTGGCGGAAAACAGATAATAATTGGCCAGATGCTTACAGGCGAGCTTATATCCTTCATATCATATATAGGCCAGATTCTGATGTCACTTATGATGCTCTCTTTTATATTTATAATGCTCATAATGTCAAGGGCATCCAGAGTCCGTGTTGCTGAGGTTCTTGATACAGTTTCGGACCTTACTGATAAGGATTCCGACAAGGAATTATCTGTAGAATCAGGTGATATTGAATTTAAAAATGTATTTTTCAAGTATTCAAAGAAAAATGAGAATTACATACTTGAAGACATTAACCTTATAATCAACAAAGGTGAAACAGTAGGAATCATTGGTAGCACAGGTTCTGCTAAAACAACTCTTATCCAGTTGATTCCAAGGCTTTATGATGCTGATACGGGTGAGGTTCTTGTCGGTGGAAGAAATGTAAAAGACTACTCACTTAAAACATTACGTGATGCAGTAAGCGTTGTCCTTCAGAAGAATACGCTATTTTCCGGAACTATCCTTGATAATCTTAAATGGGGTAATCCTGATGCATCGACAGAACAAATAGAAAAGGCATGTAAAATAGCAAATGCTCATGACTTTATAATGAGTTTTCCTGATGGGTATATGACTAATTTAGGACAGGGCGGAGTAAATGTTTCAGGCGGACAGAAGCAGAGACTGTGTATTGCAAGAGCCCTGCTTAAGAATCCGAAAATACTTATCATGGATGATTCTACATCAGCAGTGGATACCGCCACAGACGCATCAATCCGTAACGAGCTTAAAAAGAACACTTCAGACACTACCGTCCTCATAATCGCTCAGAGGATAACCTCAGTATATGACGCTGATAAGATTATAGTTATGAACGACGGTAAAATCGATGCAGTCGGGACTCATGAAGAACTATTAAAAACAAATACTATTTATTCTGAAGTTTACTATTCTCAACAAAAGGGGGTGGCTTAATATGACACAGCAACAGAGAAGACATGTCCCTCAGGTTGACAGGTTCCAGAAACCCAAGAATACAAAAAAGACTTTTAAAAGGCTGCTTGATTATCTTTTCGCATACAGGACAAGACTGATATTTGTCATAATATTAGTCCTATTAAGCGCAGCAGGCACAGTAGCGGCTTCATACCTTTTAAAGCCTCTTATTAATGACTATATAGCTCCATTGACAGGCACAAATCCCACAGGTGAGGATTATCTTCCTTTAATCAAGTTCCTTATGGTTATGGCCGGTATATATCTTTCAAGCGTAATAGCCTCTTATCTGTACAACTATCAAATGATGAAGGTAACCAACTCAGTACTGAAAAATTTAAGAAGAGACTTGTTTAACAAAATACAGGATCTTCCCATTAAATACTTCGATACCCATACGCATGGAGAGGTTATGTCAAGATTTACAAATGATGTGGAAACCTTTCGTCAGGCCATAAGCAATGGTTTTGTTCAGTTCATATCTTCATCTGTTTCAGTTGTCGGTATTTTCACTCTGATGCTTGTCTTAAGCCCGATACTTACTTTAATAATTGTATTAACTCTTGCTGTCATGTTCCTTATCATAAAGAAGATAGGAAGCAACAGCGCCAAGTTCTTTAAAAAACAACAAAAAGAGCTGGGTGAGGTTAATGGTTTTGTTGAGGAAATGATTGAAGGCCAGAAAGTAGTAAAAGTATTCTGCTATGAAGAAAATATTGTAGAGGACTTCAACAAGAAAAACGAGAATCTGAGAATTGCAGCTACCGATGCTAATACATATGCGAATATTATAATGCCTATCATGGGAAATTTAGGACATCTGAACTATGCTGCAACTGCAGCTGTCGGCGCGATATTGTGTATAAACGGAATGCTGGATATAGGCTCATTAGCTTCCTTTTTACAATTCACAAGACAGTTCTCCCAACCTATAACTCAGATATCCCAGCAGATAAATGCTATCTTAGCTGCTTTTGCAGGTGCTGAAAGAATATTCGAAGTGCTCGACCAGCCAAAGGAATTCGATGAAGGTTATGTAACACTTGTAAATGTATGCAAAGATGGGAATGATATGACTGAATGCTCCACACAGACAGGTCATTGGGCATGGAAACATATTAACAATGATAATACAGTTGAATATATTGAATTAAAAGGCGATGTCCGGTTTAATAACGTCACTTTCGCATACAATGAAGGAACCGATGTACTAAAGAATGTTTCTTTGTATGCAAAACCAGGCCAGAAGATAGCATTTGTAGGTTCAACAGGCGCAGGAAAAACCACCATAACCAATCTCATAAACCGCTTCTATGAAATACAGCAGGGCGAGATAACTTATGATGGTATAGATATAAAGAAGATTAAGAAAGAAGACTTGAGAAGATCTCTTGCAATGGTATTGCAGGACACTCACCTGTTTACAGGTACAATACGTGAAAACATACGTTATGGCAGACTGGATGCAACAGACATAGAAGTTGAAGAAGCAGCAAAGCTTGCAAATGCAGATTCCTTTATAAAATACCTACCTGAAGGTTATGACACTTTATTAACTTCAGACGGAGCAAACTTGAGCCAGGGACAGCGTCAGCTTCTTTCAATAGCCAGAGCTGCAGTTGCAAACCCACCTGTTCTGATACTTGATGAAGCAACAAGCTCCATCGATACCAGGACCGAAGCTTTGATTGAAAAAGGAATGGATAAGCTTATGGAAGGAAGAACAGTATTCGTTATAGCACACAGATTGTCTACTGTCAGAAACTCCAATGCGATAATGGTATTAGAAAATGGCCAGATAATCGAAAGAGGAGACCATGAGAATCTTCTGAAACAACAAGGCCGATATTTTAAACTTTATACAGGGCAGTTTGAGCTGAGTTAATAAGTATAAGCAAAAAGAGGGAAGCAAATTCCCTCTTTTTTATTATTCCGTCACTATCTCTAAAAGAATGGTGATGTAGAGTTACATAGTGCACGTGAAATCACGAATTGGAATTGGATATTAAAAGATATTTTGGTAAAAACTAATCGAAATATCTTTTAGGAGTGGTAAAGATGGATAAAGAAATTAAGAGAGATTACTATTTGGAACAGATGATAAAACGAAAAGATAATAAACTAATAAAAATTGTAACCGGAATCAGATAACTTTTGAAAACTAATGATTCGTTCAAGAAAATAGAGATTACATCCGATACACCATACTTAACATGTACAAGCAGCGGAACAGAATAAGAGAAACTTACGGAATGGAAATGGCGTATTTCACGGAATAATAACGATGAATATCACGGAATAGAATTGACTTAAGAGAACGAATAGGGGTATAATAGTAAAAACAAGAGGTTATTCCGCAATGTTAACACCTGAAGGGTACAAAAGTAGATTAATAGAAAAGCAACTTGATAAACACATGAAAAGCTTTGGTGCGGTATGTATTGAAGGACCAAAGTATTGCGGAAAGACATGGACTGGCCGTAGTAGAGCGTTGAGTGCAGCCTATATTGGTAATCCTGCGAATAATTTTCAAACAAGAAATATGGCACAGATTAGTCCAGACTTGGTTTTACAAGGAGAGTCTCCGCGCTTAATTGATGAGTGGCAGGAGGTTCCACCCTTATGGGATGCTGTTAGATTTGAAGTCGATAAGGATAATAGAAAAGGCAAGTTTATTCTGACAGGGTCTGCCACACCGAACCATAAAGGAATTATGCATAGTGGAACTGCAAGAATCAGCAAGGTCAGAATGGGTACAATGTCACTTTTTGAAACGGGGGATTCTTCGGGAGTAGTATCTCTTAAAAATTTGTTTGAAGAAGAGATTAAGGTGCAAATTATGGGTGAGGTGACACTAAGACAGCTGATATATTATGCTGTTCGTGGTGGTTGGCCAGGGAATACCGACGCACCGGAAGAGTTGTGTGGTCAGTTGGCAGTTGAATATCTCAAAGCGGTTGTTGATGATGATATGTTTAAGGTAGATGGAGTGAAGAGAGATTCAAGGAAAGTGTGGTCTTTGCTTCATTCATTAGGAAGAAATGAGAGTACATTGGCAAATAACAGTACCCTGAGAAAAGATATGGGTGCTAATGACGAGATACAGATTGACCCGGATACAGTTTCAGATTATTTAAACACATTTAATCGATTATTTCTCTTAGATGATCAGCCGGCATTTGCGACGAAACTTAGGTCATCACGCAGATTACTAAAATCAGCAAAACGTCATTTTATAGATTCATCGCTTACTGTTGCGGCATTGTCAGCTACACCGGAAATGTTGTTTAATGATTTGACGACATTTGGATTTATTTTTGAAAGCTTATGTGAACATGATTTAAAGATATACGCAGAATATAACGATGCAAAATTATTTCATTTTAGAGACGAAAAAGGAAATGAAGCCGATGCTGTTGTAGAGTTTTCAGATGGTACATGGGGAGCATTTGAAATCAAATTGGGAGCAAACCAGATTGATTCAGCTGCTGCAGGACTGTTAGAACTCAAAAGGATAATGGAAAACGAGGGAGAAAATCCACCAAAAATCCTGTGTGTCATATGCGGATTAAGCAATATGGTATATAAACGTGAGGATGGTGTTTATGTAGTACCTATTACTGCGTTAGGACCGTAGGAAGACACCCTGAAAGAATGAATTATTGTAATAGAGATTGATTGAGGATACCACGAGAATCTTCTGAAACAGCAATGAAAATATGTCAGGTTTTATACCGGACAGTTCGAGTTAAAGCAGTAAGCAAAAAGAGGGAAGCAAAATTCCCTCTTTTTTTTATTACTTATAATCAAGCAGTTGTTATGAATCATAAAGCCGTTATTGAATATTTAGGCACATATACCTTTAATATTAAATTAGACACTCATAAGTTTATCCTTTTGGTTTGGGATATACTCTTTTATCCTAATCTATCCGCAATTATAGTAAGATATAATAGGATTATCGGGTTATAACCGCAAAACTAATTGATTAATTTAAAGTGTTAATGTATAATATGAATAATTGGAGGTGATTAAATGATAAACAGACCAACGTATGTTAATAAAATAATAGCTTTTACAGATACTCCGTTTGTTAAAATTCTTACCGGCATACGCAGATCCGGAAAATCCACAATATTAAAATTGATTATCGAGGAACTTAAAGCAAGAGGGATAAATGACGAAAACATAATCAGTTATCATTTTGACTCGATAGAAAATCAAGATATGACTGCAAAAGAAATTTATGCTCTGGTAAAAGCTAAACTATCTCCTGACAAAAAAACCTATCTATTCCTTGACGAAGTTCAGGAAATTCCAAATTGGGAAAGAGTAGTTAATACTCTTGCATCTGAGTATAATGCCGATATATATGTTACCGGTTCAAACTCTCGAATGATGTCTTCTGAAATATCTACCTATCTTACTGGACGGTATGTTGCTTTTAATATTTTTACTCTGTCTTTTCAGGAATATCTGGATTTCAGAGAAGAGTTTACAAATATATCTTCTCCAAAAGATGAGCTTGCTAACTATATACATTTAGGGGGATTTCCTGCAACTCATCTTAGAGAATACTCAGACGATGAAGTTTACACTATTGTGAGAGATATATATAATTCTACTATCTTTTCTGATATTGTTAAACGTAATGAGCTACGTAAAATTGATCAGCTTGAACGTATAGTTAAGTTTGCTTTCGATAATGTTGGAAAAACCTTTTCCGCATTGTCTATTTCTGATCATCTGAAATCTGAACATAGAAAAATTGATAATGAGACAGTTTACAATTATCTGGAAAAACTTGAAAGCGCATATATACTGCATCGTTGTTCCAGATACGATATAAAAGGAAAAGAACTGCTTAAAACTCAGGAAAAATTCTATCTTGCGGATACTTCTCTTAGACATAGTGTTTTAGGATATACTAATACTTCTATCGCTGCTATGCTTGAGAATGTTGTGTATCTTGAATTAATACGTAGAGGATATAGTGTGTCAATTGCGAAAACGCTAAAAGGTGAAATTGATTTTATTGCTATGAAACAATCTGACAAAATTTATGTTCAGGTTACAAGGGAAATAAAATCTGCAGAAACTGAACAATGCGAATATGATCGTTTGCTGGAAATCCACGACAATTATCCAAAATATGTACTCACAACGGATAATTATACTGGTGGCAATTATAAAGGTATAAAGACTATGCATATTGCTGACTTCTTACTCAGTACGGAGTTTTAGTTCATGCACAATAAAAATATATATGTTAGCTTTTTTGTTATTAACTATTTGCATATATTTCGAAACATTGTACACATCTTTACAAAAGAAATCATTCATCTTTCATTTGCAGTTATAAAAAAGCTTCAGAATATCTAATCTGAAGCTTTTCATTTTACGTAAAACAAAACATATTTTTATTCCTTCGAATCCTGTAATTCAACATCTATTGCTGTAAAGAATAACTGGTTTCTCTTCTTTATATCCTTATACACTCCTTCATCAATTACCTCGCCTTTATCCATTACATACATGTAATCAGTCTGAGCAAGAAATTCCAGGCTATGAGATATGGATATGACAGTTTTATCAGTATTACTAATAATATTCTTTATAGCACCTTTAATCTTTTCCTCAGATATCTTATCAACATTCGATGTTACCTCATCTAGTAATATGATATCGCTTTCTCTGAGAAGGCCCTGTGCTAAAGACATCCTTTGTCTTTCTCCACCTGACATATTGCTTCCGGCTTCTCCCATCTGCGTATCAATACCTTTTTCGAGACTTTCTATAAAGTCACCAAGTTCCACCAATGCTAAAGCTTTCTTGATATCATCATCAGTAGCATTGGGATTTACAAGGCTGAGATTTTCCTTGATTGTCCCGTCAAAGAAGCAGGTTTCCTGTGCTACTCTTGTTATATTCTTCCTTATAACTTCCTTCTTTAGTGTATTCGCAGGAATTTCATCTATCTTGATTGAACCGCTTACCGGCTGGTATAACGAAAGAAGTAAATTAAATACCGTTGATTTACCTGATCCGCTTTTTCCGACTAATCCTGTCCACTTATTTTTCTCAAAACGCATAGAAACATTATTCAAGGTTACTTCCTTTTTTTCTTTATAGGTGTAATTAACATTTTCCAAAGCAATCGCATTTTCAAATTTGTAATCACTGCTTAGGTTTTCATCATTTTCAAATTCATCATCCATTTTCAAATATTCAAATGCTTTTTCATATTCTACCAGCTGTTTTTTGAAGTTATAGTTCGAATCAACCAGCAGTTCTGCATTTGAAAAATATCTTGGAAGATAACTCAAATATGAAACAATTACACCAAGCGTTATCTGCCCTTTTATTATCATTACTGCTCCAACAATAAAACCTACACCAGTAAAAACAGATTCGAAAAACTGCATTGCTCCTGAAGCGACAAGCTGCTCAGAAGCAACTATTCTGCCCCATATTCTAGCAACAACTCCATCAATACTCCTGAATTTTTCTATTCTGTTTTTTTCTAACTGCATTGTCTTAATGAATGATATATTTCTGAATGAACTGTTCAGCAGTTCGTTCACTTCCGCTTTTTTGTCAAATATTATTGTAAAGCTGCTTCTTAGTTTTTTCAGAATTAATATATGTGGAACAACTACACATGGTATGAAGAAAAGCTGTATTATACCAAGTATAGGATTCATTTTAAAGAAGATAACTATGATTACTGCACATATTACCATAGACGATATTATTAGAGGTATTTCCTTAATCCAGAATGTAATATAGTTTATGAACTCTCTGTTACACTGCGTCGTAAGTTCGGATGAGTTTTTATCCTTGTAAAAATCCAGTGGCTGTTTTATCAGCTTATGGAAAGTCTTTACTGTTAATTCCTTACCAAGTTTACGTGCAAAAACAGCAACCTTATAGTTATATGCAGCATTAATCAATGTAACGATAAGCGGGATGCTGATAAAGATAACGATATTGTAGATAACTGCTTTCACATCACCTTCTGGTATATGCTTATCAATTATCTGCTTCATTATAACTGGGGGTATTAATGCCATACCCTGAATTACAAACAGCAGTAATGTTGAAATAACCATATATGCTTTTACTTTCTTGTCAAATACTCTCAGATACTTATTGTTTTTATCAAACATGATTTTACCCTGTATGATATTATCGGTGACTAAATCATACACTCCTTTTCCTTTCTATTTTTGCAGTTTATGAATAAAACTGGAAGAACATAACTGATTATTTTAATAACTTCTGATAAAATAGCATATAATATATGTAAAGTAAAGGATATTTTTATTTTACAACCTTATTTTATTATAAGCCATCTTTACTTTATTTAAATCTCCTGTCTCTCTATAAACATCTTTGTCAAGTGATTCACCAGTTTTTACAGACTTCAATCTCATTCCGGCAAAACTTATTTCATCAATAAGTTTTATCGATCCATCTGTAGCAATCCCAAATTCCATTTTATAATCCCATAAATTTGCTCCTCTTTCAAAGAAGAAATTTCTTAAAAAATTAGCAATATTCAATGAATCATATTTTAATGCGTCAAGTTGACTCGGATTTATAATGTTTTTTTCTAGTAAAAGATCGTCGGTTATTAAATAATCATCCTCATTTGTTTTATAATCAATTTTCAATATTGGTCTGCTGAAGATATATCCTTTTGGAAAGCCAAATCTCTTTACTACAGCACCTGCTGCAACATAACGTGGAATTACTTCCAAAGGCAAAGGATTTGCTATTTCCATTTTGAGAATATTAGGATGAATGAACTCCGTAAATGCTATTGATTTAAATATTTTACTCAACTTCTGAAAAAGTAAGTAACTAGTTTTCGCTCTAATTGCAGCTATCTCACAATCGAATTTTTCCGAATGAGTTGAGCATCTGACATCACCTTTAAATTCAAGATAAACATAATTACCATCTGTAAAGATTTTTTTACTCTTTCCTTCTTTTAGTAATTTTAATTTATTTAGTACCATCCTAAACACACTCCTTCTTGTTTTAAGCACATTGTAAACTCACATATTATTCATTTTACTCATCATATTCATCTATAAAGATTAGATCAAGCGTCGCCAAATCGACTTTTCTGTAAAAGCAATTATTTGCTATACCGTTCCTTGTAGTATGGCATATATTACCTTTATCTGGAATTACTTTGTAAACCAATGAATTTTGCTCACAATTTACATATATAGATTGTATGGTGAATGTATTACCAGATTCCTGACCTTTATACCATAATTCATTTCTTGAAGTACTCCAAAAAATCGCTTTTTGTTGTTTAATTGTTTCATTGAAAGCGAATTCATTTGTATACGCAATTAGTATAATTTCATGTGTAATAGCATTTTGAACTGCAACAGGCAATACATTTTTATCAAAAAATGTATTTAATTTCATAAAGTCTAGTTTGAGAATATTTGTGTTTTCTATGCTACTATTTGCAAAATGACTTCTTGTATCATGTGTCTCCATAATAACCTTCTTATATTCATATTTGTCGCATTATTTTCTAAACAAATCTACTGTGTGTTGCGGAATATTTAATAAAGCGAATTATAGGTCCCTCAATTACTTTTACTCTGTCTCCTTCAATCAATCCTTTAGAATACTCTATACAGTAATTGTCATTACATAAATCTAACAGAAAATTTATTTCTGTTTCATTAACAGCTATTTTTTATAAGACCCGTAGTTTAATAATTTAAGTATATCACTTGTTTTTCTAACAAAATCCATTACTGTTATAAGAAAAGCTGTTTCTGCAAGACATGACTTAATGAAAATATATCCTGGGAATATTATTCTTGTTACTTCACTGATTTCTTTGCCTCTTTTAAAACTTACATTCTTTTTAAAAGTAAAAGGAGTGAAAGACTGATTGCATAAGCAATTCTGTATTTTTGTGCATACTTGCTCTTCTTTCCCGGTTATTACATGCAAGATATAGTAATATACTTTTTCGTCTTGATGAGTTGACATTTGCAGGAACCTCTAAAAAATCTGTATGTTTTTTATTATATATTTAATACAAATAATATATATAATACAAAGACTATGACCTTCATATTCTTCCACCGCAAGCTTGCTGCGTATGGCTTCTTGATGAATTAATTCTAAATACTTTTTTAAACTAACATACAATATCTATCATGTCAATACTTAATTTTCCCAAATATTTAATACGTAGATTGAAAAAGTAAATTCCGTTCTACAAAGGCATACGGAAATTAGTTTTAATCCACCATAATCGCAAAACTAATTATTTTCCCTAAACTTCATTATAGGTTTATGTATTAGAATTTAATTTATTCTCTCATTTCAAGCAGTCATAATGTATACTATTACTGACACTACATATTTTGGAGGAGAGATGAAACTGTATTCACGCGAATGGCTTATTGAGAATAACTATCCTTATGGCAAAGCCTTTGAAGGCATACCAAAAGGTGACCCGCTGATTGAGTATAAAAGGACAAGTCCTGATGTCGTACTGTATAATCCTGACGGTATTGAATATTATAAAGGCGATAACGAACACCTTTTAGTCTTCGAGTCTCCAGACCAGTTGGAGCTTTTAGCTGTCTGGACACAAAGTTCCTGTGAAGGAAAAGGTAACAATCATATAGTAATGTCAAGAAGCAAAGATTCTGTTAACTGGACGCCTCCTGTATATATAGCGGGCACTAAGGAAAATGAAAGATTCAACCAGGCAAGCTGGGCTTTTCCTATAGTCTCCACTAAAAAAAGGATATACCTTTTCTATACTAAGCAGCTTGAACTGTCTGACAATCATCATGCAGGAAGCGGTGGTCTGGGTTGTATCTATTCAGATGATTATGGATACACCTGGTCAGATGAAGCTGTTCTTCCAATGGTAAGATCCCGCTTTGACAACCCAGATACTAAATACCCGAAAAACTGGATAGTCTGGCAGAAGCCTATTAAAGATGCGAACAATAAATACATAGCCGGATATACCTTATGTACTAGCCATGTCCACAATATATCAGATTATGATAAGACCCGGTGGGTCAATCAGGATAGCCGCTGCTATTTCATGAGATTTGAAAACATAGATGACAATCCTGACCCTTATAATATTGAAATAACATGGCTTCCTGATAATGACAAGGGTATTGAGGTTGATAATCCGATTATACCGAATATGTCAACAGCCCAGGAGCCTGCAATAACTCTTCTTCCTGATGGGCGCATATTCTGCATCATGAGGACAGTGACAGGGTATGTATACTACAGCATATCTGAAGATAACGGCCATACATTCAAAAAAGCTCAGCCATTAAGATATGGTGACAACCTAGAGTATGTAAAGCATCCTCTATCACCTGCTCCTATATACTCCATTAAAGACGGCCTCTACCTGACAGCTTTTCATGATAATGACGGAGAGCGTATAGGCTTTTCCCAGAAAAAAGAAAACTGGGAATACAACATGTCTAATTTCATCCGTAACCCTTTATACATAGCCATCGGCCATTTTGATGCCAAAAAAGAACAGCCTATACAGTTTGGGAAGAAGTATAAGCTTTTGGATACAGAAGACATAGCGGTCGGACCTAAGAACACATCTGAAACCGGCACATATACAAGCATGACCTATTTCAAGAACAAATTAATGTTCTGGTATCCTGACAGGAAGTATTACCTTTTAGGAAAGCAGATAACAGACGAATTGATAAAAAAGATAGCACCGTAATATGCTAATGTCTTTCACTAGCTATAAACATAAGGTTAGAATTAAGAACAGCACCCTTCAATGATTAATCAAAAGGGTGCTGATTAGTTATGATAAGAAGTTATTCCTTCTCACTATTACTTTTATTCCTTTAAGTACTGAATAAACTATTCATTTCGTGGAGTAAACGATTTTTCTTATAGATTCGATTGACAAACCATATTCGAAAGAAAGTTCATCTAGTGATTTTCCGTTTTTATGGTTTTCTCGAATTTCTTCGTTGCGTTGTTTGTAGTAACATCGCGCTCCCGATTGCTCTCCCCATTGTTTTTTAGACTCTATATTTGGCACATATATTGCTCCTCCAGAGATATATTTCTGTAACTCTTTGAGCAGTTTATCTGGTAGGATTTCCTGTGCATTCTTATACTTCATTTACAAAGTCCTCAAAACTATTATATTCCCTGATGATTCCTCCGTTTTCTGTAATTAACTTTCTAATATTACATTCAATAGCATTGGATTCAGCTGCAAAACCAGAGAGATTCTCTGAGTTAAAATTAGACATTAATTCATATTTATCAATACCAAAATCATCACAAACACGATTTAACTCTGCTTGAAGCATTATTCCCCACATATATGTTTTAGTTACATCATTCAATTCTGCATATTTGCGTATTCTGAGCCAGGTATATGATAATTCCGCGTACCAATCAGCCAGATCCTGATAATTATTTTCCGTACAAGATCGTTTTTCATCATTGTTCATCTTGTTATCTTCTAGAAATATACGAACTACATTTATTAATTCTAGACATAATGATTTTTGTTTTTCAACATCAGCTTCGTAAATTATACTATTGTATAACTCACTGAATCTAGCAGGTACATTTTCCATTTTTTTAAGCTCGTTAAGCTGATTTATTTGAGAGTAAGTAAAATACTTCTGATTGGTAAAAGCAACTGCTTGTGCAAGATAATCTATTGTATATCCCGCAGCAAATTTTATGTCACTTTCTGTTTGTGCAAAAAGCATTTCAAAATAAATCTTTCTTGCTTGCGCATATGCCGCAAGAGCACAAGCACGCATTTTTTTCATATCCGACAAATTTGATAATTGCTTTTCTTTCAATGCAGCAAAACGTTGTTCATCTTCAACAGTTCTTGAGTATAGTACTTTGCTGTCTGCAAGAACAGTGATATTATATTCATCAAGCTCTGCAAATTTCTCAAGTCGTTTCCAATCAATTCCCCAAATGTCAAAGCCTTCACCTTGCAATATAAATGTCTGTCCGAATTTACGACCTTTTTCGGTAATTGGTACGAAATATGATATAGTTTGTTCACTTTCATCAATGCGTAATGTAGTGTGTGACACAACTAAAGCAATATCATCAAAATAGTCTTTCTTTACCGTGTCAATAACCCATTTAGTTATAAGTTCATAATTTTTCATAAATGTTCTCCTTTTGTTTTACAGGTTAACCTTGACTACAGTATAACCCTATAGATTAAATTTGAAAATGTAAAGCTTAGTTATTAATAGTTTGTTACCAGCTTGTATAAAAAAGTAATTTGAAGGAGTGCATCTACATTTATTCCTGGTCTTTCTTTGATGCAAATAATCTGTAATACAGTTGTTTGTATTCAGAACAAGAGGCAAGTAACTGTTCATGTTTTCCAGAACCGATTATTCTGCCTTTTTGCATCATATAGATGCAATCAGCATTAACAATAGTACTTAGACGGTGTGCTACAATTACACTGGTGTGCTGTTGAATGAGGTTGTCCAATGTATCCTGAATTGCAAGTTCCGATTCGCTATCCAGGCTTGAAGTTGCCTCATCCAGTAACAGAATCTCGGAATTCTTAAGCATAGCGCGAGCAATAGCAATTCTTTGACGTTCTCCGCCAGAAAGCTGGATTCCGCGTTCTCCGACCTGGGTTTCATACTGTGCAGGTTTTTGCATAATGAATAATTCGGCATTAGCTTTTCGTGCTGCAAGCTTAACCTCGTCTAATAATGCTCCTTCTCTGCCATAACATATATTTTCCGCTATACTCCCATCAAAGATATATGCATTCTGCGGGACATATGCTATTTTTGCACGATATTCATCAAGCGTGTAATCACTAAGTGGACGGTTTAGCACTGTGATTTCTCCATCATCGATCTTGTATAAACCTGCAAGAATTTTAATTAGTGTCGTCTTCCCGCTTCCGCTGTCACCGACTAATGCTATACTTTCACCCTTTTGAGCATATATACTTACATTATCCAGTATTAAAGTTTTATTGTCATATGAAAAACTCAAGTTCTTAACACATATTCCGCATTCTGATCGATTGCCGTTAATCAGATATCGCTCAGCCTCTGGTAATATGTCACAAAGCTCATATACTCTGTCAACACCAGCAAAAGCCTGTTGCAACTGTATTGGCAAAGATGAAAAATCAGTAAAGATACCTATTATACTCCGGCCTGCTGATACCAAAGCGGCAAGATTCGTTACAGCGAGGGTGCCTTTTAATACGAATACCAAACCGAATATTGCAATAAATGCCTCTCCTGCACACCATATGAATATATTGAAAAATCCCACAATTGCATTTACTTTCCCGAAATCCTTTTGAGTATCCAAAAGTTTTTCCGCATGAGACTTGAATTTATTAGAGTACTGTTCCTCAAGATTATTACTTTTTATCACCTGAAAACCCATAATACCATCAGCAGCAGAAACTGACATATTTGAAATCTCAGTGCGTATCTTCCTTTGTCGCTTTCTAAGAGGTTCAATAACCTTAGCTGTAAGTATCAAAAACAACAGTCCGACTACTCCAATAATCAGTGCCATCCGCATATCCAGTGTCAGCAGATACGGCATTAACACGAAAGCAGGAATAACTGCACCTAAAAAGTTCAGTAAAGTATTGCAGGCCCTTGCAAACGCTTCGACATCTCCGTTGATACGGGCTGCAATATCACCGCTGTGAGTACCAGTAAAATATGATGTGGGCAGTTGTGTAAGATGCTTATACAGACGCATACGTAACAAAGCCGTAATCTTACTGATAGTGACCTGACTGTAGTAATTTATAAGCGGACGAAATACAAAACCTACAAGCATTGTAAAACCAATCATAACAAATGCCTTACTTAAAGCATCGGATTGCTTTTCAATGAAATACGCAATTATATATCTAAGCGCCTGAGCCTGAAAAATCGTTCCCAATGCCCCATTTACTAATCCATCTAAGATACCTATTACAAGAAGTCTTCTGCTCTTACTGCCGCAAAGTTTAGAAAATCGCATGAAATCCTTGAAGAAATTACGTTTCATTTGCATTCACCTCTGCAATTTGGGCTGAATACAGTTCTTTGTAGCGGCCATTTCGCTTAACAAGTTCTAAATGCGGTCCCTGCTCAATAATTCTTCCGTTCTCCAGTACAAGTATAGTATCTGCCTTTTCAATAGTGGAAAGACGATGCGCTATGACGAAAACAGTCCTGTCCTTTGTCAGATTCTGCAGTGCCAGCTGGACATGGTATTCAGAACGGGTATCCAATGAAGAAGTCGGCTCATCAAGCAGTATTATAGGCGTGTTTCGCAGCATGGCTCTTGCAATAGCAATACGCTGTCGCTGCCCGCCTGAAAGCATTATACCCCGCTCACCTAAAACCGTGTTATATCCGTTCACTGTCTGCATTATAAATTCGTCGGCATATGCTGCTTTCGCAGCGTCAATGACCTCATTATCCGTAGCTTCAGGACGGCCATTCCTTATATTCTCCATTATTGTGTCATCAAAAAGATAACTCTCCTGACTCATATATGTAATATTGCTGCGTAAAGCATGCAGATTCCATTCTCTTAACGGATACCCGCATATTTTTACATCTCCATGGTATTCCTCGTAATATCCGCATATTAATTTGAATATTGTCGTTTTCCCGCTTCCGCTGCTCCCTACTAACGCAACCGTAGAAGCTGCCGAAACTATAAAAGAGCATCCAGAGAGGATGCTTAATCCGGAAGAATAAGAATAACATACAGAATCAAACTCTATGGTTTTATTGTTTACTGAACTGAAATCTTGTCCGTTCTTTCGTTCATCAGGCTGATCTATAAGTTCAAAATAGTGTTTGGCTATTCCGCTTGTCTCAACCATAGCAGCTAAATTGTTACCTATCTGCCATGCAACTTTAGTTACATTGGGAAGAATTGCTGCAAAAGAGTATAAAGCACCGATAGTAATATCCCCTTTGGCAACAAAAAAACTGCCAATAACATAAGACAGGACCCATGGCAGATAATAGTTTATTCCAGTAATAGCATTCATCTTGCTTTTCTGACGATTGATCTTTTTACTGCATTCAAACTGTTCGTCAACAGCCGACTCGAACTTTTTTCCGTGAGTCCTTTTCATTCCATATATTTTATAAATGTCATTTCCTTCTATGAAATCACGAAGATAAGCATTGTATTTAACTTTGCTTTCCTGTTCTGCATCAGTAAACTTAACTAGAGGTACAGAAATTCTGCTCAGTATAAAAGTCGTTATCATTACGATACTGACCACAATCAATGTCAGCCGCCAGTCAATAAGGAACAGAAGCGTCAGCCCAAAAATCATATTTACTGGAGTATGGCTCCAAATACCAGCAACAGAATTCGGCAGAAACTCCTGCATCTTATCAATATCGTTCATCATACGTGAAATAACAGTTCCAGTATGTTTGGACTCGAAATACCCTATTGGCAGAGCATTGATTTTATCCATGGCTGAACAGCGCATAACATATCCCGCCTGTGCCTCATAATTATAGCTTGTAAGCGAGTTGGTATAACCAATTAAGCTTCTGCCAAGCACAAAGACGGAAATCAGAATAATGAAAGTAATGGCTTCACTCCATTTACCTCCTATAGCGATATCCAGCATCTGTCCTATTGTCCAAGCAATCAGAATATTCAGTGATGCAGAGAATAGACCTCCTATCCAACGCCATATACCCCACTTCCAGAAGGCTTTTTGGGAATAGGAATATAACCGTCGGACGACGGGCCAGACTCTTTGCTTATTTCGTATCCTTTTTCCCATAAGTTATCTCTTCTCTGTAATTAGGTAATATATAGATATAAAAAGTTATACATTCAACACTAATATGCTCATTAATTATAAATGATATGGTCAAAGTAACATCTAGTCAATAGAAATTCCTCTATTAAACTATTTCATAATTTTTTCTAATATTATCCAGTCAGATATCCATAGCTCTTTCATTCAGCAGGAATTCCTGTACTCCGACATATTGAATACCTTTTTCATCATACCAGGGAATAATATCATCTTTTACAACAATGATTTTCTTAAACGAATCATCTATACGATTAAGAGAATTCACTTCCTTTTCTCTCATCTGCGGATTATCAATATTAAGTGCTGACTGTATGTAATAACGTTTGTTACCATGGTTGACTACAAAGTCCACTTCCGCTTGAACTCTTACTTTCTTCTCTTCACCTTGATTGTCCTTTTCACGTTTTGCATATTGGACTACTCCTACATCCACATTGTAGCCTCTGTTAATCAGTTCATTGTAAATAATATTCTCCATGATATGCGTCTGCTCAATCTGTCTGAAGTTCAATCGCGCATTCCGTAACCCGATATCAGTGAAATAGTATTTCAATGGAGTATCAAAATACTGAGATCCCTTAATGTCATATCGCTTTGCACTATCCATAATGTAAGCTTCAATGAAGAGGTCAAGATATTTTGTTATCGTACTGTGTGAAATGTTAATTTTTCTCTCAGACAGAAAACGGTTTTCAAGTTTTCTTGGGTTTGTAAGCGATCCGATGGAAGAAGATACAAGATCCAATAAAATCTCCAGGACCTCCTTATCATTCCTAATATTATTCCGTTCAATGATATCTTTTATATATGTTTCATCAAATAAATCCTTTAGATACTGACTCTTTTCCTCAACAGTATCAAGTACCAGGACATAGGGCATACCTCCGAAACTACAGTAATCCCGCCATGCATCATTTCTATTAATCATAATTGGAGATATGGGTGATTTAACCTGTGTATGAATTTTCTGATACGCAACCCAAAATTCTGCATAGGATAAGGGCATTACATGAATCTCATCTCCTCTATCTCTAAATTGGGTCAGTACTTCCTTTGATAGCATTTTCGAATTGCTTCCGGTAATATATATATCTACATTACTTATTTTCATAAGACCAAGTACTGTATCTATAAATGTTACCTTTTCATTAGAATCTTTTATATAAGGGTTTGAAACCTCCTCACAAAACTGTATTTCATCAATAAATATATAGTATCTCTTATTTTTATCAGTAATTCTCTCTTTGATATAGGCGTTAAGCTCAAACGGGTTACGATATTGTATATTATCGATTTCATCTAATGGCATCTCGATAATCTGATTTTCTGAAATTCCATTTCTTAATAAATAGTTCTTATATAATTCAAATAGAAGATAGGATTTACCGCAACGCCGGATACCAGTGATAATCTTCACCCGTCCGTTATCTTTTTTCTTTATCAATTTATTCAGATATTTATCCCTTTTAATTTCTATCATTTCATATCCTTATGTACAATTATTGTTCCATGGAGCACTTTTGGTTCATAATTATTTATTTCATATGTATCTTTCGTAAATATAATTACCTATGTTTTTATGATGCGTTCATTATCAGTAAGGAATGGATGAATTATTGAGTATATTTCGCTAGTCAAACTGTTTTTTACTCACATGAATATATTTTCATATCATATTAAGCTTCACAGCATGCTTGATGCAGATGTAATAATATAAATTTGAATACATTGTATGAGTAATCAGTCACCGATTTTTCTCACCGTTATATTCCCGCTTCCGAATTCAGACTTCTTAATATAATAATCAGGCGCGCTGTCGTTTATCGATGTTGACAAAAGCACATAGTCATCAAGCTCTGTCAGATAAAATGGAGAAAAGTAATTAAGCATAGGAATATCTACCGACACATTGTCAATAAGGTTGTATTGCCTGTCGAAAACGTATAGCATTGGCGGAATAGGTGAATATTTTTCTTCGTAATATTGATATGCATATATGTACTGATCGTTATATGAAACTCCATATAAGCCGTCACCGACAGTATCAGCTACACGCTCTATTGTACCTGTTTCATATGTATATTCATAAAAACCGTCACCATTCAGATACCAATAAACTTTATCGGCATCTGTCAGTACACTCTGGAAACACATTTCGGTATTTACATAATCACTCCATTTGGATGTTTCCATGGAATATCTGCACACAGAATAATAAGTATCAGGTGAAAAAGTATAGAAATATATATATTCATTATGGGGGTAGAATAAGAAAATATCATCAGCATTTATTCCGTTATCTTTTGTATCGACTACTATTGTTCCTTCACTTTTGTCAAAAACCGCTGTTCTATATATCACAGTATTGGCATTACCCAATAACCCATAAATCGTCCCTTTATAGTAATACAAGTACCCATGTTCAAAAAAACCTGTACACCTTTCCTGTATTGTGGAAATTGATTTTATCTTAACATGGTTGGTTCCGTCCATATTCATTCTGAACAGACAATAGTCATATTGATCAATTGCTACATAATACATGTATCCATCATAATATGCTATTAAATTTGATCCAGTATATGCATTGCAGTTATTATCACTGTGTCTGCAGTCAGGTTTTGAGCATAACTTCACATATTTTGATATACTGTCAGAGCTGTAGTAAACATAGAAGTTTTTGAGATAGTAATACCCTTCATATGTTTCTACAAACTGCGAAAAAGAGCATCCATCAGACAAACGAAAACTCGTGTATCTTTTATCATTTATATCCCCTTTGAAGCTGATGTCTGTTTCTGTTGTATAATCTGTATTAAGAGGTGTACTGTAATCAGAATTACAGGATGCCAGAACAAGAAACAATGCAATCAGAATAAATATTATTACTTTTTTCATGCTTTTTTGATTCAAGGGGTCAATCCAACAAAATAGACAGGGTTTGAGCATATTAAATAGTTATGTATTGCTGAACAGAATACAACATCAATGTCAGCATTTCCTATAACTTCGGCATAAGAATAAGCAATTGAACGACAAGTAGGAAGCTGCACACATTGAGAACCATTAACAGGTCTGCAGCTGATTGTCAATTCTGATGTAACTAAAATAGCACTATCCTCATACTCAATTTTTGATCTTCCATAATCTGCAATTAGTGTTGATCTGCAAATATAATTTTCATTATTGTACGTACTTTCATAGAAATCACTTGAAGCAGATGGCAAGATACAAACAGAAGAAAGAACAAGCATAATTAGAAATATTCTTGCTGCTAATTTATTAAATCGCCTCATTTCATTAATCTCCCTATAATTATTATATGCATTTCCAATATTAGCATACCTTGTAGGTGAAATCAATGCTCTGAAATCCTGGTATTAAATTGAAATTTGCTAAGATACGATTTACTAAATCATACCTTAGCAAATAAAGCTTGATAAAGAGAGATAAGAAATTCGAAATTGGAAATAAAAAAAGTGTTGACAAATACTTTTTATGGTTGTAGAATTGCCCTTAACCAAAGAAAAACCGCTGATTAAGAAGAGTAGGCGAGGAAATTTTCTTTCACAGAGAGCCGCAGATGGTGCGATTGCGGTAGGAGAAGCTTCACTGAATGGACTTATGAGGGCAGGACGAAAGGAAACGAGTAGCGCCTGACGGGATCTCCGCCCGTTATAAAGGGAGCATGTATGTAAGTATGTGGAACGAGTGGGCTTTATAGCCAATCTGGGTGGTACCGCAGGAGTGATAAATCTCTTGTCCCTAGCAATAGGAACAAGGGATTTTTTGTTTTCTTTGGGAATAAAATAAACATTTTGGAGGAAAGAAAAATGAAAGCAACAAAGAAAATTTTAGCACTGGTCTTAACGGTAGTACTCATGTTCACGCTCGCCTCATGTACAGGCAATAACGGCATGATTAAAATCGGCGTAATCCAATACGCACCGCATCCTTCACTGGACAACTGTTATACGGGGTTTATTGAAGGACTTGCAGAAGGTGGTTATGAAGTCGGAAAGAATATTGAAATCGACTTTCAAAATGCCATGGGAGAGATGTCCAACTCGGATCTGATAGCTTCCACTATGGTGTCATCAAAATATGACATGATACTGGGTATAGCGACTCCAGCTGCAATGAGCGCATACGGAGCAGCAAAGGATACCGATATACCGGTTATCTTCTCAGCTGTATCTGATGCGGTCGCTGCTGGAATAGTACAGTCAAACGATAAACCAGGTTACAATGTAACAGGTACATCTGATGTTCTTCCTCTAGAAGCACAGATGCAGATGATAAGAGCATTCCTGCCTGAAGCTACTAAAATCGGAATTATCTACACTACAAGCGAACCGAATTCAGTAACTCACCTTGCTCAGTTCAAGGAACTTGCCAAACAGTATAACTTCACAATAGTAGAAGTAGGTGTTACAAACGCATCCGAAGTATCAGCAGCAGTTACAACTGTAATATCAAAAGGCGTGGACTGCATAAACAATTTTACTGACAACAATGTGGTTAATAATCTTTCTACCCTTATACATGCAGCTGATGAGGCAAATATACCTGTTTTCGGTTCTGAAATAGAACAGGTTAAAAACGGTTGCTTGGCTTCTGAAGGCTTAGATTATGTAGAGCTTGGCCGTGAGACCGGAAGAATGGCAGCAAAGATACTTGATGGTGCAAAAGCTTCTGAAATGCCAGTCGCACTCATATCAGCAAGTGAACCTGTTTACAATAAAAAGGTAGCACAAAGACTTAATATTAATCTGCCTGATGCATATGCTGACGCAGAGGATGTAGGAGAATAGTTTAATGGATGTGTTGATTGGTATTCTGACAAACATATTCGAAGAAGGATTCATATACGGAATCATGGCTATGGGCGTATATATAAGTTACAAAGTCATGGATTTTCCGGACCTGTCGGTTGACGGCACATTCCCTTTGGGGATGTGCGTCACCGCTTCTTTGATATCAGCCGGTGCTGATCCTTTATTAGCATGTATTGTAGCATTTATTGCAGGAAGTTTAGCAGGCTGTATTACTGGTATTTTGAATGTAAAGCTGAAAATAACGGACCTGCTATCAGGTATTTTGGTAATGACAGCAATGTGGTCTGTAAACCTTGTTGTAACAAAAGGAAGCGCTGTGCTCCCCTTCTACAACAAAAACACCATATTCAACACAGGACTAGTACAGATACTACCGGAATCAGTTCAGAAATACAGAGTCCTCATAGTTGCAGGATTGATGATGATTATAGTGAAGATACTGATGGATTTATATCTTAAGACAAAATCCGGCTTACTATTAAGAGCAGCCGGTGACAATCCTCAGTTCGTAACATCCATGTCAAGAAATCCCGGAATGATGAAGATTATGGGTCTGGCAATCGGAAACGGCTGTACAGCTCTGGCAGGGTCGATACTAAGCCAGCAGAACGAATCAGCGAATATAACAGCAGGAACAGGAATGGTAGTAATGTCTTTAGCTTCAGTTATTATCGGAACAAGCATTTTCAATAAGGTTAAATTCATGAAAGCTACATCAATGGCTGTTATAGGGGCGATAATATACAAGATGTGCCTGGTAGCAGCTATGCAGTTAGGGCTTCCGACCAATTATCTGAAGCTATTAATGGCTGTCATATTCACAGTCGCTTTAGTGTCAAACAACTTCTTTTCAAAAGGAAGGAGGAAACAGAATGTCCAGCCAAACAGACTTTAATAACTTTTCAGATACTCTTGTATCTATAAAGAATGTTGATAAGACATTTAACAAAGGTTCAGTAAATGAAGTCAGCTTATTTAAAGGCTTCAGCCTGGATATTATTAAAAACCAGTTCGTCTCAGTAGTAGGAAGCAATGGTTCAGGCAAGACTACGCTTCTGAATCTCATATGCGGGAACATGGAAACGGATACAGGAAACATATATTTAAAAGACAGGAATATAACAAACCTTAAGGAGCATCAAAGAGCGAAATTTATAGGAAGAGTATTCCAGGACCCCTCCAAAGGAACCTGTTCTAGCCTTACAATACTGGAAAATATGTCCTTAGCCGACAACAAGAATATAGGTTACAGTTTAAGAATCGGTGTCAATAAAAAACGCAAGGACTACTACTGTTCGCAACTTCAGCTTTTAAAGCTGGGGCTGGAGAATAAGCTTGACCAGCAGGTAGGTACACTTAGCGGCGGTCAGAGACAGGCTTTAGCCTTACTCATATCCACCATGACTCCAATCGACCTTCTTATACTTGATGAACACACTGCAGCACTTGATCCCAAATCGTCAGAAAACGTAATGGAACTTACAGACCATGTTATAAAGGAAAAGAAGATAACCACTTTAATGGTTACACATAATTTAAAGTATGCGGTCAACTACGGCAACAGGATAATAATGATGCATGACGGAAAATGCGTGGTTGATGCTGCTGGTGAGAAAAAGCACTCATATGAGATATCTGACCTTCTGAAGATATTTAACGAGATATCCATTGAATGCGGTAATTAACAGTCATAACTTCCTCATTAAAAAACGGTACGTTATTCATTAGAAAGCGTACCGTTTTTGTTATTACATTTAGTTTTAATATATTATTTTTACTTACTATTTTTATTACTCTGTTTTAGCTGTATCTCCCGCTTTTCTGTTTTTAAGAGGATATCTTGAATAGATTATAACTGCACCTACTGCAAATATGGCAGGTAGTACTGCACAAACGAATACGAACCAGTTCAGCATGGGAGGAATAGATGCTACATCACCTACATAGTTGCCAGTTGTCGAATCTACTTCGTACCCGATGAAAAGAAGCACCCAGCCTACGACTAAAGTGCTGATGGCAGCCTGCGCTTTACCGATAAAGTTGCTCAATGCGCTTATTGTGCCACCCATTGATTTTCCGGACATTTCCTGATTGTAATCAATACACTCAATCCACATAGCTTGTGTTGGAACAAAGCATAAACCGTTTCCAAAGGAAAGTACACCCATCAGTATTGCGAAAATTATGAAACTCAACTGCAATATGCCTGTAAGCTGCAAAACAAAAGTAATTATGCCTACTCCGAAAGTCAGCCAGTTTGCAAGATGAAGGACTTTTACATTAGACCCTATTTTCTTAAGTACCATTGGAGATATTATGGCGGAAATAAGCATAGGAAGCATCATAATTATTGTAGTGGCCATAGTTATCGTGCCAAGACGCGCATTGTCCACTTCTCCTGTTTCAAAATTAACGCAGTATGCCCATTTAGTATAATATGCCATCGTTGCCGTCATGAAAGTATAAACAAAGTTACGTACTAACACTCCGAAGAAATGAACCTGGAATGCTTTGTTGCTTTTAAATACTTTCAATACATCCTTTATATGGACCTTTTCTTCTTTTTCTTTTACTGTATCTGTATCACCCTGTTTTACCATCAGAATGCCTGGAAGACTTATTAGAAGAGCAATAGCCATAAACAGGACAGTAGTATAGGAAAATGATTTTCCAAAATTATTAATACCAGAATTAATCGCATTAACAATTACAAGCAAAGATGAGAATGCTGCTCCCAAAAATACCGCCAGCAGCCTCTGATAAAGCATCAGTTTTGATCTTCTTACGTCATTAGCACCCATTGTCTGTATTAAAGCGAAATTCGCATTCAGACTGGCTCCAAGATCAAAGAGCAGATAAAAGAATAATATCCACACATAAAGAAGCGGTACATTTGTCTTAATCGCACCAGGTATGCTGTATAATCCGCTTATTCCCGCTGCAGATATAAGGATGCTTAACAGAATGTAGAACTTATACTTTCCCATTTTCATCTTCGGTGTCCTGTCAATCAGCCATCCCTGAAGAGGATCATTCACAGCATCAAAAATTCTTCCGATTGCTAAAATTACCGGTGCAATCGTTGCTCCAATTATCCCCAGACCAGCATAGTCTGTGAGATATATGAGAAAATAACTGGAAATGAAAGCACCAGCTATTATGCTCATAGAAGAAGATGCAGTTATTCCGAATCCTGTCTTGAAATCATACGGATACACCTTTTTTACACGTCCCATTAATTTACCCTCCATTTATTATTAAATTTCCATATCCTCTATCTTTAAAGTAACACCATCATATGTTGAATACCCTCTGCTCTCTGTTTTCCCATCTTCACCCTGGTTAAATGAGAGCATTGCTGGTGCATGTACTCCTTCTCTGTTGAATACTGCACGAAGTTTCATTTCCCCGTTATGTACTCCTTTTACTTCAAGGTCAGCTTCAAATATTGTTTTTCCAGGTGCAAATATACTTGATGGTGCTTTTACTGATATATATCCGTTGTATATGCTTTTTCCATCATCACTGAAGTCTTCATATTTAGATATATATACAGGCTGTTCTGCTTTTTCTACACTATTAACTACTCTGCCTCTATTTTTCCCTTTTATCATTAACGGTAATATTTCATCAATATTCTGGTCTTTTGGTAAAGAGAAGGATTTTGCATATGGTATATCTTTCATGTCAGGAGTCACAAACGAAGGTACTACTCCTTTTGATGTATAGTCTAGCAAATGGCACATACGAAGACGGCACTTTGTTGGTCCTTCTGTCATACGAGTCCTTTCATTCCACATAGCTCTCGTGCTGTCAGGATGCCAGCTTATCGGAGAATAGTATACCCATCTGCCTTCTGGATCACTAAGATTCACTCCTTCATATTTTCTTCCCTCTTTTTTGGAACGCTCGATATCTATCAGCACCGGTCCGACATTTCCCTTTCGAAAAGCTCTTACTCCTGCCACACAGTACATGTACAGTATATTGATCATCTTGCTTCTCGTTATCATTGAATGAGGTTGCGGAATTAGTCCGAAAATCGCACAATTTGTTTTTGTTGAAAATCTTGGAGACATCACTACTCCCATTTTTTCATCAGGTGAAAATATGGTCGTCTCTTCATATCCCGGCGTATCAGTTATCTGGATTATCTCATTGCTCTCTAATGGCTGGACAACGCTTTCTGTTATACTGTCCCCGTTACCTACCATTGTCAAAGCTTTTCCTCCCCATATGAACTGCTTTACTTCGCCACCTCTTACAGGCAGAAGTGTCGAATATCCTTCATTATCCTGATCTGGTTTTGCTAGTTCTGTAGAACTTATAACACATACCTCTTTTAAAGAGTAATTCTTCTCATTCCTTACTAGCTTTGCAAGATAATTTACAGCTGTGTTCATAGTAAGAGTAGTCCATGCCATATGGCAGTTATCAGGAGCTATTATTATCTCAGACCATCTGCAGAATATACCAGGTGCATTATTGA
>Ga0209723_1001796_pt1 | contig 31419 bp, 23 predicted proteins | sample BiotimSIPDNA_2_FD_185750 | JGI IMG/M metagenome (GOLD analysis project Ga0209723, IMG submission 185750) | Anaerobic biogas reactor microbial communites from Washington, USA - Biogas_R2 time_0 SIP DNA (SPAdes) (version 2) | ecosystem: Engineered > Bioreactor > Anaerobic > Unclassified | place...
GATAATTGTGTAGGGTACGTATATTGTGGATGGACCGATTCATTAAGAGAAAATGCATATAATGGCCTCTTTCCACTTGCTTATTTTGGCTGGTGGCGACCACAGCAAAGAAGTTTGCCGCATGGATGGTACGCTATCAGCGGCACTCCTGATCAGCATGGTCAACCCGTTCTTGACCTTCTTGAAAGAAGGCAATGGGTGTTAGTTCCCGGAGTTCCGACCGATGTGAAAGCAATCGGCAAGTCACGCAGCAGGATTGATCTTTCATGGACAAAAAATGGAAGAAATGATGATCTGGTTTCGATCGAGAGGGCGCCTGCGGGTGGTTCTTTCACGGAAATTGCCCGACTAACCGGAGAAGATGAGACTTATCAGGATAATGGTCTAACCCCTGGCATTAGTTACCAATACCGTATCAGATCGTCGACTGATGGGAACTCATGGTCTGCTTTCTCGAACACAGTCACGGCTTCGACCTATGGTAATCTTGCCTTAAACAAACCGGCAAGCGGATCAACCGAAGAAAGTTCAAGGTCAAATTACTATAAAAAAGGTAATGATGGCTGGGAATCAACCCGATGGTGCGCATCAAGCGAACATATGCCGGAATGGTGGATGGTTGACCTTGGTGCATTGAAGAGTGTCGCTGAATTTGAAATTAAGTTTGAAAATCAAGGAATCATCGGTGATTGTTATGATTTTATTATAGAAACATCGCTTGATAAATCAACCTGGACTCGCCGGGTTAACCAAGACCCTAATACCAATACCGCGCAAACGCAGAGCTTTACGTTAAGCACCCCGGTGATTGCACGTTATGTCCGTATCACCATTAATGATGCACCTAGACGGACCTGGGCGAGCTTTTTTGAATTCCGGGTATTCGGTTTCTGTTCGATAAGCTACAATACAACTGGCGGTAATGAAGTTTCCGGTCAAAGTGTTCTTGATGGCGGCAAGGCTTACAGCCCTGTACCGCCTACAAAAATCGGGTACAGTTTTGGCGGATGGTACAAGGATATGGCCTGCACCAAACCCTGGAACTTTGCGACCGACGTTGCATCCGGCAATACGACACTCTACGCCAAATGGCTGATCCTTGATGCTGATAACAATCAGTATCATGAGGTGAAAATCGGTAATCAGGTATGGATGGTGGAAAACCTTAAGACTACCAGATTCAATGATGGAACAGTTATACCATACAACAATAATACATCATTATGGAATGGCCTTACAACACCCGCATATCGTTGGCTGAATGATGACCAGGTAAGGTATAACTCATACGGAGGATTATATAACTCATTTGCCGTACGTACCGGCAACCTTGCACCGGATGGATGGCACGTACCAACTGATGCTGATTGGGATGAGCTGTCGGACTACCTTTGGGCCAGCGGTGGCCTGCCGGCAAAAGCTCTTGCTTCAGAAACAGGGTGGGACCCTTATACCACTGTTACAGGAGCAATTGGGAACAATCTGTCAGAAAACAACAGAACCGGATTTAATGCTTTACCGGGTGGTTGTGTTTGGGATGATGGCGATTTCAACCATGCCGAAACCAGAGAAGGTTTTTGGTGGAGTTCCAACTCTCCCGGTATTTGTCTTGTGTATTCCCGCAGTTATATAACCGAGAATAGAAACTATTTCCGGAATACTGACTGCAATAATTTTGGATTTTCCGTCAGACTGCTGAGAGATGCCAAGGAAGGCTTTGATCCGTTTCTTGATGCAACCAAATGGTACAGGATCGCTCCCGTAAAAGATAACACTAGATATCTGGACGTGGTCGGCGAACAGTACAAAAACGGCACCCCCATAGGTGTCTGGACCAGGAGCAACCGCAACCAGGAGTTCCAGTTCAAGGATGCCGGGAACGGATACGTCACCATTACTGTCCGCGGCGACCCCCGTTACTCCATTGAAATCATAAGTTTTTCGAAAGATTCACAAATGAAGTTAATGGAAACAGATGTGAATAACCCGAAACAGAAGTTCAAGCTGGTTTTACTCCCTAATGGGTATTACAGGATAGAGACCAGTGATCCGGGTTTTTCGATCTTAGGTGTAACCAATATCTACCAGAGACCATATCTCTCCACTTCAAACGATATAAATCTGTATCAGCAATGGGAGATCACTCCAGTGAAGTGATTCCGCAGGCAATTATCGTCTTATAAGCCAGCCGCGAGTTTACAAGGCCGGCTTATCGAAAAGAAAGAGGAATGCCGATCTGCCCCCTCCCGGGAGAACTGGGAGGGGGCTTTTTATTGTTTTATCGGAATTGGGTTCTCAGATCGCTTTGGCAGGGATCAGAGAGTGTAGAATGTGACATTTGTGAAAACAATCCGCATCTGTTACTCCGGCAAGTAAACACTTCACACTAAATGCATATACGGCGGCTCATGCTGCTTGTCAAATCAAGAAAGGGTAATATTTAATTGCCGGAATATTAAACGGCACACAAATTAATGATATCCATAATAATCTCTCTCTAACACCGTATTCAAATTTCGGTATGGGAGCTTTTACCCGGCTACTTCAGAGGTGCCGTAGAGAATACATCCTTCCTTAAATAGTCGAAAAAACCATATCTCTGATTAACAAAATCAAAGTCGCGAAACCCGCATATCCAGGTTAAAAACTTTTGCAGGAATTCAGGAGGAATGATGCCTGTATCTAAGAGCAGTCTGCAGTATCATCTCGAGGCCCTCAAAAAGAAGGAGCGGCAGTTTGAAAATGCCTTTCAGGGTGTTGCCCGCATGATCCTTGAGAGTCAGATCGAAAAGGTGGTTGTAAACGGAAAAACAACCTATGATTTCAGTATTTTCCGCTCAGGAAAAAAGCATGTGATAGGGATGTACGATGAAATAAACAGCTTCGTATCCTATGTCAAAGATGCCGCAGAAGGCGGGTCATCGGCGGAAATGGCATTTGTGCTGGTTGGGGAGCCGGGCAACGGAAAAACTTTCTTCGTTGAGTTTCTCTGCAGCAGGTACCGGGAGTTCCTCACCGAAAAGAGAAACCGCAAGTTTACTTTCCGTTTCAACAAACTTGATAAACTGGGAAAATATGGAAAGATCACCGGGATCGAATCACAAACCTATGAGGACCCCGCTGTTCTGGCCATGAACCTGTTTGAAACAAAAAACCAGACAAAAGAATATCTCACAAAAACAGCCGGTTTTACAGACAAGCAGATCGATGAGCTCTTCTGGAACTACCGTCCCCTGGGGGCCTGCAGCGGATATATCTGGGATGATATCCGGGAGATGACAGACGGAGACATGGAGCAGATGCTCTCGCATGTAGAGATAGTTTCTGTGCCGCTGACAGAGAGCCTTGGAACAGTGACCGGAAAATACCCAGCCAAAGACAAGATGACCTCTTCGGCAGTGGATCTGGTTGGCGAGGAATCTATCCAGAGACTTCTTCATATAACAGATACCAATAACCCCTACCGTTTTGACCTGCGGCGCGGTGCGCTGGCAAGAGTTGCCGGAGGCGGTGTCCATTTCAGTGATGAAATTTACAAGAACAAAAAGGATCTGGTACAGGTTTATCTGGGGGTTATACAGAACCGTTCAATCGAAATTGACGGATTTAAGTGGCCGATCGATACTCTTATCATAGCTACATCAAATAATTCGGAGTTCAACCGGTTCCTCTCAGAAAAAGAAGAGGCGCCGATTGTGGACCGCTGCCGTATATGTTATGTATCACATAATACAAACTACCATCTGCAGAAGGAACTCACCCAGTATGCCATCGGTAAAGAAGCGCGCACGACTCTTAACCGTGAAGTCCTCCATCAGGACCCTAACCTCAACTATGCGGCATCGGTGGCAGTTGTCCTCTCGAGGCTTGCCCGCTCCGAAAAACTTACTCCGGTTGAGACCCTGAAACTTACAGCAGGCGAAGTTGCAGGTGAAAAGAGCATCAAAACTCTTGCAGAAGTGATCGATACCCTGAACCAGGATCCTGTAATTGTCAATAGGTTCGGACAGAAGGGACTGGGGCAGCGTAATCTCGGGCGAGCCGTACAGCTTCTGATCGAAAGCTCGGAAACAAACGAGGGCAAGTGCATGTTTGCCTGCGATATTTTCAAGGCCCTCGAGAGAATCGTGCTCGATTATGTGACAGACGCAAACAACCGGAAAAAGTATCTGGAGGATCTCAAGATCGCCAAAGGACTTTACCGGGAAAGAATCATGACCGAGATGTTCAACGCGTATATGGATGAGCCGCACGCAATCCGCAGGGATGTAATGAGCTATGTCAATATGATTATCGGTATCGATGCCGAGAATCTGGGGCCCGACAGAATGTGGAAATACCGTGATCCTCAGAGTGGTGAGCTTAAAGCCCTGAAGATTGACGAAAGATATATCGCAAGTGTCGAAGAAAGACTCGGGCTGAAGATAAAAGAGCAGAGAGACATGTTCAGGACATCGATCAGGAAAATTTACGGGCAGAGAATCTCCCTCAATCCTGATTATGATTTCATGGACAATCTCGAACTGGTGAAAGCCGTCACGGATGTAAGGCTCAAATCGGATATCGCAGGCGCTGGATCGCTGGTGGGCGCCCTTGCAAACCGGACAAATGAGGAAAATCAGAAGCTTTACGACCGAATGATCCAGACCATGCTTCAGAAACTTAACTACTGCAGCACATGTGCTCAGAAAACTATTGAGTACTTCTGCACCCAGGAGGATGAGAACTGAGATGACCGGGAAGAAAAAGAAAAATGATTCCCGCAAGGAAGCGCTTTTTTCTGAAAAGAGAGAGAGAATGCTGAAGGAGATCAATGGTCCTCAGAGTCATGAGCTGCCCCCCAAAGGTCCAGGGGGTGGTCTGAAGCCCCGGGATCTCTATGAATATTCCGACATGGTGTTTCTGCAAAACGCTCAGATCGTTCCAAACCCCACAGTCTCGCTGGCATCTCTTGATGAGCTGCTTGAGCGGGACCGTCAGAGGGAAAAAGACGGTTTCCCCCGAAAGATAAAGATCGGACGTCTGATAAAGCCCGGAAAAATTGACAATGGAGCAATCGTGATTGTGCCCGGCACTGTTGAGGAGAAACTTATTCACGATTCTTCTGTCAATTATAAAAATGAGGGGCAATCAGGAGGAACAGGTGAGGGCCAGGAAGGCGAAATTATCGGGGAGCAGCCGATCAGGTCTGAGCAGGATGGCCAGGGTACAGGTGCCGGAGAGGGCGGTGAGGCTGGTCATGATATACAGAACAGCGCCTATGATCTTGGTAGAATTCTCACCGAAAAATTCGAACTCCCGAACCTCCGGGACAGAGGAGCACGTCGTTCCCTGACAAAGTATGTGTACGATATCACAGATAAACACCGTGGATTCGGTCAAATACTTGATAAAAAGGCAACGCTGAAGAAAGTGCTTGAGACAAATTTCAACCTGAACCGGATAGAGGATATAAACGCCATCGATTCCACAGGCTTTATCGTTTCTCCCAGAGACAAGATTTACAGGACTCTGTCAAAAGAGAAAGATTATGAGTCTCAGGCGATGGTGTTTTTTGTCCGGGATTACTCCGGATCGATGGAAGGGAAATGCACCGAGCTTGTTGTGGCTCAGCATGTCCTTATCTACAGCTGGCTTCTCTACCAGTACGCAAAGAGGGTCGAGGTTCGCTTTATTCTCCATGATACAGGGGCTAAAGAGGTACCGGATTTTTACACTTATTATAACTCCAGGGTCGCCGGAGGAACGCAGGTAGCCGCCGCGTATCATCTGGTAAATGAGATCGTGGAAAAAGAGAATCTGGCTCAGGAGTACAATATCTTTGTGTTCCATGGCACCGATGGAGATGACTGGGATACGACGGGTGAGAAGACTGTTCCGGAGCTTGAGAAGGTGATGGAATACGCAAGCAGGGTGGGTATAAGTATTGTCTCCCATGCCTATGCTGCAAATGAAAAGACAGAGGTACAGGCTTACCTGGAAAACTCGGGCCTTCTGCAGGAGAGATCCGACCTGCTTAGAATGGATATAATGACTGAGGATGCCAGTGAGGCAAGGCTGATAGAGGGTATAAGGAAACTTATTTCACACGAAGTTCCGGCATAAGGATAAAAGATGGAATTAATAGATCAGAGGACAAAGGCCATAATGGAAGGGTGCAAGGAACGCGCCCGGAAGGCCGGGCTGAATTTTCAGGAAGAGACCCTGGAATACATCGTCACCAACCGTGACCTGATTGAGCTTACACCCAAGCTTATGATACCGACCCTGTATGATTACTGGGTCCATGATGTAGAGGTACTCAGGGAGAAGGGACGGTATGAGCTGTATCCGTCAAATCCATATGAGACTGTAATCAACACACGTCCGGCGATTTCTTTTTACAATGATAATAATCCTGACTGGATGAACGTGATGATTTTTTATCATGTCCTGGCACATATCGATTTTTTCCAGAACAATGTCTACTTCAAAAACACCTGGGATTACGATTTCACCGGTCAGGCACTTTCCGATAAGAGAACCATAGCAAAACTGCGCTCTGAAAAGGGTCGCTGGGTTGACTATGTGATAGAGTTTGCCCGCGGAATCGATAACCTTGTGGGATATTATTCTGAAATGACAAATAATGATGTGCTTCCGCATCACAGTGAGTCATCCGCTCTCGATTTCTACTTCGACATTTTCCTTCAGGTGATCCGTAAAGTGCCGGTTACCGGGTACATGAAGGAGCTGGAGAAGTATAACAGTTATACAAAAGAGTTTAAAGAGACGGCGGAGCAGGTGTTTTTTACGGAAGTGAGGGCGAAATATCCTGAATTCAATTCGCTTCTTGACAGATACCGCAAACATCGCGGCGACAACAGGTGTGATATATATCAGTATATACTCAGAAACTCCGAATCTCTTCATAAGGAAAAAAATGCCTGGATCAGATCGATAATGGAAGTAGTACGGAAGACATCGATATTTTTCCAGCCGCAGATCCGTACCAAAACAATGAATGAGGGATGGGCGAGTTACTGGCATGAGAGGCTTTTTCTGGCTGATGACAGAATAAAGGGTCACGAGGTTGACTTTGCAAAAACACATTCCGGTGTGGCATCAATGCCAAGAGTAGGCCTTAACCCGTATGCGCTCGGGATGAGGATGTTCCAGTACATTGAGGAGATGGCTGACAAGGGAAAGTACTCTGCAGGCTATATGCGTATTTCTGATTCCATGGAGCGGGAAAAATATGACCGGAAGACCGGGAACGGTATGGATTATATCTTCGATGTCCGTCGGGATCTGTGTGACTCAATCTTTATAGATTACTTTATCGACCAGGACTTTGTTACAAGGCACGATCTTTTTGTCGCAGGGCGGCGGCTTAATCAGGAGAGAATGGTATGGGAGTACTATGTAAAGAGCCGCAAGGCGGAGGACTATAAAGATATGATGCGTGATAATCTGTATCACCCGCCCTATATCACTGTGGACCAGTCTGGTGAAAACGAGAGTACCCTCTATCTAAACCATCATTTCGAGGGGAAGCCTCTTGTAAATGAGTACATAAGCAACACTCTGCTTGGCCTGGAATTTTTGTGGGGGGGACCGGTTCAGCTTGAAACAAGCGAGGTGGTTTCTGCAGGTGGTGACGAGAGACGACCCGCTCCATCATCCGTAAAAGGGGACAAACAGGAATTAAAATGGAAGCGGGTGCTCTATACGATGAGCGGAAGGAAATTGTCGAAGAAAGAATTGGAATAATCAATAAAAACAAAATCAACGGAAAATAAAAATGGAAACAATCAGAGACGCCCTTGGCAATCTTAATTCAAAACTTATCACCAGGAGCAGAAAGCCTCCTGTGAGTTTTGAGGAATTTCTCTATGATGTTGTAAAGAGGCCCGATGTGGTCCTCAGGAACATCTTTCAGGTATTCCATGATATGATTGAATACAATATGGGGGAGGGAATAGATGAATATCCCAATGACCCTGAATCTATTCATTATGTGTATTATGACTGCAGCAGGCTATTTGAAGAGAAATCGGACAGACCCTTTTTTGCCGATCGTCTCTTTGCCAACAGGCTTGTAAATCTTGTAGAGAGCATGAAACGGGGCGCCCAGCAGAATAAGATTTACATTTTCAACGGGCCGCCCGGATGCGGTAAAAGCACATTCCTGAATAATCTGCTTCGCAAGTTTGAATCTTATGTCAATTCTGAAGAGGGTATGAGGTATGAGCTGGTATGGAGAATCGACCCAAAACTCTTCGGACTTGAGTCGCAAGTCGCCGCTTTTCCGGTGCTTGAACAGCTCTCTGCCCTTCTGGCGCAGGAAAGGGGCGGATGTGAGGGGAACGGCGTTACTGAATCCCATGTGCCTGTGACATCGGATGGCTACATAGAAATACCCTGTCCCAGCCACGATAATCCGCTTCTCCTTGTTCCGAAAAGCTTCAGGGAGGAATTCTTCAATGACCTCTTTAAAGACTCTCCTTTCAGGGAAAGAATCTTTTCGGACAGGGAATATCACTGGCTTTTCAAGGACAAGCCCTGCACATTCTGCAGTGCGCTTTACAAAGCACTGCTGAATCTGCTTAAAAACCCGCAGGAGGTACACAGAATGGTTTGGGCGAGACACTACCTTTTCAACAGGAGAGTCGGTGAGGGGATAAGTGTATTTAGCCCCGGTGATGCCCAGCTTAAGAATAATATTGTTTACAACCCGGCGATCCAGGCAAGGCTCAATAATCTCCTGAAAAGCTCAAATGAGGTGCATTATGTCTTCTCCAGGTATGCCAAGACAAATAATGGTGTTTACGCACTCATGGATATCAAGGGACACAACACCGAACGTTTCATAGAACTGCATAATATCATAAGTGAAGGCGTCCACAAAGTGGAGGATACGGAGGAGAATGTCAATTCACTTCTTCTGGCGATAATGAACCCGGAGGACCAGAAGAATATAAAGGAGTTCAAGTCATTTTCCGACAGAATCGACTATATCAATATTCCTTATGTGATGGATATGAATACCGAGGTGAAGATTTACAAAAACACCTTTGGAAAACAGATAGAGGAGAGATTCCTTCCCAGGGTACTGACCAATTTCGCCCGTGTAATCATTTCATCGAGGCTTACGACCCGCTCTGAGGCGCTGCTGGAATGGATCGGTGAGTCTAAAAAGTACAATCTTTACTGTGATGATAATCTTCAGCTGCTGAAAATGGAGATCTATTCCGGTGTGATTCCGCCATGGCTTTCTGAGGATGACCGCAAGAAACTCACTGCCAGAAGGCGGCGCAGAATTATTGCCGAATCGGATCGTGAAGGAATCAGCGGTATTTCCGGAAGAGATTCCATCCGTATTTTCAATGAATTTTTTTCCACTTATGCAAAGCATGAAAAACTGATAAACATGTCGATGCTCTGTGAGTTTTTTACAAGAAAAAAGCGGGACCTGATGCAGTCGATACCTTCGGGCTTTCTCGATTCGCTGGTAAGAATGTACAACTATACGGTGCTTCAGGAGGTTAAAGAGTCACTCTATTACTATAATGAGCATCAGATTGCCAGGGACATCATGAATTACCTGTTCGCAATTAATTTCGAGGCTCCGGCAAATGAGGTCTGTACCTGGACAAAGGATCATCTGAAGATAACCGATGAGTTCTTCAACAGCATAGAAACCAGGTTTCTTGGCGCTGATGCCTCTGGGAAGAGGCGCTCTGAGTTCAGGGAGAGTGCCCAGAAAGAATACACTTCAAAGACTCTCACTCAGGAGATTATGCTGGAGCAGAAAGCTGTTACCCAGACTGAAATCTACCGAAGGCTTCACGAAAGATATGTTCAGAATATCAAGGAAAAGGTGCTTGATCCTTTCCTTGACAACGACAACTTCCGGAGGGCAATCAAGGACTATAATCTTCCTGATTTCAAAACATACGACAAGCGGATCAGGGTTGATGTGCGTTATCTGATCAGAAATCTTCAGCGAAAATTCGGATACACCGAACAGGGCGCAAGAGAGGTTTGTATCTATGTGATTGATAACGAGCTGGCCCGCACATTTGTCAGCAGATGAACATCCTCTGACCCCCTGGCTCAATCTCACAATAGACTCCGTACACTCCCCCTAAGGATCGGTATCGGTATCGGGATCGGAAAATTCCCGGTACCAGTAAAGTTGGACACGGTCAAGGGTGACCGTGTCACACGGATCCCAACTCACCCTGAGTTCTTTATCCAGGAGTGAACCTCTGACAAGAAAACGGGTCTCCGGTGGGCATTCGGGAATTATAAATAATTATCTGAGATGATTGAAAGATTCCGATACCGATTCCGGCGCCTGACGGGAATGGACGGCGCGATGGCTGTGGGTAAAGGTGCCTTTGTAAAGGGGGGTAGAGTCATGAACGAAAATGTGATTCTTTTACCCCCCCCTGAAACCGGTTTTCAGCAAACGCTTTGATTTGTCTTCACCTGCCTTGCACCTCTCCTTAAAATATGTCATAATTAAAAGCTGGACTGAAAAGCCTGGCTGTTTTGCCCAGGTTTCTATGTTGAACAACGATTGAGGAAAAAAGTTGTACAAAGATATAAAAGATTCTGCGAACGAAACTTCCTGCGAACAAATACAGCTCAGTAAAGCGGAACTGGAGTTAATCTTCGATGTGGCCCCGGAATGTATCTGCGTGGTCAACAGAGATCACAGGCTCCTGCGCGTAAATAAGAGCTATGCTTCATTTGCCGGAAAGTCCATAAAGGAGCTTCTGGGAACATCTTGCTACCGCTGTTTCTGGGGCCAGGAGAAACCCTGTGAGGACTGTCCTGTGGAAAGGGCTTTCAATACCGGAGAGGCCGAATTCAGGAAAAAAGCGGTTCTCAGAGGGAAAAATGATATCAGGTATTTTGAGACATGTGCCTTCCCTGTCTGTGGTGAATCGGATGAAATAGTGCGTGTCATAGAGTATAACAAAGACATTACAGATGAGAAAAGGGTTTTCGAACAGCTTGTCCGTTCAGAAAAGCTTGCGAGTATAGGGATCATGACTGCGGGAATCGCCCACGAGATGAACAATCCTCTTTCCGGGATTTCCGGAACTGCTGTCAACCTTCTGCGTATGCCTGAGAAATACGGCTTGAACGAAAAAGGGATAAGCAGGGTTACCGCGATTCTGGAATCGGCTGCGCGTGCCACTAATATCATGAAAGACCTGCTTCATCTCTCTCGTAAACAGGACAGCAGCAATACACTTGTAGATATTAATTCACTCCTGGTCAAGACAGTCAATGCGATTCACCTGGGGGGAGCCGCCGATGTGCGGAGAAAGTTCGACCTTGATGATTCTGTCAGGCTGATAAGCTGCGATCCCTCAAAAATTGAGCAGGTCATATTAAACATAACCACCAATTGCATGCAGTCGGTTCTGGAGAAACATGCGCTCTGTATGGCTGAGGGGAAGGAATATACCGGAATTATAGAGGTTATGTCGGTGCTTGAGGATGATAATGTTCTTATTACTTTCACAGATAATGGCATAGGGATACCGGAGGAGAACAGGTCTAAAATTTTTGATCCTTTTTTCAGCACCCGCTCCGCAGGCCAGGGGACCGGCCTGGGGCTCAGTATCTGTTTGAAAATTATCGGTGAACATGGCGGAAGAATTTATTTCGAATGTTATGAGGAATCGACAGTATTTTCAATAGTGCTTCCAAGAGAAAGGAAATCGCAACCCGTTAATAAGATCCGGTTGTGATTACTTATTAAGTATGGAAACAAAAGACTTATCATCGTACAAAATTCTGGTCGTTGATGACGAGAAGGCAATCCGGATGATGCTTTATGATTATCTGGAGAACAGTTACAGTGTGGAGACCGCAGAAAACGGCGAGCAGGCACTATCGCTTATGAAGAAGGACCGGTATGATCTTGTGATATCGGATATAAATATGCCCGGGATGAGTGGACCGCAGCTTCTTTCAGAGGTGAAAAAACAGTTCAGCAATACCAAAACCGCCCTCATTACCGCTTATAACATTGACGAGTACATTAAAACGGCAAAAGATTATCTGATCACCAATATAATTCCCAAAACCGTGCCTTTTAATTTTGCCGAGCTTGATTCGATTATCTACGGTCTTCTCACCGGTGATATTTTCGGGCTCTCAAGACACCTTCTGCAGGACGGAAGGAAGGTGGAACGGCTTTGCATCAGGTCGACTAAAGAGGCCAGAGAGGCCAGGGAGCATATCGAGGGCGTTTTTAACCGTAAATTCGGCTCCTCAGGAGACATGAAGCTGATACTGGATGAAATTATAACCAACGCCATGTACCATGCTCCAAGAAGAGAGGATGGGGAGGAGAAATACCAGGAATTTACCGATATAAATCTGGAGCCTGACGAATATATAGGTATTGAATATGGCTATGACACAGAAAAGTACGGGGTCTCAGTCAATGATTATCTGGGCCGCCTTACAAAGGAAGTTGTGCTGAACAAAATAGAGCGGCAGATAACCGGTGAGGGGCTGCTTGATGATTCCGGAAGGGGAATTCACATGAGCAGGCTCTTTGCGGACCGTATGGTGATCAATATTGATCCAAATAAACGAACAGAGGTGGTTCTCATTAATTATTTTTCCAACAAATATCGAGGATACAAACCCCTCTACATTAATGTGCTTTGATGGTAACTGCCGCCTGATAATCTTATCAGGCGGTTTTTGATGCAGGTAAAAGTTATACTATTTTACAGTATCCGGAGTAATACTACGATTTTTTTCGGTTTATTTCAGAATTTTTCCGGCAGGGGGGTGAAGGCGTGATAAATCGCTGTCGTGGTCGCAAAATCAAACTTCATGGGTTCAATAATCTTACCAAATCTCTGAGCTTTAATATCTACGATATCTGTTATGCGCGCTCTAAAGCCTCACAGATAGATTATCTGGAATATATCGATGATGTTTACAACTCTGAGAAACTCAGAAGTATCCTTGAAGAGGTAACAAGCATTATCGAGGCAAAAATTGTAAATATCTCTACACAGGATTATGACCCCCGTGGCGCCAGCGTTTCAATACTGATCAACGAGGGGCATCATCCCCGTGACGAAGATATGTTGTTTCATCTGGACAAAAGCCATATTGCCGCACATACTTATCCTGAGAACAATACAAATACAGGTATCGCAACATTCAGGGTGGATATCGATGTATCTACCTGCGGAATGATCTCTCCTCTGCGGGCACTTGACTTTCTGATCGACAGCTTCGATTCTGATGTGGTTTTGATGGATTACAAGGTAAGAGGATTTACGCGTGATGTGAATGGGCGCAAAGTGTATATTGACCACGACATTACTTCTATCCAGGATTACGTTTCAGATGAAATACTGGACAAGTACACAGCTTATGATATAAACATCGTTTCTGATAATATCTTTCACAGCAAAATGATGCTGAAAAACCTGAGATTGGATGATTACCTGTTCGGGCCGGAGATACAGAAGCTCTCCAAAAATGAACGCACAAGAATTAAAACACTTGTGAAGAAGGAGATGCAGGAGATTTTTGAATGCAGAAACATCTTCGAACGGGAGTAAAGAAGATTGCCTGTTTGAAGGCTTCACTGAAGCGCTGAATCCTGCTTCCGCTTTTTATTGATAACTGTTCGATCTCTGTGGAAAGTATCAGAGAGGAGATTATTGATGAATAAACATCTTCCGGTGGTAATGAATATTGACCATATAAAAAAGGGAAGCAAACTGGTTGCTGAAGCGCTGAATCCAAGCTTCGGTTACTTTTATACAATTCGGAAATCTCTGGCCAATAGCAGAACAAAATATCAGAAAATTGAACTCATTGATACCGATGAATTCGGTAAGGTGCTGTTGCTTGATGATATTACCCAGGTTGCAGAGAATGTCGATCACGAGTACCATGAACCGATGGTTCATCCGGCAATGTGCTCTCATCCAAGGCCTGAATCGGTTCTGGTGATCGGGGGCGGCGACGGGGGAATCATTCGTGAGGTTCTCAAGTACCCTACAGTCAAGAGAGTAGAGCAGGCGGAGCTTGATGAGGGTGTGATTCAGTTTTCCAGAAAATACCTCGCCGGTATCCATGGCGGTTGCTTTGAGGATCCAAGAGTAAACATAAACATCGTTGATGGAAGAGTGTATACAGAGCAACATCCCGGGGAATTCGATGTCATAATCATGGACATGACAGATCCCTTCGGCCCCTCCAGAATGCTCTACACCAGAGAATTTTTCAAAATAATCAAAAAAGCCTTGAAGAATTCAAGTGGCATATTCGTGATGCATTCCGAATCCCCGGTGGCCAGGCCTGCAGCTTATGCCTGTATCCAGAAAACGCTTAGTTCAGTATTTAAAAACGTAAATCCGTTTTTACTGTATGTACAGATGTATGCTGTTTTGTGGTCGATTACACTGAGCTCCGAAACCATCAACCCGGCTGCACTGAAAGAATCAGCTATAGATAAAAAACTTGACCGTTTCGATATAAAAAACCTGCAGGTTTATTCTGGAAAGACTCACCTCTCTATGCAGGCAGTATTTCCATACATAAATCAAATAACAAAAAAGCAGGGACGTATTATTACCGATAAAAAACCGGATTTTCCCGATGATTTCCTTTCCTGATTACCAGAAGGGCTTTTAAGCAAATGGATTTCAACAAAGTTCAGGAGTTGGTATCTCAACACGGTACCCCAATACTTTTCCTTTCCGAAAGCCGTATTAAAGAATCTTACAGGACACTCAACAGTGCTCTTCCTGGCGTTTCTCTTTATTATGCTGTAAAGTCAAACGCAACCAGGGAAATCATCTCGATTCTCGACAGCGAGGGAAGTTTCTTTGATGTCTGCTCAAATGGGGAGATCGATGTTCTGACAAGCTGCGGTATCAAAGCCGACCGCTGCATCCATACTCACCCGATCAAACGTGATTCCGATATCCGTTATGCCCTGGAATACGGAATTCAGATCTTTGTGGCCGATAATGAAGACGAACTTCTGAAAATGGTCCCGTACAAAGATAAATTGAAAGTCCTGATAAGGATGAGCATTCAGAACCCCGGATGTCTCGTGAATCTATCTCACAAATTCGGCGTAGCCCCGGAAAAAACCTTTGATTTGATCCGTAAAGCCCATGATATGGGGCTTAAGATCGCAGGCATAAGTTTCCATGCCGGTTCACAGAACGAGAGCTCTCTCAAGTATATCGAGGCTCTTGAATACTGTCGCGATATCTGCCGAAGAGCTGCTCTCAGGGGTATAGACATAGAAATTATCGACATCGGAGGTGGCTTCCCTATAGATTACCTTACACAGGTACTTCCAATGGCCAGCTTCTGTCAGCCTATTAATGAATACCTGGAAAGATACTTTACAAGCTACAGACTGATCGCGGAACCGGGACGGGTTCTCAGCGGAAGATCAATGACCCTGGCTGCCAAAGTCATTGGTAAATCTATGCGCAACGGTGTATGGTGGTACTATCTTGATGAGGGCGTTTACGGCTCCTTCTCGGGAAAAATTTACGACCATGCCGAATATCCTATGTTTGTCGCCCGTGATGGCGATGGACAAAGGCACAATTCGGTTCTGGCAGGACCGACATGCGATTCCATAGATGTGCTTTATGAAAATATCAGCCTTCCTTTATTAGAGATAGGCGACCTTGTTGTATTCGACTCGATGGGTGCTTATACCTGCGCCAGCGCTTCGAATTTCAATGGCTTTCCTAAAGCAAAAATATTAGTTGTCGAATAGGCAGTTTTGCAGCAGGAGAGAATCTGCTGAGCTGATCGATTACCTGTAAATGGGTAACGAAGCTCAGCCTTGTAGTGATAAATACCTAACTTCTGCGCCCTGATCCGGGTGCATAAGTCAGGTAATAGAAGTTTGAAACCCCTAACACCGGATTGAGGTGGTTATGAGCCTTAATTTTCATGCCGAAAGTGGATCTTCTTTGTGGATACAGAATCTTGTAAACGGGCGTTCCGGCCTCTGTATCAGGGCTAAGCACGCATTGTTCTGCGATTCAAGTCCGTTTCAGAAAATTGAGGTGTTCGATACATATACTTTTGGAACCGTTTTGTGCCTGGGTGGCACTATCGTCAATACAGAAAAAGACAGCTTCGCATACAATGAAATGATCGTCCATCCGGCAATGCTCATGCACAAGAAACCGGAACGTGTTTGTATCATCGGTGGTGGTGATGGCGGATGCCTGAGAGAGGTACTGAAGTACAGTGATGTAAAATCGGTCGTAGTGGTGGAAATTGATGAGATGGTGAAGACCACAGTAGAGAAATTTTTCCCGGTTCTCGCAAAAGGTTTCAAAGACAGCAGAACAGAAATCGTATACGATGACGGGTATCATTTCCTTAAGACTGATAAAAGTACCTTTGATGTCATAATCGTTGATTCATTTGATCCGGGTGGGCCTGTTGCTTCGCTGGAAACAGCCGATTTCCATCGCGTAGTCTCCACCAGACTCTCTGAAGACGGGATTGCGGTATTCCAGACCGATTCCCCGACTATTAAACGCGATACCCTTCGCAGAGCAATTCAGAGCGTTTCTCCGTTCTTTAAGTATAAAAAGACTTATTTATGCTCTTTGAGATCATTTCCGGAAGGGATCTGCAGTTTTCTGATCTGTTCGAATAAAGAAGAAATCCTGGGTAATTTCGATAAGGAACGATATAAACCAATAGTAAAACACTGCAATTACTATAATGAAGATCTGCATGTGGGTGCTTTTCTGCTCCCTCAGCACATTAAAAAGCTTTTAAAGGGCTGATAGACACGGTCAGAGAATCCTTGTATTTGAAGACGGCATTAAATATCTTGAAATAACGGTATTTAACCTGCCTTAAAAGAATTCCCCATGGAAATTTTAAAAATACTGTGGATCCTGATATTTTTTCTTTTTTCGCTCAATTTAATTTTCATTTGGAGCAAGATATACGTAATATACAAAAGGTTGGAATCATTGACTGAGCTGCTTAAAAAAACCGCAGAATTGAGTGATGACTTCAATAAATCCAGCAGTAACGAATCTTAATCAAGCTCATTGACATCATAGTACAGAAGAAGAACATACCAGTCTGGTTAATTCTGAAACAATTGAACCGCCCGATTCTGAATCCGGTGTTGCTTTGAGCAAATCCGGGAGCCGGTCAGAAGATCTGGAAAGGGGGCAGAAGGCAAAAAGAGAGCAGTTTTCCGGAAGTAATTTTTTTTGTAACGTAAACTTAAACAATCAGAATCATGTGCATCAGGGTGAAGTTAACCCTTGCCAACGCGCGGGCCTCATAACTAAATGGCCCTCATAAAAATCACATTATAAACGTGCGCGTCGCTAATACAATACAAAATGCACTGATAACACATTATGGAGAAGTAACAATATGGAATTAGCAGCAATCATCACGACATTGGTGGTCGTTTTACTGCAAATAATAACTTTGTCGATTGTGCTTGGAACCAGAAAAATGGTTCACGAACTCAACAGCCAGAAATCAAATGCATCCAATCACGGAGACAGAAGGGATCGGGATTTCAGGCATAACAGAAGGCCTTCACAGGATAACAGGCCAAAAGCACAGCCACAAGGTACGACGACTACTGCTGCTGTCGATCCGGTCGAGAAATCATTACGTGATATCAATTTGAAGTTAAAAAATGCAGAGCGTGATCAGGAATTTGCGCGGAAAAAAATGCATGACGGTAATTTCTCCAAGGATCAAAACAACAGAAGAAGAGATGGCGGAAGGGGCGGCAGAGACTATCGCAGCCGTGACCGCGACAATCGTGGCAATGACCGCCGCGGAAACTGGAATGATAGAAACCGCAGGGACAACAACGCAGCGCCCAACGGTAATGTTAATCCGGATGCCGAGGAAAGATTCGAGATTAAAAGTATCCCTGAAACACAGGTCCAGGAAATTCAGGCCACAACTGCAGCTCCGGATATCGTTCCCTCAGATTTCGGATCCGGAGAGAATATGCAGCATGGACGCAAATTCGGGGACAAGCGCAGGATGTATACCTCTGAAGCTAAAACCGAAAATGATTCACCATCAGTTGTAGCCGAGCCGGTACAGGACTCGCAAGTTCAGCAGGTGCAGGAAGAAATTCAGCCTGCTTCTGAAGAAACAACAACTGAAGGTACAGAAATTAAGTTTGGACGCAGGTAAGAAATTCTAAGGTAATCACAAAGGCCCGACATTGTAAAATGCCGGGCTTTTTTTATGTGTGCCTCGTAAATAACGGTTCTTCTGCTGCTGTAAAAGGCTCCAAACCTGTTTTCACAGGTTTCCCTACCAGTTCGGAAATTATTCAATCAAAAAATTGTTAATTCAGGTAACTTGCTGCCATTGAATAAGTTGTACGGATAGGTGTTCGGATTGTAGCATATGTTTCTGCTAAATAAACTATTTTCTCTTATATTATAATAAGAGAAGGCGGAAGTTTATATGCCCAGAAAAGCTAAACTCAATATTTTTGAATATGTAGACTACCGTTTTTTTCTGACGGATTATTTCGATTTTCAAAAGAAACTGTCTAAAAAATTCTCTAATCGGGCCTTTGCGAATAAAGCAGGACTACCGCCAAGCCTTCTGAACGATATTCTCTCCAGACGCCAGAATCTGACATCGGCAGCCATGCGCAAATATGCAGCTGCAATGGGGTTGACCGAAAAAGAAACAGCTTACTTTGAAGCATTGATGGAATTCAATAACGCAGAGTGCAATGCAGATAAAAATCGTCATTTCGGAGAAATGGTGCGCTTGCGCGGCAGATCCTCTGTAAAGTTTCTTGACTCACAGCAGTACCAGTATTTTTCAAACTGGTACAATCCGGTAGTAAGGGAACTGATGGTTCATGTCGGTCTTGGTGATGACCCGGTGGCGATATCCCGTTCCATCGTTCCGTATGTCAGCCCTGCTAAAGTACGCAAATCTATCGAGCTGCTTAAAGAGCTCGGACTCGTGTATCAGTCATCTGATGGCCGGTTGCAGGCACCTGATAAAGTTATCTCCTCTGAATACCAGGTCCAGTCAGTAGCCCTTAAAAACTATCACATAAGCATGCTGGAACGTGCCAGGGAATCGCTCGATTCACACTCCAGCGATGAGAGAGAGTTTCAGGGGCTCACAATTTGTGCAAGCAGTGCGACCATGCAGCGCATGAAAGACAGGATTCGCAGTTTTACTGACGAGCTTCTTGGCATGGCAGCCGCGGAAAACGAAGATGCCGAAGAGGTATTTCAGGTCAATGTTCAGGTTTTCCCTTTTACACGTAAAAGTGCTGACAAATGAAAACAAATCCCTGCAATCGGCTTTTACGATTCGCCACTGAACTGGCGGCTGGGGTTCTGCTGCTTTGCAACTGCACCAGTACTCCTCTTTCCACTGAAGGAGGTGGATCAAGAGGTGGAAATCCGGTCGTCGTGGGTACCCTTTGCGGCCCGGATGGCTCAAGTGCAGGCAATGCTAAAGTTACACTGATTGCAAAAGAGTATAACCCGATAGCCGATACACTCAACAGCTTTATAACCCAGGGGATTACCGACTCTCTGGGAAAATTTTCAATCACCGCACCGGATACCGGAATCTTCAACATCGAAGCCGAAGCGGATAATGATGGTGCCTGCCTGATCAGATTTAATGTAAAGATAGTACGTGATAGTACAACCGTTGTACCGCTTGACACACTGCGCAACCCCGGATCCTTAAAAGTAATTATTCCCGACAGCAGCGACCTGGCCAACGGCTATATATATGTGCCTGGAACTACTATCATGAATAAAATAGCAAAAACAGGCCAAACCATAAATATCGAATCTGTACCACCTGGAATTCTTCCTGTACTCTGCTTTGGCAGAAAAAACCTGACAGAGAAAATCGTTATCGGTCAGAATCTCCTGATTACTCCGGAAAGTACTACCGTTGTTCAGAACTGGAACTGGCGCTTCAGCAGGCAAATCATCCTGAATACATCTAAATCAGGGGCCGGTACAAAAGAAGACGTATACGACTTTCCCGTCCTGATACGATTAACAAAGGAAAACTTCGATTTCTCTGAAGCGCAGGATTACGGGCAGGATATTCGCTTTACTTCCTCAAATGGTGTACCGCTTTCCCATGAAGTCGAGACGTGGAGTTCCGATGACAGGAATGCTGCAATATGGGTAAAAGTTGATACCGTTTTTGGTAACAATGGCGAACAATCAATAACCATGTACTGGGGTAATCCAGATGCAGCAGATGCTTCAAACGGCATATCTGTTTTCGATACCGCATCCGGCTACCAGGCGGTCTGGCATTTCAGTGATGAAACCGGTGCTATGGCAAATGATGCAACACTGAATAACTACAACGCCGTTTCTGATGATGCTGCAAGGCCGCTGGCGGGAAGCGGCGTTGCCGGGGGGTGCCGTGTATTTAATGGCACCGATCATTTTTACTCTGTTCCAAATAGTTCCAGCAGTAAACTAAATTTTTCCGAAGATGGAGATTTCTTAATCAGCGCCTGGGTTTTAGTGGAAAGCTACGACAGTTTACCCCATGTTATTGTTGCCAAAGGATATGAGCAGTACTTTATGCGCTATACTGGAATTTCCACCAAAAAACCATTGTGGGAGTTCGCTCAATTAGACGGGGATGGAAACTGGGAGGCCTGCTCGACGGGTGCCTCAATGAATGAATGGACACTCGTTACAGCCGTCCGTCAAGGGAACAGACAGCTTCTTTACTGCAACGGAGTGCTTGCTGACAGTACACCGGATGTCTTTGCGTCTGCTAATTTTTTAAGGAATACGTCAAGTGATGTTTCGATTGGAAAATATCTGACCGTAGTTGATATACCCGGTTATGATAATGGATACTGCTACTTTAGAGGCTCTATGGATGAAGTCCGTATGATTGGTGAAGGCAAAAGCTCTGACTGGGTGCTGCTTTGTTATATGAATCAGCGATTTGATGATCGTCTGGTTGTTTTTAGATAGAACCGGGTGATGTTGGGGGGTACAGAATAAAAATCCGGCACGCAGGTCAAGCTGTGTGCCGGAAAGAGGGTTAGTTTATCTGTACAAGATCGATATCAAAGACCAGGTCTTTCCCTGCCAGCGGATGATTTGCATCGAGAGTAACCGAACTATCACGGACATCGATTATGGTCATAATAAATGTCTGACCTAACTGATTGGCTACTCTGATCTGCTTGCCTTTTTCAGGCATCACAGCCTCAGGGAATTGATCTTTGCCTACTGTTGCCACTAAACCATCCAGGTGAGGGCCATATGCCTGTTTAGAGGAAACCTCAACGGTCTTATGTTGCCCGACATCCATGCCGATTACCGCCTCCTCAAAACCGGGTATGACCATACCATCCCCAATCACAAATTCCAGCGGCTCACCATCGGAGCTATCGAATACTGTCTCGTCTTTCAGTTTCCCGGTATATAAAACCCTCACCGTATCGCCTATTTTTGCCGACATGTTGAGCTCCTATCTGCTTTTTTTCCCGAATCATGATGGAACCCCTAACCTGCCGTCCCGGGTGAACTCATGCTCGTGCTAAATAGAATACATGGATTTAAAGAGCAAAAGACAGACCACCTTTAAACTGGAAAAAATCAGGAAACAAATCTCCGATTGCCGCCAAGGCAGAGAATCCAGATCTTTCTACTCAAAATCAATAATTTTGAGTTAAAACGTAAACTCGCCACCCCTGTAAATCACCTTCCTGGACCCGTCCCTGAGAATCGCGGTTACCTCCCTGTCCCCGGTGGCAATTATATCGGTGTGTTCGGGAGAATCGTTATAGCCAAGCTCCTTAAACTTCTCGTTGCTCATCTCTTTAGGGTCAACTTTGCAGGCATCGTGATAGGCTTTCCCGATTGCAAGGTGACAGTTTCCGAATTCTCCCCCGAAGTTCTCATCAAAGAGGGTATCTGCCATAAAATGGGTGATTTTTGAGAAACGCCTGTCTGTTAATGAGAACTCACCGATCTTATCTGCATTTTTCTGAGCGATCATCTCTTTAAGGAGCTCCTCTTTCTGAGAAGCCCTGGCCCCGACAATCCGGCCGTTTTTGATCTGCAGGTGGATATCTTTGATTATGTTTCCGTATCTATAAAGCGGAAGATCAAAAAAGATCTTCCCCTCGATTCCCCGCCAGTCCGGGGATGTAAAGATCTCGAAGCTGGGAATGTTTCTTCCTCTTCCGCCCAGCCACTTTCTCTGTTCTCCAAGAGTGACAATCAGATCGGTTTCCCTGGCCTTCACATGAAGCTTATCTATTGGCATCTCATTTAGCTGATCAAGAATAGAGTTCATCTGACTGTTTACAGCGCGCCACTTTTCTATGGGATCTTCGTGGTCAAGAAAACAGGCACGTTCGATCTGCTGCCAGTATTCTTCTGTGGAGAGCCCGGCCTCTTTAGCCGACCCCTCTGTACCGTAAAGGCACAGTGTCCAGGTGAATTTTCCCGCATCTTCCTTTTTGTCAAGCCAGTCCCGGAATTTCTTTACGCTGTTGCTTGCCAGAATCACTTTCCCCGGGTCTGCTTCAGCCAGATAGAGGGGGTCCTTTTCTGCCAGAACTCTTACATAATGATCGATGTTATCGGCCAGGCCACGGTAGTACTTGTCAGGAAAAAATTTCAACTGCTCGTCACTGCTCTCCGTGAGCTGTATAAGCTTGAAATCATCATCCTGAATCTGAAGGATCGGGTGTCCTCCGCTTCTGATTATTGTTCTGTAGACTTCACGGGCCAGAGGAACCCCGGGGGCCTGAGTCACAAGGTAGACTACTTCTCCCGGCTTAATCCCCTCGCCATCATTGAGTGCGTAGTTGATCAATACTCCCGCATAACGTTTAAGTACTTCTGATGTAGGCTGATACATTTGTGTTTCTCCTGTTTTCTTTTAACCTGAAAATCGCAGTTGGATGCGACTTTCAGGTTTAAAATAAATCCGGCCGCTTTAAACTGGTTTACGGCACAGTAATTGAACGGGCTAAATCAAAGAGGTGCACTTATGCTGGTAAAAGAGATTATGACCCGTGGTATCGATTTCCTGGATCGGTTGGACACGGTGCAAAAAGCAGCCCAGAAGATGCTGCGGGATAATATCGGAGCACTGCCGGTATTTGACAGCAACTTTCTGGTGGGCATCGTTTCCGACAGAGACATCACTCTCAGAAGCTCCTCTTTTGGTAAAGACCCCCAGAGGACCAGAGTGTGTGATATCATGACTCCCGAAGTATTTGTCTGTGACCAGAATGACACTGTCGAAGAGGCCGCGTCAATAATGGAAAAAAGGCAGGTCCGCCGCCTGCCGGTCACAAACGAGCAGAAGCATATTGTCGGGATGGTGTCACTAACTGATCTGGCAAAAGGATTTAACCTAAAAATCGCAGTTGGATGAGGCAAAAAACCGTAACCTGTTGAGCGCTAAGGCTTTCAGGCGTCTTGATCTTATCACCTTGTCGATAAGACCTGCGCCGCCTTCAAGCCTTATCATCCCAACATCTTACGATTTTTTGCTCTCCCCATCTGCGACTTTTAGGTTTAATAAAGAGCTTGCCGCCGATGTTCTCAAAAAAGTCTCATCCCCTGCTCACACGGAGTGGCCGACCGACTGATGCTCTGGCTTTGACTTTCTTACCATATCGTATAAGATAGAAGGGGCTTTTATTAAAGAGTTTCTGATCATAAGCCCAGGGGTGCCGGAGCCGCAAAGGATACCAAACAGAAGATTTGAAAGAGTCGGGCTGTTTGCGGCAAGTTTAATCGTCGTTTCTATAAAACCACGCCTGAAAAACAGGTTTATTGAATCAGCGGCTTTTTGAAGCTCATTTCCGTACTCTTTTCTCCATAGTATTTCATATAAACGCATATCACCGGCTGTTATGGCCTGAGCGGCGATATCGGCCGACCAGAGCGCGTAAATCAAGCCATCACCGGTCAGCGGGTGAACATGTCCGGCAGCATCTCCGATTAAAATCCACTCTTTCCCCAGGCTGGGGGACCGGAAGAAATCGGATGAAGAGGCTCGGGGGATCAGCACACTCCAGCTGTTAAGAATTTTTATGTTTCCTGCCAGACCGGAAAGAAAAGTGTTCAGATCTTTTTTGAGACCTGCCGAGTTTATGAGCGTGTCTGAGATCTCAACTGTGCCGCTGCAGCAACTCCCTCTGGCTTTGAGCAGTCCCTGACGGCCCGGAATGAATTTCACATAAGAGCTTTCCGGCAGCCCGGATACCTCATAGCCCAGAACCAAAAGAAGATCTTTGCGGCTGAAGGGCTTGTAAAGCGCTTTACGGACAAAACTTTTTACCCCGTCTGCCCCGGCCAGATTCCGTGCCCTGATCTGATGCTTTGTGGTGGTAATCTTCCAGAGACCATTTTCATAATGAATGGAGGTTACTCTTTCAGGAATGAAACGGGCTCCCCTGGAAATCGCGGAATGGAGAAGATAGCGGCTGGGATTAGAGACTGAGACCGCTGCCCTGGAATCTAAGGCGTTTGCGATCACTGCTTCCTTTCCGCCAGGTGAAAGGATATGTAACAGGTTATCAGTGCCCTCTTTCTGCACAAGGGCACCGAGTACTGGAAATTTAGAAAGGTACTCTACAGGTACCAGGTCCAATGCGGGTTTATCTGTGGGGAAGGAGTGATCTATTATTACAGGACTAAAACCCTGCCTGGCGAGGAGCCATGCAAGGTAAGTGCCCGCAGGACCGGCTCCGATGATAACCAGATCAAATGTTTTTGCGAATCTGCAGGGACTGCCGCTGGAAATTACCTCTGCTACAAGAAGATCCTCTGATCTGGTGAGTTGCTCTATGGTTGCCATAAATAGTTCCCGTCTAAATTTTGAAACGGTTAAAACAAGATCAAAAGGTATGCCAAGGGGCTAAGAGACGGTTCTGGGGGGGAGCGGCATTAAAGAAACAGGAAAAATCGGGCGGGGGAGAATTCCATTTTTGGGAATTGCTTGCGGATTTGAAAAAAGAGCAGAACTGTTTTGCAGAAACTGCAGGAAAACGGGCCGTTCTAATACCTGACTTATACATAATAAATAAAAAAACCTCTAATTCTCGACCCGTACTCATTACATTAGTTATATTTTTTAGCTTATGGGTATCTCTAAATATTCAGTTTTCAAGCGAGGCCGAGCGAGAATTCGCTGCGCCAGGCGCACGAAAGAGGCGAATCCGATGTGATTCGTCGATTGAGTGCAACGAAGCGCAGTAGAATTCGCAGCCGGCCGCAGCGGAAAATGAATTTTTAGAGGTACCCTTATGTGATTTAACAGCGGGAGTGCATTTCTGGTGACATCTCCAGATCCGGTTTATAGAATCCTCGATGCTAATTTAAACAGGTGCCGTGAGGCACTGAGGGTTATAGAGGAGTATTTCAGGTTTGTAAAAAATGATTCCGCCCTCTCAATAGCACTCAAGGGTATCCGGCACTCGCTTAAGGAAATAGAAGAAGGGCTTGGCAGAGAGAAGCTCCTTGAAAACCGGGACACCGGTTCTGACTGTTTTGCCGGTGAAAACCGGCCCGAGGAGATGAGCCGTGCTGATCAGAGCGATATCCTGACAGCATCTTTCAAGCGTGCTCAGGAGGCGGCGCGTGTGATTGAAGAATACACAAAAATCACACCTTTACCCCACCTTTCTGAAAAAGCCAAGCAGTCCAGGTTTATTCTTTACACTATCGAACAAAAATGCGTGGATAGATGATCTATGGCAAAGAAAAAAGATGAAAGCACTCCGGCGGTAAAATCAACAGATTTCGGTCACGAGATCTGGGGGCTTATCTTCTTGTCAATGGGCGTGCTGTTACTGATATCCCTTGTATCTCACTTTTTTAACCAATCATCCAATATTCTGGGGAACATTTTAGGAACATGGCTCTCCTCAGGATTAATTCTTCTTCTTGGCCCCATCGCAGCATTCTTTTTCCCTCTTTCTGTCTGCTATCTGGGGTGGGTACGGCTTCGGGGAGATACTATCGCGCCCAGAAATGTGCTTTATGCGGTCCTTTTGACTGTTGAGGTCTGTTTTCTGCTTGCCATTCACTACCTTCCGGCCGTGGCCGCTTCTGCATCATTCAAGACATCTGAGAATTTCATCGGCGTATTTATTGTAAAATCCATCTGTAAACCTCTTTTTGGCACCCACTCTTTCGGACCATATTTTCTGGGTTCACTTGCGCTTCTGATTACAGTACTCTGGTGTCTGAATATTTCACCCCAGAGGCTCGCCGGTTGGCTCCGCACTGCCGCACTTTGGTGTTTTAGCGGAGTTGTGAAGATGTGGGCCGGGCTCAAAGAGATGTTTAAAGCCAAACCGCGGGTGGAACAGCCACAGAAGCAGGAATCTGCCGCAAAGAAAGTAGAAAAACCGCTTCGTCCAAATAAAAAAACCGAGCCTGTGAAAACCGAACAGAAGGCAGTTGAGCAACCGGAGGAAAAAGAGGAAAGCCAACAGGTTTCGGTGGTCTATTCTCCCACCGGGGAGGTCATAGATGATGTTGAAGAGCTGACGCGCCAGCAGATGGAAAAAGACCTCGCCGCTTTCCGTGCCAAGAAAAAAGATCCTATTAAGATAATGAGTATCGAGACCGCGGAAATTGACTCAGAAGAAGATGATGACAGTGATGCCATAATACCGGAAGGATTAGGAGAACAGCTGCCTGAGGATCAGAACCGTAAGTCGCCGCCTGTTGAAGAGAAACCAAAGCCGCCTGCAAAGCCCTACAGAATTCCGGACTCATCGATTCTGCCGGAGCCTCCGCCTCTGTCAAGTCTTATTGACAAAGATACAATAGAGCGCAATTCCATGGTCCTGGAAAAAACCCTCCTCAATTTCGGGGTTGAAGGCAAAGTGGTATATGTAAGTCCCGGGCCGGTTGTTACCCGATATGAAATCGAGCTTGCCCCGGGAATAAAAGTAAGCAGGGTAGTGAACCTTCATGATGATATTTCCATGGCAGTAGGGGGTCAGAGGATCCGTATCGAGGCGCCCATACCAGGAAAATCGGCCGTTGGAATCGAGCTTCCCAATGCAGAGAGGCAGATAGTGCACTTTAAGCATATTCTCACCTCCGATGGCTTTAAAAAATCTAAAGCGAAACTGCCGGTGATAATCGGGACCAATATTTCAGGGGGGGGATATGTTACCGACATAACAAAGATGCCCCATGTTTTGATTGCAGGGCAGACCGGTTCCGGAAAGAGTGTCTGCATCAATTCGGTGATATGCAGTCTGCTGATGACCAAGAAGCCTGAGGAACTCCGCTTGATCATGATTGATCCTAAAAAGGTCGAGCTTGCTTTTTACGAGGGGATTCCTCACCTGATGTCTCCGGTTGTGACCGAGTCCAAAGAGGCTGTCAAGGCGCTTCAGTGGGGTGTAATCGAGATGGAGCGCAGGTACAAGATGCTGGCAAAAGTGGGTGCCCGCAATATCGAATCTTTCAATAACAGGCTCGAATCAGGCAAGCTGGAAGGAATTCTGCCTGATGAAGACAATAAACCTCTTCCCTTTATCGTTATCCTTGTTGATGAATTAGCAGATCTGATGATGACAGCCTCCAAGGACGTGGAGGGGCTGATACAGAGGATCGCTCAGCTGGCCCGGGCCGTGGGTATCCATCTTATTGTGGCAACCCAGCGACCATCAGTGGATATTATCACAGGTCCGATCAAGGCAAATCTGACCTCGCGAATTGCTTTCAGAACGATACAGTCTACCGATTCCCGCACCATTCTGGGGCATGTGGGAGCAGAAAAATTACTGGGCATGGGAGATATGCTCTTTTTGCGCAATGGAGCCCCTGAGATTGAAAGGTTCCACGGGGCTTTCATATCTGAAGAGGACGTGGAGAGAATTGTCAGCGACATTCGCAGTCAAGAGGTCCAGATAGATAGAATCGAGAGTTTTATAGATGAGCTGGATGATGGATCCGGTGCAGGTGAGAGCGGCGCGTTTGATGATGATGACAGGGATGAGCTGTTTGAGGAGGCCGCAAGAACCATCGTCAGTATCGGTCAGGGGTCGACCTCGCTGCTTCAGCGTCGAATGAAGATCGGTTATGCCCGCGCAGGACGTCTAATGGATGAACTGGAGCGGGCGGGATTTGTGGGTCCTCCCGACGGCAGCAAGGCCAGGGAGGTACTGGTCAGGCCCGACGAGCTGGAGGAGTATCTGGCTACCCACAGGTAAGGGGTGCATCAGGGCGGGCGGATGCATTCTGCTTTTTCCCGTTCTCTGGAGCTGTTCCTGAAGATAAATGTAAACCTGCGCCCGGTGACGGGGGTGTTTTGTATGTCTAAGAAAACTGCTGCTTTAATTCTGATGATGCTTTTTGGCGCCGAGTCATTTTCTGCCCCGGCGACTGTCCAATCTCTGATCAGAAGTAAATACAACCAGAATGTATCGCTCGAGACTCAGTTTGATATGCATATCTGGTGGAGTGTACGGGAACGCGATGAGAAAAAATCGGGCAAACTGTATATAGCTCCGGGTGACCGGTTCCGTGTTGAGCTGGAAAGCGAAACTGTTGTAAGTGATGGCAAATCGTTCTGGCAGTACAGCGAGAAAAGTGCGCAGGTGATCATCAAAAACCTTCAGGACCTCGATCTTTCCTTTCATCCCTCAAGGCTGTTTTCCACTTATCTGAGTGAATACAGTTTTACTGAAAAACAGAATGATGGTTCGACAGCTGTACTTTCCTGGAAAGCGGATTCTACAGCTTCAAAGGCCCCGTGGTCGGCAATTGAGGTCCATGCTTCTGTAAAGAATGGAACGGTGAGTGAACTGAAACTCACAGACAGCAGCGGCAATGTGTATACTTACAAGTTCAGGAAAACTGTTTTCAATCCCAAAATTCCCGGTAAAGTCTTTAAATTCGAGGTACCCGGCAATGCTCAAGTGCACGATTCCCGCAAGTAAAACATTGTTCCTGGCCGCGATCATGTTTTTTCTTTTTCCGGCCGCAAGCGCATTTCCCGCCAAATGCTTCAGCGACAAAGGCCTGGCATCAAATTACATCTACCAGCTTCAGGGCTCAGGCGATACTCTATGGATTTCTGCACTGGAGGGTACAAACAGTTTCTCTTTAAATACAATTGCCGGACGGGGTGCGATCTCTCAACGCCTTGCCGAGAATTCAAACTGGCTCTCTTACCGTCTGGGCTGCTCCGACAAATGGATCGCCGATATTGCATTCGGCGGCACAAGAGCGGTTGCTTTGACAGATACAATTGACGGCACAGATGAGATCTATTCTTTCAGGGTAGCCGGTGAATCTGTCGAGCGCAAACCCCTTAAATTAATGTGGTCTGATGATATCACCGGAAATGAGGGCGCCGATGTTTCTGCTTTGGATGTGGTTTACGCCAAAGGAAGTTTTTACTTCGCATGTCTTGACGGGGGAGTAGTGAGATGGAATCCAAAGACTGAAAGCACAGATGTTCTTGTCCCTGGCAGCTCAGAAAGTGTTCCGGTGGAGGATTTCACTATCAAGGGATCGCCGGTGCCAAAGCGAAGAGTAACATCGGTAAATGCCTCAGAAAAAACCCTTGCCGTCACCAGTCCATCGAAGGTATGGCTTTATTCACCCGCTGATTCATCATGGGATACCACAGTCACCTCCTCAATAAAAGAGTCAGGAATGACTTTTAAATCTTTCCATGGTGCTTTTACGCGTGAAACAGGGGAGAGCCGGATACTTTACAGTATTATGGAGGTAAGTGTATCCGGGACTGACACGTTGATGTTCTTTAAGTACTGTCAGGCACAGAAAGGCTGGCGCCTGATGCTGGGGGATGCGCCAAACAGTCTCTCTTTTGCCACCGGGGGATACATTTACATGACCTTTGAAGAAAATGTCATAAAGGCCTACAGGGACACACTTGTCGATTCAGTGCTGCGCAATCCGCCTCCAGCTGTTGACAGGAGTAAGTTTGAGCCCAGAATGACTCCGGTGTCATACGGAATAGATTTTCCTGCCTATGTAAATGATATCCTGTTTTTACCACGTACCGATTCATCGGGCTATCTCTGGATCGCCACCTCTGAGGGGCTCTTTTTCTCGGAGCGGGAAGTGCCCGGGAAAAGCCATCATGATTTTACTCTGATAAAGAGGGCACCGGTAGTGGAGGCGGGACTGAAGAAGTCCTATGCGCGCCCTGGTATACTCACCTCAGATATCTGGGATGTCAAGCAAAGCCGTACGGTATTCGTGTATAATCTCGAGAAGGATGCAGATGTTACGATCAGGGTTTATGATTACAATATGGATCTGGTGAAGACCATTGTTAAAAACAAAGCCAGAAAAGCGGGCAAAAACGGCGGACCGCGGGGGCGCAGCACCGTGGAAAATGAGGATTGCTGGGATGGCAGGGATGCCAGGGGAAGGATGGTCGCACCGGGTGTTTACTATTACAAAATCAACGCCAGCACCGGAGAACGTGATTTTGGGAAAATAGTGGTGGCAAAGTAAAGATGAAAAAAACAATTCTTGGCATTTTACCGGTTCTGATAATTCTTTCCAATACAGTTGATGCAGCCATGGTCGGCGGCCATTCCGGTGCTTATCTCCGGCCGCCTGTGGGAGCCGCCGCTCTTGCGATGGGTGGTGCAGGCAGTGCAAATCCTTCTTACCTTGCATCATGGTGGAACCCGTCACTACTGGCGAATTTGCGGGAGAAAAGACTCTCTGCGGGGGCGGGAATAGCTTCGTTCGGGCGCACCGATGCCTTCGGGGCATTTGAATTCAGGATTCCGCCGCGTATGGGAATGGGATTTGCTTTTCTTTACAGGGGAGACCCGTTCCTGAAGCTGTATGATGATCAGGAAAACCCCCTTGAGCGTGCAGCCTATACCACTCTGACCGGTAAAATTGCACTCAGCTACTATGTAAACAGAGCCGTGACTGCCGGAGCATCAATCGGAATCCTCTATCAGAGGCTTCCTACAATGTCCCGGGATGGTGACCTGTCATATTCTTCGGCGGCTGGAATAGGTTCAATTGATCTGGCGTTTACATACAGGCTCTCTCCTGTGTTGACATTTTCTGCAATCGCCAGGGATCTGGGAGCAGGGATGAACTGGGAGATAGAATCGGATTATTACAACAACACTGTTGAAGACAAGCCGCTGCCCTCCTTTACTCTTGGAAGTGAATATAAAGGGAAGCTGCTTCAGAAGCCGCTTATCTGGGCAGCGGATCTCAAGGGATACTTCATTGACGGCAACTGGAAAAAGCTTTCCCGCCCCGAGGGTCATCTGAATCTGGGCTGGGAGTGGCAATACTGGCAAAGCTTTTTTATCCGTGCCGGTATCAGCGGATTTCTCCTGAACGGGGATCT
>Ga0209723_1001798_pt1 | contig 31388 bp, 29 predicted proteins | sample BiotimSIPDNA_2_FD_185750 | JGI IMG/M metagenome (GOLD analysis project Ga0209723, IMG submission 185750) | Anaerobic biogas reactor microbial communites from Washington, USA - Biogas_R2 time_0 SIP DNA (SPAdes) (version 2) | ecosystem: Engineered > Bioreactor > Anaerobic > Unclassified | place...
ATCCGTTGATAGTGGTGCCATGCGTATCAGTGGTGGAAAGGCCAGGAGTATCGTGCTGCGTTGTCCGAACGGGGACTGGGTCCGCCCCGCAACCGACAGGATGCGTGAGGCGGTGTTTTCGTCCCTCGGATCCATGGTCGTGGATTGCACCTTTTTGGATCTGTTCGCCGGATCGGGTTCATACGGGCTTGAAGCTGTAAGCCGGGGAGCGGCGGCCGGAGTATTTGTGGAGCAACGCAAGGAGGCGGTGGCCGCCATCAAGGCCAATCTGGAACAGGTTCTGAAGAGCGTGGGAGCGGATGCGAGTGCCGCGGGTCGTTTTACGGTGTTCTCCCGGGATGTCCACGTCTGGCTTGGAAATGCGCCGGCGGATCCCGCGATCAGCCAGCGCTTCGATCTGGTGTTTGTTGATCCGCCGTATTCCCATTTTCCGGCGGTGTTTCCAAAGATCATGAATGCTTTGGTCCCGCTGGTCGATGCGGGCAAGGGAAGGGTGCTTGTTGAGATGCCATCCGCCCCTTCGCAGATTCCCGGAGGATGGGAGATCGATCGGGTCTTTGGAAAAGGACGTGAAGATACCCGTTCCATTTTGTTTGCCCGCAAATCCTGACCCGGTGAGGGATCTTTCTGTGGCAGATATTAGCAGGATGTATTTGACACTCCAATGTCATTAATAGCTGGGGCTCTCCTATCGAAAACAGTTGGACTTTGGATCGGGCGAATCCTTGGATGAGGGTATCCCATCTCCAAAACCCATCGGTTGAACGCGCGCATGGCCATGCCCTTGGCTCTTCGCGAAGGACGCCGGATATTCCCGCAAATCCTGTCATCAACACCATGAAAGACCTGTTTTCGTCTCCAGTATCTTCCATCCGCAAGCGGGATGGATCGATGGTTCCATTTGATCTGCGCAAGATCGTGAACGCGATTGCGAACGCAGGCCGTGCGACCGGCGAGTTTGAGCGTGCGGAAGCCGAGGATCTGGCGTTTATGGCGCATGGGCGCATCCGTGAGGCATTCGTGTCAAGAGTGCCTGGCGTGGAAGAGGTGCAGGATATCGTGGAGGATACTTTGCTGGCGTCTCCTTACCGGCGAACGGCGAAGGCTTACATTATCTACCGTGACCAGCGCTCACAGTTGAGGGATTTTGCTTTGCGCAGCGAAGTGGACAAAGTGGATCAGTATCTCGGCAAGCTCGATTGGCGGGTGCGGGAAAACTCAAACATGGCGTATTCGCTGCAGGGTTTGAACAACTACGTGGCCGGCGAGATTTCCAAAACCTACTGGTTGAACAAGGTGTATCCGGCTGAGATCCGTGCGGCGCACCAAGGCGGGTTAATCCACATCCATGATCTCGGGAGCATCTCTTCGTATTGTGTGGGCTGGGATTTGTACGATTTGCTCGTTCAGGGATTCCGCGGAGTTCCCGGAAAGGTGTCGAGTGCGCCGGCCCGGCATTTCCGTGCGGCATTGGGGCAGTGCGTGAACTTTCTCTACACCTTGCAGGGTGAGAGTGCGGGGGCACAGGCGTTTTCGAGTTTTGATACGCTGTTGGCCCCGTTTATCCGCTTCGATGCGCTGGATTATCGTGCGGTGAAGCAGGCGATGCAGGAATTTCTGCACAACCTGAATGTCCCGACCCGGGTCGGTTTTCAGAGCCCATTCACCAACATCACCCTGGATTTGAAATGCCCGTCGCACTATCGGGATCAGCCGGTCATCTGCGGAGGCAAGCCGTCTTCGGAAACCTACGGGGAATTCCAGGCAGAGATGGATGTCCTCAACCGGGCTTTTTTCGAAGTGATGGTTGAGGGTGATGCGGAGGGACGTTTGTTCCCATTTCCGATTCCGACGATCAACATCACCAAGGATTTTGACTGGGAGAATCCAAACCTTGAGGGATTGTGGGAGATGACTGCGAAGTATGGGATCCCATACTTCTCGAACTTCGTGAACTCCGACATGAGTCCGGAGGATGCTCGGTCCATGTGTTGCCGGCTCCGGATTCAGAACGATCAACTTGCCTACCGTGGCGGTGGATTGTTCGGATCCCATCCGCTGACCGGGAGTATCGGTGTGGTCACTCTGAACCTTCCCAGGATGGCCTATCTGGCGAAAAGTGAGGATGCGTTCATGGAGCAGGTCTATCGGGCGATGGATTTGGCCCGGGACAGCCTCGAGATCAAACGCAAGATGCTCGAGAAGTTGACCGATCAGAACCTGTATCCTTACACCCGGCACTACCTGATGGCGGTCAAAGAGCGTTTTGATCAGTATTGGAAGAATCACTTTTCGACGATTGGACTGGTCGGCATGAATGAGGCATGTCTGAACCTATTGGGTGTGACGATAGGGGATGGCGAAGGGCATCGCTTTGCGTGCCGTGTTCTCGATGGCATGAGGAATCAGTTGCTTGATTACCAGAAGAAGACCGGGTGTGTTTGGAATCTGGAGGCCACTCCGGCTGAGAGTACGAGTTTCCGCTTTGCGCAAATCGATAAGAAGGAGTTTCCCGAGATCATTGTCGCGAACGAGGCCAACGTGATCAACGAGGGAAAAGCTCCGTTTTACACGAACTCGAGCCATTTGCCGGTAAATTTCTCCGACGACATTTTCGAGATTCTGGATCTGCAGGACGAGCTTCAGGTAAAATACACCGGCGGCACTGTGATCCACCTGTTTATCGGTGAGCGCTTGAGCGACTATGCGACGGTTCGGGATCTGGTGCGCAAGATTGCCCACCAATACCATCTGCCGTATTTCTCGATCACGCCGACGTTTTCGATCAGTCCAACCCACGGCTATCTTCCAGGCGAGCACACCCACTGTCCCTATTCCGGTGAGCCTTGTGAGGTCTACTCCCGGGTGGTCGGATACCTCCGGCCGGTGAGCCAGTGGAATGACGGAAAACAGCAGGAGTTCGGGATGCGCAAAGTGTCTATGGTGGGCACCCGTGGCCGCCGAAAGGTGCCTTGCCAGGAGGAGTTCAGGCTGGAATAGGGCATTCCCTTGCGATACAGTATTCCTACCCATGGGCCAGACAATGAAAACAGTCCAAATGGAACGGCCAACAAGACGGTGATCTCAACTCTGGGTCGCTGCGATCCGCTCCGGAGGATCCTCCGGCATTATCTGTGATACTATGGTGGGAATGGGACAGCTATGAAAGCAGGCGCACTGGTCAAAACCACCTTGATTGATTATCCGGGGCATATCGCCTCCGTGGTGTTTTGTCAGGGCTGTCCATGGCGGTGCCCGTTTTGCCACAACCCCGAGTTGGTTGTTCCTGAGTGCATGGAGTTGGCGATTCCGGACGATGTGATCTTCCGGGAGTTGGTGAATCAGAAGGGCTCGGTCGATGCCGTGGTGTTGAGCGGGGGTGAGATTCTCATGCAAAGGGATGTGACGGATTGGGTGGCTCGCATTCACGCCATGGGGCTTAAGGTCAAAATCGATACCAATGGATATTATCCCGACCGGCTGCGGGAGCTTCTTGCGAAGGAGCCACCTGACTACGTCGCAATGGACATCAAGACCGATGCGGCCGGTTACGATAAGCTTGTGGGGAAGAAGGGCTCCATCGGGCGTGTCAGGGAGAGTATTTCGATTCTGACATCAAGCGGGGTTGATCACGAGTTCCGGACCACGCTCCTTGAAGGGTATCATTTGCCCTCGCGGTTGTTGCGTCTGTTTGAGTTGGTCCCGATGGCCAGCCGATACTTTCTGCAGGCTTATCGACCGGCTCCAGCATCGGTCGGAGACTGGTCAGGATACGAAGCAACCTCTCCCGATTTCATGAGGCTTGCGGAGCGCCTTGCAAAGGATTTTGGCTTGTGTGTCCGGGTACGGAACCTGTAGGCTGAATGTGAGTTCTATTGGGGAAACAGTGTTGTTTCCCAGTAGATGAATGCTGTTCAGTCCGCACAATTCCAGTCATGAAAATCGTCAACATTATTCTCATCGTATTGTTCTCCCTGTTCGGGTTGGTGTTTGTAGGGGCGGTGTTTCTTCCCAAGTCCTATGAAGTGGAGCGGAGTGTGGAATTGGAAGTCTCGGCTGAGGCAGCCTTCACGCTGCTCACCGACTACTCCAAACGCGCCGAATGGGACAGCCGTTTTGAGGCGACTAAAGCGGATGCCTCTGTTGAGATGCGCACGGATGGCACTCCTGGTGCGCTTGGACATTCCCTTGTGTGGCGGGGAACCAATGTCGGAGAGGGAAAGCTTATCCTCACAGATGTTACGAGCCCATCCTACGTCCGGGCAGTTTTGCGTTACCTGGCGCCGAATCCGATGGATGCGGTTATGGAGTGGCACATCGAGGCCCTTGGCGCCGACCGCTGCAAGGTGAGGTGGGTGACGGGTGGCCCGCTTGATTATCCCGCCGGTAGGATCATGGGGCTGTTCTTTGACGGCATGTTGGGCAAGGATATGGAGCTCAGGTTGTCGGGTCTGAGGAGCTTCGTTGAATCCGTCAAATCATAAGGTATCGATAGGGTGTGCTAGATGCCTACGCAAGCTACAAAAAGAACTCTAGATTCTGGCTTCGATTCTTACCTATTGCTCGATCGCTTTGTCCTACATACCCTTGATGATCGCAGGAACCCTTTGGGATTCTGAATCAATGGGATCCAGTATACCGGACTCTATGGCGGGTTGGCTGGAAACTATGCCGGAGCTGGTTATTGGCGCTCTGTTGTTCCCGGTTTCGGGAGGAATCTTTGGATTGATCCTTATCGGGATCGGGGTGTTTCCGGCCTTTATAATGAACAAGGACAAGGCTTTGCAGTTCAACGTCATCTCCTGATCGCTTATGTCGCCCCGTGATGATGGCTGTACAACGTATTCATTTCAGGTGTCTCCAAAGTCAGGGTAGCATTCAATGGTGTTTCCTGCTTTGACTTCGAACCAAGGCTCGCTGCAGGGGACCCGGTCGTCGATGAAAAAGCGGATCCGAAGCGTTCCTGAAAAGGGTGGGATCAAGTAGTCGAACTGCCCGAGGTCGGATTCATGCATGGGTGCCCCTTTATCCCATGAAAGCGGAGATGCTCCTCGGATGGTAAGTTTGTGCCGGGAGGCCTGTAGCGCGAACACTTTCACAATGGAGCTGGATTTGGGTTCTTCCTTCGGCTTTCTAGTGGCTTTGATTCCGGTTGAAGCCTCTGGACCTTTTTGGGGCATCGGCTCCAGTAGAAAGTCCATCAGCATTTGGCCTTTGGAGTCGGACTCCGGTTTGGGATTTCCATCCGGCGAGATTGTCTCCTCATGGATCTGAGGTGCGGGTGCCGGATCGCCGATCAGGATGAAAGGCTCATCGGCGGCTTCGGTGGGATCGAAGCTTTCTATTGGCGTGGCTGACTGATCCAAATGACTGCTTATCGTGTCGTCCAGTGTCACATCAGGGGCTTCATCAATGCCACTTTCGATGTCAGTGACGGGAGCATGATCAAGGGAGACCGTGGATTGGTTGGAGGTGACTTCAGGAATATCAGAATCGTATGATTGATCCCCAGCTGTATCCTTGTCCGGCATTGAAACTCCTGCGATTTCTTGAACCGCAGTCAGTGAGTTGGATGCGGGATCGTCAGGCAGCGGAACAATAAGGGATTCCGCTTCGGAATCCATTGCTGAAGTTTCTTCGAATGCGGATTCTGAGGAGGGTGGAGGTTCTTCAGTTTGGATCAACTCGTTGTAGTGGATTGCATCAACCGATTCATCCAATACCTCAATTTTTGAATTCCCGATTTGAATAGCGGGACTGGACGTCTTTGGTTCATCCTCCGGATTAACAATCGATGGGGTGGGGCAATCTGAGTCGGAATCTGTTGGATCGATAACCGGCGCGTGGGTAATGGGATCAGTTTCGAGGGATGGCTCGGAATTTGGGGAGATCCCTAATGAAACGGTCAGAGGCTCACTGCCTTCGGTCACCGGTTCGGAAGCTGGGAAGGGTTCAGGAGTTGAAAGCTTCCCGGGATCGATATCCTCTGATCCGGATTCAGTGTCTGAAGAGGGATTTTCCTCAATGACGGATACCGCCGAAATCCAATCATCCCCAAGGGGTTTCGCGCCGTCGACTTTGGGATGCTCCCGCGGAAGGGAGTCCGATACCTGGGCCAATTGTTGCAGTTGATCGTGGATTTTCCTGATTAGCATCAAATTTCGGCCTAATTTGCTGAAAGTTGATGCAAAATATGCCGCATAAATGATGAGAATGGCCGAGGTGAAGCACCCGAGATAGGCGATGAGTGCCGTTGTTCCAAAAGGATTACTGTCGAGAAAAATGACAGCTACCGCCAGCGCGAAAAAAAATCCCGCTACGGTAAAGAATGGCCACTGAGGGGGCGATGATCTGGATGACAATTCCCTGATAATGGGAATGACTTAGATGGACGCTCCGAGTTTGGCAACCTCATTGCGTAGATCATCAATGAATGAACGAACCAGAGGATTGAGCATGGAGACCGGTTCGGTGAGCATTTTTGGATCGAACTGGGGCGTCTTGAAAAGTGACAGGTGTTCGAGTGTCTCCGCATGCTTTGAAAGTTCGACTCCTCCGAGAGACCTCGAAGTCGATTTCATGGAATGGGCCGAGCGGTTGAACAGTTCCCAGTCGCGAACCGCATAGGCATTGTGAATTTGTTTAGCGAGAGAATCGGTTTCCTGGATGCAATCGCTTGCTATCTCCGCGAGGATTTCAGTTTCGTTGTCGCAAACCTCGCTGAAAAAACGCTGAAGAACACCAAGATCAATACTGTTCATGTCGATGAGTCTGATAAATTCGGAGATGGTTACCTGATCCTTACAATCGGACACGGGTAAAAAAACTTTACCATAAACTGCAAAGAATTGGCGTAAGACTTCGACGAAAGCGACTCCTCACGAGACACGGGGGAACTCGGCGAGTCATTAGGATATCAATCATTCTATCAGAAGAGGGCGCCGGCTGCGGCTCCGATAGCTGAGATCGGGGCTGCGTCTCCCATCCCGTCGAGGGTTTGAGACGCTTTCTTCATGAGGGTCTGGACTTCTCCATACAGTTTGTCATCGGTCAGCAGTTTGCCGATGGTGGAGTCCGGGTTATTCAGCTTCGCGGAAAACTCGCGCAGATCGCGCATAAGCGCCTCCAATTCGACGGCAATGTCGGTTTCTCCATAGATGAGCGCACCGACTGTCCCTTGTCCGCTCTTGACGTGGTCGATGATACTACGGGTGTTGGTCAGCAAAGTCTCGGCTTCGGCAAGGGTCTGTTTGAGCTCGGCGGTGACGGCCCGGATATCTTCATAGACTGCATCTTCCATCACGAGTCTCCCAATCGTTCCCTCCCCGGCCGCGATTTTCCCGGTGACGGTGTCGAGGTTGGCAAGGGTGTTGCGAATGCTTTCGCGATTTTCGGAGAGCAACCGGCCGATGAGGTCAAAGATATTTTCTTGACCATCTTCTTCGGAACCCAACAGTTTCTCAACGCTTGCAAACGCATTTCCGACCCGGTTGCTCAACGCCCCGATTTCGTTGACCACGAGGTTGATATCAAACCCGGCGACGGTGCGGATTTCCTTGCCGTTTGCGAGTACGTAAGGAGATGAACCGATTTTGATGGAGACCAGGTTTGCACCCAGCAGCCCAGCCATCCCGATGGATGCCTCGGAGTCTTCGGGAATGCGGAATCCCTGATCGATCCTGAACACGGCTTTGGCCCGTGATCCTTCGAGTTCAGTGGACTGGACGCTACCGATGCGGACCCCGGCCATTCTGACATCATCGCCGGATCGCAGCTGAAGCAGCGTGTCGAAGTAGCCGACGATTTCGTAGCCCGGAGTCTTATTTGTCGACGCGTCGTTGAGGGAATTCTGGATCACCCACAGAAGGGCGATTCCGAGCACTACGAAGATTCCGACGCTGATAGATTGAGTCTTGTTCATGACTGTTGGATTTTCCGGAAACGGGGACTGGCAAGGTTGATTTCCGGGTTGAGAAATTCCTTAACCACGGGATCCTGATTTTTTTGAATGGATTCGGGAGACTCGACCGTGCGAAGATCCCCCTTGTGAAGAATGGCAACCCGATCGGCAACCGAATAGGCGAGCTCGCGGTCGTGAGAAACCACAATGCTGGTCACTGAATACTGGTCGCGGAGTGCCGCGATGATTTCGCTGATGGTTGCTGCCATGATGGGATCGAGTTCGGAGGTCGGTTCATCATAGAGCAGCAATTGCGGCTCCATCACGAGCGCCCGTGCGATTGCGACACGTTTTTTCATGCCACCACTCAGTTCGGATGGGTGTTTCTCCGCCGCCTGCTCAAGCGAGAGGATTTTGAGCGTGTCCATGACCTTTTCGCGAATCTGTTTCTCGCTCATGAGTCGATGCTCACGCGGGTAGAACGCCAGATTGTCGTAAACCGAGAGGCTGTTGAACAGGGCTCCCGACTGGAACACCAGCGCTGAGCGGATCTTGCGGTGAGTTTCGGGATTGGCCGCGTCCATGCCATCAATGAGGATTTTCCCGGCCGACGTTTCGATAAGCCCCACAATGGCGCGCAGGAGAACCGATTTTCCGGCTCCGCTTGCTCCCATCAAGACGAAGATCTCGCCGGGTTTGACTGCGAAGCTGACATCAGTTACGATCTTGTTTGATCCGAACTGGATCGTAACATGGTCGACTTCGACGCCCACGTGGTGGAAGGCATCTGACTCCTTTGAAGGTGATTGTGGAGATTGGCTCATGAGGACTTGCCGCTATGCGGTCTACATTTGCATGCGGGTGATGAAATAGTCGGAGAAGAGGATGAAGACCAGTGAAAACACAACCGATTTGGTGACGGATGTTCCGATTTCACGTGGCCCTCCCCGGGTGCTAAGACCCTGATAGCACGCTATCAGGATAACAGCGAAGCCAAAGACCTCAGCTTTGACTAATCCATCGAAGAAGTCACCGACGAGCACAAAATCCTTGAGGTTTCGCCAGTAGAGCAGGGGGCTGAGCTGGAGGAAATTCACCATCTTGGACACAACCATGCCTCCTAGCCATCCGCTTACGATCGCGAGAGCGGTGAGCACCGGTGTCATGAGAACAGCCGCGGTGAGTCTGGGAAGAACCAGGATTTTCTCAGGCGGGATGTTCATGGTCTTGAGCGCATCGACCTCACTGTATACAGTCATGGAAGCGAGTTCGGCGGTGGTGGCTGATCCCACGCGTCCTGCGAGGAGGATGGCTACCATAACTGGAGCGAGTTCGCGGCAGAGAGATAGTCCGACTATGCTCCCGATGAAATTGAGGACTCCCAGTTGGTTGAGAACGAATCCGGTCTGAAGGGCGAGAACCGCACCGATAAAAAAGCTGAGAACTGTGACTATTGGAACCGTGCCGTTTCCCATGAAGAAACACTGTTCGATGATGCGGCTTCTCTGACTTAGGATAACCGGGAGATGCGAGAACGATCTGACCAGAAGGATCACGCTTCCGCCGATGTATTCGAAGAGTGCGGAGATCGGCCGGACGCCGGAGTTTAGCAAGTCAGCCATTTGATCCCTTATCCAGCGCAGCGGGCTTGCGGATGTTTTTGAGGATGATGGGGATTCGTTCATGGTGTTGCGGTCACTGGAGGATTCCGGATTCAGGATAAGGACACGAAAAGACAGCTATCGAGTATGATTCTGAGGTGGAATGGATGATTCATAGGTTGGAGTTTGTCCGGCTTGCAAGCTTCATTTGGACGGAGTGATGTTGGATGCGCCCTCGGGATCAGCATCCAATGCGTTGGATGAGCCGTGTTCGGGATCGAGTGACTTTGTGCGGACCCAGAACCAATGGATGCGACTCTGATCCCCGGCTTTCTCCCGACCGAACAGTCCTCTGAGGATTGACCAGCGGCTGTATCCGTTGCGGCTTTCATGGCCATAGAGTGGCCCGATGTGGAACTGCTTGCTGGATGCGTTCTTTTCATAATGCACCAGCGAAAACAGGAAATCGATTTCGCGCTGATCATCTCCGGATCGGCTGTAACGGAACAAAGCAAACAAAGGAGAGTAGAGTCGCCGTATCTCCTCGTTGTGAGGAAACAGGGGTTCAAGTGGGCTCAAAAGTTGGAACTGAGTGATGGTGTCTCCCTGTTCCCAATAACTGTAGATTGGCCAAAGATGGCTCTTCTGGGCAATCTTATTTCCGGGATTGCCGGCCTCGGTTTGGCGCATGTCCCAATACAGAAAATAGAGGATTTTGAGACGCCAGATATCGAGACGGCCGTTTTGCCACTCTTTGAGATTTAGCAGCGGCCACATGAGCCAGAGGGATTCATTGCCCGACGTTATGGAGTGGCTATAGAAGGGCGCAACCTGGTCGATGGTTCTGTAGTCGCCTCTTCCTCGGATGAAGATGGGCCAGAATAACCGCAATTCCTCGTAGGATGGTGTATCCGAATGCGTGTGACCGAAAAAAGGCCAAAGGTAATTTTCGCTCAGGTAGCCAGTTTCCGGTCGGCTTTCCATCGAATAGAAAGGAAGCACGCCAAGCTTCTCCAGTTTCAGGAGATCTCCATCCCATTTGCGTTGATGATACATGAGCGGCCAGATGGCGTAGCGGTCGTCGTAATGTCCGTCATTCTTGAAATGGCCGTAGACCGGCCAGACTCCAAAACCTGAGGATCCGGATCCTTCGCGGTGTTTGAATATGGGCCATAGGACCGAACGGGTGTTTTCGCCGTTGTCCTCGAACTTGACCCACAATGGAAACATGAGCCAGGAGATCCGATCGTAGAAGAGGCGGTTTTTGAGTTCTCCGTAGAGCGGCAGAATGCCGAAATAGGAGTCGTCCGGATTGGACGCGCGATGATCGAACCAGAATGGAAAAACCTCAAATGACTTCGAGTAGTAGCGGATCAGGTCCGTTTCAAATGATTCCAAGGGGCGTTCGGTGACTTTGCGCGATCGAATCAGGTGGAAGATATTCCACTCGGAATGGGTGTCTGATTTTTTGCGTTGAAAGAGCGGGTATAGCCACGCCTCGGATTCATTGACGGATAGGCATTCTCCAGTGAACTCCCGATGGAGGAAAAACGGGCGAAATGCGGTCCATGTTTCCCCGGTGCTGCGATTATCCTCTACCAAGGGTCCAAGCCACAGATCCCGACCCATGCCTTCGGGCTCAGGATGGGATACTTTTATGGGCCAAAGGTTGAATGGGGAATCTCCACCAACGCACGAAAAGACCGCTGACAGGGAAATGATCCCGGTCAGAAACAGCTTTCGCACATAGAGATGAAGCGACATGAAAGATCTGAATGGTGTGAGAGAGTTGGTCCAAAAAGAGGACTGTAGGATTACAAAATTGCCGAAGCTATAGCGGATTCACACGGCTTGATCAATGCGTAAGCGAGACAAGACTGATTTTCGGAACTGCTGTTTGAGGAGAGAATAGCACGATTGTTGGAGCGTCTTGTCCGATCCTGATGCAAAAACTCCCTTGGTGGGGATTACCGTGATTGGAGACTGGTTAATCCGAAATCACCCTATCCGGGAAGTAGTCGGCTTGTATGCGCCAGAGGCGTGCGTATTGTCCATCCCTCGCTATGAGTTCATCGTGGTTTCCTTGTTCGATGATGGCACCGTGATCGAGGCACACGATGTTGTGGGCGCGGCGGATTGTAGATAGACGGTGGGCGATGACGAGAACCGTCCGGTTTGCCATGAGCCGGTCAAGTGCAGCCTGTATGAGTTGTTCGGTTTCGGTATCCACGCTTGAAGTGGCTTCGTCGAGGATGACAATTTTGGGATTGCGCAGCAGGATGCGGGCAATGGTCAGGCGTTGTTTTTCACCCTGGCTCAGGCGGACCCCACGTTCACCGATTAAGGTATGGATGCCGTCGGGTAGCCGATCCACGAAATCGAGCGCATGGGCGTCCCGCAACGCCTCACGAATACGGTTCTCGGGTGCATCTTCGTTTGCCAGACGCATGTTGGATAGGACCGAACCATCAAAGAGAAAGGGTTCCTGGGCGACAGTGCCGATGGCTCCTCTGAGTTCGGCAAGATCCAATTCCCGGACGTCCACACCGCCGATGCTCACGGAGCCCGAAAGCACATCGTAGTAGCGAAGCAGCAGGTTGGCTACAGTGCTTTTTCCAGCACCGGTGTGTCCCACCAGCGCGGTCACTTGCCCATCGATGAGAGTCAAATCGAAATCACGCAGGACTTCAGGCCGATCGGGATAAGCGAAATTGACCCGATCAAAACGCACTTCCTGCGAATTCAGAGGGAATGGTTTAGGATTTTGGCAGGTGGTGACGCTCACCGGATGATCCAGGATCTCAAACACCCGGTCCCCGGCGGCTTTGCCAGCCGCGAGCAAATGGTTGATCCCGTTGAGCCGGTTCACCGGTTCGAAAAGCATTCCCGCATAGGCAAAGAATGTGACAAATCCTCCGTACGTAAAGGATGGGTCCGTGTGGAGAAGATAGCCTCCGTATCCAACGACCGCAATGAGTCCGAAGCTCGAAATGAAGCTGGTTCCGGGGGAGTATAGTGACCAGCGCCACATGGCTTTCAGGGTGCGTTTCCGGAGCTCCTGTGCCACGTCAACAAAGCGGGTCGACTCACGTTCCTGAAGGGCAAAAGACTGAATGAGCCGATTGCCTTGAATGTCCTCGACCAGCACGCTGTTCATCTCGGCTGAGCTTTCGCGAACTTGTTTCCAGTTTTTGCGGGTGGCTTTGGCGTGTTGGATTCCCAGTAGCACTACGATTGGCAGCGGCAAGACAACCAGCCCCGCAAGTATGGGTTGGCTCGAAAACAGGATGATCACGACCCCGAGCAACATGCAGAGTGCGGTGATTCCTTGCTCCGAACCATCCAGAAGCGCCCGTTCGACCTCATTGACATCTTCAACCACACGTGAGGCTATCTCACCGCTTTTTCTGCGATCATAGAAGGAGATAGGCAGTTGAAGCAGCTTCTTGTGAAGATCCTGGCGGATATCGATGAGGACTGTCTGCTCGAGCTTATTGTTCGTCCGGATCCGGAGGCAATTGAGCCCGTCCCTCAGTGCATAGAATATTGCCATGAGAGCGAGCGACCCCCAGAGAGGCTTGGAGTCCACCTTCGTGACCAATTGATCAACCGCATTTCCAATTACGATGGGGATGGCCAAAGCAAAGAGCGTGCTCGCCAAAGCCAAAATCAGGGTCAGGGTAAACAGACCTCTGTATCGGAATAGGTACTTCGAGATGCGGAGAATGGAATTCATCTAACCCCAAGGGAATCGGTCTGTCTGTCTGAGTCAAGGGATTGAGCGAGAAGGATGCACAATGGGGTACGGAGCCTTCGGGTCAGTGGGCTGACAGAATCTCGAGCTGACGTTTAAGCGAATCCGATGGCAACCATGTCCGGTTTTTGCTTCGCACCCACGAAGTGCAGGATTCGGGCTGACCCACGACCTCCAGCAGGTGGACGTTTCCTTGTTCAAATGAATCTGGAATGCTTGAGTCGGGGATGCGGTGCCATTCGAGGGGAATTCCGAATGCATTGAATCCGATCTGATACCATCCGGATTCAATTTCGGAAAGTCTGGATGGTGAGAATACCGGATTCCTTTGCAGAAAGTCGGGCGGGCTTACGAAATGGAAAGCGACTCGAAAAGCAACGGATTCGGACAGAAAAACCTCAACTGCCGAAGCCTTCGGGTCCGTGATCATACGTCGATAAAACACGATGGGATCAATGGCTTGCAGGTTGATACCGTTCCATGATCCCTGGCGATTGGGTTCGGTGTAATCCTGCCGTTGATACCATGAATCAAACCGCCGGTTGAGTCTTAACCCGATCTCCAGATGAAGATGGGCGCGGCTGTGGGGGATTCTTATGGAAGCAGATGTGTTTCCCATGACTCCGATCTGTTGTCCGGCAACCACCGGCTCTCCAGTCTTAAGCCCCGGTGTCACTGAAGAGAGGTGAGCGTAGAGTGAGTAGAATTCGAGCCCATCCTCCTGATGCGCTACGACCACGTAGATCCCGTAGCTGCTGTTGCCTCCAACCCGGTTGATGTGTGCGACCGAACCCGGAGCGATTGCGAAGATCGGGTCGGACGCGCGACCTCTCCTGTCCCGCTTCAATGGCTTGAGATCAATGCCCTCGTGGAAACGCCGGCCGTCGTTCCGGGTGCATCCGAACAGTGCGGATTCCAATCGACCGGACGCGGTAGGCTGAAGGTATGTTTCTTCGGGTTGCCCTTTAATGAACGCCGTGTTGGGGGTGGGCCAGTAGAGGCTCATCGCGGAGAGTCCGGAAGTCAGGAAGCTCATCGCCACCAACCAGCGCACTGCACATCCGGGTGTCCAACTCAATAGGGTGGGCAACACAAGCTTGAGGCGACTTCGTCCATTTGAATTCGGGCGGCACGGAATAGTTGGACGGTTTTCAGCCGTTTTCGACGCGTGCATTGATGCTTCGGGCGATGTGTTCCAATTGTTCATCCGGGAGCTCAACAAAGAGGATGAGCATGCCATCGGTCAAGGCTCCTTCGAAACGACGCGCACCGACAAAGCGGTCTCCGAGGGCAAGAACAAGTCTCCGGCCTGTTGCAGTGGCGCTTGTCGACATGAGGTGTTTTGCGGCTTCTGCTCTGAAATGGAACGCGAGTGCCCGTCCCATCGGAAGCTCGACCACCTCGACGTTTCGGATGTCGTTGAGGTCAAAAGCCGGGAAGGGGAGCAGATTGATCTCAGAACGGCTCACTGGAAGAACTGCCTTATAATCCTGTCTCTGTGGACTATGATGGGCGTGTTCCAGAAAAAAGCGGGGCTCGAGTGACGCATCCGCAGCTGTGCGGGATGTGGAAATGCATGAAACGGAGCCGAACAAGACGCATCCAGCGAACACCCATGAGAGCATGGTTCTGAAGGGCTTCATTCGGTTGGATTGTCTGTTGAGGGTGCCGGAGTCGGAGGTGTGTCGCCTCTGAAAATCATACCGAGTCGATCTTCAATCATTCCCATCTGGTCCGGAGTAACCGTAGCGACGGGAACATGATACCTGACTTTGCTGCGAACGTGCAGGAAGATAAGGTGCGGTTCGGATGGTTTTGTGCGTTGGGATCTCAGCACGCGTTGGCGCTCCAAGTGGAGCGCGAGCAGGAAAAGGATGGTCGCGGCGTCACTGTTCTGGTTCGTTCTCCCGCCTTCCGGAGCGGCATCGGAATCCACCGGAGTGGCCATGGACAGGAACAATTCCTCCGCGGATAGGATGCTTTGACGCAGGTCATTGGTGACCTCAGTTGCATCGTTTCGAATCCGGCGTGTCCATTTTCCGAGAATCGCAGTTTTTGAAGGAAGTCCGTCCCACTCGGAAGCAAGGATGTCGATTCGCCTGAGCCCGTCCTCAATTGTCTCGACCAGAAGGCAAAGCACCTCGTCTCCGGGTTCAAACGCTTTGCCGGATAAGCTCGATGCTTTGGAAAACGACTGAATGGGCCAATCTGTGATCATGCTGCATTTGCCATCAAAGCCGATAATGGCCTTCAGCCAAAGCTTTTTCTGGATTCAAGCGCATTGCGAAGCGTTAGGGCGTCAGCGTATGTGATGTCGCCACCGCTGGGCAGGCCGAATCCGATTCTGGATACAGCGATTGGTTTATCTGCAAGAATCACTTCCTGAATGTAGTGACAGGTGGCTTCGGATTCGATGTCGTTTGCCAAAGCCAGCAGAACTTCCCGGATTCCACTCCCGTGAAGTCGGGATTTCAGGGATTCAAGATTGAGGGATTCCGGCCCGATTGATTTGAGAGGGGAGATCTTTCCGTGGATGACATGGTATCGGCCCTTCCATGCGCCTGATTTTTCAATGGCGATGAGATCGTTCACGGATTCCACAATGCACAGCCTCGAGTCGTCCCGATCCAAGTCCGCGCAAATCGCGCAACTGTCGCCCTGACACAGGTTTCCGCATACCGGGCACCTTCCCACTTCCTGTGCTGCCTCCTGCAAAGCCGCCATCAATTGATTCAGCTTCTCTGGACGTTCCGCGAGAAGATGGATGCAAATGCGTTCAGCCGAACGGGACCCGAGCCCCGGAAGCTGCTTAAGGGTGGAATGCAGGTTATCGAAGGCTGGAAACACAATTCACCGATGCGAGGAATGCGTAAAAATCAGAACAAGCCAGGCAGTGAAAGACCTGAGGAAATCTCACTCATGGCTTCTTCGTTGACGGTCTTCGCCTTTAGCGCTGCTTCCTGAACGGCAGCCAGCAGGGTTTCTTCGACAAAGGCCTTGTCTTCTTTGAGAAACTCGGGATCCAGTTCAATCTTTCTGAACTCACCCTGTCCAGAGATAACGATCCGGATGGCCCCGCCGCCGCTGGACACCTCGATTTCTTTGACGGAAAGCTCCTGCTGGAGTTCTTCCATCTTTTTCTGCATTTTTTGAGCTTGTTTGATCAGCTTGCCGACGCCTGCCATAAACGTAAAACGGGTTTGGATAGAGGTAAATCGAAGGTGCCGGACGATTACCCGGCCTCTCCGGAGAGTGTGAAAAATGGTCGGGACGACTGGATTTGAACCAGCGACCTCCACGTCCCGAACGTGGCGTTCTAGCCAGGCTGAACTACGTCCCGATGCTCTGAAGGAGCAAAAATGGATCAATGCGGGAAAGAATTAAAGCGTCCGTTTATGGGAGGATGCCTGTGCGATGTCAATCCAAAGAATGGAACAAAACCGAGGAAAAAGAAAGGTTTTTGATTGTTATTTTGTCAGCAAGCTCAAAAGTCTGAGCCCCGCCCCCATGGGGGCGCGACTTGATGATCTTTTTTTGCGACTCAGTCTGAGTTCCTATGGCCAATCACTCAACTGTCAGATCTCATCAGGACGATTCCAGATTCTGCATGATAATGATAATGGCTTAAAACGAATTTTGGGGAGTTCGCTTAACAACAGGATCGGCACCGTTTGTGTTGATCCATTATTACTAGGTAGTCTGGTTCCGGTATTGAACAAATCATGTTGAAACACTTCAATTTCTGTTGCCCTACAATTCCGATCGGACATATTCCGGTATCAGGAAGCCCGCGCGGGAAAACCCGCGAAGTGAACGGTTTCGTCGCGTTTGAATTGAAGAGGATCGTCGCCTTCTCGATCCGACGAGAGAAACCTGTCCCGTGGATCCCTTGCCAATGGGCTGCCAAGGGCGCTCAGTAATAGTCCGGAAGCAATGCCGAGGTTCTGTCGGTCTTCGGAGACAATGAGGCTGTGTTGATCGCCCTTTTCCGGGTCATGCCAGACAACAAAGGCTCCTACGATAACTCCGTCGTCCTGCGCCATCCAGCTCTTCCATGGAATAGGGATTCGGGTGGGTTCGTGGTCCCGATACCCATCGGGTTGTTGTGGCGTGCATTCGCGCCACAGCCGGATGATGGATGGGATATCTTCTGTGGAGACCGGCTTGTATTGGATCCCGGTGTCATTGCTTGTTGCCTGAATAGATGCCATACCACGAATTACCGAAGGAGATGCGTGAAGCGGATCTGTCGCGGAGAATCGATTGGATGTTCCGCGTGCTTTCCTTGTGGCACAACCATGCATTGAGCGTGTCCCGATAAGGGACGTGTCGCTGTGCCTGATTGAAACTTGGGTTGTGTTGATTGCGGTGTGCATGGCTCTTCTTTCGTTTTCGGGTTTCGCCAAACAAAAAACCCTGCGTTCCGGTCCGGAAGCAGGGTTCTTGGTTTTGGAAAAAGTGACTATTGGGGTAATTAGGCTTTTTCTGAACGGGTTCCCTGCCTGCGGATCATGATCCACGAGGATACCGTGGAATGCATGAGCGCCACATGCGAATGCATGGAATACGTACAAACCGCGAACACCGCGTCCGAATGACGGGAGATTTCGAGGTTGTATGATTTTTGTTTAGCGCTCACAGGCAGATAATCAGATATCGCTGAAACGAAAACACACATTTCGACAACGTCAATTCGAAAAACCGGTATTGTGCCGCAATTCGAATAGGGCATCATCGTGGAATCGATGTGAAGGGTGCCGACGTTGCCTTTGTTTTGGAAGAATCGGATTGATCCACCGGATGCTTTGCGCCATATCGGCATTCTGATATGGAACCGAAGCAACAACTGGCCCTTCTCAAGCGTAACATCGATACGCTGATCAGTGAGGAGGAACTTCTGAGCAAGTTGAGTGAAAACCGTCCGCTGCGCGTGAAGTTGGGCGTGGATCCCACACGTCCGGATTTGACGTTCGGGCATTTGGTAGTATTCAACAAGCTGCGCCAGTTTCAGGATCTTGGGCATCAGGCCATTCTGATCATCGGGGATTTCACGACCACGATCGGCGACCCGAGCGGGCGTTCATCCACCCGTCCGGTTTTGACCGAAGCGGAGATCCGCCAGAATGCCGAGACCTACCTTGAGCAGGCTTTCCGTGTGCTTGACAAGGAGAAGACCCGGGTGGTCTACAACAGTGAATGGTTCTCCCGCATGAGTTTTTCCGATTGCCTCGGGCTTGCGCGGAAGATGACGGTTGCCCGTATGTTGGAGCGGGATGATTTTTCCAAGCGCCATCGCGAGAATGTGCCGATTTCGATCATCGAGTTTCTGTATCCCCTGGTTCAGGGGTATGACTCGCTGATTCTGGATGCGGACGTTGAATTGGGTGGCACAGATCAACTCTTCAATAATCTCGTAGGACGCGCGCTTCAGAAGGACGCCGGCAAGAGTCAGCAGATTGTGATGACACTTCCTTTGCTGGTCGGGTTGGACGGAGTGAAGAAGATGTCCAAGAGTCAGGATAACTACATTGCTTTCAATGATAGTCCCAAGGACATGTTCGGCAAGATCATGTCGATCAGCGATACGACGATGTGGGACTATTACCGTTTGTTGCTCCTTTATTCTCCGGAAGAGGTGAAAGCGATGGAGTCCGATCACCCGATGGAGTGCAAAAAGGCGCTCGCGGCAAAGCTGCTGGGACGTTTCCACGGACAGGAAGTGGCAGATGCCGCCCGATCGGAATTTGAACTGGTCTTCTCCAAAAACCGGATCCCGGATGAGATGCCGGAGTTTTCATGGTCAGCGGTCGCTTCGGGAGACGAGGAAACCCTGGTTAACGTCATGGCGGCCACTGCTCTATTCTCAAGCAAGAAGGAAATCGGGAGATTCATCCAGCAGGGGGCCGTGAAGATGGATGGAGATCCGGTGACGGATGCGATGGTCCGCTTGTCCCGTCCTGCGCAACCGCTGGTTGTGCAGGTCGGCAAAAGGGTGTTTTTCCGGATCAGGTGAAGTAGGCCTGCTGTTTGGGCGAGATCGGGAGTCCGGCTCGCTCCATCACAGCCAGCATGTCTTCCCAGATCATGCGCTTGATGCGATTGGTCCCGTTCCGGTTGACATAGGATGGATGAAAGGTGGCCATCACCGGGATTGATCCGTGCTGAAACCATTGTCCGCGAACCGACGTAATGCGGCGTTCAGGGTCATACCCGAGCAGGCCATTAAGCGCAGTCGCTCCGAGCCCGACGATGATCTGAGGGCGGATGATGGACAATTGGGCTTCCAGATAGGGCAGGCAGAAGGCCATTTCCTCGACAGTCGGCGGCCGGTTTCCATAGTCGGATCCGTTGTCGGGGCGCCATTTCATGATATTGCCAATGTATACAGTCTCCCGGCTCAACCCCATGGCCTGGATAATCCGGGTGAGCAGCTTTCCGGCTTCTCCCACAAACGGAATACCCTGAATCTCTTCGTCCGCACCCGGGGCTTCCCCGCAGAAAAATATGGATGCGTCCGGCGATCCTTCTCCGAACACGAGTTTCTTGCCGGGCCGAAGGTTGCTGTTGCAGACGGGGCAGGATAGCACACGGTCCCTCAGCCATGCCAATTGATCGGGCTTGCTTCCATCCGGAATCGATAACACGGGTGGCGGCGGAAGAACAGGCGCGGTTGCTGCCGGAGCATGATGTGGCCGGGCAGGGGATGCTGAAGGCGATGGGGCGGAGGGATGAGGCTGGACGGGCGCAGCGCTTACGAGGGCCGGGACTTCCTGTGCTTGAGATTGAATCTCGCGCCTAAAAGAGGAGGCAGGCTGCGCCTGATTCTTTGGCGTGTCCTGCTGCTGTGGAGTTGCCAGCTTGGAAGGTTTTGCTGCCGTGGCCTGATGTTCCACAGCGGTTTTCAATTGGGAGAGGGCGCGATCCGACACTTCGACACCCTCATATCCTTGCTCCTTGAGCCGGTGGAGTTCGTCGATCAGTCTGTTCAATGCTTTGCGCATGCTCTTCTATTAAGCCTGGGTGGTGGCCGACTTCTTTGCGAACTTGCTTTCGGTGCCATTGATCAGCCGGCGGATGTTGGAGCGGTGGCGGATGGTGATGAGTAGGCACACCCCAATAGCGATTCCAAACTCCAGTGCTCCCGTTTCGCGAGGCAGTGCCCAGGCGAGTTTCCATGCGAGAAACGTCAGTGCAGGCAGGCTCACGGCAAATGCGAGCGATGCAAGTGAGACATAGCGGAACGCATAGAATACGAATACCCAAACCCCTACCGCCGCGAGGACAACCGCAGGCATGATCGCGAGCAGCCCGCCCATCGCCGTGGCGACCCCTTTCCCTCCCCGGAACCCGATGAAAACCGAAAAAGAGTGTCCCAATAGCGCCCCGGTAAGTCCGGCAAGTGCCATCCACTGGGGCTGGACAGAGATCGATAAGGCGGACTGGAGCGCCGGAATAAATGGCCAGAAGGTGGCCACAAACCCCTTCAGCAAATCAAGAAAGAATACGAGGTTGCCGGGTTTTGATCCCAGCACCCTTTTCACATTGGTTGCTCCCGGGTTTCCGCTACCCGCCGTGAGGATGTCGACTCCATGCATTCTGGAGATCCAGACTGCATTGGAGATCGATCCGAGGATGTATCCGGCGAGAAGCGCGATTCCAATCGCGATGGTTCCTGCGGTGGTCATAGTCCCGGGAAGTTTGTCGATACTGATTGAATCAGGGATTGAGTTTCATTCCGTCGAGCGAAACCAATTGCACCTTGAGGATGCGGTCGGATGCGAGCATCTCGTTGATCGCCTTCTGGGATGGACGGGAGTCGAGCTCGAACACCGTCAGGGCGGTTTCGCCGGGACGCTTACGGTTCAGGCTCATGTTGGCGATGTTGGATCCGTCGTTGCCGAGAATGGTTCCCAGCATGCCGACCATGCCCAACATGTCCTTGTTTTCCACAATGAGCAGATACTTCGAGGGACTGATCTCAATGTCGCGTCCGTTGAAGCCTACGATCCGGGGATTGAGGTCCCGGCCCATGAGGGTGCCTTCAACCATATAACGTTCACCGCCCGATATCGCACAAACCTCGATAAGCTCAATATAAGGCGTGTCGGCATTGGATTTGGTGATTTCGACGTCGATGCCGAGATGCTTCATCTTCACCGCGGCGTTGACATCGTTGATCCGGTCCCCGGAAATCTTGTTGAGGTAGCCCTTCTGGATGGCGCGTGTGATGGGCATGGAATCCAGATCCACGATTTTTCCGTAGAAGGTGATCTCAAGCCGCTCGATGGCGTCGGGGCTGATCTGTTGGGCAATTGTGCCAAGGATGGTTCCCAGCCTCAGGTATGGCTTTAGCGCATGCAGGGTGTGCGCATCCATGGAAGGCATGTTAACCGCATTGGTGATGAGCCCTTGGGTGAGGATGGCTGAAACGGTTTCGGCGATTTCGATTCCGACGTTGGTCTGGGCTTCTTCTGTGGAAGCCCCCAGATGCGGGGTCATCACCAGATTGGCACACTGACGCATGGGGTGATCAGCCGGCAGCGGCTCGTTTTCATAGACATCCAGTCCAGCTGCGGCCACTTTCCCCGATTGGATCGCTTCGTGCAGTGCTTCCTCTTCAATGAGACCGCCGCGTGCACAGTTGATGAGGCGCACCCCGTCTTTCATATTCGCAAAAGCATCGCGTCCAACGATATTGCGGGTGGCATCGGTTAGGGGCATGTGGACAGTGATGAAATCCGCCTGTCCCCAAATTTTGTCCAGAGACACTTTCTCGACGTTGATGGTTTTTGCCCGTGCATCGGAAAGAAATGGATCATAAGCAATGACGCGCATCCCGAAGCTTTGTGCCCGATGGGCGACTTCGGTTCCAATTCTGCCCAGGCCGAGGATTGCAAGGGTTTTGCCCTTCAATTCGATCCCTTGAAGTGCCTTGCGGTTCCATTTCCCGGACTTCATGGATGCGTCCGCCTGTGCGATCGGGCGTGCTGCGCACAACATGTGCGTGAAGGTCAGTTCGGCAGTAGCGATCGTGTTGCCGGAAGGGGTGTTGACCACCACGATCCCGCGCTCCGTTGCGGCATCGACGTCGATGTTGTCAACCCCGACGCCCGCCCGTCCGACGACCTGAAGCTTGGGGGCCGCAGCGATGATGTCGGCGTCGATGAATGTTTCACTGCGTACGACGATTGCCGATGCATTGGACACCAGCCCAAGCATCTGCTCCTTGGATGAGCCATATGCCTCGGTCACATTGAATCCCGGCTGCTGCCTGAGAAAGGCAACTCCAGCGGGAGCGATACGGTCGGCTACGATGATATCGAACGGTGTCATAGATCAATACGTGTGTGATTTGTTGTGTCCAAACGGAGGCACGATGTCCCGAATTGGATAGAAAACAGAGTGCCCGAAAGAAAGAGTCAACGCCGAATCCCTCCGCATTTTGGCCCGGGTGTTCCGGTTATGCACGGAAAGGTGTATTTGGCCTTTGAGAGCCCGTTAGGGGTAGAGAGCCATGGAAGCCAAAATTCCGGATTGAGTCGATACGGAGTTGAAAACAGCCCGGCATGCGGGTACATGTTGGTCTTTTACTGATCACCATGAACAAAAATCCATCAGCGATTGCTCCTCTGGTATTTGCTCCCGAAGCCAATGCCGGTTCAACTGGTTTGAGTTCGATGCAGGAGCGAATCCTCAAACTCAAGAAGGAAAAGAATGCGGTTATCCTCGTTCATAATTATCAGGAACGGGAGATTCAGGAGGTAGGGGACTACGTCGGGGATTCGCTGGGCTTGTCGTATCAGGCGGCCAAGACAGACGCGGATGTCATTTGTTTCTGTGGAGTTCATTTCATGGCAGAGACCGCCAAGATCATCAATCCCGGCAAGCGGGTGATCCTGCCGGATATGGATGCCGGTTGCTCGTTATCGGATTCATGCCCGGCTGAAAAACTAGCCGCTTACAAAGAGAAACACCCGGGTGTGGTGGTGGTCGCCTACATCAATTGTTCCGCGAAGGTGAAGGCGCTTTCCGATGTGATTTGTACCAGCGGAAATGCGGTCGATATCGTGAATCGGATTCCGGCTGACAAAGAGATCCTGTTTGTTCCGGATCAGAACCTGGGCCAGTGGGTCGCCAGCCAGACCGGAAGAAGCATGAAGCTTTGGCCGGGAAACTGTTACGCTCACGTCCTCTTTTCGACCGAGGCTATCGAACGCATCCGCCTTCAGTATCCGGGCGCTCCAGTGGTGGCGCATCCCGAGTGCGTGGATAGCGTGCGACGGATCGCCGATATCGTGTGCAGCACCGAAAAAATGGTGACTTACTGTAGGGATCATGAATCGGATGCTTTCATCATTGTGACAGAGACGGGCATGCTTCACCGGTTGCAAAGGGATATTCCCGGAAAGACTTTCATCGCCGGACCCACTGAGAATTGTGCTTGTAACGAGTGCCGGTTTATGAAGATGAACACGCTCGAGAAGCTCGAACGTTGTCTGGAGACCCTCGAACCCGGGATCGTGCTCGATCCAGGCACAATTGAAGCAGCCCGCCTGCCCATCCAACGGATGCTTGAGTGGAGCCGCTGATCAATAAAGCCCGCCTTATCGATCCCGCCAAAAAAACAGCTTACCCTCACAAAGGCGCAAAGGATGACTGATAACGATATCGGGAAGAATAGCTTAGCGCCTTTGCAAGATAGAATCAGAATCCGACAGCGTGCGAGGCTAGGCTGCTTAGCGATGTGTAGCCTCATTGAGAATGGAAACCATGGCGAATGATCCCGAACAGGAACTCAGCCCGGATGAAGGTGCCTTGTCTGGCGCCGGCTTGAAGTCAGCTCGATTCAATATCGTGCTTTTCAGGCCGGAGATTCCCCAGAACACCGGCAACATCGGGCGTCTGTGCGCCTACACCGGTTGCCGGCTCCACCTGATTCATCCGCTGGGATTCACGATCACAGACCGCCACCTGAAACGCAGTGGCATGGATTACTGGAAAGCACTGGATGTGCGCCATCACGACAATTGGGAAGCCTTCATGGAGTCCGAAGGGCACCCGGGGCGCATCTGGATGTGCAGCACACGCGCTACATCTTCTCATTGGGAAACCCGTTATGAGGCATCGGATTATCTCCTGTTTGGCAATGAAGGGTCGGGATGCCCCGACTGGCTGCATGAGGCAATCGGAGATTTCCGCAAGATCAAGATTCCCCAGTTCACACAAGGTTTGCGATCCCTGAACCTTTCCACCAGCGCGGGTATTGTAGTCTACGAGGCATTGCGGCAGGTTTTCGGAGGATCACGGTAAAGAACTCACCATGGAATGATTGGATGATTATCTCGAAAGAGCAACCCACTCCCTTCCATGGGAGCTTGCCTGCATACCCGTCGACCACGGGATCAAATGGTCCCGTGATGGCCCAGTCATGAGGCAATGTGACAGGCTCCCACTTCGAATCATTGAATTCAGGCATGGCAGCGGCTTCTCCATGATCTTCCAAATGAAAACGCCAGGAGTCGTCAAATGGTCGGGTCTCCGATGCGAGCGAGGCTACCGAGAGTGTGGCTGTTTCAAAAATGATGGCCCAAAAGGGAAGGAGAAGAAGGCGGTTAAGCATGGGGAGGTGCATGATCTGTTCCTATGATTAAGCGATAAATCGCGTGAGGTTCAAGCCAATTCGTCCGTAAGTGTAGCTTCCACCGATTCTTCTATCGGGAGTGAGCCGGTCCATTGCGCGACCATACGCATAAGCCCGTTGTCAGATGTCCATGGAACGTGCCCTTTGGCGGACGTGCTCGCGGAACTGGACGACTTCGACCCGGGCTTCAGAGGACAATCCCAGCTTTTCCATGACCGGATCCTCAAGAACGGCTTCTTCGCTCAGCTTTTCCGGACTGATCGCATGAGTTGCGAGAATGTCCGCGAGGTAAGTGACCATGGTTTCGGTTTTGTGCCTCAATGCCTGTTCGTAGTCGCGGTAGAAGAAATTGGTATCCTGAATAATCTGCGGTAGTTTCCATTGGCGGGTGACGATTGTCCCCACGCTGACAGAATACTCCTCGACCAGTAGAAAGGCCTCCTCCTTGGTCAGGCCGGTTCGGATTTCGGCAGGTAGATCTTTGAGCGCCAGAAGGGTGACCGGTTTGCCGATGGCATGGAGCAGGCCACAGATGTAGAGCCCTTCTCCGTTGAGACGCAGGAGGTCGCCGATCTCTTTGGCAAAAAGGGCAGATGCAAGCGCATGTTGCCAGAGCCATTTGACTTCGGCACGGTATTCCGGGATGTCGAAGATGTTTTTCTCAATCGAAACCGAAAGCGCGATCTCGCTGAGCAAACGCATGCCCAGGCGGGAGACTGCCATGTCCAGGGAGTCGATGCGCTCCATTCCAGCGAAAGCGGCAGAGTTCGAAATGTGGAGGACTCGGCTGGCGATGGACTGGTCCTGATAGATCAGACTGGAGAGATCACTGAGATCGGCATCGGGGTCCCGGGTGAGGGCAAGTATCTCATGCGCCACCTGAGGGAGCACGGGGATGCGCAGCTCATCGTATTCGAGGGCCTTCATCAAGGCTTTGCGGGTAAGCTCGAAAGGGGAGAGGGGAGTCGATGCAGGTTCGTTTGGCATGGGTGATGATCACCTGGAAGAGGATGGAAAGAATGAAAGCGTGGGCTACAGAGACCGACAGGAAAGAGATCCCATATCCGACCTGTAGGAGAGCATGCGCAGGAATGATGATTGACTCAAGATGGTGTGCATTTGTCGACGTTTGCCAATCCGAATCTTTCGGGTGTTGATGGTGTCGCGTCGAATTGTTCTACAATTGACTTGATTTCAGCGGCATCTGCGCGTTTATCTCGTGCAAAGCAAGTATCGGACGTATTCAAGCCGCTTCCGATCGGATGGGGAGCTGATCCCTGAAACGGATTAGTTCGGTCCCCGTCCAACATGTGGTCGTGGCTTGCGTTTCGATCTATGGGAAAACCAACCATAGTATCACCTTTTGGAATTCTAGAATGTCATTTGAGAAGCTTCTGCTCGCAGAACCCATTTCCCGGGCTCTCCACGAAAAAAACTACACTTCGCCGACGCCGATTCAGCGTGAAGCCATACCTGTCATACTGAGGGGTTCCGATGTTGTGGGTTGTGCCCAGACGGGTTCAGGAAAAACTGCTGCGTTTGCTTTGCCGATTTTGCATCACATCTGCAGTAAACCGGTGGAGTTGAAACCCAAGCAGTTCAGGACACTGGTGTTAGCTCCAACCCGTGAGTTGTCGATCCAGGTGGCGAATAATTTCTCGCTTTATGGGAAATATCTGAATCTCAAAGTCGAGGTCATTTGTGGCGGCATGCCGATGAACGAGCAGATCCGGCGCTTGATGCAGGGTCCTGATGTCGTGGTGGCAACCCCAGGGCGTCTGCTGGATTTGTATCAGCAGGGCAAGATCGATTTCCACAGGGTGGATCACCTGGTCCTCGATGAGGTGGACCGGATGCTCGACATGGGATTTGTTCCGGATGTGAAACGGATCATCAAACAGATTCCGACTACCCGGCAGACCTTGTGTTTTTCGGCCACCTTGACCCCCACGATTGCTTCCCTAGTGGCATCTATAACCCGTGATCCGGTTCACATTGCGGTGGATACGGTCGGGCAGACCGCCGAAAATGTCGATGACCGTGTGTGTTTCATCCGGAATCAGGATAAATTTGAGCTTTTGTATCACTTGCTCGAATCGGAGAAACGCAATGAAAAAGCGTCGAAGACGCTTATTTTCACCTCCACGAAGCAGGGTGCGGATCATCTGGTGGATCGCTTGCGTGAGCGGGGGATCCGGGCTGCGGCGATGCATGGCGACAAAGCCCAGCGTATCCGCGAGAAGGTGCTTGAAATGTTCAAGGTGGGTACTTCTCCGATCATGGTGGCTACAGACGTGGCCGCCCGTGGGATTGATGTAAAGAACATTGAGTGGGTGATCAATTATGACTTGCCCAAGGAGTCGGACTCGTATGTGCACCGGGTGGGCCGGACAGCGAGGGCTGGCGCCTCGGGGTGTGCTGTATCGCTATGCGCGGAGTTCGACCTCACTGTGCTGCGTGCAATCGAGCTGCACCTTCGCAAGAGCATCACGGTGTGGGAGGATCAACCATATCATCATGAGGGATTGGCTGTCCGCTACAGGAGTCTTTCATCCGGAACAGTGAGTGTCGCGACTTCTCCGAATCATGGACTTTTGAGTAACCGCAAGCGATCGAATCGCAGAGCCCGTCCCAGCTCCGGGCCGGCGTTTCCAGGCTCGCACTATCCCGGATGAGAGCGGATTGTGGGGTTGATGATGGATCATCCACCCCATTTGGTGCGTGCCGGCGTGGAATCCGTGTCTTAAAGGGCCGAACCCCGCTTACAGCCCCTTCTTCCGAAGTTCGGTTTGAAGGGCCATTTGGAACTCCTGAATGTCCGCCTGGCTTGGTTGATATCCGGTTTGGGAAGGTGAAAGCCCCAACCGGCCCATCTGATCGACATACCATGTTGCCTTTACTCCGTCGCTGAAGATAACGTCTCCGCTGACGAGCGCGCCCGGGCGGATGAGGCTGTCCACGGATACTTTTACTGTTCCGTCTCCCAATGCTTCTTCGGGCTGCGCAGGAGTGGGCTCAGGAGCTTCTGCGGTTTTTTCATCCACTTTGTCCTTGAGAACAAGGCCAAGATCATCCACGAGGAAACGCACTTCCATGAATGTCAGGGACTGCTGAAACTCGTCCCGTATGCGTTTTTGAATCTCTCCGAGGGAAATCCCTTCGGAGACCCATTGTGCGATCTGCTGGCTTTGCTGAGGCGTAAATTTCATGATGATCAGGTGTTATCCCGGGAAAGCTGTTTGATAAGATAGTCCACGTTCTGGCGAACAGAACTGTCCTGTTCCATCATATTCTCGACCGTCTTGCACGCATGAATCACGGTTCCGTGATCCCTTCCCCCGAAAGCATCTCCGATTTCCTGAAGGGAGCATCCAGTCATCATCCTGCTGAGATACATCGCAATCTGCCGTGGAAAGGCGATCGCATTCGGCCGGCGTTTGCTGATCATGTCCTGCATGCGCAGGTTATAGTGATCGGTCACCTTGCGTTGGATCTTCTCAATGCTGACCTGATTTTGAATCTCCTCATGCAGAATGTCTTGCAGGAGCTCCTCGACCTTTGGAATGTCGAGCGGCCGCTTAACGAGGGATGCGTAGCTGATGACCCGGGTGAGGGCGCCTTCGAGTCTCCGGACGTTGCGAGAGACCCTTTCAGCAATGAAGGCTAGAATGGCACCCGGAATGTTGGCGTTAAGGGAGTGCGCCTTTTTTGAAAGGATCGCCAATCGTGTCTCCATGTCCGGACTCTGAATGTCCGAGACCAGACCCCATTGGAATCGGGAAACCAGACGGTTTTCGAGTTTTGCAATCTCGTTGGCGGGACGATCCGATGTCAGAACGATTTGTTTCTGAGCCTCAAAGAGGTCGTTGAACGTGTGGAAGAATTCTTCCTGGATGCGTTCCTTTCCGGAAAGGAAATGCACGTCGTCGATCAGGAGCACGTCCACATGGCGATAATGCCTGCGGAACTTGGACACACTGTTCTCCTGAATCGCGCGGATGTATTCGTTAGTGAATTTCTCTGACGAAATGTAGACGATTTTGTGATCGGGGCGGGACTTTTGGACGTGATGGGCCACCGCGTGCATGAGGTGGGTCTTTCCGAGGCCGGTTTCACCGTAGATAAAAAGCGGATTGTAAGCCCGGGCTGGCGAATTTGCAACGGCCATGCAAGCTGCATGGGCGAGCTCATTTCCACCGCCGATCACAAAGTTTTCGAAGGTGTTCCTTGGATTGAGGGGAATGGTTTCTTTGTCTTTCGTCTTTGACGAACGATCCTGAATCCTGGAAGCTCCGGTTCCTGCCCGGGGTCTTTCGATCGATGAGGGTGGCAGTTCCCTCGATACCATATCATCCGGAGTGTCGGATTGGAGCGATATCGACACTGGACACCCTGCGATCTGGGCTGCTTTCGTGTGAAGGATGTCCAGATAGTTCTGGCTGATCCACAATGAGGAAAACTCGGTGGGGGTGCGGAGGGTGAGCGAGTCGCCGGTAGCGTCCGTGCAAACCAGTGGTTGAAACCATTCGCGGTAGATGTCTTCGCTAAACAAGTGTCGGATCTCGCGATCGAGATCGGACCATAGTTTAGGCATGGCAATTGCGGTATCGTAGGAAGGCATCGGATGCGAGGATCTTGAGGTTATTCACAGAACCATCAACCCAATTCCACAGAGTCCTGTGGAATTCAGCGTATCGCCCATCTTTATCCCTGAGGTGGGAAGGTGGGCAAAGCAGTAGCTGAAGACTGTGTGGGTCGAGTCCATAAGGTTTTGAAGGGTAGCGGATTACAGACTCGGTTCTGTTGGGGTGGGCCGCCCTCCTGAAAACGGGGCAATTGGCAAGCGGCTGTGTGAGTCGGGAAGGTTCATGCCGAAGACTTTAAGCGGATAGGGTCAGGGTCATTCAAGACAATGTTCTCCACAAGTTATTCACAATCGCATTGGGAAAAAAAACGGCCGTCAACTTATAGAATTGGCATGAAGACGAGCGCTTTCCTTAGCCTCTGAAGAAAGCGTCTTTACGGACTATTAGTACATTAAGGCTGATCTGGATGGCACGTCAATGACCACTGGGAATTGTGTCGGAATTGTGACAAAAAAATCTGCAAGTTGTTCATTCGAAAAGGCCGTGGTTTTGCTGAGATTGTCCGGAATATTGAAAAGGTGTTTTGTAAGGATTGGATTATGAGTGAATTGGAGAATTGTTTACGCGAAATTCACGACTAGTTTGGATTGGAAAGAAAGGGTTTTCGGTCCTGCTGGAAGGATGTGCTTCCCTTTGTGGAAGGGCTTGTGCTATCCTTTTCAGGCATGTCAAAGGGTGATAGTCGCATGAAGATGAGACAGATACCGCAGGCGGATCAACCGCATGCGAGTCTGGACATCAAGGTGATTCCCAACGCGCCCAAAACAATGGTTGTTGGAAAAGATGGAGGAATCTGGAGAATCAAAGTCGCTGGCGTTCCGGAAGATGGCCGCGCGAACCGGGAGTTGATTCACTGGCTTGCCGATAGGCTTGGGGTCTCCAGGTCATGTGTGGTTTTGCTTAAGGGCGAACACTCCCGCCAGAAGAGTCTCCGGATCATTGGGATCAAGCAGGATGTATGTGAAACCCTCTTGCAGCCTGAAGCCGGATGATCGGGGATCGCACGCTGGGCGCATTGTCCGGTTTGACGCCAAATAAGAAGCCGGGCTTTTACGCCCGGCTTCTTATACAAGGAGGAGAGAACGGGAGAAGCGTGGGTCGTCAATCCGCACTTTCCGGCTTGAATGCCGCAATAATGGGTTGAGCCACCGCGTTTGGCATTTCTTCGTAGTGGTCGAGCTCTTCGGCATAGAGACAGCGACCCCCGGTCAGCGAACGCACCCTGGTGGAATAGTGGTAGAGTTCGCGTTGAGGTATGAGCGCGGTGATCACCTGCAGGCTGTTTTCAGAGTCGATTCCCTGGATGCGCCCACCTTTTGCCGAGATGTCGCCCATCACATCCCCCACGCAGTCTTCCGGAACCTTGACCGTGATGCGGTGGATGGGTTCAAGCAGACAAGGTTTCGCGGCCATGAAACCCTCGCGGAAGGCTTTTTCGCCGGCTATCTGAAATGCCACATCCTTTGAGTCGACCGGATGCATTTTCCCATCGTAGAAGTCGATTTTGACGTCCACAACGGTGTAGCCTGCCATGACTCCGGTCTTGCATGCTTTCTTCACGCCTTTTTCGACAGAAGGCACAAACACGCGGTCGACATTCTGACCGACGAGGGAATTCTTGAAATCGATTCCGGAATCGCGTGGAGCCGGCTCGATGCGCATCCAGACCTCTGCGAACTGACCCGCGCCACCACTTTGTTTTTTATGGCGGTATTTGGCCTCGGCCTTCCCCCGGATGGTTTCACGGAAGGGAATACGTGGAGGTTTGAGCTCGACACGAACGTTGAAGCGTTCGGCCATGGCTTGACAGGCAACCTGGAGGTGAAGATCGCCAAGTCCGCTGATG
>Ga0209723_1001801_pt1 | contig 31334 bp, 30 predicted proteins | sample BiotimSIPDNA_2_FD_185750 | JGI IMG/M metagenome (GOLD analysis project Ga0209723, IMG submission 185750) | Anaerobic biogas reactor microbial communites from Washington, USA - Biogas_R2 time_0 SIP DNA (SPAdes) (version 2) | ecosystem: Engineered > Bioreactor > Anaerobic > Unclassified | place...
TTTGTCCGACAAAAACGATATACAACGACTACACTAATCGCTTCACCCGTCGCTTGGCTTCGAGGACGAGCGCTGCGCGCGTCGCCGCGGAAGTGTAGCATCTTGACGAAAAGCAATTATATTTATCTTTGCGCACTGCATCCGCAATCGCGCGATAGCTAAGTGCCGCAGCGACCAGTGCCACTCGACAATTCGGATGAAACCAGCTCAAATACGATTCATACGCGGCATAGTATTGATCGGCAAGCGTTGCCAGAGATTCCCACATATCGATGAACGATTGCGGAATCAATGTCGCCGTCGTCTTGGGATCCTTATGACAGCTGAGGCGCTCAATCACATCTCGCGATACGCCGTATTCAGTCATACGAGTCTCCGGTAAATATACTCGATTACGCGCGCGCAAATCCTCGCCGACATCACGCAAAATATTCGTAATCTGCATACCGACGCCGAGATTCTCACACGCCTCAATCCAACCTTCATCGTCTGTATCACGACCGTCATCCGCCAGCAGTGGTAGGAGCATTGTACCAACCGATCCGGCAACGCGGCGACCGTACAAGACCAACTCTGAATCGTCCCTTATATCATTGAAATCAGCGTCCATTCGCTGACCGTCTATTTGATTTATAAAGCGATCCAATGGAATGGTATACCGCCGGACCGTATCCTCAAAAGCCGCCCACCAGAGCCACGCGTCGTCGGCCGCCTTAAGGCGCGCGAAAATCTGCTGATCCGAGACGTCACCGGAATAGGAGTGAATGGCAAGAACCGCCGATTCCAACTGATCCAGAATCTTTCGGGCTTCGTCAAGGGAATGCGCGCCCGGTTCGCCGACCGCATCGATCGTGTCATCGGCAAAACGACAGAATGCATAGATTGCCGCGACGCCTCGAAATCGATCCTTTGGCAAATTTCCGAAAGCCTGATAAAAACTGGTGGCTCGATCCTTCATAATAGAATCCGCCAACTGATAGGACGCCTCCAGACGAGTGCCCCAATCGGAATTCGTCATGAAAACTGATCCTCCGGATTATCGCGTCTCAACTCTTCGGCACAAATCTTTCCGCTCTGAATGACAATCGGCACACCCGCGCCGGGATGCGTGCTGCTGCCGTTAAAATACAAACCTTCACAAGTCATCGACTTGGCTTGCGGGCGCCAATGATTGCTCTGGCGAAGTGTCGGTTGCAATCCGAACGTCGCACCGCGATAAGCGCTGAAGTGCTTTTCGAAATCCCCGGGCGTAAAAATCAGTTCATTGTCGATTTGATTTCTGATGTCGGAAAGACCCGGCAAGGCAGCCAACGTCTTAATCGCTTTTTCGCGATAATCGCTTACTGCTTCATCATTCCATTCATATTGAGACGTCACGAGCTCGGATACCGGTATGAGTACATAAAAACTGGACTTGCCTTCCGGGGCCATTTCAGGATCGACCTGCGAGGGAATGTGAAGGTAGACAGAAGGGTCCTTAATTCGACGACCGTCGAAAATGCTTTCTAAATTATCGTCCAGATCTTCGGAAATAATGAACGTATGTGCCGCAAGATCCGGAAACTTGGCGTTGACGCCCCAGTAAAAAACCAGACACGAGCAAGAATAGTCCATCTTGTCGATCTTCTCAGGGGGAAACTTACCACGGACCTGATGGTCATCAATAAGCTTTGTCATCGCGTACGGAAAGTCTGCATTACAGATGACATAAGGAGCCTCAACAGTCTGACCGTCGACGGACAAACCTATGACCTTTGAATTCTCAGTCAGAATCTTGTCCACCTTGGAATCATAGTGAATGACACCGCCCAGTTCTGTAAACAGCCGAGCCATTTGCTCTGCCATCGTGTGCATGCCGCCCTTAATAAACCAGACCCCGTAAAGAAGCTCAATCATCGGAATAATATTGTAAAGAGAAGGACCTTTCTTGGGCGATATGCCGATATAGAGCGTCTGAAAACTCAGCATTCTCTGCAAATCCTTATCCGGCATAAACGACGACATCATACGGTCCGCGCTGTCAAAAGTTTTGAGCTTAATAGCTTGTCTGAGCACAGACGGCTTGTAGAAATCCGAAGATTTACGAAACGGACGCGTTAAAAAATGCTCAAGCGCAATCTGATAGCGCCCATAAATCGTACTGACATAATTCAGAAAACCGCGGGCATTCTCGGGACCCTTCGATTCCGCAAGCTTCATCAAATTCACCAAATCAGAATCCACAACATAATGTCGATAAGGGGCGCCCTTGAAATAGACTTCGTACATCGGGTCGAGCTTCTGCATTGGAATATAATCATCCGGATTGCGACCGGCCAGCTCAAAAACTTCTCGATAAATCTCCGGCATCATGACAAGCGTCGGGCCGACATCAAAGGTGTGGCCTTCGTTCTTGAGTTGATGCATCTTGCCGCCGGGAATGCTTTCCTGCTCGAAAATCTCAACCTGATAACCTTCGTTCTGCAGGCGAATAGCCGAAGACAAACCCGCAACACCCGCACCGATAACCAGCACTTTCTTGGTCATGACGAATCCCCCTTACGCATACTTATTATTGATTCAATTGTAATGGAGCTGCGGGGGTTTTTCAATTGAGATTTGCGGAAAGAGGACTCGACGTGTTTCTCTTTTTTCTCCGGTTTTTGGCTTATATTTCTGCGCCACTTTCTCTCTTTTTTCGACTTAGCAAGTTGTGAAATTTATTCGCCATTAATACTGTTACCATCTTATTGACCGTACTTAACTAAATCGTAGAGTCTCTTGTTTTGATAAATCCGCTCCTTACCTATTTTTTCTGAAGTAAGAAAACCCTCTTTTTCAAGAAGCGACAGATAATTTGCCGCAGTTTTTCTTGTTACCGACAGGCCATTTTCAATGTAAACCGTTTTTGTATAGAATTCATAGAACAACAAATCAATTAATTCTTTTGAATATATTTTGGGTAGTTTGTCCTTTATCTCTACGCTCATCATCTCAACTTCGGAATTGATTTTTTTAACTAACCTCAATGTTTCTTCTGCTGTTTCTTCAATACCTGTAAGAATATACACAATCCATTGTTCCCAATTATCGTGGGTTCTGACTTCCTGAAGAAGTCTGTAATATTCTGATTTATTCCTGATTATATAGCTGCTCAAATATAGGATGGGACTGTTCAGCAGTTCTTTCAGTACCAAGTAAATAACATTTATAATTCTACCTGTCCTTCCATTGCCATCATAAAATGGATGAATACTTTCGAATTGGTAATGAATCACTGCCAGCTTGATCAATGGGTCAACAACATCAACATCATCATTCATGTATTCTTCGAGATTGCTTAAAAGCGCTCTGATTTCAGCCTCCCCGACAGGTGGAGTATAGACAGTTTCACCGGTTCTTTCGTTTCGGAGTATGGTACCGGGCAACTTTCTGATTCCCGCCTGATTCTTCTCAACAATTCCTTGAATCTCAATAATCATATTTGTTGTGAGCATTTCACGAGCCTTTACCAACTCATACCCTTGCCACAAAGCAGTCCTGTAACTGACAACTTCTTTTGCAGCGGGACTTGCTCCGCTGGCATCACTCATCGCCTTATATAGGTCATCATGAGTTGTTACGATGTTTTCAATTGCAGAGCTGTCCTTTGCCTCATTGATCGTGACCGCGTTAATTAAAATATGTTTATTCGGAATCGTATCTGAATAACCTTTCAGTTCGGCCAACGCACGATTGGCTTTTGCCAGTTGTTTTAGCACTGCTTTCGTTTCCAATTCAGCAGTCGGTGGCAACATAGGTAATTTCTGCTCGCTCATTTCATACATCTCCCTTACATGGGTAATATACCTGCATTTTCTACCCATGTCAATCCGATGTGTGTATTTTTTTAATTTTTTTACCTGTGTTGGGCGCGTTGGTTTATCGAAATGGAAGACTATTTCCACTCCTGATAGATTCTCGCGATAACCTGCTCTATCGGCGCCTTCTTTATCTCGACATCGCTGATGCCATCATAATCTGAAAGGCGTCGCATCAGATCCCGCACAGTAGTCTGTCCCAGATCGACCTCAAACTCATATACTCCGTTCTTAGCCGATATTAAGTGAGCGTCATCAAGCGTCGGAACATCCCCGTTTTCCATCGACAATATCACGCGAGTCAGATCGCCGGTTATTTTACGAAGGCCGTCGAATCCTCCGTCATATGCGATCTTACCATCAGAGATCATCAACATGCGCTCAGCCATCTCTTCCAAATCGTCCATGTCATGGCTGGTCACCATGATGGTAACTCCTTCCTCGTGATTGATCTTTTTCAAAAAATCAATCATCTGACGCTTGGCGACCACATCGAGTCCGAGTGTCGGCTCATCCAGCAGGAGCAATTCGGGAGAGTGCAGAAGCATCATCCCCAGATCCGCACGCATGCGCTGACCGAGACTCATTTCCCGTGCAAAAGTCTTTAGTAACGGACCCAGGTCGAGAAGCTCCGTGACCATGTCCAGATTCCGTCGATACGTCGAATCGTCGATGTTCCAGACCACTTTTTTCCATTCAAAGCTCTGGATGATCGGGTGATCCCACCACAACTCGGTGCGATTTCCGAATAAAACACCCAAACGATGCATAAGCGCGCGGCGATTCTTCTGAGGCGACAAGCCGAACACGCGAATGTCGCCGGCATTGGGAATCAACATGCCGGACAATAATTTCATCGTCGTGCTCTTCCCGGCTCCATTCGGACCGGCGTAAGCAACAAATTCGCCTTTTTCAATCTCAAAAGAAACATCCTCGAGCGCTCGAACCACCTTCTTTTCGGGCTTGATCAAATTGCGAAGCATGCCCTTGGCATGGTTGTCTCTCTGCCACTGTAAAAAATGCTTATCTACGCCCTTTAAACTAACGGCGGAACCCGTACGGGAGATAACGGTTTGATCCTTTTGTGACATAATATTTCATTCCTTTCTTGAACGCGAAGGCGGCGACAGCCGCGAGTAGCATCGCGAAAATCAGCGGATAGTAAGCACCGAGCAGGGGTGGACGCCCGAGCAAGGCCATAGCCGGGAACCAGGCCATCAGGCCCTCCGGCAATATCGTAATCAATGATAGTTGGATCGCCCTCGGCATCCCCGACAGCGGGAAAGTGCTGAGCATCCATGTCCCTTCAATAGCGACCGACGAGATCTCTTCGGCGGCGACCGGTGAATAGAACGCCATGGTCGAGACCAGGTACGATCTCGCAACAATAATGGTCATCGTAGCTAAAAGGTATAAGAATAATGTTAAAACCCACGACGGCGTCACTTGTATTGACAAACGCTGAATCGAGACCACAAGAAGTCCCATTCCGACCAGAAAATTCCCGCACCCCGTAAACGGGCCGAAGCCGCTCGCCATCAATTGGACATGAAGCGGAAGCGGTTGGATGAACATGTGCTCCAGTTGTCCCCTGCCGATGATGCGGGAAACATGAATGTTATTATTGTTTCCGAATATGATAAACAACCCGGTCACCAACGTGGAGTACGCCATCATGAAAAGCACTTCATCGGAGCTCATGCCGCCGATGCCGTCAAATCGAATAGCAATCAAGAAGACCGCAGAAACCGCCGACATATTAGAGATCATGTCCGCTGTGATTGCAGCGATGGCATACTTGGTGTCACGAATCAACCAAGCCAGATCGATTTTCGCATAAATACCGAGCAACTTCAGAAAACGAATCGGAGTGATTTTATCCACCGTAACTCACCATCCCTTCCTGTGATTTTTTGAAAGCAAGCAATGCGAGCGGCCACAACACGATATTCCACGCGAGCTGCAACAGAATCGTCGATCGCACATCCGCTGTCCCGACGAAAATAGATAGCGGCGATCCACCGAGAGCGGCAAAAGGTTGAAACCGCATGATCTGATCCAAACCAAACGGCAATAGACGAATGGGAATCACCGTTCCTGAGAACAACGCAATGATCGCCATGCGGATCCGGTCGATCAGCCACGTCATGTTTCGAAGCTTGATCGACAAGCATGCGAAAAAGCAATCCACCGCAAATCCCAGCGAGATACAAAGCAAAAGGCTCGGGAAAAACCAAACGCTTGATGGAATAAGAGAGATCCCGAATACCGGTGCCAATAGAGTCATCGGCAGCGAGAACAACAGAAGCATCGGCATCCATCGCCCGACCGTCAACGCCGAGAGTTGACCCAGAACCGAAAGCGGTCTGCCGTATAGTTTCAGAAGCGTCCCTTCGGACAACCACCCCGTTGCAGCCGTCTTCACCACCAGCATTTCGGAAAGCAGAGAACTGACATAGGTGTATGAGATCATCTGCGACATGGTCATGCCGACCTCGACGCCGGACGACATCACAACGCGCCATAAGTAGACCAGTGGAATTAAGGTGAATGCCTTGATGAGAATATCCGGCAACAAGTAAATGGTTCCGCCGTTGGTCTTTTCGATCGCGGAAAGCTTTGCCGTGTAATAATACCTGTACATATATCTATCCCTCAATAAATTACTCTATTCGGGCATCAAAAAACCCGAGGCCATTATCGCTCCCGGGCTTCACAGATATATGCATCATCAGACGGACTCGTCTAGTGACAGTGAAGCAGAGAGAGGCGATTCGTATGTGAAAAAGGGCATAATGACCCTATAAACAGTCCAAAACCGGCACAAATGACCGGCAAAAGGGCACAAAGACCCCTTGTCGCGGCTGTCCAAAACGCGATGCCCTGAATATGGGAAAACAGCGTAAAGACCTTGTTGCAATCCGAACTAACCGACAAATTCAACCTCTCACCACCTTTCTAAATTAATGTTTGTATTATGACACCGGAAAACGCGAGCTGTCAATGCATGTCAGAGAAATAGGCTTCTCTTTTTTCGCGAAAAAAGCCGCCCCGACCCCGAAGCGGCTGATGTCGTTATGCCAAGAATGACTTATGCCGGCAAATTAGTCTAGAGTAAAACTCTTGAGTGCGACAATAGACCCGCCGATATAGCGAAAATAAAGCGCACACTCGCCGTCCGGAAGCTTAATGTCAGCGGTATACGTCCTCCACTCGATATTATTACCCAGCGGAATCTCTCCTAACGGCTCGCCGTCCCAGGCCGTCAGAACCTGAAACACGCCGCCGTTATTGCCGCGAACGGTGACCGAGACTTTCTGAATGCCGCGACAGTCAAAATACTTGAATCCCGCGGTCGCACCGTCGCGCATATTATCAATATAACCGTCAACTTCATCCCCGTCCCGACCCTCTTGAGTGATTTTCGGGAAGCGACAATCAAGCCAGGAACCCGGGTCACCGGTATAAGCCTGTTCGGTCGAAGCATATAAATTGCATGCCAAGTAGGCCGGATATTCACCCTTGCCTATGAGAGGAGCCCTGTTCATACCGGATGTCGTCATCTCGACTTGCGGGATATGCCCGTCGGCAAGAACCTGAATCGGCTCGCAACATGCTTGCCGACTGTAGTTGGTTCCGTTGGTATGACGATGATAAAAGATATACCACTGACCACGAATTTCAATGATGCTGCCGTGGTTGTTGCCGCCGTAGTACATCGGTTTTTGTGCCGGTTTATAACTATCGATATTGAAATCGTTATTCGCGACAATCACGCCGCCGTACTCAAATCCGGATGTCGGTGAATCTGACATCGCATAGCAGAGTTCCGCGTAACGCATCGACGAATAAATGAAATAGTATGTCGAACCGATCTTGCGAATCGAAGGCGCTTCGAAAAAAGAGTGTCCCTCAAACGACGTACCTGCGGCGTATGGCGTGCTAGGCACAATAACCTTCGGCTCCTCGATAATCGTCAGCATGTCGGGACCCAGTACCGTGACTGTCGGTCCTGGGCGACTCTTGTCCTGAGGCATGCAGAATCCGGTGTACATGTAGGTGCGATCCCCCTCCGTCAAAACACCGGGATCGAACTGCGCCAAATCACCTTCTCGCTCGCCGAGAATACTTCCGTCCTCATAGTGGACATACCCGTAAAATGTATAAGGCCCTGACGGCTTATCCGCCACCGCCACCGACACAAAGCTAATCTGACTCAGCACATAATACAAGTAATAACGTCCGTCCGGTCCCACCGTCACATCCGGTGCGAAAAGACACATATCGCCGTCTTGATTTCTCGGCTCGTCGGAACGACGGTATATTACACCGTCATAACGCCAGTCCGACAGATCATCTTCCGGAGCCGACCAGCATACGTAATCATTCAGACAGTAGTTGTATCCGTTGAATCGATCGTGAGAACCGAAAATGTAGACACGCCCGTCATAAAGACGTGGCTCACCGTCCGGAATATATTCCCAGGACGGCAGAAATGGATTCATTACTTGATTTTTCATTGAAACTCTACCTCGCTTATTTATTCTTTATCCGGCACCCGAATGATATCGGGATCCGTAAAAATATCCGTTTCGTCATGGCTCTGCGTCGAAAACTCTGAAATAATCGCCCCCTCGGGCCCGGCTTGAAACCAGTGAAGCATGTTCGGCCTCAAGGTATACTGCTCACCGGGTTTCAGGACAATCTCATGCCAGACCGTAAAATAAGGCGCGCGCGCTTTCGGCGCTGTCGCTTTGGGGTGCGGTGTTTTTTCGCCCTCAACATAAAGGTAGACTTCACCCGAACGACAACGGAAGGTCTCTTCTTTACCGGGGTTTCCCGGCATCGGCGGATGACGATGCTCCGGGCAGGTCTGATGAGGAAAAAGAATCATCTCTTTGGCACAGCAATTCTCGGTATTAACATATACGATAATCTGGAGTCCGATAGAAGTCCACAAATCCATGCCATATTCAGCAATCTCCAATTGTGTCATCTCTTCATCCGTGACGACAATTCGAGCTTGATCCAGCATGCCTTTGACACGCTGATGAATGATGTCTTTTTGAAATGTGTCGAGCATGTTGTCTGCCCCCCTATGTTGGATCTCTACGTCGACTTTTTCTTCTGCGTGCTGTAAATGAGAATGCCGACAATGATGAAAAATATCATTATACCAACCGCAGATTCTGTGATCACCGCTATAATAATGGCAATCAGAAATCCAACTATTACTAGCGGAACAATAAGGCATCCCATAAGACATGACGAACTGGAATTCTTATCTGCATCGTCCGCTATAAGCTTACGGGGCATATTCGAATTCCCGACAGACATCGGCACCGGACTATCCGAAGATTTTGAAGGATTCGGGGCACGGTCGGCAACATGACTCGGGTGATCTCTCTCATGGTTTACCGCAATGGTTTTAAGCCACGTCATGTAGGTTTGCTTGATTTCCTGTTCCAAATCTGCCGGAGCAAGATCACATGCTATTTTAAAATATTCGGATGCCTTTTCCGGCTTGATATTCGACTTCAGATCTCTTGTCATAGATCGAAGCAGTCCCCACCAGGCTCGATAATCTTCCGGATATCTCTCGGTCATCATCAAAAATAACGGCTCGGAGGATACAAATTGACCCTGCTCTAAAAACGAAGATGCTTGTCGATAAACGTCATCTTGCTCGATTCGATTTTCCATTGCTTGGCGTTTATCTCTGATCATAGAAGCGCTGTGCTGAAGCGACGCTGCAGCAGCGGCCGAAAGCGGCTTGAAGACCGGCACCGATGTATCAGCCGGCTCTTTGGGGCCTTTATTGCTCATTGCATTAAGCGGTTTGTTGAGTTCGGCCACGAATTCACTGAACGGCATATCGGGCTCCGGCGCATCCGTGTTGGGGGGGATAGGAGAATTGGAGTCCGGAGCGGATTGTTCCGGCGAACCCGAATTTTGCGGAATAATGTTGATCGAAGGCTCTATCGGTCCGGAGGCCTTGATCTCGGTGCGCTCCGGAGAATATGAATTGTCGGCTATCGGTTTGGGTGAAGAGGTAAGCGGCTTTGACAAGGTGTGCTCGATGGGCATAATTTCCGGACTTTCGGGCTTAACCGCAGGTGTTTCCGGTGATACTGACTGCATAACTTGTTCGGTGGATGCTTTGTACCCGCCGCTACTGAAAGTGGCTGATTCAGAGTCGGCCATTGGGCGAACATCCATAGATGACTCGGCAACTATCGCATCACGGGCATCGACCCAAGTGCTGCACTTTGGGCACGAGGCACGCTTCTTGCCCTCCTCAATCTCAACAATCGTTCCGCAACCGGGGCACTTAGATATTAATCCTGCCATTATTCTCCTCTTTCGTTAATCAAATGCTTCTTAGCGAGGGCTTCACATCCTTGTTAATTATAGCCTTTTCTCGGTAGTTTCCCTATGTCTTGATTGAATATTCAATAATCTGTAAGGATGATTTCCGAAATTCGGGGAAGAAGATCCCGCCTCGAATACAATACGGAAATCACTCGTGCCGACCATTGAGCTTACACGCGGTCGCTTCATCTTCGAATACCGCGGCAAGAATATCGGCATACGCCTCCGAGTGCCTTTTCAGCCAGGCATGTGCGTAACTGCAAGTCGCCGTGACCTTGATGTTTCGTTTCCGAAAATCTTCTGCTGCGACCGTCATCATCTGTCCTGCAACACCTTTTCCGCGTAGTGAATCACTGACATAAGTATGATCAATCACCGTAGTCCCATCTTCACGAACATAATAGGTGAGCTCTGCAAGCTTTGATTGATCATCGGCATTTGCGTATATACGACCATTTTCAAATTTCCAATCCATATTTCGCGCTCCTCAAAAGTGTAATCGTATATGTATCTCGTAGGCATGGCTAAATCGAAAATCTCAGCAAAATAACTACTGTGGCATTAATTTGTGGTATCTTCTTGAACGTTCTTGGCCTCATAAAGAGAAATAAACTGCGTCATGACTTTTTCCGAAAGATAGTTGAGCATCTGGATTTCATAAGGCTCCTCGGCCATCTTCGTCTTTTGAGAAACGGCTTTGTAAACTTTGTCTGCTGTGACCAGATAAAAAACTCTCTGATCCACATCCGGAATACTCGTGTTCTCAGCGGTATGAAGCTTCGAAATCATCTGATCACAACTATAAACAAACGCTCGAGTCTTCATGGCAAGATCCGGAAACTTCCGGCCCATACCCAACACACCTCCGCCGGTTTGGTAATAGAGGCTGATAGTGCCGTCCACAACCATCACGACAGAATACACAATGCCGTCCATATTGGTATCAATGAGCACCGCATGAACACCATGCTCACGCATATATGCTTCATAATCACTTCGACGAAGCCCCAGCACCTGCCGACGCAAATCCATGTATGTCTCAAGTTCGGTCTTGCCATCTTCAACATCTGGCCGGTCAATCAGACGGTCCTGCTCCATATCCTTAATTGGACTCCTCAAATTCAACGGCATTTCGCTCGCTTGTAATGTTTCTATTCTATCACAAAGCTATATCCTGGTTTCCACTGCAATATCGTATTGCGGATTCGATTGAAATCCGGCCAAATTCGTCAGTTCTCCGGATTGACCTACTCAATAATCACGCGTGTCTCAAACATGAAATCCCATTCAACCGATTCAACCGAGCAAGCTACCCCGTTCGTGAAGCGAGGTTCATATTCAAGATAAATCGGATCACCGGCCAAGAGTGGATATACTTGAATTTCTATGGACTCGGGATATCCATACTCCTTAATTGCAATCTCCCAAGGGGGCCCGCTCCAAAAATTATCGTTCACATAATTTCCGTTTACAAATAGTTTCGCACGATCCCCTTGATAGTGAATTCGAAGGCGGACATCTTTTAGTTCTTGCATCTGATCGTTCGTAATCGACTTAAGAGCCATAGCATTCACGTCAATCGCATACACCGTTCCCGGGACATCTGAACTAAGCAAATCGCCTTCGAGCAACGCTGCTTCTCTGGCTTCGATCGACTTGCGGAGCATCGCTTCATCGCTCTGTAGCCGAACGTTCAGATTAACATCCGGTGTCGAATAGCGTTTCTCATAAACATAGAACACGCCATCTTTTCCCATATAATCCAGATGACCCGGCCGCTTCGAAAAATCCGGAAAAACCTTGAATCGCAGGCACTCGTCGCTCTCAAAACAGATGCTCGAACCCTCGCAGGTGACCGAGGCATCGCTCAGCACAAGATATTCTTTGTCTTGCACCAGCTTGAACGCCCGGTGCGCTTGCTTTTTTGTGATGGTAATTATCTGTGATGCATCATATTCACCGATGAATTTATAGCAGGGGTCAATGTCAGAATAGAATACGTAATGGAATTGATTCAAGATACAAAGAGGAGTCGCCAATGCCGACTCCAAAACAGCTTCACCAATCTGCAACCCGAACGGAAAGAAGAAATAATCACCATCCCTAATGTCTATGCTCGAAAAGAAAATGTCTTCTTGATCGACCCGCACGACGAGTTGCGTTGCCGGATGCGCCGCTTGTTTTTGCCGCCTCTGATAATTATTGACGAAAATGTATCCGGAGTGACCGTTACTTCTGACTGCCGAGCGAAGTTGCTCTTTGTTATTCGGAAAAAGCGGATTGCCCTCGGGCAGATGTGTGACCATTTCGCAGAAAGATGACCCGAAATCTTGAAGAAACAAGGCCAAGCACTTTATCTCGCCATAAGCCTCTCCTAACTGGCCGAATTCGCGAATCGGCGCGCGAAAATCATACGACCACTCCGGCAAATCATTGGCATCGCCAACACTTTTGGACTCTTGTAAAAGCGTATTTATCCCCTTGGGGTTAGCGCCTCCACTATACATGTAGTAGCCTAATAAATTCGCACCACTACCGAGCTTAACGATAGACATCGCGCCAATATCGTGCCCGCTCGCGACGGGTCGCCTGCGATGGGTGACCTGTAAACCACCACCAAGCTCAGCTGTCAGGTATGGAAATTGCTTCGGATCAAAAGAGAGCGTCTCGTTAATCCCGTAGTCCGATCCGATGCTGTGATCGTTGCGTTCGTGTGTAAAGATAAAGTTTCCGCTGGGCTCAATCTCAGTTATGCGAGGATCCCACGGCGCGTCACAATATCCACCCATAACCGGCAACAGGCCCGCGGTGATTGCGCCGCCCCATCCGGTCGCCGTGTAGTATGGCACGTCAAACCCGATCTCTTTGCACATGCGAGTCAGTGTCCGCATATGCTCTTCGCCGGCTTCACCGGACAATCCGCCGCAATGCCCGTATTCATTTTCTATCTGAACGCCGATAATCGGTCCATGATCCTTTTCGAATAAGCCCGCGACCTGATCATACACAGCCCTGTAAAATCGTTCGACATAATGAAAATATCGGGGATCATTGTGTCGCGGCTCGAAGCCTTTTTCAAACAACCAATCCGGCAAACCGCCATGTCTGACTTCCGCATGAGACCACGGCCCAATCCTCAAAAAGAACAACAATCCACAGTCACGGCAACATTCCGCAAATTGTCTGAGATCTCTTGATCCATCAAAAAGAAACTTTCCTTCTTCTTCCTCATGATGAATCCAAATGACATAAGACGATACGATCTCGACGCCACCGGCCTTCATTTTCCGTAATCGATCGTGCCACTCCGCCTTGGGTAAGCGCGAGTAATGAATTTCGCCCATAACCGGTGCCCACGGTATTCCGTCCCGCGTCAGGAACCTTGAGTTATAGCCGTATAGTCCCATACTTACTCCTTTACACCGGCACCCGCCAGAGATGAAACAAGCATTTTCTGAGTAATCAAAAAGAAGACTATGAACGGAACAGCAACGATTAGCGCCCCGGCACAGAACATGGTAAATTCATTTTTTCGGTCTGTGACAAAGCTGAAAAGACCTAACGCCAGCGTCTGATTCTCATTGGAGCGAAGAATCAGTTTCGCGAAAATAAACTCCATCCAGGGTCCTGTAAAACTCACTATCGCCAAGAATGTGATAATGGGTGACGCCTGAGGCAATATAACACTGAAAAAAGTACGGGCGTTGCTGGCGCCGTCAATTTTCGCGGCTTCATCGTATGCTCTGGGTATCGCATCGATATAGCTTTTTACAAGCCATGTGTTGTATGGTATGTTGCCGGCCAAATAGATCAACACCATGCCCCATAGAGTATCGAGCCCCTTGATGCGTAAGAGGATCACATAGATTGCAATCATTCCGATGAAGGAAGGGAAAATTTGAAGAACCAGTAATGCAAGCATCATCGTCTTCTTAAACAAGAATCGAAATCTCGAAAATACATAAGCCGAAAGAGAGCAGACCAAGATGGTGCTCACACTCGTGGCGGTGGCAATCATTAAGGTGTTTCGAAACCACCGGATATAATTTGTCTCTTTAAAGAGTCTTTGAAAATGAGAGGTAGTCACACCGCTGCCGAACGGCACAATACTCAACGCGGAAATGGATTTTCCCGGAGAGAAAGCTGCGCTCACGGCATAAACCAAAGGATACAAGACCACCAAGCTGACCAACACAAGAAAGACAAGTACAAACGCCTTGTAGGTGCGATTTTTTGCACGTTGAATCGCATTTTGATACTTGAGGGATTTTTTATTAATCTGCTTTTCGAAAACTCTGTCTTTTTCAACCACTTCGTCCTTGTTTTCCGGATTCTCTGCCGTCTCTTTCGAACGATGATCATCTTTTATAGTCGATTCATTCACGACCGCATCTCCCCCGTTCTGAAGGTTATCCGGTTGATTCAATTCGCCCGAATCATTGATAGGGGTTTGATCTGAATTCGTTTTCACAGTTCTCCCTCCTTATACGATTTGGTACGCCTGAAATTGAAAATGGCAAAAGGCGCCAAAACCACAAAAATGCATACGGCCAGTACTGCGGCGTAACTATATTTCTGCAGGTTGATCGTCAGGTTATAAATCCACGTCACCATAATGTCCGTACCTTTCGCACTGGTAGTGGTCGAATCAGAAACCATCGGATTGCCGCCGGTAAGGAAGAATATCGCGCCGAAATTATTGATATTGTGTGTGAATGACATGATAATCAGAGGCATGGTCTGGTACAAGACCGACGGTAACGTAATCGCGCGAAAAACTTGAGATCGACTCGCACCGTCAATTCGTGCCGCTTCAAAGGTCTCTTTGGAAATGGCCGTCATGGATCCCATCGTCAAGAGCATGAAGTAAGGAAACCCAGCCCATAGGTTGATAAGTACCACCGTAAATTTGGCAAGAGTTGCATTGCTGAGCCAGGGAATGGTCGTCGCCTGCGTCATTAATCCCAACTCAATCAGCGTTCGATTTATGGTTCCGAAACTGCCGTTAAGCAAATTCTGCCAGACCAACATCGAGACCACCGCCGGAACTGCGTAAGGCAGGATGAAAATTGCGCGAAAAACCGGAACAATTTTAATTTTTGACTCGTGCATCACGACCGCCATAATCATACCGCCGGCATAACAAGTCACTGTCGCGGCAGTAGCCCAAGCTAGTGTCCAGGCTGCAACTCGACCGAGGGCACCCGTCCACGTCGCATTGCCGCCGAACAGAAACTTAAAGTTATCGAATCCCACCCAATCCACGGTATTGTTCGGAGGAATGTGTCCGGGGGCAGAGTAGTTCGTAAACGCCACCGATGCTGAGAAAACCAACGGCACGACGACGAAGAACAAAATCAACATCACAAGCGGCGAAAGCCCCGCTATCGGAAATGCTTTCGCACCGAATTCCGAAAGAAATTTTTTGCTTTCAGGCAATTTGTCGGTGGCACAATAATCTTTATATGTCGACAGCGCACTGCGTACCGAAATGAAATACAAAGATACAAAAATAAACAGGACGGCAAGAATTAATATGCCGTCGATTAACATAAACATCGAATTATCTTTTTCAAAAATCGGGAGATCGGGCTGAGGTTCGCCCAACGTAATCATTTTTTGAAGTAATCGAAAAATCTTCGGAGCCAGGATAATCATCACCATCTCCAGCAAAGCAAACAATGCGCCTTTGACATATTGTTTGAGAATGGTTAAATGCGCTAATCCCATGAATATCAGCGATACAATAAATATCTTCTTGCGAGATGAACCGTCAGATTGAAGTGTTCTCATCGAGTTATTCCCTCCCCTCTCGTTATCAAAAGGGTTGCACTAATAGCCAATCAAAATGGGTGGACCGGGATGCCCGGCATGACCCGAGCATCCCCTCCACGCGAAATTGGACAAGACATATTCGTATGGTTATTCGACCGTTGCCATAATCGCTGCATCCAGCGCCTGGAGCTCGGCCTCAACATCCGCACCGTCCCAGATATTGCTGCTGGCTGCGCCGGCTGCTTCCCAGAACGCACTCATCTGAGGCACGGAAGGCATCGGGAACGCATAGTTCAATTGATTGATAAAACCAATCGAATAGGGGCTGTCTACCGTGATGTCGATCGACGGCAGCGCACCGGTAATCTCGTAGCGGAGCTCCTGCATCTCTTTTGAAATCAGGAATTCGGCAAACAACTGTGCTGCATCCGCATTCATTGAATAAGCAGAAACAAACATCCCGCGCGTACCCGAGAACGAAGCCGCCGGAGTAGACTCGCCGCTTAATGCCGGCAGCGTTGAAACGCCAAAATTCAGTCCGGCACCTTCAAAATTGCTGACATTCCAAGGACCCGATATATGCATCGCTGCATTACCGGACGCAAATGCACCATCTGCTGTATCCGTGCCTAGGTCTGCCGCAGGAAACGAAATCACTTCTTTGAGCTTCTGGAATTCTTTCATGCCTTCGATGGCTTCCGGCGTCGCTAGATAAGAGGACGATACGTCCGCGCCGCCCGGTCCAAAGAGTCGATTGCCGCCCTTGGTAGTAAACAAAATCGTGTAATACATTGACGTCACGTCCATGACAAATCCATATTTGCCCGGATTGGCGGCATTAAAGTCTTTACACCAGGTGTAGAGCTCATCCCAAGTCTTGGGCAGTTCTTCCTCGGTGATCAGATCCTTGTTGTAATATAGCGCATAGGTCTCTGCTGAGGTTGGCACACCATACATTTTGCCGTCATAGGTCAAGGCGGCAGAAGTAGCTGGAAGAACCGCTGCGGAAACCGCATCCGCGTTTTGGGTTGGCAAAATGTGACCACCGGCCACGAGCTCGCCCAATTTATCATGAGGTGCTGCGAAAAGATCCGGTCCGACACCCGCCGGCCCATCCAGAGCGATTTGACTTGAAGAGTCACCCAGCTCGACATTTACGAACTTAATCGTAATGTTTGGGTTTTGCTCCGTGAATGCTTTTCCGGCTTCCTCTATCCATTTGTCGGGCCCGTCCACAGACTCCCAGACGACCAATTCGATTTTTTTATCTGTCTTGGTGGTCTCCGCGCTACTGGCTTCAGATCCGGAAGAACTTTGAGCCTTTGTGGTCTCGGTTCCATCTTTACAGGCGGTTCCAAACACAGTCAACAACATAATCATGACTAAACTCAGAGCTACAAATTTCTTTTTCATAATTCGCACCTTTCTCTTTCATTGTATGCCCGCGAACTCTCTTGCCATCTTTTATATTCTGCACTCAGAGGCGGGCGAGATGACGACTCTTCTCATTACTGCGTAGATTTTTTGAGCGCAATCTGATAATTCAAAATCGTTCTTCGCGTAATGGATTTACCCGAAATTTTGTCAATCAGACTTTGCCCCGCTACCACCCCCAATTCTTTCACATCAATTTCAAGTGCTGTTATAGGCGGATTGTTATACTTGAGGTGCGCGCTGTCGTAAAACGACGCGACCCGCATGTCCTCCGGTATCCTTTTGTTCATCGTATTGAGTTTGGAAAGCACTTGACTGCAGATAATATCGTCTCCACACAATATACAGTCCGCACCTTCTCGGATAATGGCCTCGACACTCTTATCTATCGCCGTCTTGCTGCCGATGTTTTGAAAAACAATCTCTCGACATATTCCATCCGGTCGATTTTCCAGAACCTTCGCAAAACCTCGATAGCGATTGACATTCACCGCATGCTCATCGCTACCGATAATAAGAGCGATGCGTCGATTGCCCATCGAATGCAGTAGCGATGTCAGGTTCTCACAGGCACCTTCATGATCCGTATCCACTTGAACCAAGGACTCGTCCGCGCTCGAGCCGACGACAAGAAATGGGATGCCTGCCCTTTTCAAATAAGCTGCGGCCAGATCGTGGACCAACAAACGTGTCAGAATGATACCGTCCACCTTCTTGTTTCTCACAAGGTTCTTGAGCGCAGAAATGTCTTTTTCGACCACAACAGTGACTACAACGTCATAATCATTGGCCGAAGCAGCCTCACAAACCCCCAGAAGAAATACCTGAAAGAAGGGCTTTTCGGCGAGATCCGAATCGGCCGGAAGAACCACGCCGAGATTGTACGTTTTCGACTGCGCCAAACTTCTTGCAATCCGATTGGGCTTATACTCTGATTTTTTTACATACTGTCGCACACGCGCCTTGGTCATTTCTCCGATTCTCCCCTTGCCCGAAAGCGCCCGGGAAACGGTCGATTTGGATAGTCCCAACTCGCGGGCAATGTCATCTAAAGAACTAATTTCGATATCCTTTTTTTCTTCTTTCATTCTGTCTACCTCTCCGGTTGCTTTTATGTCTTAGTCATATCTTTTCTACTCGAACGGTATGGCTATGCGAATCCAGATGCTCGTGAAAAAAACGTTACCAAAAGTCACTAGCTCGTACGATAAAGATATACATCGTCAATCGTGCCCCACGCGCCGCCGTTGCCCTCAACCATTATGCCTATCGAAAGTTGCCCGTCCGTAACCTTAATATCTGAAACCTCCGGGTTTTGCCACGCTTGCCAGCCCGCAAGCGCTGCTTCCGTTTCAAGCCTTCCGGTTGAACTCTCCGCGAAAATCAAGATGCGTTCCCCACTTCGCTCAACACTGCCCTGAACAGAAGCCATCATCGTATATGTGCCGTTCGGCAAATCCGAAAAGTATTGTCTCGCGATAAACCGAACATCCCCTACCGAATAATAGTGAAGCGAATAGTCTCCGGAGAGCGCATCGGCGGTCTTCATCTGACGATCCGTGCAAGCCGTACCATCCGCAGGATAAACAATCTCCCAGTCCGACATATCTTCGGACTCGAAGCTGTAGTTATTCACATAATTTTCCGGATTAAGCGTCAAAATACATGCTACCGGCGCTGCCCATCCATCCGTATTACCGCCGACTACGTGGGTTCCCATCGCTTCGATGCCACCCGACGCCGACAGTGCCTCCACCCTTGACTGATCCTCAACCAGCCAGTCGACCGGCTGCGACATACGTGATCCATCGTTGAATATGACCTCAATCATCTCCGGCCAGACAATCGACTTGCCAATCGTGCCGCTGACATAAATATCCGATACAGCATCAATCGCTTTGGGCGCAGCATGTCCTTTTCGCGCAAGACCAAAAACATACAGCGAGTCGAGCGGCCTGCCATCCGCATCGAAAAGTGCCTGATTATCTACTGCCGAACCACCAAACCACACGCCGGCATCTACCGGATCGTATTCATTGGTATAACTTGTTGCCCAACCACTGCCGTATTGCTCCCACAAGACCTGATTCTCTTCAATCTGTGTCGGAGCGCCGACTGCGATCCATGCCGGTTCCCAATAACATACCCCGATGCCCGCATCTCCCAATTCGGCCACGGCAGCCATCACATCGACAATAAAGTTCGCTTGCCCCTGAACCGTTGCAGGATAAGCACCCAGATCCGAGTCCCTTGAAATAGTGTTATCGTGTCCGTCCGAATCAAGAAGCGTATAAGGGTATGACGTCTCAATAATCATGACCTTTTTGTCATACTTTTCCGCAATCGTTTTCAGAAGTACGGTTAAGTCTTTAAGCTCGCCATGCCAGAACGGATAGTATGATGATGCGAAAACATCGTAATCCACCTCATATCGATTGAGGTTAAATGAATACGCAGCATATCGATTCTCGGTTTCCGGATTCGTAAAGTGTATTGCTATTAAGATTGACTTATTATTAGTTTCAGATACTTCCCGAACGGCTCGACTTCCCGCGCTCAAGAGAACCGCCATATTCGGCCAATCGGTTACTCCCGCGATGCCGTTATTGATTTCATTTCCGATTTGAACCATCCCGACATCGGCCCCGGCATCAATTAACTTCGCCAGGCTATCTGCGGTAAATTCGTATAGAGCTTCGCTCTTTTGCGCCACATTCATACCGGCCCACGCTTTCGGCGACATCTGTTTGCCGGGATCTGCCCAAAAATCCGAATAATGAAAATCTACAAGCATCTTCATGTCTTGCTCGGCAGCGCGCTTGCCAATCTCAACAGCAGTCGCTAAATCATTGTTACCGCCACCATATCCACGACCCTCACGATCGAAAGGATCGTTCCATATCCGCACGCGTACATAATTGACGCCTGCTTCTTTAAGTGTCACAAATATATCTTGAGGCTTGCCGTTGCGATCCTTGAACACAACGCCGCTACGCTCTAACGCAATGACACTTGATATATCTACACCGCAAACGAAATCATCAGCCATCTCGGGTATTTTCTGTATAAAAATATCTACGGCGGGCAATCGGGCATCCGAATCCTTGCACCCGGAAAAACCGATTGCCGAGGAACACACCACAAAGACCATCAGTAACGAGAATAATCTGCCACTCATAAGTCCGCCCTTGCACTCTGAAAACACGGTGAATACCACACGATTAAAATGATATACGGCTATAAAACTACTTTGAAAATCAAATAAAAATAACCAATGCGCAACCGCTTGCTCACAGATTTATATTAAGGCCATCGCAACAATATGTCAACAAGCACAAACACACGGCGATAAATTCACCAATAGTTGTTTGATTTTAACAAATTTGATATCGTTGTTGCGCATAGTTGCGCAGCATGCATTGGATTGTTATGGCCCGGATGCTGCCTCCGGATTTACGGGCAGAAATCCTTCGGATGTTCGCTGCTTGATTCAACCCTTGCACAGCTTACAGCTCGCACAATCTGATGGCGAACACGCCGATTCGATGCCACTATTAAGATCCTAAAGCCCAATCCCAACACCAAATATATCGGTATCCGAGTAAAAACCGCCCGATTTCAAGCCGATGCCTGTGCACCAAGGATTGAAAGAATAGACCTGTCATATACGATTCTCAAAGTCACGGAAATGGATTAAGAGTGAAGCTTCCGGCATTTTATGGTAATATTCACGAGTATTTATTCAGAACAATCAAGCCAATTGAGTTGAACTGAGCGTGATTTCTAAGAGAAGAACCTGTATCCTGATGATACAAAGCTTAGCGGGGATGGCCTATGAACGATAATTTTGAGATATTCAAAAACGTCCGCGAGCACGAGAGCTTGAGATTAAGTTTTAGCGCTCTGTCAAAAGCGACTTTCAGCTTGGATTTTGAACCTTGGTATCTCCACGGGTACTGGACCGATCGTTATATCCCTTACACCGTCGTCATCGAAGGAGAAGTTGTAGCAAACGCTTCAGCAAATATTATGGATTTTGACATGTTCGGCGAATCGAAAAAATTCATTCAGATCGGCACGGTCATGACATCGGAAGCCTTCCGGGGAAGAGGCTTTTCGAAAATACTGATACAAGAGATCCTAAAGGATTACAGCGAGATCGCAGACGGCTTTTATCTTTTTGCAAACGACAGCGTCGTAGACTTCTATCCGAAATTCGGTTTTCGAAAAGCCGACGAATACACATTCTCCAGGTCTTTGATCAGCGATATCCCTAATTCTCGATCCGAAGACCGGACAGTTGAACCGCTCGATATGAGTAATCCCGATCACCTGACTCGAACGATTCGCGCCATCCGCGAGTCCGGAGTTCAAAGTGCTCTGGATCTGCGCAATAACGAAGGTTTGGTCTTATTTTACTTGTCCCAGTTCATGCGAGAGAATGTATATTACATCGCTAAAGAAGACGCCTATGTGGTCGCTGAAGAAGAAGGAGACTCTTTGTTTCTGCACCATGTTTTTTCGGGAACACACGGTGATCTCGATGCGATAATTTCCGCTTTCGGATCAAAGTTCCAAAACGTAGAACTTGGATTTGCCCCTTTGGAAAGGGACAGTTTCAGCAAGGCGGTATCGGAAGAAGAGAATACTACATTATTCGTAAAAGGGGCCGCCTTCGAGACTTTTGACGAAAAGCAATTACGATTTCCGACTCTATCCAGAGCATGATCCGTCGCAAACGCGAACAGGTCTTATTTGCTTTTCTCGAAAAAAACACGATAGATATTGAAGGAAATGACAGATACGACAACGATTACAACAAGAACACAATATAATCCCAAGGATTGAATTAAATCAAATATATCGTTTTGTGGTGTAGCGGCAAGCATTAAAAATATGCACGCCGAAATCAACATAAACTTTCTTGCTCCGGCTGGAATGTAAAAAATGTGCTTTGCCCACTCTTTACGCCGCAATTCCCGAAATTCCGTATCAATATTTAGCGGCACGGCATTTGTATGCTCGGATTCTTCCTTAGTCTCTATGGCATCCGGATCTCTTTGTTCTTCAATTTGTCTGTCTTTCATATAGTTCTCCTATACTGGTTAGTTTGAACCATCCTTATTTGCGAAAGCAACGATGGCGCCAACGATAATCAAAAGAGTAATGATCGGGGCAGGAGATCCTTGCATCAGCGAGATGATAAACATCAAGAAAAGCAAAACGAATGCTATTGGTACAATCACACAGGATTTACTCCAGTTTCCGGAAGTTCTGACGGGTTTTACGGTGTAGTCCATCGGTTCAGCCGCATCGTCAATCTTTTTATATGATGATTCGGGTATGCGACTCTGCCGTTTAACCCTCGCTACGGCCAGGTCTCTGAGCCAATCGTTGTATTTTTTGCGCATTTGAAATTTCAGCGCTTCATCCGGCACCAGAGAGCTTGCCTTCATCATATATTCTTTGGTGATCTCTTTTTTTTCGCGGGCTTTGAAATCTTTGCTTGATGCTCGCAGCCTGCCCCACCATCCTCGATAGTCATCCGGATACTGAAGCGACATCGCGATGAATATCTTCTCCGCCAACGGATATCTTCCTTGCTCAAGAAGAGCAGTGCCTTCATTAAAAAGTCTCTCGCAATCAGAAACCAACGTTTCTGTCTTGTCCTCAGCAGAGAAATTTACATTTTCCTTCAATTCTACATCTATATTCTCGGCAACGGGAAAATCGGGTGCTTCCTTCAACTCAAGACGAATAGCTTGTTGGGGAGGATTAGAGTGAGTCTCAACTTCATCGATAGGCACCGAAGAAACCCCGGGAGCTTCCGGAACGATCGGAGCCGGCGAAGCCTTCTGCATCGCTAAAGTTTTATCTTCAACAAGAGATGCGCCTGTCGAAACGAGAGGCACCGCAATTGCCGGAGTGTCCATAACGGTCGTAGACACCTCCAAATCAGAGACTTTCACCGCATCGCGGACATCGACCCATGTGCTGCATTTATTACAGGACTCTCGTTTTTTGCCCTGCTCAATGAGAACCACCTGACCGCATCCCGGACATTTCACCTGAATAGAATCCATAATCATCCTCCAGATTCAAGCTCTTCGAAAAAATGGAATTGATCGTTATTTCAATCTGTTGCGAAAAATGATGTACGCATTCCATATGACAACAATCAAAACAAATAATACTCCAATGCCGACTAGTGCCGCAATAATGAAGCCGATCTGATCCGCCTCCGCCACCTGACCGATGTAAACAATGATAATTAATAGGAAGTACGCTAGAAATGCTACCGGTTGAGGAATGCTGAACCGACTTTTCGAAGGCGTTGGCATATTCATATTACGATATTCTTTATCGACATCCAGCGACATTTTATGTCCCGGCCGAATTTCTTCTACTTTCGCTCGTCTCTCGTTTTCCTCTTTTTTGAGGGCTATATAATTAGTCCATTCCTGATATGCATCTGCTAATTCCGATCGCACTTCATCCGGCACCAATACCATGGCCTGTCGATAAAGCGCTGCTGCCTCGTGGCTCTTCTCCGCCCTTTGAAAATCTTCAGTTTCGGCTCGGAGAGCGCCCCAAAAAAAACGATAATCATTCGGAAACTGCTCGATTCCGACTGAGAAAGATTTCGATGCCGCCATGTATTCCTTTGCAGCCAGCAATTCATCGGCCTGCTGTAGCATCTGCTCTGATTTTTCCATTCATCCCTCCAAAAGCCAATGTCACATCAAAACCAATATGATGAGCACGATCCAAGCGATCACCTGTACCATGAAACCCAACCCGCGAAGCATAATTGTATAGGCATGCTGCCCCGTGGAGTTACTAACAAGATCATAATAGTGTTCAGCTATGAATACTTGTCTGCCACTCTTGCGAATATGCTGATGGCGAACTTCTTTCATCAGAGCTTCATACTGCATTCTATTGGGTGCCATCCGGTTATTTTTTGACCAGGAAAAATACTTCTCAGCCCAGGCTTCCGAGACTGCTTTGGGCGCCGTATATCTGAATTTATGAAAATATATGCCGGCATTTTTCGGTCTTCGAACACAGGAAAAGTCTTGGCTTATCGCTCTCAATCTTCCCCACCATGCGCGATAGTCCTTAGGAAATCGAATAGCATAAGATTGATATACCGTTGCAGCATCAAGATAATTCTTTTCATGAATATACTGAATGCCTTTCTCATCAAGTTGGTCCGCTGAAAAATCAATATACGGATCTGCTTCCGGCAGATATCTTTTCTCATCGACCAATTGTATTTGAGCAATTTCCGTCAGATTCTCCATCTCTCTATCGGAATCTATCGGCGGCGTCGAGACCCATGCCTGATATTGTTTTTCAATCACTTCTACCACATGAGAAGGCGCCATAACTCGAATTTTTCTCATGGCTTCACTGGTCTCGTGCGTACGCGCCCGGGCAATGTTAAAGTCATTCGACAAGGCTTCTAAGATACAGACATGCGCCCGATAATCTCCGGAAAACCGGCGAATAAATTCTCTCGCGTACTCTTCCGCCTCGCCAAAAGAATGATTCTTAATTGCCCCCAAACACAAGCGATAGAGTTCTTCATCTCCAAGCAAACTAATGTCTGTCATTCGATCGCGCATTTGCCCACCCTCTGATTATTTATCCTTCTTACTCTTTGTTCCTTTCCGAATCAAATTGAATACAACTATAAGCAATATTAAGAAGAAAATAGGGCCAATCATTGCCTTTGTATCCGCTATTCTGCCGGATGCAACTTGAATGAGAATAAAAAATGCAAAAAAAGCAAAATATTGTATCGCCAAAGCGGACGGCCACTTGAATTTGGTTTTCTTGCCGGGTTTGACGCCGTCATCCTTATATTCCGAAGCAACATCCAGGCGAACGGATTGTCTCTCAGATGCGCGCGATTCACCCGATTCGGAATCATCTTTTGAAATAGATACCGGCGATTGATCTGTATCATCATTTGTCACAGTATTTCCTCATTTACTTCAATTTTTACTTTAATGATAATTGTAGCTGCTCATATTATAGAATTATGAAAATAATAAGCTATATGTGAGAAGTTTTCAATCAATGAAGGTATCCGTGAAATCAAATGGATTTATTTGCACTTCAGTTTTAGCCGCAGAATCTCGTAAAAATGAACAATCATAAGAATTGAATGCACGATTTATTCGTAGAAATGGATATTTTTATAAAATCATACTTCGTACGATGGTAAATTTTGAAAAGTAAGCATATAATCGGAAATACTTCAAAGTCATTTTATGATTTGACATGGCACTTTTTTTAACTATTTTGAAAGGCAAGGTATTTATTGTGAAAAAATTTCTGGTAGCACTACTTTCTTTATCCCTTGTTCTTGGCATGTCCGCATGTAACCTTGTAGACGACGATGACGATCGCAAGTCCAATCGTGAGGAAACCGAGGAGACTGAGGAAACCGAAGAGACCACCGAATCCACGACCGAAGAGACCACCGACGCCACGACCGAAGAGACCACGGAGGCCACAACGGAGGAATCTACCGAAGCGACGACTTCCGCAACAGGTTCAACCTCTGATTTCAAATCAATGATGACAGTGACCGTACCCGAAGGCTGGGAGGAAAACACCGCTTCTACAGCACTTTTTCAATATCAAAAAAACGTCTCGACCTTTATTGTCTTGAGTGATGCATATAACGGATCCGGTGATCTGGAAGCGGATGCCGAATTTTATTCGTCTATGCTCGCTTCTGCGTTTGAAGGCTATGCCGTCATCAGCGAGCCTGCAATTTATGACATGAACGGCACTGAAGCAATTCAGTTTACTTTTGATGTATCGATTTCCGACATGGAGATGAGAATGACCTATTTCTTGTTTTATATTGATTCAACACTTTGCTATGGCACAGCGGGTTCTTTGAAAGACACCTACATTGATGAAGAAGCCGAAATGAATCAATTAATCACCTCAGCAATTACTGTAAACAAGTAGTACTATCTGAGTCTATTTTGGTCTAAAACGACTGCCTCAAAAGACTTGTGAAGAGTCGGACGAGGCAGTCTTTTTTGATTAAGCCGCTGCACTTTGCAAGACAACTGAATTGGAAATTGTTATGCTTGTGGTGTTAGTATTATCAGGACGATTACGGCGGACACGATTTCTATCCCACATATACTTCTCTGCAAACTATTGATGCGCAGAGATTTTACCGCGGAACATAACCAATATAGATTTATATAATTTGGGAGTTCACCGTCATGAAGCAAGTTGACATCAAATCGATCGATCGTGATGAAGACATTTTTATGAGCGCCAAGGTAATCAGGGACGCCTTTAGATCCGTCGCCGAGCTCTTCGATCTCACTATCGATAATGCGCCGTCAAATGCGGCATTCATTTCCGAGGATAAATTATATGCGATGAAAGAATCGGGCATTACATTATTTGGGGCGTTCGAAGGCGAAAAGCAAGTCGGGTTCGTATCCGTAGAAAAGGCAAACGATACAGTTTTCTATCTGGAAAAACTGGCGGTCTTGCCGGAACATCGACACAAAGGCTTCGGAAAGATCCTTATGGATCATGTATTCGATTATGTAAGAGCGCAAGGCGGAAAAAGGATATCCATCGGCATCATCAATGAAAACACGGTGCTTAAAAACTGGTATGAAGCATACGGTTTTGGAGAGGTGTGCGTCAAGACTTACGAGCATCTGCCATTTACTGTTTGCATTATGGAAAAAGACGTATACGACTAGAGCTTCGATAATCGGAATTGATGCTTTGATTGATTTTTTCTTGAGGAGATTGAAGATGAGTAATCCATGGGACAGTATTTTATTGACCGATTATGAAACACATATGAGCCAAGACAATGTTTTCCAACTTCAAACCTTAAAAAGCATTATGGCTGAGCAACTCACAGACTATAATTTCAAAAATGTAATGATTTTGGGTGTTGCCGGCGGAAACGGTCTGGAACACATATCGCCCCGGGATTTTGAAGTGATCCACGGCGTGGACATCAATTCGTGCTATTTGGAAACGTGCGCCCAAAGATATCCGAACCTTAAAGATGTCTTTGTTCCGATCTGTGCGGATCTATGCGATGAATCGATAGATTTGCCACAAACGGATTGGGTAATCGCCAACCTGTTGATCGAATATATCGGTTATTCGCGCTTCCAAAAAGTGCTTTTGCATGTCGCGCCCAAAGTGGTTTCCTGCGTCATCATCGACAATAGAGATCAAATGACCGTATCCGACTCATCTAATAGTCAGGTTTTTGATCGATTAGGTGAAGTGTATCATCAAATAGACGAACCCACATTGGACACATCTATGGCAGATATCGGATTCATAAAATATCATCGTCGGGAAACGTTGCTTCCAAACGGTAAAGCACTGATTCGACTGGACTATATCGCATCAACTGCGGTGCATATTGAATCTCATCAGTAATGATTGGTGCGGATATTAGTCATGTTTATCTCGTCAAACCGCCATGAAAATAACACTCATATATTTTCTCGTCCAAGTAATAGATTTCCTCATAGCCTTGAAACCATTTAAAATCGCCGGCGACACTGCACTTATAAACATATTCTCCGGAGGCGTAGTATTCCGGTCCGCGATAAGGCATGGTCTCGTCGGCGGCTCGCAAAGCTTCTTTGAGGAAATTACCGCTGAATTTCTCGTCTAACACTCTGCCAATGTAGTTCATAGCGTAGACCGCGCTTCCATTTTTCCAAATCGCTTCTTGCCCGGCAAACTGCTCGCCGCCGACATAGGTGTCGTGATAAGTGTAGTCTCCGCGCGAGTATTGAAAATCGTGCGAATCCAAGCGCGTCGAATCGACCTCGTTTATCATCGCTGCATAAGTGTTGATATTGGCCTCGAGGCGGAAACGTATCAATTCGTTACACGGAGTGGGCTCATCGCTTACGGGAATTTTGGCACACTCCTGATCCTTTACCAAATAGTCAATTGTGACATTCAAGAGCAAACTGATCTGAATCAAGTTCGAAATATCCGGATAAACTTGGCCGGATTCCCACTTTGCCACCGCTTGCCGGGACACATTGAGTTTTTCGGCCAGTTCCTCCTGCGTCAAGCCTTTGCTCTTCCTCAATATATGCAACTTCTCAGAAAAAATCATGTCATCACCCTCCTCTTCAAAATCATAACATGAGGGCATTTAAATCACAGTCATTTAGAGATTGCAATTTTGCTACTTTCAATATACATAATTTTCGAGTATTTTTATTCATATCACTTCACTGCGTCTCCGATTTTACGAGACGCCCCGGCAGGACGATCGAAAAGGAGATTATTATGAATTGCAACCAATGCGGCTATCTATTAGCAGAAGACGAGACGGTTTGCCCGGCTTGCGGTAACAAGGCGATCGGCGCATCTGTTTCCGAAGCTCAAGTCACACCACCGGCATCCTTAAATAATACGGTTCCGGACAGCATGCCTGAAGTTCAAACCAATTCATCCTTTCCGAGCCCGAAAGCAAAAGACAACCCTCTTATGAAATCAATGATTTTCGGAGTCGTCGGGATGGCCATCGGTGCAGCGGTGCTTTTCGCTATTTTTATGATTAACGGCATTGTTGGCGCTGATGCCGATAAAATCGAAGGCAGGGGCTACGACGCGCCGGAAGAGGCAGCTGAGGCTTACCTCATTGCACTTCGCGACCAAGACGTCGACGCCATGATTTCTACTTTTGCCGTCGAAAGTTATGTCGAAAACTATGATTTCAATGCCATGATTGAGCGACTTCAGGCTTATGTCCCCAATATGGAAATGCCTTTCCCCGGTTCAACCCCCTACACAAAGGATCTCAATCTCGAATCACGTCGCAAATTCATCACTCAAAACATCAGCAATCAATATTTTTACTATAACGAATTGATCGAGGATTATTCTTTCGGACTATCAAATACTTTGAAAGATTATCCGGATCTGGTTGAAGATATGGAGAAAGCGACCAAAGACTATTATTTTGAAGACTTGGAAATTACGGGGTCCATGGATCCCGAAGATATCTCCGATATATACAAGGATGAGCGTAATCAAAAAAATCTAGCTGATCAGGTAAAGATTTATGGTGTGAAAAAAGACGAGGTCGCTAACGTTGTCATCACTTTTGAGGTTGCTGGTGATGAATACATCTTCTGCCCACAGCTCATAGAGTATAACGGTCGGTGGTATATCCAATCACTTCAAGGCAATCTCGCAAATCTGATTGGACTCGGATACGTTGCAGGTGGTATCGCACCCTACCCCCTCCCTGATAGCAGCCCGGGCGTATAAGAGCAGATTACTCGGCAATACTAATGTCCATAAGCTTTATTGGAGGTATCGTGTGATGAGCGACCCATTTTTAGCACAGTGGTTTGGCGGCTTCGAGGTGGCATTACAGAATATGTCCGAGGAGGAACGCGCGGCCCTACTTCGACCTTGTGCAAAGGCATGTTCGGAATCGTATCCCGCGAACATTTTTCGCGAGGCTTTTTCGAAAAGCTCGGATCGGGCTGATTTTTTGCATCGTATCGAGTCCGGGATGGGCGGGGTTGTGATAGAGCGTGTCGATGCATCGCACGTGGTTTTCGTATATCCGGAATGTTATTGTGATTTGCACACTCGCGGCTGGGTATCGACACCCGAACTTTGCGAGTGTTCCAGGTATAATCTTCAGGCCAATTTCGAAGCGGCAATGGGTCCGTCCAGCGTGACGGTGGAACTCGAGCAGACCATTCTCGGCGGTGCAGAATCCTGCCGGCTGAGGGTGTCTTTTTTGGATTAGGTGGGTTGAATGGAATATTGAGCTTGTTTTCAGTTTCAGAATCTTCTTAGTGCTACTGCGGATTGAATCCGTTCACGTACCAAGAGCACAATGGTGAAAATGGCGGTATATATAGCAGTATATGCTGATGCAGTGATGAAATGACTTGCGTTCAATCGAAAAATATCCGAAACATAGTCCATCAATACCATTTTAATAAGCTGCATAAGCATTATGGATAAAGGAATGGACGTCGCAAGAGTGAGTGCAGCGACCAGCATCAATTCATATGCGTATATCGCCGTAATGTGACGCCGGCGCATTCCCATGGCGCGTTCCATCTCAATAAAATCAGCTCTCCGATCCATATAGTAGCGAGTGATCATCAAGAGAAACACAATAATCGTCACAACCAGCATTGCACCGATAAGACTTACAATCTTTGTGAATACCTGATTTTGCGTCTCAATGAATGCGTACATATCTCCCACCCAAGACATATTGGCCTCTATGCCTACCTGTCGAATTTCTTGCCCGGCTCTGGCCGCGTCGGAAAAATTGTCCGAATAAACAATTAGATTATAGATATGATTGTCAGAAGGTCCTTTTTGTGTCGTTAGCATCTCTTCATAGCTTTCCGGAATATGAACCAATGGTATTTCAACTGTATCATTTTCGACACAGAGGATAATCTGAGGACTCTCCCTTCTGGATTGGATACGAAAAAAGTCGGCATTAATGATTCCGACGAGGGTGAAGTCTTCCGTTTCCTGAAACAGTGCATGGAATAGATCCAACATTGTAGTTCAATTTCGTCAGGACAGCATCTACGCTTGACGTCACTTTAATTTTTCTTGTAGCAGTGGAATTCTGATATGTTTTGGGGTAGGTTGTGCTACACGAAGCGAGGCTCCCTAAAGACACTACCAAAAGAAGAACTGCAATACTTTTTGTGATTACTTTTTGAAATTTTGACATGACCTGTACCTCCTCAAATATAATTATGAAACGTAAACTATTTGAATCATATATCTGTTTACAAAAGCAGCTGTATTTGTTTTTTGTTTCAGAAGTGTCTCCATCTAGCTCTAGCCCCGTATTTTCAATATCAGTATTTTCCG
>Ga0209723_1001809_pt1 | contig 31234 bp, 27 predicted proteins | sample BiotimSIPDNA_2_FD_185750 | JGI IMG/M metagenome (GOLD analysis project Ga0209723, IMG submission 185750) | Anaerobic biogas reactor microbial communites from Washington, USA - Biogas_R2 time_0 SIP DNA (SPAdes) (version 2) | ecosystem: Engineered > Bioreactor > Anaerobic > Unclassified | place...
TGACAGGACAGATTGGCGAAGTGATGCAGGAATCTGCCCAGGCAGCGCTATCTTATCTTAAATCTAAAGCAAAACTCTTTAAGTTAGAAGATGATTACTTTGAGAGTGTGGATATTCACATCCATATCCCAGAAGGTGCTATCCCAAAGGACGGGCCGAGCGCTGGTATCACTATGGCAACCGCACTTACTTCTGCAATTACCCAGATACCAGTACACCATGAGATAGGAATGACCGGCGAAATTACATTGAGAGGTCGGATTTTGCCTGTTGGGGGCATTCGAGAGAAAGTATTGGCGGCTGCGAGAGCTGGCATAAAAAAGGTGCTACTGCCAATCAAAAATGAGAAAGATTTACAGGATGTACCAGCCGCAATACGGCGAGAAATACAGATCGTTTTTGTTAATCACATGGATGATGTGCTTGCACAAGCGCTGCAATATCTCCCTGGAAGTCGAAAGATTTCAAGGAAAAATGCCGAAGACATGCAGGAGACGGTGGACAATAATAACTTGATAGGAAGTAAATAAAAAATGCCTCAGTGAGGCATTAAGGTTTGAGGTTATTATCCCAAGATATCTATTGAAGAAAAGTGTAAGTTTTAATTGCTTATCAATCATCTTTGGGCTTTGTAACCATGCCGATTTCAGCTTGAAGCGTCTTGATGCCATTTTGGACCTGACCAAGCACCCTGGTTAATTCTGCCTCAAGGTTGGTGAGCGTCTCGACAACATAACGATCTGCTTCTTTTTGAGTCATCACCGCTTCACGGCGAGCTTGTTCAATCATTTGTTCACCACGAACCTGCGCAGCCTGGGTCATTTCATTGTGTTCGATCATTTTTTCACTTTTTTCCCTGGCTAAGGCAAGGGTGCGATTGGCTTCTTCTTGGGCTTGGGCTAAAATGCGATCCCTTTGAACATTGACTTGCTGAGCTTTCTTGATTTCCTCAGGAATGGATACCCGCATCTGGTCAATTATGTCCATAAAACGGTTCTCATCTACAATAACGCTGTGCGTTAGAGGAATAGGACGGCTTTCGTTAAATAATTCTTCTAATCGGTCTACTAAGTGAAGGATATCCATGTTTCTCTCCGTTTCCTTTCCGATTAATACCTTTTATATTTCTTAGAAGTTTATCATTAATTACCATTATCATGTACAGTTCATTAATCTCTTAATGAATTCAGAGGTACAACATTCTGGTGGCTGCCTAAATCTAAAAATTTCTTTGTCATTGCTTCTTGGACATGCTTTGGTACCATGCTGGAAACATCACCACCTAGGGCAGCAATCTCTTTAACGGTAGAAGAAGATAAGAAAGTATGCTCTTCACTTGTTATGAATGAGATGACGTCAATTTCTGGGTCTAGTCTCCTGTTGGCAAGCGCCATCCTGAATTCATACTCAAAGTCAGAAAATACTCTTAGTCCGCGCACAATCGCACAAGCCCCAATTTCTTTGGCAAAAGAAATCGTCAGACCATTGTATCCCACTACCTTAGCTGATTTTAGGTGCGAAACCGATTTTTTAACTAATTCGATCCGTTCTTCTGGACTAAATAAGAGTGATTTCATTGGCTGGTTATAGACGGCTATCACCAGTTCATCAAATATTGCTGATGCGCGAGTGGCAATGTCAATATGCCCATAGTGGATTGGGTCAAAAGAACCAGGAAATAAAACACGCTTCATGTTAACTCATGTCTCCTACGCCATCAGAAACGGGCCAGAAGTGTTCCAAGGCTTGGCGCAATAATTTGTGCTGTTCAGACTCAAGGTCAGGGTCTTGTTCAAAGGTTTGTTGAGCAAAATTCCTGGCTTGTTCAATCAAACGAATATTGGACAAATTTGCCATTTTCAAATCAGCAAACCCTGCCTGGCGAGTACCCAAAAAGTCACCAGGCCCACGTTGCTGCAAGTCATGCTCAGCCAGTTCAAAGCCATCATTTGTCTTAGTCATGACCAATAGACGTTCATTTTCAATGGCGTCTTCAGTTTCTGGGATCAAAATACAATATGACTGAGCTGATCCCCGACCGACACGCCCTCTAAATTGGTGCAATTGTGCTAAGCCAAAACGATTTGCACCTTCAATCAACATTACAGTTGCATTAGGGATATCAATGCCTACCTCAACCACAGATGTAGACACCAGGATATCGTATTCCTTATTTTTAAACGCTTTCATTATCGTATCTTTTTCGTCTGGTTTCATCCTGCCGTGCATTAATCCAACTCTTAATTCAGAAAAAATTTCCTGCTGAAGTCTTTGCTGCTCTTCCACCGCTGCTTTTGTTTCTTCGTTTTCTCCCTGTTCAACTAACGGATAGATAATGAAAGCCTGAAAACCACTAAGAACCTGGCTGCGGATAAGCGAGTAAGCCCTTTCCCTTTCCATGGGATAGAATATTTGGGTTTCGATAGGTTGGCGACCAGCTGGCATTTCATCCATCACACTGACATCCAAATCACCAAACATGGTTAATTGGAGCGATCTAGGAATAGGCGTGGCGGTCATCACGAGTAAGTGGGGATTGTTTCCTTTCATTCGTAATGCAGCTCTTTGCTTGACACCAAAGCGATGTTGTTCATCGACCACGACCATTTGCAAATTTTGGAATTTGACGGGGTCTTCAATTAATGCATGTGTACCGATTAAGAGCTTAACCCAGCCGCTGCTCAACCCTTCTGAAATTTCTTGCCTGTCACTTGCGCTGGTGTCACCGGTTAATAAACGCACTTGTGTGGGTTCTAGAATCGCAGGACCTTCATCTGAATTACAAAATTGCTTAATCATGCTCTGATAATGCTGCTCGGCTAGGATACCCGTTGGTGCCATTAACGCAGCTTGGGCACCATTTTGAATAACAATTGCCATACCCAAACCGGCAATAACAGTCTTGCCTGAGCCCACATCACCCTGCAGTAACCTGTTCATCGGGTGACCACTGGAAAGGTCTTTGCGAATATCACTAATTGCATGGATTTGTGCATTGGTCAGACCGTAAGATAATTTGTTGATTTGGTCATTAAACCACTCATCAGATACAGTGTATCTTGCGCCATCCAATGCATGCCACTGGCTTTTTTGACGGATTACACCTAATTGCATCAGGAAAATTTCATCAAAAGCAAGACGATGCCTGGCTGAATTAAGCTCTTCTTGAGATTCAGGGAAATGGACTTGTTTTATAGCTGTCTGTAAGTCAGGCAAATCTGTCTTGTCCAGGATTCCATCCGGCATGAAGTCTGCAAGGCGCGGTGACCAGAAGGAAATTGTGTTATACATGGTTCGCCTTAGCCATCTTTGGGTGATTAAGGCGGTTAGTGGATAAACAGGGACAATCCTGTTGGTATGCAATTGTTGCTGATCTATTGGCTCGTAATCTGGATGATAAATGACTGGACGACCTAAGTAGTAATCAGTCTTGCCAGAAATTGATAAATACATACCCTTGCGCAAATAACGCATGTGAAAATCAGCATTGAACCATAACAGGCGGATTGAACCTGTCGTATCTGAAACAACTGCTTCTGTAATTTTTCTACTGCGTTTAGTCTGAAAAGTATTGATGCTTTGAACACAAGCAACTATGCTGACCTCCTGGCCATACTGCAATTGACTGATAGTGCGCAACTGCGAGTAATCATCATAACGGCGGGGGAAAAAATAGAGCATGTCTTCAATTGAATGAAGTCCGAGCTTGTGTAAATGCTGTGCTTGTTTGATACCAACGCCACGAATTACTGTAATGGGTGCGGTTAAACCTGCATTGACATCCGCAATGGGATTTCGAGAAATTTCTTGATTCCTTTTGCTTACTTTTGTGTGGATTACCTGCTCGATGACCTCAGCAGGTTTATTGGTGGTCCCACTTTTTCCGGTTGGAACAGATTTGTTAGGTAGCGTTTTTGTTTGGTCGTTTCTTCTAGTGGAAACTTCCTGTCCTTTTATAATTGTTTGATCTGGCTTGGGTAGGTTTGAAATCATGCGAATTTCTAAAAGGTCTCCAATTTCCTGTAGTGCTCCCCACCGCTCTTCAATATTTAGGTTCGGGTAATGCGTTAAAATTGATGATATGGCAGGGATTAACGACTCTGAAACGCCCTCTGCGCGTGCTTCATTTACCCAACTCTCAGCCAACCTTTGCAAGCCTCCAACAACCGCTTTGTTTTCGTAGCCAAATTCGGATTCAAGTTTAAATATTTTGTATAGTTTTTCTGAAGATAGTGACATATTGTTTTACTCAGTACTCAACCTGTAATTTTTTAATAATCTTATCATACCAATAAAAAATCTTTGAATTGGAAAAAATTAGGAAAAGATCTAAATTAGGAATTAAAAAATCATCCTGGCTAGCATTAAGCCAGGATGATAATTAATTATAAAGTCTACTCAATTGCGACAATTAATTGATAATGCGCCTGGCCGCCCTCGTGAATCTTTACCTCATGCTCTGGATATTTAGTTTGAATCCAATCTGCAAGTTTGTTTACATTGCTCAAAGGCATATTTTCACCGTAAAACAGGGTGATGCGCTCGTAGTTTTCAACTTGTGCTTTCTCAAGGAGGATTTTGCAAGCTTCATCAATGGTTTGAGTTGAAGCAATAAGTTTACCATTTAGCAAAGCTATCACTTGCCCCTTTTCGACTTCCACATTGTCGATTTCTATCGTTCTTGTTGCGGTTGTGATCTCCCCGGTTTCAACTTCTCGGATTGCTTCCATCATCGCCTCAACATTTTCTTCCAATTCACCATCGGGCATGAGGCGCAGGAGGGCAGAAAAACCCTGTGGGGTATTGCGTGTAGGAATAACGGCTACTTTTTTTACTGTGACTGCTGCAGCTTTTTCTGCAGCTAACTGGATATTCTTATTGTTTGGTAGGATGATAATTTTATCAGTGGGTAAGTTCTCAAAAGCTGCAAGAATTTCTTTGACGCTAGGATTCATGGTCTGTCCGCCTTCAACAATTGCAGCCACGCCCAAACTGGCAAATATCCGTGAGAGGCCGTGACCTGGTGATACCGCTACAACAGCTACTTCATCCGGTTTTACACTCATCAGTTTTATTTTTTCTTTGTCTTTCTTCTTGTTATTTACCTGGTCTAGCAAATTCTCCATCATGACTTTTTGAATAGTTCCCAATTCCATTGTGTAATCGATGGGGTAGTAACGGTTTTCAGCAGGCACGTGGATATGCATCCTGTACATCCCATCACCTTCGCCGACTTGAATACTTGTGCCAATTTTCGTCAAGTTGGCATAATAGTCTTCAAGATCTAATGAGGAATGGGGCACAAAATCAATTACGACCTCATAGTCCTGGCCTTCTTCAATCGTTTCTAATGCGTTTTCTAAGTCCATGGCAGATAAAGGTTTGATTTCAGTAAGTGAAGTGTCCAGTGAATTTCCTTCAAGTAATCGCAGCATACCTTCAAAAATAAAAAATAAACCTTTTCCGCCTGAATCAACCACACCTGCCTGTTTTAGGATGGGTAATAACTCTGGGGTGTTTTTTACACTTTCATCTGCTGCATCTACGATGTTGACCAGGATATCGCTCAATTTATCACCTTCTTTTAAGCGGGTCTCTGCTTCAGCAGCGATATCATTGATGACAGTTAGAATCGTTCCTTCTACTGGCCTGACCACGCCTTTATAGGCTGTGCTTCTACTTTCCTGTAATGCACGGACAAATAAAGCAGCATCCATCGTGTCATAATGATCCATCGCACGCGCAAAACCACGCCATATTTGGGACAAAATCACACCTGAGTTTCCCCTGGCACCCATTAGCGCACCTTGCGCTAAGGAATGCGCCATTTCACCAACATTTAGACTATCATGCTGACATACTTCATCGTAGGCTGCCTGCATGGTGAGCACCATATTCGTACCGGTATCACCATCAGGAACAGGGAACACATTTAAAGAATTGACATACTGTTGATTGGTACGAAGCCATGTCAACCCTGCTTCTAACAATAATTTTAATCCTGCGCCATCTACTGGTGATTGCAGCAGTCTATGACGCTCAGCTTCACCCAGAATGGTTTTTGACTTACCACTCATAATACTCCTGATAATTCCTGAAACTTTTAAAAGAATAAATTATTAATCGGGATTGCTGATCCGTAAACCACGCACATGCACATTTACACGTTGAACAGGCATGCCGATTGTTTTTTCAATGTTGTATCTAACCGTATTTGCCACTGAATTTGTCAAAGATTTTATGCGCATGCCATATTCAACAATAATATAAATGTCTACATATAGGCCAGTGCTATCTGCTCTAACATTGATTCCAAAAGGTAGCTTCTTGTTGAAGAATAATTTGACAGATTCAGAGAGGTTCTTTGGTGCCAAAGAAATAACACCATAAGATTGCAAAGTTGCCTGTCGTGCTATGGTTGCAATTGCTTGAGGAAAGATATAGATATTTCCCAGAGGGTTAATTTGATCAGTCATAAGTATTTACTCTCATTGTTATAAATTGTTCTTGATTCGTTATTCACCTTGTGGTAAAATACAAAGCTGTTTGGGTCAGGTTTACTTACCCAATAATTATTATAATGCAGGAAAGGAAATTGAGATGGCAAAGTGTAATCATTGTGGTAAGGTAACAACTTTTGGTCATAATCGTAGCCACTCTCTCGTCGCAACCAGAAGACAGTTTCGCCCAAATTTGCAACGGGTGACTGTATATGAAAATGGACGAAAGGTGCATAAGGTTCTTTGTGCGCGTTGTATAAAAACCTTGTCAAAATCATATAAGTAATTAACACTGATTAATTACAGAAGTCGCGGTGTTAACCCGCGATTTTTGTATTTAAGGCTAGATTGCTGCCCTAAGAGCAGCTATACCTTGTCGTATTCCCTCTGGATGTCGAAACACAGCCGTACCAGCCACAAAATTCCTTGCCCCTGCTTCATACATCGACTTTATTGTCTTCTCTTCTACACCGCCATCTACCTGGATAATTGCATTTGAGCCAGCATCTTGTAGCAATTCGTGGGTGTGGTGAATTTTTTCGAGCATCTGTGGAATAAAAGTCTGACCCCCAAAGCCAGGATTAACAGTCATCAGTAAAACTAGGTCAAAAGCACCAACCAGGTATTTAAGTGGTTCAATACCTGTACCGGGGTTTAGCGAGATTCCGGGTGTAACCTCTAATTCTCGAATCGTTTGCAGGGTGCGATGAATATGCGGGCAGGTTTCATAATGGACAGTAATGATATTCGCGCCAGCATCCGCAAATGCTTCCAGATGTTTTTCTGGTTCTCGAATCATTAGATGGACATCTAAGGGCAATTTTGTCACCTGTTTACAAGCTTTGACGATAACAGGACCAAATGTGATGTTGGGAACAAAACTGCCATCCATCACGTCAACGTGTATATAATCAGCGCCTGCTTGCTCACATTCCAGCAAATCACGCTCTAGGTACTTAAAATTAGCTGATAATATGGATGGGGAAATTAATATGCTCATAATAAGTTCCTCTTATGGTTTTAGGGTGAGATAAACATATAACCAAAACGGAATCAAACCGAATAAGGAAGCAAAGGCTGCTAAGCCCAACAACCAAGTGAGCCAATCAATGACTGGTTCTTCAATGTCTGACTTTTCAACATCAGACAAAATTTGGTATTCACCTTGTTCAACAAAGTTTTGGTGTTCAGGAACATGATTGTAAATCGCTCCATCTATCGGCTTTGGCGGTGAAATCTTATAAGGGCCGGTTTTATACCGTGAGCTAATACCATTCAGGGTTTCTGCTTCAGAAAGAGAGAGTAACAAATGACCTAATTGTTCAGCGGTGCGATAACGGGCTGATGGTTCTTTTGATAAAACCTTCAGGATAATCTCTTCTAAGGGTCTTGGAATAGATGGGTTCAAGCGGCTTGGTGGTATTGGTTGACCTTCACGGTGCAGACGGGCTAATTCAGTTGGTTCTGAAGCAGTAAATGGGAGCTGGCCAGTCAGCATTTCGTATAGAATTATGCCTAGTGAATACACATCAGATGCCGGCGAAGGTGCTAAACCTGTAGCTTGTTCAGGTGAAAAGTAGTGTGGCGAACCCCACACAACATCATTATGCTCTTCAGCAGGGATGGTAGAGAGTGCACGGGCAATACCAAAATCGGTCACTTTTAATCGCATATCTGGCGTGACCAACATGTTGTGAGGTTTAATATCACAATGAACTAATCCGGCACGGTGGGCATAACCTACGCCTGCGCAGGCTTGAATCATGAGGTTGAGGGTCTCTTCAACACTGAAACGTGTTTTTTGCCGAATAAGTGTTTTTAAATCGGTGCCTGGAATATATTCCATGACGATAAACAGGTGTTTTTGGTCTAGGCCAAAATCGTGCACTGTAACGATGTTAGGGTGGGACAAGTTTGCTGCTGCGCGGGCTTCTTGCTTGAATCGTTCCCTGAAGGTGCCATCTTCTGAATAGTCCTCACGGAGTAATTTAATGGCAACATTACGCTCTAACATCAAATCTTTAGCCCGGTGGACTATGGACATCCCACCAGTGCCTAAAGGAGCGTCAAGTTGATATCGGTCATTTAGTAGCATAGCGTCTGGCATGATTAAAAATTATACACCATAGACACTTTGTTAGTTTTGATGCTTGAGATTATAAATAGCTCCAATAAATTTTATGTAGAATATTGCCATCTGATTTAAGATTTAGATAGCCCTTTGGCTGTTATAATTGGAAGCAGTTAGTTAAGAAGGGCAGAATATCGATGCAAAGCAAAGAGTCTCCAAAAATTCATATCCTCACAATTTTGGCTGGAATAATGCTTGCAGCCATTCTTATAGGTTTAGTTTTTTTCTTGATATTTCTTTCCAATCAAGACAAAGCACCTTCAACAGAGCCTGAACAGGTTTCTGATATCACGATCATTCCTTCACCCACCGAGACTCCAACACAACCTATTAAAACCGAAGTTGTAGAAGTGGCAGAGACAGTTCAAGTCGTTTTACCACCAGGCGTGATCGGTATTGGCGCTTACGTCCAGGTTGTGGGTACTGAAGGATCTGGTTTGAGGATGCGTGCTGAGGCAGGAACAAACACGGAAGTTTTATTTATTGCTATGGACGAAGAAGTGTTCCAGGTGATCGGTGGGCCAGTTGAAGTAGGTGACTATATCTGGTGGCAATTGGAAGCACCATACGATCAAACACGAACTGGATGGTCAGCTGAGCCTTTCCTTGAAGTCATAGAAAATGATTAAGCACTAAATCGTTCAAAACGGTTACAAAAATAATTACAGGAGAATTTTTTGACATACTCATTCTTCTTTCAAAAAATGGATGCTCTTTATGGTTCTTCATCAAGAAAGTCCCAAAAAGAAGATCAAAGCACTGCCCTAGGAATTTCAAGTTTTCCAGTCATTAATGCAGCTTCAGATTTATCTGTAGGCCTTGAGCGCAAACATAATGAAGACGCCATTATTACCTTTATTTCATCTGTTCACGTTCTTGATTTGTTTGTGAATTTTGGGCTATTTGTCATTGCAGATGGAATGGGCGGGCATGCTAGTGGCGAATTGGCTAGTAATTTAGCCGTACAAACTGTTTGTAACCACGTTTTGGGCGAATTATTTAAACCATCCTCCTATGGCATAACAAGTAAAGATGAACTAGAAGTAAGTAATATACTCTCTGAAGCTGTAAAAATCGCCCAACAAGCTGTTCTTAGTGAGGTTCCAGGCAGTGGTTCAACTTTAACTGTTGCGCTTATTTTTGATGATAATTTATTATATGAGCATATCGGAGATACGCGATTGTATATTTTGGAGGGGGGGCATCCTCTCAAACAGATCACTAAAGATCATTCATTGGTGAGACGCTTGGTTGAGTTAGGCCAAATTACCCCGGCTGAAGCAGCCACACACCCTCAACGTAATGTACTTATCAAGGCATTAGGTCAGACTGAAAGTTTTGAGGCAGACCACGGTAGCCTGAAATTATCACCCGGCTTAAAAATATTGCTTTGTTCGGATGGTTTATGGGGGCAGGTGTCAGACAATGTCATTTTGGAAATAATTAATAAAAGCATACATTTGAAGGATGCCTGCTCTGAATTGATTACAGCTGCTAATAAAGCTGGCGGGTTGGATAATGCCAGTGTAATTCTGATTGAATACTCATAAGAAGGATGATTACGATGGAAATGAACGTAAAAAAGAATCGCATATTGGTTGTAGATGATGAAAAACGCATGGTGACTTTCATCCGACTTAACCTTGAACATGACGGATTTGATGTAGTTGAGGCTTATAACGGTAGCCAAGCTATTGATCGACTGCGAGATTCTCTGCCAGATCTTATCCTCTTAGATGTAATGATGCCGGACTTAGATGGATTTGAAGTCCTGCGCTTGATACGCGAGGTCACCTCAGTGCCAGTGATTATGCTTACAGCTAAAGGAGAAGAAAACGATAAGGTTAAGGGATTGGAACTTGGCGCAGATGATTATGTGACGAAACCTTTTAGCCCGCGTGAACTTGTCAGCAGAATTCGAGCAGTGCTTAGGCGTGGCTCGTTTTCTGAGGAAGATGAGAGCGGTAGAATTGACGTCGATGGCAGGTTGGTTATGGATTTTGGCCGGCATGAAATTTGGGTTGATGGTGAGTTAATTCAACTTCGCCCGACAGAATACCGCCTGCTTTACCACTTAGTAAAAAATGCTGGGTGGGTGCTCACACATGACCAGATATTAACTAAAGTTTGGGGTTATGAATACCGCGATGAGCCCCATTATGTACGTCTTTACATTAATTACCTCAGGAAAAAGATCGAGGAAGATCCCACAAACCCGAAATATATCTTAACAGAGCGAGGGGTTGGCTATCGGTTTATAGATTACCGGCGTGAAAATAAACAGGAAGTATAAAAAGCGTAAAGGAAGGTAAGGCTTTTTCAATATATATGACACATGTCTTTAATTTAAAATGGAAATATTCAAAAAAACTCTTGTATAATAGGTATATGTATCTTTAAATCTTTATATTTATATTGTTCATTTGTAATAAATTTTAAATAGCAACTAAATAGTGTTAGTAAGGTGAGGGTGATATGGCCAAAGATAAGGTTGATGAAAAAAATAAAGAATCAAAAGCAATTAAACAGCAAGAGAAGAAGAATATGAATCATGAAGATTTGAAGAAGGCGGAAAATAAAAAACCTCAACACCCTAAGGAATTATCCAATAAAGATTATGAAAAAGAGCTTGAAAGATTACAAATCGAACTTGTAAAACTTCAAGGCTGGATTAAAGAAAAGGGTTTAAAAGTTGTGGTCCTTTTTGAAGGCCGAGATGCCGCAGGGAAAGGGGGCGTAATCAAGCGGATAACTGAACGGCTGAATCCTCGTATTGTACGAGTCGTGGCTTTGGCAACTCCTACAGAAAGGGAGAAAACCCAGTGGTATTTCCAGCGATATGTGGCGCATCTTCCTGCAGCAGGTGAGATGGTCTTGTTTGATCGCAGCTGGTACAACAGGGCTGGCGTTGAGCGGGTTATGGGCTTTTGCACACAAGAACAAGTTGAAGAATTCTTCCGTAGTGCCCCCGAGTTTGAGCGCATGTTAATTCGATCCGGCATTATCCTCATTAAGTACTGGTTCTCGGTCAGCAATGAAGAGCAAGAGAAACGGTTCCAGGCACGTATAAATGACATCACCAGGCGCTGGAAGCTGAGTCCAATGGATCTGGCTTCACGATCAAAATGGGTGGAGTATTCAAGGGCGAAGGATGAGATGTTCAAATTCACCGACACCAAACTTTCCCCATGGTACGTGGTAAATACGGATGATAAAAAGAAAGCCAGGCTTAATACCATGCGCCATTTGCTCAGCAAGATACCTTATGAAGACCTGACTCCTGAACCGATTGTTTTACCTCCCAGACAAGAAGATATAGGTTACGTTCGTCCTCCAATCACTGATCAGACCTTTGTTTCGGATTGGTACAGTTAAGTTATAAATTTGTTGCTTTACGAAAAAAAACCAAAAAAACACCATCTCCCAGGATTTATTTGGGAAGATGGTGTTTTACAAATTAATTTGATTACTTACCACAAGCGAAATTCACTCTTTCGTTCAGTGAAAATTTTCTTATCTAAAACGTGCGTTGTTGGTACAAAATTCATGAAGTAATTTGAGACAACCAGGCTGTTAGTTTTTGCCCCACCAGCGAAGAAACTAACCCCTTCCAGGACAGCTTTGGTAGTCGTTGTAATGGGTGTCACTGCCGTTGCGCAGAAGATAAGATTTTCTCCAGGTGCAAGGTCATTTTGAGTGTAAACCTTGTCTAAATTAATGCCCATCTTGATTAACCGATCACGGTCCGCATCATTTTTGGGTTTAAATATGGCTTGCATGCCGCCTCCCAGCAGTTTAATGGCTGCTGCTGAAATTACACCCTCCGGCGCAGCCCCTATTCCCATCACGGCATGTACGCCAACCCCTTTGAAGCAAGTAAAGATGCAAGGCATCAGGTCTCCATCCGTAATCAATCGCACTCTCGCACCAGTTGAATGAACCCGCCTGATCAATTCCTCGTTACGAGGCCTGTCTAAGATGGTGATGGTCAGTTCAGTGGGATCGTCCCTATGCAGCGCCTTTGCCAGTTTATGGATGTTTTCTTCTGGCGTTTTTCGAATATCCACCACACCGGCAGCCTCTTTACCAACGCAAAGCTTGTCCATATAGGTGTCAGAACCTTCGACCAATCCTCCGGAAGTTGATGCTGCCAATACACAAACCGCCCCTGAATTAAGATTGGCTGTTGCATTGGTATTTTCAAGGGGATCCACTGCAATATCAATGAGCATCTCTCCTGAGCCTAATTTTTCGCCGATAAACAACATAGGAGCGTCGTCTCGTTCTCCTTCCCCGATTTTAATATTTGTTGAGAATCCTTCGATATTATTTAAGGTAGTGCGCATGGCGTCGACCGCTGCCTGGTCAGCTAACTCTTTATCTCCCTGACCGGCAGCCCTGGCTGCGGCAATGGCAGCATTCTCAGTAACTTCAAGCAGCTGCCATGTAAGACGATTAAATAATTTGTGCAACCTTTCCTCTGGATCGTTTGTTGTCATTTCTCTCCTTTAACCCTTCAGTTTTTTTGAGTAATCAATTTGGATCATTAGAAGTTAAAAAGCTTACAAGCGTTTTGGTAAGTTGTTTCGGCTACCTCATCAATTGTTGTTTTGTGCAGCGAGGCTATCATTTCTGCAATAAGTGGGATGTAAGCGGGTTCGTTGCGCCTGCCGCGGTGTGGGTGTGGCGTAAGGAATGGTGAGTCAGTCTCAAGTAGGATAGATTGTAAGGGCAGGTTAGCCACCAAATCCTTTGTTTCAGTTGCCTTATTAAAAGTTACCGGACCGGTGATACCGATCATAAAATTAAAAGAAATAGCTTTGGATGCTACTGAAAGTGTGTCACTGAATGAATGCAATACGCCTGGGTATTGTTTGAGTTTACTATTGTTAGACAGAGAATTAACCCAGTCAGAAAGAATTGCCAACATATCATCGGAAGATTCCCGCATATGGATTATTACTGGTAAATTTAATTCCTTGGCTAAATCAAGCTGTTGCAAAAATACTTCACGCTGTAAATCCCGTGATGTGTGCTGCCTATAATAGTCCAGGCCAATCTCACCAATAGCAAGTACACACTTGTCCTTAGCCAGCTTTCTAAGCCTGTTTAAGCTGTTTTTATCCCATAGGCTAACATAATTTGGATGGAACCCCACTGCTGCGAAAATCAGGCTCGGAAAGTTATTTGCTAATTTGATTGCTGTTTTGCTGCTGGGTAAATCAATCCCAGGATTTAATATGAAACCTAAGCCTGCCTGTTGGGCACGAATGATCACCTCGGAACGGTCGACATCAAAAACATCGAAATCGAGGTGACAGTGTGTGTCAGTGAATTTCTTCATAATCGATACTGTATGTGGCTATTATAACAGCGTGATGAGTTTTGATTTGAAGGTAAAATTATCTGGATGATGAGTAGAAAGATGAAAGATAAAATTGCTGTTGCCATGAGTGGCGGGGTCGATTCGGCTGTTGCTGCTAGCTTGCTCATCAAAGATGGATTTAGCGTTACGGGTTTTTATATGAACCTGAGACCCCAAAAATTAGGAGACGGTGGTAAACACGTTGAGCAAGTGCGAGCAAAAGAGGTTGCCAGTAAGCTTGGCTTTCCGCTTGAGGTTGTAAATTTTCAGGAGGTTTTCAATGAGGAAATTATTAGGGGATATTTCTCAGCATTAAGTCAAGGATTGACACCAAACCCATGTGTCTTATGTAATCGATTGATTAAATGGGGCAGGTTATTGGAATACGTGCAGAGTAAAGGGATTAGTTTATTGGCATCAGGTCACTATGCATATTTAAAAAAGGATGTGTTTGGTAATACAGAGCTTTTTAAGGGAAAAGACGAGACAAAAGACCAGTCGTATGTACTGAGCGCTCTCCCTCAATCGGTCTTACAGCACATGATCTTGCCCTTAGGAAAGCTTAACAAAAAAGAAGTGCAGGTCTTAGCCATTGAATTTGGACTTTCAGAGAGTATAGATCGTGAGAGCCAAGATTTATGCTTCTTGGATGGATACAAGCAAGGAAAATTTCTGAGAGAAAACGCACCAAGATTATTAGAACCTGGAAAGATTACTGATCAAAATGGAAAAGTTTTAGGGCAGCATTCTGGATTAGCATTATATACTATTGGTCAACGGAAGGGCTTAGGGATTGCCTGGAGTGAAGCTTTGTTTGTGATCGACAAAGATCTAGAACACAATATTTTGATTGTAGGTCCAGCAGATAAACTCAAACAAAATGCTTTGTTAGCAAAAGATGCAAATTGGATCAACGAGTTACCGGAAAATGATGATACACGGTATGATATTAAAATTCGCTACAAATCAAAACTTGTTAAAGCGAGGATCCAACTCCAGCAGAATCGTGAGTTTACTGTTATATTTGATGAAAGCCTTAGAGATATCACGCCGGGCCAAAGGGTGGTCACTTATAAAGGGCTTAAATGTTTAGGCGGTGGTGAAATTATTAAGGCAATGTATATAAATAAGTCTGAAGAGGTAGTGTTATGACATTTCCATCAATTTTATTTGGGTTGGCGATTGCCAGCTTAATTGGGGCTTTTTTCCATATCTGGAAGGATGGTGGTTTAGGTAAACTGATTCTTTATCTCGTGTTGAGTGGGATTGGATTTTGGATTGGACACGCCATAGGTGCAAAATATGAGATTTCAATTCTTGATGTTGGAAACTTACACGTCGGCATAGGAGTCCTTGTTAGTGTGATTTTTTTACTGGTTGGCCATTGGCTTAGCCTAATCGATGTTCAGCGCAAGGATATTGGATGAGCAAAGACAATGGCTTAGCCACCGTTGTAGACGGCGATCTTGTTCAACTTCAGGGGATTGGCTATAAAAGCCACATTATTAAATTAAAGACTGGTGCTGAGTTACAGACGCACCGTGGTGTAATTCGTCATGATGACATTATTGGGCAACCTTGGGGCTCAAGGTTACTATCTCACACAGGCAATCCATTTTACCTTCTACAACCTGGTCTTTCGGATATCATCAAGGATATTAAAAGAACTACCCAGATTATGTATCCAAAGGATATTGGCTACTTACTACTGACCTTGGGTATTGGTCCAGGTAAAAAAGTTTTAGAAGCAGGTACTGGTTCGGGGGGACTAACAACTGCTTTTGCATACATGGTGGGTAGTAGCGGTCATGTTTACTCTTATGACAGGAAACCCGAAGTTCAAGCTTTAGCGAAAACAAATTTGTCGAGAACTGGATTAGACGAATTTGTATCTTTTAAATTAGGTGATGCTGCTTTAGGATTTGACGAGCGCAATATGGATGCGGTGTTCTTAGATTTACCTAATCCTTATGATTTTATTCTTCAAGCAAAAAAATCATTAAAACCTGGTGGATATTTGGGAATAATTGTACCGACTGTGAATCAGGTTGGACGCGTTTTACCCATCTTAAAAAATGAGAAATTTATTTTTGTAGAAGTGTGTGAGATTCTGATTCGTTTTTTCAAAACCGACTGGGAAAGGATACGCCCTACAGATCGTATGGTCGCTCATACTGGTTATTTAATTTACGGCAGGTCTGTCTTAGATTTTGAAGACGATGATATTGAAGCAGAGGCTGAAAATTGAAAATGTTTGATATTTCAATTGATGAGATCAAGCACCTTTTGGTACCCAAAGAAAAGGACAAACTCCCAAATAAACAGGGATATCTGCATAAGCAAAATGCATTTAAGCGACCGGCAGCGGTATTAATGCCATTGTTTTTTGATTCGGGAGAATGGCATTTGTTATTCACACGCCGATCAGATCGATTAAATGATCATAAAGGACAGGTTTCTTTTCCTGGCGGTGCATGGGAAGTTGGTGATAATGACCTCACTAGCACAGCATTGAGAGAGACATGGGAAGAGATCGGCATTGAACCCAAGGTTGTTACTATACTTGGCAAGTTAGAACCACGTGAACTGATTACGGGTTTTGAAGTAACACCCGTTGTGGGGAAAATTCTTTGGCCGTATTCACTGAAAATTTTGGAAGATGAAGTTGCAAAGGTTTTTTCAATTCCACTTAATTGGTTAGCAGATGAAGAAAATTGGATTTTGAAAGACCATTATTACCAGGGTCAGATATACAAAGTCATTTATTATTTGCCGTATGATGGAGAAGTCCTTTGGGGGGCTAGTGCTAGCATGACATTAGAATTGATAGATCTTCTAAAATTAAAATACAGGTCACATTAAACAGAAAACCAGGCGTTAGATTACCTGGTTTTCACATATGGTTTAGATTTGGGGAAAAATTTGATTTAGTCTTCTAGCTCTTCTTCTACAGTGCCTTCTTCAAGTTGTTTGCCTTTTTCAAGTACATCTGGTTCAGCTTCTGTTACTTCAACTTCTTCCTCTTCTGCTTCCTGTGCAACATAAGTTGAAGAAGCAATTATTTCCTCAGCATTTGTGAGGATCGTAATGTTTTCCCCAAGAGAAAGGGATCCGACTGTGATAACATCGCTCATTTCTTTTAGTACGCTTATGTCAACAGAGATTTTTTCTAGCAAGTCTTGTGGGAGGCATTCGATTTCAAGTTCATTAAGACTTTGAACGATGACCACATCACCAGACTTGCTGACAGGTGCTTCACCTACTAATTCAATATTGACCATTGTTCGCAGTTTCTCGGTCAAGGATACTGCCAGAAAATCTACGTGCAATAAATTGCCGAAAATAACATCTTTTTGGCGATCACGGACGATGGTGGTATATTTTTCTCCACTCACATCAATTGTAACCAAGCTTGAGGAGGTTAAACGTTGTAAAGTCAGGCTAGCCTCATGGGCTTCCATCTGGATTGGGAATGCTTCAAGATGTCTGCCATAAATCACGCCAGGCAGTTTGCCTTGTCGACGCAAAGCACCGACCTTTTTCCCTTTTGCAGTTCGCTTTTCAGCATTAATAACGATTTCTTTTTGTGACATTTTCTTTTCCTTCGAGCGCCTCTCACCCTTTCTGGGTTACCCTCGCTCATTAAATTTTTGTTGGAAAAACCAACGAAGGTGAATTTTAGCCTTATCTTCAATGTTAGTCAAGTAAAAATCAATTAAGATAAAATAATTACCAATAAATGGCTTTAATTGTCGAAAATTAAGGTGACATCTTCAGGTAAAATTAGATTTGGATTAACTGCGTCATTTTTTAGAAAATATGATTAGTTAGACTTTGGTTTTAATATTTAGGATAAGACTACTTAAGTAAATAAATTGCTAACATGAAAATTGGAGATTGAAATGGGAAATAAATCTAAAGCACTATTCATTGTGTCTACCTGCTTTATCTTGCTTTTTTCTGGTTGCAAATCTTCAGTTTTGCCACATACGACTCCAGATCAGCCAAGTGTAGAAATTATTTCTCCAACCATTGCAGAACCTACAGTGCTTGCTAGCGCAACTCCTCAAATAAGCGAAGATGTCGACGGATGGTGGGGGGATATCGTCTTTTATGAAATATTTGTGCGCAGTTTCAAAGACAGCAACGGGGACGGCATTGGTGATTTTAATGGCATTATTGAGCAGTTAGATTATCTTAATGATGGTGATCCCTATACAAATGACGATCTTGGCATTGGTGGCATTTGGTTAATGCCGATTAACCCTTCACCATCTTATCATGGCTATGATGTTACCGATTATTATGCTGTGAATCCCGATTACGGCACAATGGATGATTTTAAGAAGTTGCTTGAAGAAGCTGATAAGAGAGGTATCCAAGTAATAATGGATCTAGTGTTAAACCACACTTCTTCACAACACCCTTGGTTTAAGTCCGCTAAGGATCCTAATTCAGAACATCATGATTGGTACGTTTGGGCAGATGAAAACCCACGTCAGACTGGTCCCTGGGGTCAAAACCCTTGGCATAGGGCTAATAATGGCTTGTATTATTATGGCATATTTTGGAGTGAAATGCCCGATCTTAATTATTACAATCCTAAGGTCAGTGAGACCATGATGGATGTATCTCGATTTTGGTTAGAAGAGGTTGGCGTGGACGGATTTAGGGTGGATGCCGCCAGGTATTTATTTTCTGAAGGATTTGCCCAGCAAGATACGCCAGAAACGATCGCCTGGTTTCAAGACTGGCGTCCATTTATTAAAAATATCAATGCAGAAACATTTACTGTCGGTGAAGTATGGGCAGATTTACAAATCATAGCAAAATACGGGGAGAATAAAGGCTTGGATTCGTTATTTATGTTTGATTTAGCTGAGGATATAAAAAATTCGATTTATTCGCCGACACCCTCCAGGATAATTAAATCTTACCTGGATATTGATGAGTATTTTTCTGATCAACCTTTCAGCACTTTCTTATCAAATCATGATCAACAAAGGGTGATGTCATTTTACAAGGGCGACATTCAAAAAGCCAAACTTGCAGCCTTTGTTTATTTGACGGGTCCTGGAACACCTTTCATCTATTATGGTGAGGAAATTGGCATGACCGGTAACAAACCCGATGAGATGATCAGGACGCCAATGCAGTGGTCAACCGATGCCCAAGCTGGCTTTACCAGCAGTGTACCTTGGGAACCTGTAAATCCTGGTTGGCAAGAACTAAATGTGAGAAGTCTTGAGGGGGATCCGGAGTCATTGCTAAATACTTACAAGGAACTTATTTCAATGCGGAACGACTATAGCGCTTTTCGATCTGGCCAATACATTCCGCTAACTTCCAGCTGTAGAACCTTATACCCGATACTCAGGATTGGGGATGATGAAATATTGTTATTACTAGCTAATCTTGGAAAACAGGATTTGGAAAATTGCACGATTGCTTTAGAGGAAAGTTTGCTTTCAGGTAACTATCAGTTGGAGGTCATTTACGGTGAGAGCAGTCTGAATGAAATATATTTTGAGAACGATGGTTCCCTATCAGATTTTCAGCTTGGCTATATCTTTAAAGCATTTGATGCAGTAATATTTCGACTAAATCACCAAGATTAACTGATTAATAAATATTTTAGTTAGTCATTACTAAATCGAGATAATTGGAGGAAAATTATGAACAAAAATAAAAGGTTATTGCGCGTAGCGGTCTTTAGTGCTATCTTACTAGGCCTAATAACAGGTTGTGCGCCGCAAGCTGATAAGGATGTTTTATATGTTAACCTAACCTGGCATCAACATCAACCCCTTTATTATAAAGATGAATCTGGTATTTATTCTCGACCTTGGGTCAGGGTGCATGCCACAAAAGATTATTTGGACATGGCGGAGACAGTTGCACAATATGAAGGGGTAAACGTCACCTTTAATTTAACGCCTTCGTTGATTCGACAACTTGATGATTTTGCCTCAAATAGTGCGAAAGATCTCTATTGGATTTTAGCCGAAGTGCCTGCGGTTGAGTTAGATGAGACTCAAAAGAGATTTATCCTTGAGCGATTTTTTGATGCAAATTGGGATAATGTTATCGGCCGCTTCCCACGCTATAAAGAATTATTGGAAAAGAGGGCTGGCACGGATAGCTTTGCAATTGATGCCGCTTTAGAATCTTTTTCAAACCAAGACTTTTTAGATTTGCAAATTTGGTTTAATTTAGCCTGGGTCGACCCGGATTACTTAGCCCAGGACCCTTTACAAGGGCTTGTTGAAAAAGGGAAAGATTTCAGTGAAGCGGATAAAGTAATCTTATTTGATGCAATAAAGTCGATCATTGACCAGGTCATTCCCTACCATGCTGAGCTACAGAAGAAAGATGTGATAGAGGTTACCACAACACCATATGCTCACCCAATTTTGCCATTAATTTATGATGTTGATTTAGCTTTGATAGGCAATCCTAGCGCAGAAATGCCTACTACTGCGTTTTCTTATCCGCAAGATGCCAAGGCACATTTGGCTAAAAGCGTTGAGATGTACAAAGAGTACTTTGGACAAGATGTGCGCGGTCTTTGGCCAGGAGAGGGGTCTGTTGCCCAGGATATTGTAGGGATTGTGCATGAAGCAGGTTATCAATATATGCAAACAGGTGAGCCGGTACTTGCTAAATCCTTGGGTATTGACACATTTACGCGTGATGAAAATGAAAAAGTAACACAAGCTGATGATTTGTATCGACCTTATTATGTGAAGGATGAAGCGGGAAACAAAGTTGCGATTTTCTTCAGAGATTGGAATCTATCAGACAAAGTTGGGTTTACATACTCGGGCATGAGTGGTGAAGATGCGGCTGGTGATTTGATTAATCGGCTTGAGTCCATCCACGATGATTTCCAAAACCAAGGCATAGCAGGTCCACATATTGTTAGTGTTGTTTTAGATGGAGAAAATGCCTGGGAATATTATGAAAACGATGGAAAAGCATTTTTAAATGCCTTATATAAGAAGTTTAGTGAAAGCGAAAAACTTAAAACAATTACACCATCTGACTACCTAAAATTATTCCCTGAGCAGCGTGAATTGGACAATCTATTTCCTGGGGCATGGTTTAGTCCAAATTATGATACCTGGATTGGTGAAAGCGAGGAAGCTCAAGCCTGGAATTATCTATCACAGGTGCGTTCTTTTTTGGCGGAATACGAATCAGGGCAGAAAAGCGCTGATGCAGATAAATTGGCGCAGGCATTAGATTTTATGTACCTAGCTGAGGGTTCTGATTGGTTTTGGTGGTATGGCACTGACCAAGATTCTGGTCAGGATTCATATTTTGATGAAGGATATAGAGAGTTATTAAGACAGGTTTATTTATCTCTTGATGAACCCGTGCCTAGTTTTGTGAACGTGCCAATTATCCAGCCTCAGCCTGTCCGGGCTACTATACCTTTAATGGGTTCTGGAACACCGACTATCGACGGTGAGGTCAAAGATGATGCTTGGGAATTTGCGGCTCTTTATGAAGGAGATAAAAAAAGCACTTACCGCGGGTTGTATTATGTCTTAGATAAGAATAACCTGTATTTAAGGCTGGACACCAATGAAATTCTGAGCCCTGATTCGGATCTGGAATTTTACTTAGGTACGCCTTCATTGGAGCCAAGAAATGCTTTTGCATCACAGGGCGAAGTTATGCTTGGAATATCCGCTGATATGATGATCCAATATACTCCAGGTAAAAGCGCAGTAAATATTTTAAATACCAATGGTACGACCTGGAATTTAAAAAGTGAAAATATTGGCACTGCCGCTCAAAAAGATAAGTCAATAGAAATCCAGATTCCACTTGATGTTTTTGGCCAGTTAGGGTCTGGGGATGAAATAAGACTGGTCTCACTCTTATCACCCCAAAATGAGAAATTCCCCTTTGGTGGTCCCGGGTTGGTCCAGATTCTTGATATTGGCGAAGCCAAAAGTATTCTTACTGTTACAGATCCGGAGGGAGATGATTTTGGCCCTGGATCTTACACTTACCCATCTGACGCCATATTTGCAAGCCAGGTATTTGACGTAAAATCGTTTGAAGTGGCATACGATGCCACCAGCTTAATCCTTACCTTTTCGTTGTTTGGTCAAATAGATAATGGCTGGGGATCACCTAACGGTTTTTCTGTTCAGACATTTGATGTCTACATTGACAACGATCCCGGTGAAGCAACTGGCGCAAGAATGCTTTTACCCGGCAGAAATGCTGCTTTAGCAGCAGAAAATGGTTGGGATTATGCCATTTGGGTTGAAGGATGGACACCCCAAGTGGTGATACCAGATGCGCAGACTTTGGAACCCAAAGATTATTCACAAGCCAGCAGTGCAATGAAGATATTTGTTGATCCAGGTAAAAATGCAGTTGTAGTGCGCGTCCCCCTAGAATTTCTGGGTGAAGGTGATCCTGAAGAGTGGGGTTATGCTGCTGCGTTATTAGGCCAAGAAGGTTATCCAGCCACTGGCGTTTGGCGCGTTAGAGACGTCATTCAAAAAAATGAACAGTATCGTTTTGGTGGTGCCCAGTTGGATAACAACCACACCAGGATTATTGATTTAATTTGGCCTGATGGGCAATCGCCATCCCAGAGCGAGATATTGGGTAATTATCCCTCATCTGCAAAAGCTGTAGATGTATTAACGATTGATGATTTTGCTATAATCCCTTTGATGACTATTAGTGAGTAGCATTATTAAATCCTAGGATGATGAAAGTGAACCGATAATGAATGAAGAATTATTTAAACTCAGTGACCAGCATAGACCTACAGTGGAAATTACCTTGCCAGATGGCCAAATAATTACTGGCCCAAGGAATGCAAGGTTAGAAGATTTTCTAAAGATGCTTCAAAAAGATCACGAGCCACTTATTGTGGGCGCAATTGTGGATGGCAGTCTGAGAGAGTTGACTTACCCTATATCTATGGATTCAAGGGTTATCCCACTGGACATGAGTGATGCTGACGGCGCTCGTATCTATCGTCGATCTTTGACATTCCTTTTAGAAGCAGCATTTTCTTCTTGCTTTCCTGAGGCGATTCTCACAATTGACCACTCTGTCTCATCAGGTGGCTATTATTGCCAAGTTAGCAATCATGCGCCTCTTATTGAGGATGAATTACGCCTAATTGATAAAAAAATGCGAGAATTGATCCAAAATAATGAACCATTTATTCGTGAAGTTGTGCCTATAGAAGAGGCTGTTGCTTATTTCAATGACCAAGGCGAGGAAGATAAAGTCAAATTACTTAAGTACCGTCAACGTAAAGACCTTGTTTTGTACAGGTTGGGCAACCATAGAGACTATCATCATGGATACATGGTGCCATCTTCAGGATACCTGAAATGGTATGAGCTTGTGCTTGTAAAAGATGCTTTTATCTTAAGATTTCCCCGTAGGCATTCCCCTAATAACCTAACACCAATGACGAATTACCCAACATTATTACACACGTTTAGACAGTATGGTGATTGGTTAAATAAGCTTGGAATTCCTTCTTTGGGTGCGTTAAACGACGCCATCCAAAATGGTCATATTGATGAAGTCATTCTCGTTTCAGAGGCTTTACATAATCAGCAAATATCAAAAATTGCTGAAGAAATTGCTAAAAGAAGCGAAAAAATACGTGTTGTATTAATTGCGGGTCCCTCTTCTTCTGGGAAGACTACATTTTCAAAGCGCTTATCAATTCAATTACTTACCCAAGGGCTGGCACCATTTGCTTTGGAGATGGATAATTATTTTGTTGATAGAGACAAAACACCTGTTGATGAAAACGGGGCTAAGGATTTTGAATCAATCAACGCATTAAATCGAAACCGTTTAAATCAGGACGTACAAAACTTGATTATTGGCAAAGAAGTTCAGTTGCCATACTTTGATTTTAAGAGCGGGTTAAGTAATGAAGGCGAAAAAGTACATTTAACAACCGGCGAGATAATTATCTTGGAAGGTATCCATGGTCTTAATCCCGCACTGTTAGAGGGTTTTGACACGAGCAAGACCTATCGGATTTACGTATCCTGCCTCACCCAGCTAAACCTTGACAGGCATAATCGCATATCGACGACTGATACGAGAATGCTGCGCCGTATTTTACGCGACGCACGAGATCGCGGTTATAGTGCAGAAGATACAATTAGAAGATGGGAGTCTGTAAGGCAAGGCGAAAAAAGGCATATCTTCCCCTATCAAGAAAATGCAGATGTCATGTTTAATTCAGCGCTGGTTTACGAACTGACCACATTAAGGCCTTTGGTTGAGCCACTTCTCAGACAGGTACCATTTGGAACAAGAGAGCATGTGGAAGCCAAGCGCTTGTTGAAATTCTTGGAGTGGTTCTTGTCTACTGGCACGGATTACATCCCAGATAATTCCATCTTGCGCGAATTTATAGGCGGGTCCATATTGAAAGATTTTTCAATCTGGCATTAATTAAAAAAGCCACCCGATGCAAACCGGGTGGCATTTCTCTTATAAGTAGCAGTTACTTCATCTGATTCTTTATAATTTTTCCTAAACGTTGAATCCCAACCCTAATTGTTTCAGGATTACAAGCTGAGAAATTCAATCGCATGGTGTTCTTGCCGCCACCATTAGGATGGAAGGATTCTCCGGGTACATAAGCTACTTTTTCCTCAATCGCTTTGGGGAATAATAATGTTGTATCGCATCCTTTAGGGAGCCTGACCCACAGGAACAAACCACCCTTTGGCTTTGTCCACTCAGTCCCATCTGGCATATTTTCTTCCAGCGCTTCCAGCATTGTATCCCGTCGTTCACGGTAAACTCTGCGGATCATTTGGATGTGTTCTCTCATCCAGGGCGATTTAGCAAGTTCGTAAGCAATAAACTGATTAAACGTGGATGTGTTTAAATCGCTGCCTTGCTTAGCCTGGACAAGTTTCTTGATCACATCTACAGGTGCAACGACCCAGGCAAGACGAAGGCCTGGTGCTAAGATTTTCGAAAATGTGCTGGTGTAAATTACATTCCCTGAATAAACAGGGAATTCTTTGGAGCGTATTTCATCATCCAAAACTACAACGGGAGGCAAATGTTCTCCTTCGTACCGCAGTTGCCCATAAGGATCATCTTCAATGATGGGTACACCTTGAGAATTAGCAATTTCAATCAGTTGTTTCCGTCTTTCCAATGATAAAGTTGTACCGGATGGATTTTGAAAATTGGGCAGAGCGTATATGAATTTAATATTTGTGCTTATCAAGTAACGTAACTGCTCTGTTTGCATCCCATCATCATCAGAATCTATGGTTACATAATCACAGCCATACGCGTTCCATGCTTGCAGTGCCCCTAGGTAAGTGGGAGATTCGACTAAAATTCGATCACCGCGGTTTAAGAATATTTTGCCTAATAAGTCTAAGGCTTGCTGTGAACCGGTAGTAATTAGTACATTATCAGCAGATACTTGAATGCCATACTTACCTGCATTTGACGCAATTAATTCTCTCAGAGGTTGATAACCTTCTGTCGCACCGTATTGTAGGGCTTGTTTACCCATTTCGGTTAACACGGTATCACAGGCTTCTTTAAACTTTTCAATTGGGAATACTTCAGGCGCTGGAAAACCTCCACCAAATGAAATCATGCCTGGCATTGAGGATACTTTTAGTAATTCCCGTATCGCTGAACTTTTCATGCCCTGAGTGCGGTGGGCATATCGATGTTCCCATGAGGTATGCATAAAATTCTCCTTTTTTCGAATGTTATATTATTTTAAAAACCTTGCTGTTACTTTTGCATGCGTTGGCAATACAACTTTATCTCCAGATGTCAATTGAGCAGGTGCTTTTAGTTTAATATCAGGTGCACTTTGGTAGATATAAATGGATGTGCCTTCTGCTGCATATTTTTTATCAACAAAAGCCTGGCCGGTGAGATAGCCATCTTGGTCAATAGCGCAGCTTGTAACTTTACCGATGTATTTTCCTTTTGAGTCTATGATCGGATCCCCATGGTGAGCCATACGGACACCTTTTTCCTCAAATCGGAATCGAATTACAATACCCTGGCGGTTCAATTCTTGTTTAACATAAGCTGAGCGCCCAATGAACCAGGGTGTATTTGTTTTTACAAATGCCATAAAGCCTGCTTCACTTACGCCTAGGTTAAATTCCCCTCCCATTTCATGACCATACAGTGGCAATCCTGCTTCAGTACGCAGGGAATCCCGTGCACCTAAGCCACAAGGTTTCAAACCTAATGGCTCCCCAACCTCCACAAGGGCATTCCATAATTCAGCTGCTTTATCAGGATGAACAAAAAGCTCAAAGCACATGTTCTCACCGGTGTAGCCGGTTCTTGAAATAATGACATCCAAACCGGCAACCATTCTTTCGCACAACTGGGTTCTTTTTAGACGTTTAATTCTACGGGCATCACATTCATTGACCAATTTCAAAAGAATTTCCTGGGATAAAGGTCCCTGTAAGGCAATATCCACCCGCATGTCCACCCCTTCTTTGGGGTCTTTCAAGTTTCTAAGAATAACATTTCTTCCAAAACAGACTGCCCAAGGTCGGTCACAATCAACACAAACAATACCGTCTTTAACCGCATTTAACCAAGCCCAGTCTTTTTCTTCATTTGCGGCGTTTACTACAACTAGGTATTTATATAGATTTCTCCGGTAAACCAAAAGATCATCGATTACATTGGCATGTGGGTCAAGAAAGTGCGTGTAACAAGAATCTCCAATTCTTAGCGATAAAATATCGTTTGCACATACTGAGTCCAAAAATAGTGCTGCGTCTTCTCCTTCAGCTTGAAAAACACCCATGTGTGTTACATCAAATAAGCCTGCTGCTGTGCGGACAGCGTTATGCTCCTCAAGAACTGAGCTATACCAAACAGGCATTTCCCAGCCAGCAAATGGGATCATCTTTGCGCCCATGGCTTTGTGTACCTCGTTAAGTGGCGTCTTTTTTAGAATATCTTCTGAAGGTTCTTGCCAATTAAATTCAGGTAAAATTGCTTTGTTCTCTTCGACTGGCATCCCAATAAAATACGGCTTTGTATGACTGATTGGGTCAGTACTTACCAGTGGATATTCTACAGGATCAACGACAGAGACTTTGATTGGTCCGGGAATTTTCTTGCATAAGTCTTTATCAAAGACCGTATATGCCGTTGAAAGATTCTGCAGCCAAGAACCTACCAATCCTGCATCATTTGAATCGACGGTGAAATTGAACAATTCTTCGGTAACACAACTAAGCGTGCCTGTTATTGTCTTTACACTTGTGACTAAATGGGTTATTTGTGATTGATCAGGTTTTAGAATTTCAAAATCACTTGAGAAGGTAAAAGCAACAAACGACCTGATTTTTTCACCAGATAGGTTGAAACCTACTTTTTGCGAGTCAAATTTTTCGTCTATAAAATAATTATGAGGATGACTGTGAAGAGTTTCTATCTTGTCTGCAGTTTGTTTAGATTCAGCCAGCTCTCTCACTTTAATTTTGGCAGTTTCAAGTTCCTGGAAATCTACTTTCGCACGGGTTTTATTGCCTACTCTTGCGCACATAAGATATGGGGTTGTATTCTTCAGTACATCGGCAATAATTTGTCCTACTTGCTTGATATCATTTTCTATAAAACCCCGTTGTGTTAACCAGGTAGTGCCTAATCTAACACCTGAGGCTGTAAAGGCAGAACGATCACCCGGAATTGTGTTACGGTTGACCACGATTCCCGCTAGGTCAAGTATGCGCGCAGCAAGATCGCCAGAAAGGGGAACCCCGGATTGACTCTTAACAGATTTGCAATCTATCAGGGTTAAGTGGCTATCGGTTCCGTTATATGGAATTCGAAGGCCATTTTCTTTCAGGGTTTCTGCAAGGACAACAGCATTTTTCTTTGTCTGGGTTTGTAAATCTAAAAATTCTTGCGTACCTGCCAGTTTGAAAGTCAGCGCGAGAGCGGCTATAGTATTGATATGCGGACCCCCTTGTTCTCCTGGGAATACAGCTTTATCAATCTTGTCACCAGTGTCTTTATCGTGTGAGATTATTACTGCACCTCTGGGTCCGCAAAGAGTTTTATGGGTTGTGAAGGTGATTATATGGGCATGACCGATGGGGGAGTCTGCCACACCAGCGGCAATTAACCCTGCAATGTGAGAGACATCTGCAAGCAGTAATGCGCCAACACTATCAGCAATTTCCCGAAAGCTTGCCCAATCTGGTATCCAGGGATAAGAAGAGTAACCAGCCACGATAAGTTTAGGCCTATGAATGTAAGCCAATTGTGCAATTGCTTCATAATTCAGCTTCTCGGTGTCTGGATCAACAGTGTAGTGAACTGCATTGAAATTGATACCAGATCTATTGACAGGTGAGCCGTGGGTTAGATGACCACCATGTAATAAATCCATACCCATGAGGGTGTCACCAGGTGTCAAGAAGGCTGTGTAGACTGCATTATTTGCTGGTGCGCCAGATAGTGCCTGTACATTTACAAAAAGGTCATTAGCTTCATACCCGTTTGTAGCGAATAATTCCGCACAGCGTCTTTTGGCTAAGGCTTCTACCATGTCAACATATTCCACACCCTTGTAATAGCGCGGATCTGAGTAACGCCGATAATTACCAAGCTGAAAATCAAAATCCATGATTTTGGATTGGGACATTGTGCGGGTGTTTGGCCTGGGGTATCCTTCAGCATAGATATTGGTAAATGAGGATGCTAAAACTTGCCTAACAGCCATTGGTGCAGTGCTCTCACTTGGGATCATGATCAATCTTCTGAATTGACGCTCTGCCTCCAACTCAACTAAAGAATAAATATCTGGATCAAGATTCTTTAGGGCATCAGTAATTAGAAAGCTATTCATAAATACACTCCTGGAAGAAAAGATTTGTTATTTGTATTTGTAACCAGTAAAAACGCACTTTTTTAAGCGGTTTAAATAATATATCAACTGAAAAAAATAAGGATTTAATTTTATTAATAGGGAAATTATTATTAATTAAATATGGGTCGTTACAACTTACATTTGTAAGCCCACTAAGACTGATTACTCTCCGTCTCATGGTTCCCATTATCCATATTGTATCTTATTTAGAAATAAAATGGAAATAAAAAAGATTTATAATAAATCGATTTGAAGAAAACCGATAAAGTAAAACGGATTTATTTTACAAGATTGTGAAGCTAAAATCCATATGATTGTTCACCGTGAAAATTGATAAAGAAGAAATTAAATTAATCAACAAAGCTAAAGCTGACCCGGATGCATTTGGCCAACTTTACTCCAACTATGTAGAGCGTATCTATAACTACATCTATTTTCGTACTGGAAACACCCAAGTTGCGGAGGACCTAACTTCAAAAGTATTTTTTAAAGCGTTGAGTAATATAGGCAAATATCATCATATGGGTTTGCCATTTTCTGCATGGCTTTACCGGATTGCACACAACATTGTTGCTAACTTCTATAGAGATGCTTCAAAGATTAAAGAAATATCAATAGATGGCATGGATTTCCCTCAATTGACAAATAAATCAGATGTTCCAGAAATTGTGTTTCAGAAAGATCAGGATGTGGAAGCGTTACTGACTCTAATAAGTGACTTGCCAAAATTACGCCAGGAATTGATAATATTTAAATTTGTGGATAGATTATCGAATGCTGAAATTGGGGCAATCATGAAGAAAAGTGAAGGAGCGATCAAGAGCCTTTATCATCGTACGCTTTTAGAGTTGCGCACCCAAATTAACATAGATGAAAATGAAAATTGATAATAATGGGATTTTTCTGGTAATAATGAAGATAATAATTAAGCAGATCTCAACAAATGGATAGTAAATTATGGAAAAAAGTCTATTAAACAAACTTCATCCCCATAAGCCTGATCCAGCATTTGTGGATCAATTACGGGAGAGACTGGTAAGTTCTGCTGCCTCAAAGGATAGGACTGGTAAGCCTGCGATATTAGTATTACTATTCACATTATTATTGCTGGGTTTTGTATTCTATTACTTTTCTCAAGAAAAGAATAGACAATAACTAGCAAGGTGCATTGACTACTATCATATTAAGCTTTGCAGCTTTTTCCTTAATTCGTTGTCACTTGGTTCAACTAATATAGAATGGTCAGGAAAAATGAGGGTGGGAACGCTGCTGTTACCTTTGTTGATTTCTTTGACAAGATCCTTTGCCGCTTTGTCTTGATCAATATCAATGAAAACGTAAGGTATGTCTAATTCAGAAAATATTCTTCTTGCTCGTTTGCAGTCATAGCACCAATTTGTCCCATAGAAAATGATTAATTCCTGTTCAGTCATGTTTAGCTCCCACAATTAGTAAATTTTCATCCATTAAACATATGCGTAACACTATACCAACATTGTACACATTTTCTAATCTTACAAATAAGTACTATAATACAAAAAATAAATAAATTAAAGAGGTCAATATGAATCAAAATTTCGAAAGTAAATTAAAAGGTTTAAGGAATTTTAACATAATCATGGGTTTATTACATCTTATTCAAGGTGTATTCATGATTATCGTCAGCAATGACACAACATACCCTATCTACACAAACTTCTTAAAGTTTGACATCACCAATAGGGCATTAGTACCCGATCCAAAATTATGGTACGAGCTTCCTTTTGGCATAGGGACGGCAATCTTCTTGTTGTTATCTGCTACTGCACATTTTTATTTGTCCACCATTGGCTATAAGCGCTATGTAGAAAACTTGAGGAAAGGGCAAAACCCGGTTCGCTTTTATGAGTATGCCTTAAGTTCATCATTAATGATTGTATTAATAGGCATGTTAGTCGGCATCTGGGACTTAGGCAGCATCATTCTTATGTTCGGCATCAACGCCATGATGAATCTTTTTGGAATTATGATGGAATATCACAATCAGCACACCAAAAAGACAGACTGGACCGCTTTTATATATGGCAGTATCGCTGGTATTTTCCCGTGGATTGTCATTGTTGTTTACTTCTTGAGCGCAATTAATAGCTCAGGCGCAAAGCCACCAGCTTTTGTTTATGCAATAATCCCAACCATCTTTGTGTTTTTCAACATCTTTGCAATAAACATGGTTTTACAGTACAAAAAAGTTGGGAAATGGAAAGAGTATATTTTTGGTGAAAAAGTTTACATCATTCTTAGCTTATTGGCCAAGACAGCCCTTGCCTGGATGATATTTGCTGGCACAC
>Ga0209723_1001814_pt1 | contig 31153 bp, 24 predicted proteins | sample BiotimSIPDNA_2_FD_185750 | JGI IMG/M metagenome (GOLD analysis project Ga0209723, IMG submission 185750) | Anaerobic biogas reactor microbial communites from Washington, USA - Biogas_R2 time_0 SIP DNA (SPAdes) (version 2) | ecosystem: Engineered > Bioreactor > Anaerobic > Unclassified | place...
CTGGCGAGGAGTTGATGATGGGAACTTCTGCCGACCCAGACATCATCGATACTATAAGAATTGCGCCAAAAAGGATTGCGAACACATAATTGGACCAGCATGTATGCATGACTTCTTGCACCTCACATTATTAAACAGTTTTAAAGTATCTTTAGATAGATAAGCCTTTCCACTAAAGTCAAACACACTGATGAACGGCAATATCTAGAATTTTTTAAAACAAATTTTTTAAGAATCATCTGCAAGCGTCCCGCCGTTCAGCCAGCATCTGCGGAGCAGGCCTGTTGGGAAACAAGGGTTACCTATTGCGGATCATCATGCAGACACTTAGGACGGATACTTATATCGATTGAGCGGGGAGAAAGTATGTCAATGCGGCAAAGGACCTTTTTTTTACTCATGTGGCTGCTGCCCTGCAAGTTAGATCTATCCTATGCCTAAAAAAAGAGATGACGCCACGATTAGGGATGCATTTCATATACAGAGAGCCGAAGCTTCATGCACAAGCAACCCATCCGCCACAATCCAAGAAGATTAAAATACTGCAAAAATGATCTCTCTCCACAATGAAGATCTCTGTGATCGGCGGCGGCTATGTGGGCCTCGTCTCTGCGGTCTGCTTTGCCCAGCTGGGCCACACAGTCGGCCTGATAGAGATAGATATTGATCGGGCCAGTTCAATCAGCCGGGGCAGTCCGCAGATATACGAAAAGGGCCTGGAAGCGCTCCTGTCAAAGCACCTGGAAAAAAGCCTTCATGTGTCCACAGCTTATGATGCCATTCCGGACACCGAGATCTTCTTCATCTGCGTGGGCACGCCTGAGGGGGACAATGGCCATCCGGACCTCTCTATGATCCAGTCCGCCTGCCAGTCTTTGGGCCGGTCCCTGATAGATATGGACTCATATCATGTGGTGGTCGTGAAGAGCACCGTCCCCCCCGGGACCACCGAGGGCCTTGTGGTCCCCACCGTCCTGGAACACTCCCAAAGGGCAGGGGATGAAATCGGCTTTTGCATGAACCCGGAGTTTCTCAGAGAGGGGCGGGCGGTAGAGGATTTCATGCATCCGGACCGGATCGTCATAGGCAGCAATGACAGTAGAGCGGGAGACTGGGCGGAATCCGCATATCGAGGAATTGAGGCGCCAATCGTCCGCACAGGAATCAAATCTGCGGAGATGATAAAGTACGCGTCCAATGCCTTTCTGGCCACCAAAATATCCTTTGCCAATGAGATAGGGAATCTCTGCAAGAGGCTGGGCATCGACGTTTATGAGGTGATGGAGGGCGTCGGCATGGATCACAGAATATCCCCCCACTTCCTCGACGCCGGCGCTGGCTTTGGGGGAAGCTGCTTTCCCAAGGACCTCTCCGCCCTCATACACCTGGCCGAAGGCATGAACGAAGAGCCGTTGATTCTCAGATCCGTCCAAAATGTCAATGAAAGGCAGCCTGCGCGGATGCTGGAACTGCTGCAAAAGAAGATCGGCAGCCTTGAGGGCAAGAGGATCGCAGTCCTCGGCCTGGCCTTCAAGAATGACACTGATGACGTTCGACAATCCCGATCGATCCCCGTCATATTGGAGCTTGAAGAAATGGGGGCAAGGATCGCTGCCTACGATCCCCAGGCAAATGATAACATGAAAAAACTGATCCCTGATATCGAGTACTGCTCAAGGGTAACAGATGCCTTAGAAGATGCAGATGCATGCATTGTTATGACCGAGTGGCCGGAGTTCCGCCTTCTGGATGAGGAGTTTGATCTGATGAAAAACAGGGTGATCATCGAGGGAAGAAGGATTCTGTCCTGCCAAGATAAAGAGGGAATATGCTGGTAGCACAGGGGCTGATACCGGCCGCTGGAATGGGGACCAGGCTCGGCCCCTTCACCCATGCTATACCGAAAGAGCTCTTGCCCGTGGGGGAAAAGGCAGTGATAGAGCATGTGGTCGAGGCCATGCAGCTGGCGGGGATAGAGGAGATCGTGGTTGTTGTCAGCCCCCATAAGCATGGCATCTCAGATTACCTGGGCTCAGGAAGGCGGTTCGGAGTGAATCTCACCTATGTAGTCCAGGATGAGCCACTTGGTCTGGCCAATGCGGTGCTATCCGGAGAGCACGTCATAGACGGCAGTTTTGCAGTGGTTCTCGGTGACAACTTCTTTCATCCCAAGTCGTTCCTGGGAGACTTGATATCATACCATATTGCCAAGAGGGCAGATGCTACTCTTGGGGTGGCTGATGTAGAGGATGTGACCAGGCATGGGATCATAACCGTCCAGGGTGACAGGATAAAGGATATAATCGAGAAGCCAATGCCAGAAAAGGCCCCCAGCTCACTTGGATCCATTGGCATCTATGTCTTTGAGCCTGACCTCTTTGATGCCATCAGGAGGACAAAACCAGGTTATAACGGGGAATACCAGCTCACTGACTCGATCAAGGTGCTCATAGAGTTGGGGAAGAATGTTATTTATAAAAAAATAGACGGAGTGCATATCGATGTGGGCACTCCCAAGGACCTGGTATGGGCCAATAACTGGCACTTCCGATACTGCGGCTGCGAATAGATTCCTTTGGTCAAAGACTCTCTGACTGAAGCTTGTAACCGAAATGAGTTTCATCACCTTTCTTTGCCCATCTTCCATCTCTGCTGCGACGTGTCTTAGCCTCATCACCACGTGGTTCTTTTGAAGATCCCTGATCTGCCTCGATAAACGTGGTATCTTGGATCGTTCTGCGCTTGACCTGCAAACCCAAGCATTCAGCTGCCTTTGAAGTTCTGCCCGGAGACTGGTCGTAGTTGGAGGGTACTCACCCGGAGACCATGCTGCCCGGCACTATCATGAACTTGTAAAGGATATGCCTGAAAATGTAAAGATGCTTGAGACGGTCTCGGAAGAGAAGCTGGTAGACCTGTATAGCAGGTGCAAAGGATTAATATGTACCGACATGTATGAGGACTTCGGCATGACGCCCCTTGAGGCTATGGCCCGCGGCAAACCGGTTATATCTGTGGATGAGGGCGGATTTACCGAAACGGTTGTGAATGGAGAGACGGGATTGTTGGTGGAGGCGAACCGCGATGAGCTGGCCGGGGTAGTAGAGGCGGTCTGTGCGAGCCTAAGAGCGAACCCGGATAGGCATAAAGCCAAATGCATGAAGCGAGCAAATGAATTCGATGTCTCAATATTCCTCAAGAGAATTCACAGATTCATCCCCGAATATGATAATACGCAAGGATAATAGTTAGATAAAATGAAGTAAGCATAGGAGTAGTATATTGCCGACACCAAGTCATCTTCAATTGCTGTGGAGCTATAGAGAGCTCATCCTCAGGTTGGCCTGGAGCGACCTCAAGCTGCGTTACAAAGGCTCAGCCCTGGGATTCTTCTGGTCACTCCTGGAGCCGCTACTTATGTTGTTTGTGCTTTTCGAGGTCTTCACAAACCTCATGCGCATACAGGTGGAGAACTATCAGCTCTTTCTGCTCCTTGGCATAGTCCTCTGGAACTTCCTGGATCGAGGTACATCTTTGAGCATTTGGAGCATTGTAGGAAAGCCGAGCATGGTGCAGAAGGTCTACTTTCCCAGGGATATCTTGGTCATATCCACATGCATCATGGCCCTGATGATGACGATGCTCGAGTTCATAGTATTCGTAATATTCATGTTCGCCTTCCGAGCTATGCCAGGATGGACCATAGGATACTTCCCCATATTATCCATGCTCGAATTTTTTGTAGTACTAGGATTATCCATGTCCCTGTCCGCGCTCAATGTCTACTTCAGAGACGTGCAATTCATCTGGAAGGTCATCATGCAGATCGGGTTCTTCGCCACGCCGATATTATACCCCATAACCATATTCCCGGAAAATGTGCGTTGGATAGTGATGCTCAACCCCATGGCCTTGATCATCATTATGATGCGTGATAGCATCCTTTACAGGACACCCCCAGAGCCGTTGAGCCTCCTATACCTGGCCATATCCGCTGTGGCCATTCTCCTGCTGGGCTACTTTATCTTCGACCGACTGGAGCCAAGGTTTGCTGAGGTGATCTGAATGAGCGTAAGAGTGGAGCACCTCTGGAAGACCTTCCGAATCCCTCATGAGAAAAGGACGACGATCTTTGAGAATCTTGCGGAATTGGTGAGACCCAATCGTTACGAGACATTCTTCGCGCTAAAGGATATCAACTTCGAGGTGAATGACGGCGAGTTCATCGGCATAATTGGCGACAACGGCTCGGGAAAGAGCACCATGCTCAAGATAATCGCCAATATCATCAGGCCAACGAAAGGAAGGGTAAAGGTAGATGGCAAGATGACGCCCTTCCTGGAGCTGGGTGTCGGTTTTCATCCAGACCTGACCGCCAGAGAGAATATCATCGTTTACGGCACAATTATGGGCATATCCCGCAAGGAGATCAGAGAGAGGATCGATGATGTGATCGAGTTCGCAGGCCTTGAGAAGTTTCAGGACACAAAGCTCAAGAATCTCTCTTCGGGAATGCAGGTCCGCCTGGCATTCTCCACAGCAATACAGACCGATCCGGATGTATTGCTGGTGGATGAGGTTTTAGCCGTAGGCGATATGGAGTTCCAGCAGAAGTGCTTCGATGTATTCAAGCGCTACAGGAATGAAGGAGTCACGGTCCTTTTCGTCTCCCATGGCATGGATGCAGTGAGACGTTTCTGCGACAGGACATTGCTTCTCTCCAGGGGCGAGCAGGTTGGATTCGATGATACCGGAGCAATTCTTGAGACATATATAAATCGTCAATGCTAAGAAGATCACGAAGCGGCAGATAGAGCATAGGATTGGAAGCGATTCATGCTCAAATGATTGAGAATAGGGCGGTGAAATATGGCTAAAGTGTTGCTCATAAATCCGAATACAAGATACCTGGGCTCCATGATGACAATCCTGCCACCATTGGGGCTTCTTTATATCGCCTCAACGCTGAAGAGAGAGGGTCATGAGGTTAAGGTTGTAGATGCGGATGTCGAGAATTTAAGCCAAGCCGAGGTCTTAAAAACGGCCAGGGATTATGCACCCGATCTCATAGGCCTGACGATGAATACGCTGCAGTCAAGGGCCGCCTATGAGACAGTGGAGCAATTGAAGAGGGCTTATGATGCGCCGGTGATCGCGGGCGGACCCCATCCATCAGCTCTAAAGGGCGAGGTGCTTGAGAGGTGTCCTTCCCTGGATGCGGTTGTATATGGGGAGGGTGAGGCAACCACTCTTGAGATTCTAAAGGCCTTCGAAGATGGGCGCGACCTTGCGGATGTTGAGGGCATCTGCTACCGCCAGGGAGAGGAGATCTTGACCACTGAGCCCAGGCGTCTGGTGGACATCGATTCTCTTCCCCATCCCGCCCTGGAATTGGTGGCACCCATCGGCAGGTATCACGGCGCCTATCCAGTGGGCGCCCGGCCCAGCCTGCATATCATGGCTTCCAGAGGGTGCCCGTTCCAGTGCACCTTTTGCAGTAAGGGAATATGGGAGAGGTCCCTGCGACTTCGAAAGGTGGACTCGGTCCTGGCCGAGGTAGAGTGGCTGAGAGATACCTTCAGGGTCAAGGAGATATTCTTCCAGGACGATACATTGAACGTCAATCGAGGGTGGTTTGAGTCTTTATGTTCCGGCCTTGTAGAGCTTGGCCTGAATAAGAAGGTGAAGTTCAAGGGCCCCTTCAGGGCAAATGAGAAGATGGTTGATCCCGACATACTGAAGATGGCAAAGGACGCCGGCTTCTGGATGATCTTTTACGGCGTTGAGAGCGGCAATCAGAGGGTTTTGGACTCCATCAAGAAGGGGATCACGCTAAGGGAGCTGGAAAGGGCCTTCCAGATCACAAAGAAGTTCGGTATCAAGACCTATGCCTCCTTCATGATCGGCAATCTGGGGGAGAGCAGGGAGACGATAAAAGATACCATCAGATTTGCCAGGAAGCTGGACCCGGACTATTATGGATTTGCTGTGGCAACGCCATATCCCGGCTGCGAATTTTACGAGGCGGCAAAAAGGGGAGGCTATCTGCTGGCCGACTTTGAGGATTACGATCTGAACAGGTATGTCCTGAAGACTGAGAGCCTTGGGCCGGAAGATGTGCAGGAGCTTATGGATACGGCTCGCAGATCCATGCAGAGAGATAGGCATTCTCTGCTCGGCAGGCTGCTGGACAGGGACAAGGGAGTTCAGACTCATTGCGTCCCGGTTTATGACTATTTCCCGGCGACTTCTGCTCCCTCTGAGGATCTGCTCAGCCATGAGATCGTTATGGGCGAAAGCGACTGGGATGTCCTGGGACCCGGATGGTATGGCTTGGAGCGCTGGCCGCCGGTCATAAGATGGACCGGCAAGAAAGCTATTGCCTATCTGAAAGGACAGCCCGGCCAGATCTGCCTCTGCATAAAGGCCACAGGCTCTCGTGTTGGACCCAATCTAACTATTTCTGTGAATGGAAATCCGCCCAAGGCCTATAAGCTTAAGCCTGATTGGGCCGGAATCCTGAAAGTTTCTCTGGAGAATGGCGAGGGCATCATAAGGCTGGATCTGGAGGTCGACGAGACCTTATCGCCTCGGGATTTCGGGGAGGGGGATGAGAGAGTGCTGGGAGTGGCTGTTGAGCGAATATGGCTGCAGAGAATGTGAAAATATTTGGTCTATTTAGATGTTATTACTCCCTCATACTGATAGTAGTAATCTCATTTATAATAAGGCTATGTTTAAGATCGAACTATCTTGATGATTGGGATTCTGTACAATTCATATTAGGATTAAAAAATTACTCCATCATAAGTCATCAACCACACCCACCTGGGTATCCTGTATATATTTTTCTTGGGCGAATTACGGATCAATTTTTCGATAATGGTCTTAAATCCTTTACTTTCATGAGTGCCCTTTTCGGTAGTCTGGCATTAGTACCCACGTATCTATTAGCCAAGGAATTTTTTGGCAAACATGTGGCTTTATTGTCGGCAATAATATTATCATTGGCTCCAGCAGAAATGCTATTCAGCGAAGTTGTTATGTCGGATATTGTTAGCATGTTCTTTATAGCAACTACAGTTTATCTGCTATATAAGGGCCTAAAATCCTCTATATATCTATATCTTGGATCATTTATATTGGGGGGGGCTATAGGCGTAAGGCAAACTGATATCGTATTAGTAATATTATTGTGTATATCATGTATTTTTAAAAGAAATATAAAAGATTTTGTAATATCAATATCTATATTGTCAATTAGCATAGCCATATGGCTTATACCCACGATTTGGGTTACCGGTCTTGGCAAATTTATTGGAGTTCAGAGTGCGCAAGGCAAAGCTGCGGTCGAAATGAGCACTCTATACTCATTAGGTGGACTAAATTTACCTAATCTATTGGTAACAATCAAAACTTTGATTTTCTTGTTTGTAGATGGATGGTCTCCAGCGGTTTTTATTTTTGGATTAATTGTTGTTATAGTAATATTTTATAAAAATGGAGATTTTAGAAAAAATATTAGCGATAAACGGCTAATATTATTGCTCGGATGGCTGGTACCTTATTTTATATTATTTATTTTTGCTATTGGTCTATATATCCCTCGATATCTACTGCCTGTCTTTCCGCCATTGTCAATTATCTTTGGATACGCAATAAGTACTGTGCTCGATATTGTACAGCTACAGAAAATAAAAAATGTATTAGTACTGCTAGTGTTATTGGCAATTATTTTCATGGGACATCAAGCAATATCAACTGCTTATGCTCTACATACAACAGAACCCGCTCCCATAGCAGCAGCAGTTTTTATAAATGAGAACTTAGATCCAAATACTACAATTATAATATCTAGTGATTCTTTTAGGCATTTACAATATTATTGTCCTAACTTTATAGTTAAGTTTAATGCGTATTCAACGATTTATGATTACTTAACGCCTAATGAGATATCAAATTATATTTCCGAGAATAAAACAATCTTAAGCGAGGGGAAGCCCATATTATGCAATGTACCAATACCATCTGTATTTAGAAGAAATAATAATATCTATCCAAAACATGATTACGTAAAATTATATATAAATAAAAAAAGAATCGATGAATTTTTTTTTATTCTATCAGATGATGGGTGGTATGACCTTGAAAATTGGACTAACACCTCCATTAGATGGATGCAGGGGAGTGCCACCCTCATCATAAACTCAGATCGGGATCGCACCGCAAGTCTAAGCTTCAAGGCCCTCAGCTTCAATCGCCCAAGAACCTTAGAGATCTATTCAGGTGAGTCTCTTGTAGCACGGTCTTCTGTGCTCACGAGCTTCGTAAATGTAAGTGCACCTATCCGTCTCATAAAGGGTACGAACATCGTGCGATTGCACACGCTCGAAGGCTGCGAGCGGCCGTGCGATAAGCCAGAACTAAACAGCTTGGATGATAGATGCTTAAGCATAGCGGTCCAGAACGTAACCCTAACTGAGGGAAAATCTGGATCCATTGATTATCTTTTTGGCTTCTACGAACAGGAGAACTGGTCCGGCATCCAGGCTCGCTGGACGCAGGCTGATGCCACCATCCTTGTAAACTCGCCGGAAATTCGTAATGCTACCATGAACCTGAATGCTAAGAGCTTCTATCAAAACCGAACGCTTGAAGTCTACGCAGGGGACAAACTGGCTGCTCGGGTTGTCGTGCCCACGAGCCTCTTTAGCGTGAATGTGCCAGTCCAACTCGCGAAAGGAGCGAATATCATGCGCCTGCACGTACCAGAGGGCTGCGAGCGACCGTGCGATAAGCCAGAGCTGAACAGCACCGATGGCAGATGCCTGAGCGTGGCGGTTGAGAATCTCTGTGTGATGTGATGTAATATCATCATCGGACTAAATGTGCCTAATAGCTGTCCTAGAGTATGTGTTTAGCTAGTTCAAATCGGCTTCAATGAGTCCATTTTCCAGATTCTTTCGCGGTGATTTCAAGAACGCAGATTTCAAGCAGTTTTGGCTATTGCTATCGTTTTTCAATACAGGTTGGATTATTCCCATCATGCTCGTCATCTAACTATATCAGTATCTATCGACCTATTCAGAGGACCTAAACACATACGTCCTAGAATACTGCCTATCTTAGATATTCTTGTATATATTTGCAGATATCTGGCTGCCTTTTCATCTCATCCATTGGGCTCATATCGTTAATCTGCTCGCAGCCCTCCTTAAAATATCTCCAGAAATTTTTATTTTTTGTATAATGGCCTTCCGCCCTCATTAAATTGATATATTTTTGTGGATGCTTGGAGAATAGAAGGGCATCATTGACAAAGAAGCGATCCCTCTCATCGCTTGACTCGCCTTTAGAATTCCTTAAAAGCGGCGGGTGATAGACGCAAACATCATCTGCAAAGGGTATTTGACCGTAGTCCTGAGCCCGCCATGCCAAATCGGTATCTTCTCTAAAATGAGGCTTATCAAAGCGTTCATCGAATCCGCCAATCTTGGTTATTATATCATGACGAATAAAGAGATTTGCCGTCATGAAGCCGATCCCATTGAAGCCCTTATTTGTGACGATTCTATATCTATTATCACCCAGCTTGCTCTCGTCGGTGTAAATCAGTCCCTCCAGGCCAGCTGATTTATATTTGTCGAAATGTTTTTTTGCATTCTCGAGCCATTCAGAATCCGGCTGACAATCATCATCTGTAAATGCAATTATCTCTCCCCGCGCGTATTTTATCCCGATATTCCTTGCTTTTGCAGCTCCTGCATTTTTATTGAATATATATTTCAACTTAAAATTGCTGATTTCATAGAGACGATCGCCTCGCTCCTCTCCGGAATCTACTACAATTACCTCAAAGTCTCGGAAGGTTTGTCCGTTTAGTCTATCGAAGAGATATTTTATGTAATCTCCCCGATACATCGGGATTACGACTGAGAAGGCTGGCGACTTGCTCGAGTAAATTTCGCTTATGCGCTTGCCAAGATCGAATGATATTTTATTCCAGTCATAGTCTTTCTCCGCCAGCGCCCTTCCTGAGTTGGACAGTTTTTTATACAGCCCTTCATCTTTTAGCAATTTGCGAATTTCGCCTGGAAACTCGGGCAAGTCGCACACCACAAACGAGCCATCATTTTCGATGCCCCTTGCACCTACAGGGGTTGATATCGTTGGAATTCCTGCTGCGAGATAATCGAACATCTTGATGTTTGTGCCAGATCCATGCAAGATGGGATTGATGGCGATGTCTGTCGCTGCAAATATCTTCTCTTTATCTTCTTCGGATACTAATCCAAATATTTTGACGTTATCTCGATCCTTTGGAGAGATATTCGTCCCAACCCCGCCCACAATCAAGAATGCAATCTCTGGACATTGTTTCGATAACGTATTTATAATATATTCTGCAGCTTCAACATTCGGCGGGTAGTTGCTGCCAATGAACATTGCAGTCTTTTTATTTATTTTCAAATGCTTTTTATTGACATCTCTGACCAGGTCATTTACGGGCTTGATCCTCTCCGTATCGACACCATTGGGATATACCTCTATCTTTTGGGGATCGATATCATAGAGCTTTTCGAATTGCCTCTTGTCCGCCCCGGAGCACGCAAGAATTAAGTCGCTCTCCTCGCACAGCTCCTTTTCCACGAACTTAACCAAGTGAGCTATGCATCGGGCAAAAGGAGCAGTTCCCAGTATATTTTGCCTCAGCAGAGCCTCACAATTATGGCTATCATAAATCAATATCTTATTTTTTATGTTAATGTCTGTCTTTATGACTGGATACAACCATGGATGGCTGAGCACAATTACGTCCGCTTTTTTTGCTTCATGGAGTACGTGATCAACATATTCCTGTGATGCCTTGGCAAGCAATGGAAATACGACATCGATAATAGTTGTCCCCGGCATCAATTTATTTAAATGATCATTTATCTTGAAATGCTCTTCATCCAGTGGTATGTCCAGCTCTTTAAATGATTCGGATATCTGCAATTCTCTATGCTTTGGACCTCTCCAATCGTATGTCCCCACATACAATGCCCTTAGATTTGGTGGGAAATTTGAATAGAGCCCCTTTAAACGCAATCTGCCTCCACCAACAGCAGGTTCTATTGGCTGCATATCAGTAATAAGAACATTTATGTCGGGATTTATTTCTTTGCGCGAAGATATGTCAATATCCTTCAGCAGTGATGATACAACTCTTTCCCACGTGATATCCTGGACGGAGAGATATCCTCTTTCTCCCATTCTCATTGATTCTTGGGGATTTTCAATTAAATAATTTATTTTTTCAGCAATCTTTTTAGGATCCGGTTCCACTATGAATCCGCTCACGCCATCTTTAACTATGCGGCAAGGCTCTCCAGAATCCGTGCATGTTATGATTGGCTTCTTGCTCTTGAACGCTTCAATCGTCACCAATCCGTAATCCTCATTTATTGGGACGAATGGAACCACAATCGATTTTGAGTAAAGGTCTGCGATTTCATCATCATTTATCCAGCCTACAAATTTTATTCTATTATCTCCGACTGCTAATTGTTTATACTGGGCCTCATCCTCGCCACGTCCGGATATTATCAGATCTATATCATGATTCACATATTTCATGGCTTTTATTATTAAATCCGGCCTCTTCCATCTATGCAGCCTTCCTGGGAAGAAGATCTGCTCTCCTTTTTGGGGCTTTTTGAAATTATCCAACTTGGGTGGATGGTGCAGTATTTCAAAATTTATCGATTTCCATTCATCATCTTCTGCCCTCATTCTTTCATAAACTGCACTGCCGTTAACAAAATGCTTCTTTATCCTCAGCGGACTGAGCCCGTATAGATCAAATTTATGAATCAGACGTCTCTGTTTTTGTTTCTCCTTATCATTTGATTCATATTCTCGATCAAACATATCATAGAAGACTCTTATCGTATGCAAGAGATATGATACATGATTTTGGTGCCTTACCATATATGTAGGTGCTTTTGTGGAGATGACCAGATCGTAGTCGCCTAGATCCAAATAGAAGCAATTACAATATGCCTCCAGTATGCCTTCAAATGTAGATTCGTCAACAAGGACCTCGACCTGATTTGCCTCATGACCCGCTTCCCTAAGCGCTTTTATTAAGCCCTCATAGAGATTCTCTGCGCCTCCCTTCTCGCCTTTTATCGACTTGGGAGTGACAACTGCGATCTTCATTTGTGCCCTTCTCTTATTTTATTCCGATTAATGCATAATCTTGCGGACCATATATGATTGCGTTTAGCATATCAATATTGTGGTTATATATTTCAATTTCTTCGCGATGTCCGTCTCTTCTTTCCCCAATTTTTATCTTTTTAAGCCTGGCGTCATCTCGAACTGGTGCAATTAGCTCTATCTTTATCTCCCTGAATCCGGCCGCATTTAGCAGAAATCTAAGCGTCTCTGGGTGTACAGGTCTCTTGTGGCTCATATCGATATAGAAGTTGGCAAATGAGAAGAATGAAAGCGGATTCACAGTCTCAACAACGATGGTGCCACCGTAAATGAGCTTCATAAAAGACAGGTTTAGCATCTTTATGAGGTACTCCTGCTCTAGATGCTCCACCACCTGATCAATGAAAATTCCGTCCAGGCTTTTATCCTCGAGCTTCTGCAGATAGGATACAGCATCGATCTTCTCAACATCGAGCCCTTTTGATTTGCAGAAGTTGACCATGTCTTCGTCTATGTCAATCCCATGGCCGCCAATCTCATAATCTCTCAGCAATTCCTGAAACTCACCTCGGCCGCATCCTATATCAAGCACATTTCTGCACCCTTTAAAGTATTTGATAAACGCTGATTGCCTCTCCTTGATATCAGCTCTGGTGCCCCTAAACCTCTCTTCGAAGACGAAATAGTTGATGTAGTCGGCATGGCTCTCGGATATTGTGTTGGAGGCACGCACGCTCTCTTTAGCAATCCTGCCATCCAGGATCTCAGCAAGCCAGGCTCTGTTCTCAATATCCTCATTCATAGCTGCTATAACACTTTTGACCTGCTCGCCAATCTCCGAAGAAATTTTTGATTCCGACTGCGCGATCTTGCCATCTATTTGGGCGGAAATAGTTGATTGAGACTGCGTGATCTTGTCATCAACTTGAGCCGAAATAGTTGACTGAGACCGCCCGATCTTGTCATCGACTTGAGCTGAAATAGTTGACTGAGACTGCGCGATCTTGCCATCTATTTGAGCAGAGATTCCTCCCAGCCTTACAGCTATATCATTTAAGATCCTGACAATAGATGCGTTAAATTCCTTCTGCTTCCAGACCATCGGATCGACATAGCGCCTGACCTCGCCATGAACCAGCTCTCTGCCCTTAACCAGAACCTTTCCCAAAATTCGTCTATGAGAGCTTATAAAGTAGTTATCATTTTGAATGTCCCGGTTTGAGTTTACATAATCCCATTCTTCGGGCTTTCCTATTTCAAACGGTGCATGCTCTTCGCTTTCATCAGCCTTCCCGCCCGCCGTATCTCCTGCATTGGCACAAACACCAATTGCCCTTCGCGTTTTTATATTCTCTTTTATATTGCGCATAATTTCTTCAACATTCGTGCTTTCATCAGGGATATCGGATTTATCCACACTTGCACCTCGAACACTTCGACAACCAGAACCTATTTCAAGCTATTTCAAGCTTGCCAAGGACAATAGTCCTGAAAACAATTCGCGCAGCAGGCACACCGAAATGTTTATAGGCTGGTGAGGAGTCTGATTAGATGTAAAATAGCTAGGATCAGTGAATCCTTGCAGAAAATAGGAGGTAGAACTTATGAAGATTCGTATAGTGTATTTGATTGCATGCATGATGCTCGCTGCATCAATGCCTTCTGCGCTAGCCGCCATATCTTATGGCGGAACTAATGTAGAAGTGCCTGCGGGCAACCCAGCGATCGCTGAGGGCGATAGCAATCTGGTCGTTGATTGGCCTGGTTTTATTGGCTTCGGCACGCATACAGCAGGTCCTACAGCTATTGTTGTTGATCCCTTTGGACTTGCGGCTCCTAAGTATGCCCATGCGTGGGTTTTTACTGGTGCATATGCTCCAGGAGCCTACGCAGAGTGGAAAGGCACTAAAGAAGCAAACTCCTACGACGTTGTCGATGGTGGAGTGGCCCAGGGCACCTATAGTATGAAGGCCAAGGTAGATGGCCAGGCGATTGCCACGGTCTCAATGGATCCCTTAATGGGTGGAACGCCTTTTGCTGAATCTTTGATTGACGCTTTTGCAGCTGAGACTGTTGGACCGAGAAAATTGTGGGGTAGTGCCCAGATAACCTCTACAGTCTTCCACAATGGTGATGGAACTGCAACGGCTGGCACCACTAAGAGTAATACAATTGGTGCCACTCAGCCTGCGGCAAAGGCATCCTTCGCAGCGGAAAGGGCCATAAACTACGGCGGCTCCTTGGGAATTCCGGCAAGAATATTGGGAAGCGCCCAGGGTGTAACCTATTTGGAGGCGAATAATGTGGAGACGGCCACTCGCGCAGGTAAGAGCGAGGGATTTGCATTTGGGTTTTCGAGCATCAATTCGAGAGCTTGGACCGACGCCGCTGATACCGGATACCAAAGCTGGACAAGGAATGAGATAATAACTCAAACTCAAGCGGCAAGGTTCCCAGGTACCCTTACCCCGGCAAGAATCCTAGCCTCAGTTCAGGAAAGCAAGGTTGTAGGCGGCGCAAATGGTGAGGCCATGGCACAAGCTTGGGATCCAGCCGCAGATTGGTTCACCCCCAAGACAAGTGGATCCGAATCAGCCTTTAGCTCAGTTAGCGGACAGACCAGATCAAATTCTCAGGCCTACAAAGTAGCTGACATCACATCTGGCTTATTAAATCCCACCGCAGCAACGGCTCAGATCCTTTCTGCATCAGGCGATGAGACTGACGTAACAGGTGCATTCATTGCAGATGGACGTGATTCAGTTGCCTATACATTGACAGATGCCGCTGTGTTAAGGTTAATTGAGGACAATAATTACGTTGGTGCAGAGACCTTCATAGACAACGGCAATGCAAAATCCTATGCAAGGGACGCCATCTCTGGTCTGAAGGTTCAATCAGATCTAACCAATGTACAGCAATCATCAGGTGGTCACGCTGTAGGTTTGACGGTTCCAGGACCAGTAGGATCGGGACAAGGGTCCGTAGCAGGAATGGTGGCCAGGGCGACATTCGATAACGCTAATGCTCCCGCATCTAATTCAGTAGATCTGGGTTTGAACTCGCCATTCTTCCATAGTGGCCTTTATACCCAGGGTCCAGCTTGGACTCAAAATAGGTGGGATGATGCAGGATCTTATCTGACTGCAGATTCGCAGAGCGCCACTTCTACATCCTCTGCAGGGACATATTCTATATCTGCAGGCCCCGTGGGCATCACCGAGTGGGTAGCTGGTAACGATCCGCTCAATAATATGTACGTTACCACACCAATTAGTATATCCACAACGAAGCCTGTGAACGCATTCATAGTCCCGGTCGATAACCCCATACTATATAATAGAAACCCGGAGTTTTACGGCTGGTCTGGCGGAGTGTTCGGTGATCAGTAACTAAGAGATTATTGCTTTATATAATCTCTTTTTTTATTTATTATTAATATCAGGAGGGCAGAAAGGTGAAATACTCGCTATTGATTCTAATGATTCTCATTGCAGATGTCGCATCCGGCGCAGTTTCTGTCACAGGCGGCTGGGACGTATCTGGAGAAGGATCAGGATCAACTGAGGGACTCAGCGTTGTATCGAATTGCGGCACGGATCCATCCATTCAAATGGGCATAACCCATACCTCTTCTGTCTTTGGCATCGGAGCAGACCAGACGGTTGGGCGGAGCGGGAATCTGAGCATAAGCCTGCCCCTGGGCGGATATTCTTTATCAGTCGGATTTGACGGCTTTGTTAACTCCAGCCTTGTGCTCACGAGTCCTGGCACGGGATCGGTTTCATCTTATGTTGGAGCCACGGCCACTGCCATCTCCACCGGCCATAGCAAAGCAGGAAATGACAGCTACGATCTATTCGGCTCCGCCGACATCAAGACCAGCGGCTATCTGTATGGAATGGGTAGCGGTACTGCCATTGCAAGTGGTTCATCCAGCTATGGGGTCACAAAGATAGGCACTCCCGCAGAAATAGTTGGCCAGGTCTCAGGAAGAAGCTTCCTTGGCTTGGCAGGAAATTCCACTGAATCCTTTGCAAGCACGGGCGGAATGGACAATGGCATTCATGCCGAGTCTCGATTCACTCGAAACATAACCGAGCATATGACATCCAGCAGTTATAGCAGTATATCCGCCTACGCGTCCGTGGCCAATGATGCTTCTGCGGATGTATTTGTATCTGGAAACGGCAGCAGTGGGGCATGGGGCGCGGATTCAACCGTTGCTAAGGCTGCTGGGGTCAACGAGAATGTAGCCACAAATGTCTCGGCTGAGATCTTCGGGCTTGCCAATTCCAATGGACGCTATGATGCTGCAGATATATCTGCCATTGTGCAGTCCAGAGCCACTCGAGATCCGAGGCTTTATGTCTCAGGAGGGCCGGCTTGCTATGCGGCAGTGACTCAGGCATCCGATTCGAGTGAGACGTCGGCTTATGTACTGGTGAAGAACTCGACATGGAATTCTGTATCCAGGACGGAGAACAACCAATCGGCAATGATTTCAGGAGACCTGACCAATCTGACATCCGATGTTTGGGTCAATGAATCCGGGGCCAGTGCGATTGCCTTTGGAAAGATACTGATGTATGCGGATTATCAGACCGTAGGAGACAAAGCATACATTACAGGCAATTTCACTCTGGATACCTATTCTGAGGCGACAAAAAATCTCAGTGCGTTCGCTTCAAACAGCCTGGGCGTGAACGGCAATGGTACAATGAGCTCCAGCGACAGTTCGATCTATGGAACTGCAGGATTCAAGGGGCCTCTGTCTCATTACTCCCTCTATAACTCAACATCTGGTGCCAAAGCTGCGAATAAGGTGACCGAGGCATTTGTCATAACAAATCCCATCGGATACGAGACCATATCTCAGCCGATCAAGGCCGACACTAGATCAGATCCCGTCGTGGCCTGGGCTAGGACAGATGGTGCTTATATTCTGGCCGGCGCCTAAAGACGACTTCTGCCCAAAAGCGGGCAGAAACTTTTTTTATAATAATTGACAATTGGCTTGCGGTCGATGCGAAGACTCGACTGGCCATAGGGACACCTATTGCTCCAAGCATTATCTATATACGTATGGGTTTCGATCAATTCTGGGGTGATACTGATGAGAAGAATGGATTTGATAATAGCGCTGCTATGTTGCGTAGCTCTCTGTTTTGGCGCCATAGCTGCAAGTCCCTCGACAACCAAATTGGGGCTGGATCAGCTCAAGCAATCCGAATCTGTAAAAAATGTACCTGCTACGAATCAGTCTGCAGAGGAAGCGGTCAAGACACAATTGACGCAGGAGAATTTCACTTTGCTGAAGCAGGATAGCGGGACAAATCTTTCTGTAATGAATTTGACCTTTACAACTTCACCCACACTCGGATCTGCACAGGCTGTAAAATTCACAGCGCCAAAAGCCGGATGGAAGCTGAAGCTCGTGATTGCAGTGGCCACGGATGGTTGGAACGCGAGCCGCAATGAGTTGCCAAATGCAATGCCCTTCACCATTGAGATTCGCGATGCGAATCTAGGACTGCTATATCACTTCGCAGACATTCAGTATCCCTATTTCACAACCGAAATGGGATTCAGATCGGCAGTCATTGAGATGCCAGCCATTCCGCTTGAGGGAGATTTCTATGTCTGCTTCTACGGATATAGATCCATTGGACTTGCCACCGAGCTGCAGAATGCCACGGGCAACTCTTATCTCTTCGATAAGATCACTGGCAGCCTTTACCCGGGTGTTCTGACCCTGGAGAACAATCAGACGCTTCCCGTGAACTGGCTTATAAGAGCAGTAGGAGAATGAATATCTCCAGCCCATATTTTTTTGCATAGGGCTGGAGTCCACGGCATCTCTGCGATTGGAGAATGGAGTTTGCCTTAAATACTGTTATGTAGCTGCTTGTCTTCTATCTGGGGTACAGAATGTATTCGATAATAATGCCTGCATATAATGAAGCGGATAGAATTAAGGCGGTCTTGGAGAGCTATGTTGCAGAATTTGCCGGGCAAGAGTTGATCGTGGTTTGTGATGGATTTGATAATACAAGACGTATAGTTGAGGAAACCGCAAAAGGATGCCCTGATATCAGGATCTTAGGCTTTCAAGAACGGCTGGGAAAGGGCGGGGCAATAATCGAAGGATTCAAGGCAGCTCAAGGCAGGAGAATCGGGTTTGCAGATGCTGATGAATCCGTCTCCCCCAGGGATCTCAAGAATATGTTTGAGCAGCTCGATATGTTTGATGGAGTTATTGCATCACGAAGACTGCCCACCTCGCAGATAACGATACAACAACCGCTCAAGCGCAGGCTTGCCAGCAAGGGCTTTAATTTGCTGGTCAGGACTCTCTTTGGACTCTCCTTCAAGGACACACAATGCGGAGCGAAGGTGTTCAGGAGAGAGGCTATTCGCGACATCCTCGGAGAGCTTGAGACGAAGGGCTTCGAGATCGATGTTGAGATACTCTGGAGAATGAAGAAAAAAGGATACTGCGTTGTGGAACGCCCCATCACCTGGAGCCACTCCAGCGGCTCGAAGTTCAAGCTCTCTCATGCATATGGGATGTTTTTGTCGTTGCTCAAGATAAGGTTCAAACGACCTATGCGAAAGAGACAGCCCTGAGATCCAGGATGAGTCGGATGCCCTAAGGGTCCGCACTCGTATTGGCATGGAGGATTGCACAGTGGAAGCTGCAGAATATGAAAAGATGTACGATTCCGAGGAGGATAATTGGTGGTTTCAGGGCAGAAGAGAGCTTATCCTCGATATCCTCAAGAAGATCAACTTTGATATATGCAAAGATCGTGCAGACATTTTGGATGTTGGCTGCGGCACCGGAATCAATCTGAAGTCATTTGAACGTTTTGGAGATGTCGTCGGCATTGATTTCTCGAATGAAGCACTCCGCTTCTGCAAGTCCCGAGGAGTCGGCCCCCTGGCATCTGCCAGTGCTGATAAGCTGCCCTTTAAGAACTGCTCCTTCGATATAGTCTGTGCCCTTGACGTGCTGGAGCACATTGAGGATGATGTGGCAGCATTATGTGAGATCTCTCGTGTCCTAAAGGATGGAGGTTTCCTGTTGATAACTGTTCCTGCATTTGAATTTCTCTGGAGCAATCACGATGTAGCACTGCATCATAAGAGACGATATACCAAAGAGATCATTCTTTCGCGCCTGAAAAGCTCCGGATTATCCATCATGATGTGCTCTTACTGGAACTTTTTCCTCTTTCCACTGGTGGCCTCCATCAGATTGCTTCGGAGGAATAAGGCTGAGGAGAAGAGTACAGATCTGGAGGATCTCCCATCATATTTGAATAAAATCCTTTTCTATATTCTCAAGGCCGAAAGAGCTATAATAAATAAGGAGTTTGCCTTTCCCATGGGCGTGAGCATTGTATGTGTCTGCAGAAATGGTCGTGAGAATGAGGATGATTCCAGGGAAGAGAGTTAATATGTTTGCTTTCATGCTGGTGTTCATATGCATCATCATGGGGGCTCTGGGACAGATATCCATGAAGACCGGAATGAGCCAGATGGAGAGAATTAACGGCATATCTGAGCTCATAGATGTGCATACAATCAAAAATATTATATGCAATATATATGTACTGGGCGGTCTATTTCTCTATATGTTCTCGGCATTTCTCTGGCTTGGAGCGCTTTCCACATTGGATGTCAGCTTCATGTATCCGCTTCTTAGCTTGGCTTATGTGATAACAGCAATTGGTGCATTCATATTTCTGGGAGAGACCATAACAATGATGCGCTGGATGGGAATCGGGCTTGTAATTGCCGGATGCTTCCTCGTAACCAGGAGCTGAAGTTGATCGGGCTGTTCAATATAATTAAATTGAAACTATGATTGAAAAGAGAGATATTATAAAACGCTTCTGCGTCGAGCATCTCTGCAAGTGGACAGGGAATAACTCTGCAATAGCTCGATCAAAGATAGAGATAATGGCTTTCATCGCTTATGTTATTTTATCCATTATATTTACTTATCCTGTAGCTTTCTCTGCTAATATGATTCCAGGAGATGGAGGTGATGCATTTTGGTATTTATGGGATTTCTGGTGGTTTAAAGAGGCATTATCAACCCTATCTAATCCGTATTATACTCAGAATATCTTTTATCCATTTGGAGTCAATCTAATATTCTCCGAGGTCTCACCCCTTAATGCAGCAATATCTGTTCCATTGCAATCAGCATTCGGCTTGATCAAAGCATATAATATAATTTGGATAAGCACTTTTATTTTATCTGGATTCAACACATTTTTATTAACGAAATACCTAACTGGCAACCGAAAGGCAGCATTCATATCAGGGCTGATCTTTATGTTTTGCCCATATCGCTTTGCACATGCACTGGGCCATATGAATCTCATCTCCACGCAATGGATGATATTATATATATTGTTTTTGATTAAAATTATCAATGAGGATAAGAGATCTAACGCCCTATTAGCATCGTTGTTCCTTATATTGACCGCGATGAGTTCCTGGTACTACCTCATATATTTATTTGTCTTCACCATTATATTTATTATTTACTATCAAAGAACGGATAAATTGCTATGCAAAAAGGGGCTCTTGAAGGATTTATCTCTATTGGTTATCACATCCTCGATAGCAATGTCCCCCCTTATTTACTTAATGCTGGACGAATTGATAACGACAAAGTCCAATTATATGTATGGAGGTGGATTTATTGATTATTCATCAGACTTGCTGGGATTTATCGTGCCTACTCTATTCCATCCTTTTTTCAAAGGAATTGTCACCCCAATCTATTCCCATTTTACAGGAAGCTCGGCGGAGTATACAACTTTTGCCGGATACACCGTAATTCTTCTGGCACTCATATCCATTCTCAAGGTCAAAACGAAAGATGTTCGGTTTTGGGGCTTTTCCGCCATTATATTTTCTATTTTGAGTTTGGGCCCAATCCTGCATATCAACGGAATCTTCACAAGAGCCTATGAGGGATATAACATTGTTATTCCACTCCCGTATGCCTTCCTTATGCATATTCCGATATTTTCACTGGCCAGAATCCCAAGCAGATGGGATGTGCTGGTGATGTTGGCTCTAGCTGCATTAGCAGCATACGCTTTAAATTATATATCAATTTATTTGATGAATTTAAATCATAAAAATGTCTTCAATGCACTTGCGTTCTTGATATCAGCTCTGATTTTATTTGAGTTCCTGGCAGTTCCTTATCCCATGTCCAGCGCTGAAGTCCCCGCGTGCTATAGCCAAAAAATAGCAGATGACATCGGTGATTTTGCAATAGTGGAGGTTCCATTCACAGCAAAATCGATGTATTACCAAACGCTTCATGAAAAAAAACTGATAAACGGCTATGTGTCCAGAGCACCAGACTCTTTGATTGGCTCTTTGTTATCGGAACCTTTTCTTGGTCAGTTGATGCGTATCTCGTATCTATCAATGTATGAGGACATAATAGAGCAAGATATGGCCTGCAATAGAAGATCAAAAGAGCTCTGCCATTATGATGTAAGATATGTGGTAGTACATAAGGACCTCATCTCGGATGAGCAATTCAACCGAATAAATGCATTCTTGCTTCGATCAGCATGCGATCCGGCTACAAACGAGACGGACTCCACCTATGTGTATGCATTAAGAAATGATCCAAGAACACCATTGATAGAATTGAATGACGGGTGGTACGGTCCAGAAGATTGGAATGGCATGCCTACTAGATGGATTGGAAAGAACGCCTCTTTAAAAATATATTCCGAAAAAAATCGCCCAGCCACTCTGAGCCTAAAGGCGCTGTCATTCTACTGCAATAGAACCCTTGAGATTCATGCAGGAAAGGAGACAATTTCCAGGCAAATAGTGCCCACGGTCTTTATCACCGTGAATATGCCAATCAACTTAAAAGCTGGCCGCAATGATCTCGAATTCTGCATCCCGAAAGGATGTCAGAGACCATGCGATATACCGGAGATGAAGAACGGGGATCTGAGATGTCTTGGAGTGGCAATTCAGAATGTCAACCTAACCAATGTCACATGATCTCGCATCAAATGGCCTGCAGACGGTATGGCCTAATGTGCCATTGGACTTCCTCTTCAAAATCCAGCATATATAAATTTTGTAACCTTTATTGGTGAGAAAAAGTAGATCACCAATATAGTAATCATTATATATATGAACCAATAACCGCCCTTAACTGACCCAAGATAGGCAACTAAATCGTTATCTTAGAGCCTATTTCTAAATACCAGCAGCATTGATACTATCACGGCTCCGATGACAAAATCGGTGACTTCAAATCCCGTCGGCATGATAAATTTGCCCAGACAATAGATGAGATCATCAAGGTCATTTACTTTGAAGAAAAGCCAGCCCAAGAAGACGAGATATTGAGTCAATATCATCCCGGCTATGGTTGTGGCACGGTTGTTTGGAAATCGAATCAATCTATGCAGTGACAAAAGGATGCCATGGTATCCGCCCCAAATTAGAAAGTTCCAGGTAGCTCCATGCCATAAGCCACAAAGAACCATAGTTATTATCAGATTGATGTGAGTTCTGAGCATTCCTTTGCGATTGCCACCCAAGGAGATGTACACATAATCTCGAAGAAATGTTGATAGAGATATGTTCCAGCGATGCCAGAAATCCGCAGGATTCAATGCAAGGTATGGATTATTGAAGTTCATAGGGAACCTGAACCCAAATAGCCTAGCGCTGCCAAGGGCGATATCGCTATAGCCTGCAAAATCGCAATATAGCTGAATGCCGAACGCCAGAGCTGCAAATATAATAGCACGTGAGCCGTGATTTGTAGGCTCTGAGAATACGGGGTCCAGATAGATTGAGAGGTTATCTGCAATCACCAGTTTCATTATGAGCCCCATGCCAATGAGAGTCAGTCCTTGCTGCAAGTTATCTGAGCGAATCTCTATTTTTGATTTGAGCTGAATGAGGAAATCCCTGGCACGAATGATCGGACCTGAGGTTATAACAGGAAAGAAGCTGATGAATAATGCATATTCAAGCCAGGAGTCGGCAGGTTTCATCTTTCCACGATAAATATCAAATACATAGCTTAAGCCCATAAATGTGAAATAAGAGATGCCCAGCGGAGCCAAGAGGCCAGAATATTTAAATAAGCATAACTGCCCAAGAGAACCCAAGAGGGCCATCCCTAGGTATAGCTCTTTATTATCTTTAATATAGATAAAATAACCACCATAAAATGTCAAAACCGAGATGGACATTAGGGAGACAACTAAATAATTATTAGATATTATATAAAAAATATAACTTGAAGCTAAAATAACTATTAACTGAGCATTATGGGACTTTAACATCGAGAGTGCTATCAATATTAATATCAGAAAGAGATAGTAACTCACCTCATTAGGAAACATTCTTTGCCTCTATCAACAATATCTCTGCCATTTTTCTTGTTATGTTCCGCCTTCCTGCATTGTTGGCGTGAGCTGAATCCTTAAATTCACTTGCTGGGCAGAGCGATAGGAGATCATAGTATGGACATCCGACCGAGGTTGAAAAATCACTAAGAGTCTTAGAGTAATCACTAGTGCTTTGACAGTGGAAATAGGGGCTGGATGGCACATTGATTATTATTACATGTATTCCACGTTCCTTCAAGTAGCCAATAATATGCTGCATTGCCCGTTTATTCTTATTGTCAGCTTCACTGCCAGAGGGACATGAGCTGGAGAATGGTTCTTGTATATTGTTGCCCGGATCAAATTGGCTCTTAAAGTCCAGCATCCCTTTGTTGAATTCGGGCTGTCCAGATCGGTTGAAATACTCATCTACCGGGTCATATTTAGTTAACCCTAGATTGTGCAGCATCATCTCCAAACCAGGAATAAGAAATCTTCTTTTATATATAATTAAACTTGGTGCATCCATCTTGATAAGATTTAACTGCGTTTTATTGAATAAGGATTATGTATATAAATCAAGTTTTATTTTATCTGATGCCAAGAGTGATCTAATCTCACGATAATCTCCTTCATTATAGAGCCCAAAGTCGGGATTCAGCCAAAAATAAGGAAAGCCGATAACTACAATCTTTGGCTTAGACTCTGCAATTCCATCAAGCTCGACTATTCTACTTCCAGGTGAATCGCAGGGATAAGCTATATTGTAGACCTTGAAGGATAGGTTATTGGATTGCATTGTTTTTTCTATTGTTACCGGGTCAACACCAAATACCGTTTGACTATCTCCTATGAAATAAATTTTATTATTTTCTTTGTTTTTTTCATAAAATTCAAACAGGTTCACGCCCCAATTGGTGGCTTTGATATAGGGATCAATAACAAGATTTGTTATGGCTAATATCACAATTATTGAGAAGAAGACCGCGGCAGCTGTCTCAGGAATCATTCGATCAGGCATGTCTTGGCAATTTGGCTTTGTGCAAACTATTTAAAGGATATGGTGTTAATAAAAAACGAACATATCATAGCGTTGGTGAGATGAATGAAACAATATGGACGGCCAATCATAGGCTTGCTGGTGCTTTTGGCTCTAATTCCAGACGTCTATGGAGCAATGAGCGTTGAAGGCGGAATTTTGACAAGCTCGAGCGGCGGCAGCTCTATTCAAGGCATCTTTGCCGCAGACAACAATGGCGCAACATTCCTGGCAAGCTCGACGGGCTTGGGCAATGGCATTGAAAAGAACCATCTGCTCGATTTTGGCAAATATAAGATAGAATCGAGCATAGCACTTGAAGAGGGCTCAATCGATGCATGCTCGGAAACAACAAAGACCACCGGACTTGGCTCCGAGACCTCTGTGAATCTGAAAGCGGAAGGCTCCTCAGTATATGCTGCATTATCCGGTAAAAGAGACTCCAGCGCTGCAGGCCAAATGGCAGGCGTGCTCAACGGCGCTGTTTCATCAGATCTCATGCTGGTAGTCGACGATAGCATCCTTGCATATCAGAACACGAATGCAGAGGGCGATGAGGGGATACTCGGATCCATCGCCAACTCCAAGGCCAACAAGATGGCAATTGATGGCAATTTCTTGGGAAGCGGGGACTTTTCCACTGAGCAGCTCTCGGTCGCAGACAGCGCTGCAAAGGTCTATGGAACTGTATCATTCAATGGCCAGGAGGTCATCAACGGCGATGTGCTGGATGGCATAGCCTCTGGAGAGCTCGCGGTCTCGTCAGATGGAATCTATGAGGATCGGAACGGTGACCTGGGTGCATTCGAGGTATCTGCCACTAACCTGCTGGACTCTTCAGCAAACAGCATCGGGTATGAGACAGCTGGCTGGATGTGGGCATCTCCGATACACTACAAGCTATCCACGAGTGTAATTGGCAGTACCAAGGCAACCTCCTACGCTAAGGAGATCAGCAAGGGGGCAAACGCGTGGGACAGCAATACTGCCAAGAACGTCTTCAAGGGCACGGATACAGCTAACACACCAGGGTCTGGCAATGTGCTCGAGCTTACAACAAAAACGCCGGTAAAAGGCAAGTATCAGGGCGGCACTGGAGACGGCAATAACAACTACATGGCCTTTTCAAGGGCTGTGACAGGGTCTACGATTGCTGTAACCTATACCTGGTACTACACCAATGTGTACGTAACTGGGGCTGATAGCAATTCATACAATAAGGCTGCGGAATCGGATGTCTACTTCAGCGCAAACAAGGCCTGGCGCATAGCATCGAGAGAGAGTTCAGCCACCAATTCGAAGTTCGATGTCCGCACGATTGCAACCCATGAGGTTGGGCACTCGCTCGGGCTTGCGGACCTGTACGGTTCCTCGGACTCGGACAAGATCATGTACGGCTATAACAACGGCCAGGTGAAATGGTCTTTGCGAAGCGGGGACAAGCTCGGTCTTTGGACACTGTATGGAGCCTGAACGAGCTCCCGACTTATTTAATTTTTCGTAACTATTCAGCTCTACTCGCTGAATCATTAAGAATTCAGACCGCGATCAGAGTTCTCAGAGGAATGAATGGCTTCCCTTCAAAGGCACCTTGAATAGCGTCGATAACTGAACTGGAGTTCTTTTTAACCGTAGAGACGGGGTCGCGGGTGAGGACTACTGAAAATTATCACGAGAATCGAACGCATGAGATTCATTTTGACAGCAAACATCGATTGCGTCACTGGTTAGCACTTTTCAGTATACCACGTACTCGACCCTATGTCGGACTTGCGATCATTGTCATGTGGACACTGAAACGCTGAAGACAGAGGCCCCCCAATTGCTGATATACCTGAAGTCGAGAGCAGCCTGATAGGCATCGAGGATTTCTTTGAAACGAATGCTCGCGATCCGATCCGAGATAAGGAGGGACAGACATATGAAAAGATAAAAAATCGCTCTGCGTGCTATTACTATCAATAATAGTACTACGTTTAGCACCTGCAGGAGCAGGATCCTATACTAGTGGCGGAGCCACGCTAGGAGCCAACTCCGGCAGCTATGGTGAGGTTGTATCAACTGCAGATAATTTAGCTTCGACCATTTCTGCCGGATCCACGGGTCCCATCGACCTGAACATCTATAAGAAGGCAGTGCGATCAGATGGTGTATTCGCAGAGGCAGATCTTCAAGTAGATCAAGGCATTGTTAACTCGTACGTGTTTAGCTGGCCAGTCTTATGGTTAGCATTTGGAGACAATCCAACCCTCTCTGTCCCCATGTTGCCAGAGCCGTCATAATTAGCTCATGAATAGCAGTTCCCTTGCTATTTCTCAAAGTACCCAAGATTTTTCTTAGCACAACATGTGGCCGCAAAGCTCTCTCTGCTCGATTATTGGTCGGCTCCACACCCGGATTGAGAATGAACGTGAACCAGTAGTCAAAGCCATTGCAGATCTTACCGATAAATTTCTGGACCTTCACTTCCAAGTACTCTCTGTCGATCCAATGCTGCAGCACTTCTCGTGCCGATTGCCAGATATTTATTCTCACTTCTGGTGGAGGATCGCATTCTAGAGACTTGGTCAAAGATTCATATAGCTCTTTGAGTGCTTCATGCAAAGGAACTGCTTCATCAAACTTCTCAGAAAGGTCTTTTGATTCTCGAAGTAGATGCGCCCAACATCGCTGCAACCTTTTTGTGAATCTAGTATACGGTTTCCATCCGTCACATACAATTATACCCTTGAACTTCCGCGTCAGGACCTCTATCAGGACATTCGTTCCTCGACTTTTTCGAATGACAAAAAAGGTCTCAAACGGAGTAGTAAACGTCCAGATCCAGTGCTTTTCTCCCTGAACATGAATCCCCGTCTCATCTACGTAAAGAATCGGAGCACCACGAATCCTTTCCAGGATGGCATCGTATTCCGGCCTAACTGCTTCGCCAGCGCGACGAGTCAGATCAAATATTGTGGCAGGGCTTAATAACAGGCCATGCATTCTCTTCAGAGCATCCTGGATCTTTCTGTGAGGCAACCTATCCTCGTATCTCATCAGCGTCGCCTGCGCAATAACGTTATTTCCGAATTTGCCTTCATGTGGGCAATTTGGATTTACAACGAGGAAGGCAGCGTCACAGTGCGCAGCAATGCACAGGTGAACTCGAACAACGCGGTCGGCGATGGCGGTGCGATATACAGCACAGGGTCTTCGGCTGCAGTCAACGTGATTGAGAACGCACAGATCAACGGCAACGTTGCAAACCTTGGCGGAGCTCTATACAATGTGGGCGGCAGCACTGCAACCATGAGCGACAGTGCACAGATGAGGTATAATGCTGCTGGCTTTGGCGGAGCAGTATGGAACGGCTATGCAGGCAGCTCATTCACAACGAACGACAATGCTTGGCTCGACCATAACACAGCCACAAACAACGGTGGGCCATACATAACGATGATGCAACGGTTGTGATGAACGGAGGAAAGATCTCTTATAACCAGGCTCACGAAGGCGGAGCCATATACAACGATGGCGCGACAGTTATACTGGATCTCCGTCATGGCGAGATCGATCACAACACGGCAACTGTATCAGGAACTACTGGTGGCAGAGGCGGTGCTATATACAACTATGAGGGCCAAGTGAACCTCAATACAGGGTCCGGCACTCCATTGAACATCTGGTACAACACAGCTGACACTGCTTCTGATGTAGGACAAGGTAATGTTCGAAGAGGGCTTGGTGGAGGCGTATACAATACAGGCAGTTCAGCTTTTTCACCTGGCGTTGTTAACATCGGCACAAACGCCTTCATAACGCACAGCACCGCATCGGCTCAGGGAGGAAGCGGAATAGCTAATTACCAGCCATTCTTGCTGCCTTGGGGAACCGTAGCAGGGACGATTACTAATGTGAATAGCAACTCTGGAACAGCTGCTAATCAGATTCGTAACGTAGCAATAGCATAGGAGATGAAAAAATGTGGGATGACAGGTCCCACATCCATTTCCTTTTTTCCCTTGTGTTTAAGATTCCAGTCAATCATCCTTTCTAGATTCTCAATTCCTGCAAAGCCACGCTGATACATCTGCAGTCATCGCTCTCCATCCGGTCGCACGGCCTCTCGCAGCCCTCAGGCACTTTTAATCTTATTATATTGCAGCCAGATCTCAGGATCAGAGGGACTCTTATTTCAGTCAGCGACTCGCCGACATCCCTGGGCGCCAACTCATCCTGCGACCAGACCTCAAGCGTTCTGTTATGCCCGAATGCAAGGGCAATAAATTCCAGATCGACTGACCGGTTCGCGTCCGACGGCAGCAGCAGTGTCGCCTCTTCTGTCATCCACCGCGTTGGCACACCTGACCAGCTCTCCTGGCCGTGCCAGCCCTCGCCCTTAAAGATGGACAGATTCAGGGTATTATCATTATCATATTCATAGAGGGCAACCAGCTCGTGCTTGGGGTAGGTCCTGCCCTCCCGGGCAAACTGCATGGGTCTGGCAGAGTCTGCAAAGGTTATCGGCTCCCCCTCTGAGATCATTGTCCTGTTCTCCATCAAATATCCACATAGTCTCTCTGGAGGCAGGTACCAATCGTCTGCGGCCGTGAACCAGTTCAGCTTCACCGTATAGCCGGGAAGGTAGTATTGGAAGTGGCGGAAGGAGTTTCCAGCTATGATCAGGGTTCGCTCAGGATCGTAGTTCTTCTGGATGAACTGGGCTGCCTGGACCGGTGCAGGAATGCTGTTATGCAGATCATAGGCCTGGTGCAGGGCTTGGCCGCCCATTGCAGATATCAATACTACAAAGATGAGGATGACAAGTCCCCTCTGCCATCTCTTCCTGGTCTGCTTGAGTATGCTGACCATTGAGGAGGCGAAGATGATCGCAAGAGGGGGGAATACGGGCAGAAGATAGCGAGGGATGTAAAGCTGATAGGCCAATGTGAAGACGAGGAGGTAGGGGACAAGCCACGTCATCAGAAAGATCATCCGCTTGTCCATTGGATCGATCTTGCCGGCCTTTATTCTCATCAATGCGGCAACGAGCGTCAGGCCCAGGAATGCTATGAATTGAATCGACCAGCCCTCCACAAAGAGAGAGAAGAGTGCCTGCAGAAAATGCATTATGTTTTCGGGGTTAAGACAGCCTGCGCCGTATAAGGTGCCGTTCTGGAGAGCTATCTGACCCTGCAATCTCTGAGCCTCTGCGAACTCCTTTATGCCAGTATCCAGTATCACCGGCACAAGCCATAACAAGACCGATGCCAAAATGATGGCCGAGGAACTGACAAGATCCCTGAGATCTCTCCTGTATACCGCGACCAGCAGGAATAATGGGATCAGCATGAAATCCGTCTGCCTGACTCCAATAGTGATTCCTAGCGTGAATGCCGCCAAGTAATAGTGCTTTCTGGAGCTGATGCCAAGGAATAGCAGATATGCGGTAGCTGCTAAAAAGAACATGCTGACTATATCAGACATGACCACTTCGCTGAAGATGAGGGCTGCAGGGGCAAGTGAAAGGATGATCGCGGCAACTGCTGCAGTCCTCTCTTCGAAGAGCTCTCTGCTCAGGAGATAGGTCGGAATCAGGCAGAGGCTTCCGAAGATGGCGCTCATAACCGTTAAAGACAACTGGCCATTGTCCAGTAGCATATTTAGAGCTCGCCCCAGGAATATGTAAACAGGATATCCTGGGGGATGGGGCTGGTGATATACAATTGAATAGTTACCAAGAGCAAGGACGAACTGAACCGAGTCCCAGTCATCGAGGTAATCGGATCTGAGGAGCATCCTGAGCGCAAAGGAAAACAGGACGATAAATCCCAGGGCCCGATACGGCATATGTCTCAAGAGATCACCTCCCTGAGATCTGCTGCAATTTGGGTCCTGCCCAGATCCCTGCTATCCTCGCGTCCGAACGATCGTAATCGAGTTGATTGATTTGTAGATCTGTCCCGGCGCAGCAGCCCAGCCAATTATCCGTCGTATTATATTGCTCGAATTTGTCGCGGCTTTGTGCTCGCAGGCTCAAATTCATGATGCCTTTAAATTCTTCTGAAACCTCCGCTGATTTAGAGCCGCTCGCAAGAGTGCTAAATCCAAGAGTTCCAACAAAATTTGCAGCAAGACCGTAATCTATATATTTATTGAAATTGGGTCTAATAATTGTTTGATTCTTGGAAATATTAACCAAGAAGGAAGCATTGTCCAAGCCCTCGACAATCCTGGACTCCTTAATTACCCTTTCCGATTCTATATCGCTTTTAATCAGGTCTCCATTATTGGAGTAAGATTCTCTGCCATGATATGATGGTCCAGTGAATTCGACGCTATCCAAGGCAACAATATAAGTGGGCTCGTACTCATCCACGATAACGCTCAAATAGTTATCGCCATAGCTCCGATTAAAATAAACCCCTGTGAGATAGCTTTGAAGTACCAGAAAATTATTGTTGCTATAGTTTCCGGGCCTTGTTGCGCTCGATGTCTGCTTTGCTGCCAGTCCCGT
>Ga0209723_1001816_pt1 | contig 31106 bp, 33 predicted proteins | sample BiotimSIPDNA_2_FD_185750 | JGI IMG/M metagenome (GOLD analysis project Ga0209723, IMG submission 185750) | Anaerobic biogas reactor microbial communites from Washington, USA - Biogas_R2 time_0 SIP DNA (SPAdes) (version 2) | ecosystem: Engineered > Bioreactor > Anaerobic > Unclassified | place...
TAGCGCGTAAATTACTACGAATAATTTACTATCTAGAAACTAATCAGATTAGTTTCGATCAAAATATTATTAGATAATAGAAAGTAGCTATTCTATTTTCAATAAACATATTTAAACTATTAGCTGGATTTTTCGGTTCTTTTATAATGGAGTTATTTATTACTTGACTTATTAATAGTTATCTCCTTTAATACTCTAACTTTAGTTTTATCTGCCCGACTTGATATTAATTTAACAGTAATATTTAAAATAAATACTACTACTAAAATCAATATAGCAATTGAACTGGCTAGTTCAAAGTTTGGATTTTCTCCTGCCATAATCGACCAAATATGAACTGCAAGTGAAGTTGATCTTTCATTAATTGCAACTGTATCTTTAATAACTGTACCAACTGCATAAATTAAGGCCGCACTTTCACCAATGATTCTACCAATTGAAAGTAAGGTTGCAGTTAATAGTCCGCCAATTGCATTAGGTAGTACTACTTTAAATACTGTTTGAGTTTGACTTGCTCCTAACGCAAGTGAAGCTTGACGATAACTTAGTGGTATAGTTTTAAGTGATTCTTCAGTCGTCTTAATAATTGTTGGAAGCAGAATAATTGTAAGAGTCAAAGCCCCACTAGCGATACTTCCTCCTTGTGAGCCAATGATTCCATTCATCATTGGAATAAATACGATTGCTCCGACAAATCCGAAGATAATTGAAGGAATTCCATTTGTCATATCAATTAAACTTCTAATAATATCGGTAAATTTATTTTGTGGTGCATATTCATGTAAGTATATAGCACTGATAATTCCGATAGGTAAGGCAATAACCAGTGTTAGCGCTATTAATAATAACGTCGTTAATAATGATCCTCTAATTCCACCACCACCGACCGATGATTGAAATTGCAAAACTTCTACTCCGCGGTCTAGCGCATTAATTATTGCTTCAGCACCTTCTCTTGATGATACTAATATATAGTCTCCGTTTTCATCAATTAACGTAATACTATCAATCGCTTGGCCAACTTTAATTAAATCTTTTTCATTAGTAGCGGCCTGGACTAATTGTTTAACTGGAGAGTGTTTATCGATATGGTTAATTACGACATCAATTCCACCTTCACGATTTTTCTTTTCTGCGACTGAGATTCCCCAATTTTTTGAAAAGTATGAATCTTTCTTTTGCGGATCAATAAAGCCACCTAAATGATAAACTTCACTTTCATCAGTTTTAACTGTATAGTTATGGGCATGATAATCACTGACAATTAAATCTGGTTTCAATAATTTAATCCCATTTCTAAAAATAAAAATTAATAAAGCCCCTAAAATAATAAATCCGAAAGTGGACGATACAAAGGTAAATCCATTAGCAATAGCGTCTTTTACTTTTCTTTTTTTAGTTAATGGATTTTCTTTGTTAATAACTTCTTTGATATCGTTTTCTGATATTATTTCATTATTGGTTTTCTTTACTACATCGTTGTTAGTTCCCATTACTGTGCCACCTTCCTTTTCGCAAAGTTGAGTAAAGCGTTACTTAGTAATATAATTACGATTAGTACTAATCCAACACTAAAACGAATATCATAATCTAGTCCCGTGGTTTCTTTAATTCCCATTAACATGGTTGATGTTAAGGTTCTAGTTAATCCGAACGGATTAAAGTTTGGACCGCTTCCGGCGTTACCAGCAACCATTGAGACTGCGGTTGCTTCTCCTAACGCACGTCCTACTCCTAAAATAATGCCTGAGAAAATCCCACTCTTAGTTGCTCTTAAAACTATTTTAAAATTAGTTTGAGTTGGGCTTGCCCCTAAGGCAAGTGATGCGTTTATTTGATCATCTCTTACTGCTCTTATCGCAGTTATCGATAAAAGAGTAATCGTTGGAATAATCATAATTGCGAGTACCAAAGATGCTGATAGCATAGATAGTCCGCCAGCACTTTGATAGCCAAAGACACCAGAAATTGATTTGACAAATCTTGTAATAACTCCCATTCCAAATAATCCGTAAATAATTGATGGAATTGAAGCTAATATTTCAATAATATATGTAACTGCCATACTTATTGGTTTTGGTGCAATTCTTGTCACAAATAACGCAGTTAACACCGAAACTGGTGCTGCGATAATAAGAGCCCATAATACAACCCAAATTGTATTAATAATAATAAAACCAATACTATAGTTATTTGGTGGGCTAAACCATGTTGTGCCACCTAAAAATGAAAAAAAGTTAACTCGGTAACTTCCTTGCACTCCGTCATGGACAATATTATAACTATTAACAAAAGGAGACATTCCTTTTAAGAAAATAAAAACTGCTGTAATAATAATTGTTGATGCTGATAATATCGCTACAACTAAGAAAGAATATCTAACGATATTATCGTATATCATTTTATTTTTAAACTGTTTGTCATTTTTAATCTGCATAATATCCCTCTTTAAATAATGCAAACAAGCCCCGAGGAGGGGCTTGCTTGATAATATATGTATTACTTAACTTCGCTCCACTTAGTAACTTCGCCTTTGTAGATTTTAACTAACATTTCTGCAGTGATTGCAGTAAGTTTATTTTTAGTATTAACTACAACAACGATAGCGTCAATTGCGATTCTTCCTTTTGAAGCTGCTGCTTCTTCAGCTTTGAATTCTCTTGATGCAAATCCTAAATCTAATGCGTTAGCTCCATCTTTTTCACTACCATTAGTTCTCTTGTGTGCATCACCTGAACCAGTGTGGTTATGTTCGAATGTAATAGTTCCCTTAACTAGACCTTTAAACGCTGCTGTAACTGCTTTAGCTGCCTTTTCAACTGATGTTGATCCACCAACTCTAAATGTAATATTTAATGTTTTATCGTCAACGATTGGATGTTGAGCTTTAACTGAATCCCATGATTTAGCTCCTGCAGTATCAACGATTCCGTCAGCGCCTTTAATAACTCCTAAACCTTCAACAGTTTTCATATAAGCTTCAATTGCTTTAGCTACTTGACCAACTTTTGGATCTGAGTAATTATCTCTTAACATATAGTTAAAGTTTCTTGTTAGTTTATATGTTCCGTTAATAACGTTTGCTTCAGTTGGTTTAACTCCGTTATATTCTAAACCTTTTAATCCTGATGTTGCAAGTGATGATAATGAAATATATCCAATACCAAACTCATCATTTTTAACACCGTTAATCATTGCTCCGTTTGATTCAATTTCAACATATCCTGCAACTAATTTTGTATTATCTTTAATTGCATCCTTATAATTGATTCCTGTAAAGAATCCATCTCTTGTACCGCTTGTTGTATCTCTTGTGTAAACTTTGATTACGTTACCTTTCTTTTCACAAGCAGCAACTCCCCCTAATAGTAATAGTGCTACTAGCACGAAAATGATTTTTTTAAATTTTTTCATATTATCCTCCTATTAAAATCATATCAATCTTAGTATAGATTGATTATGGAGTATGAAAAAACCATAAATCTTTAAAAGAATGTAAAGATATAGTAAATATTATACATTTTCTTTACTTTTCATCAATTATTTCTTGTTTTTCCTGTTTTTCTTTATTTGGAAATATGACATCTAATAGTTTAAATAGTAAATTTAGTGCAATACCAATTACTGCCGCAAGAGCCATTGTTTCAAGTTTAATAACATTAGTAAAGGCTATTACCATTCCGCCTAATCCAACAACTAACATTGTTGAGATAATAATAATATTTTTAATATTACCTAAATCAACTTTATCTTCAACAATTACTTTTAATCCATTAGCGGCAATCATTCCAAATAAAACTAGTGACATTCCGCCTAAAACCGGAGTTGGGATACTTTGAATAAATACGTTAATTGGGGAAATAAACGCCAGTAAAATAGCAATTACCGCTGCTAACCCAGTTACCCAAACTGAGCCTACTTTAGTCATTGCAATTACACCAGTATTTTCTCCATAACTAGTATTTGCTGGAGCGCCCATGGCTCCGGCAACTAACGTTGCAATCCCGTCACCAGCAAGAGTTCTAGCAAGTCCTGGTTCTTCTAAAAAGTCGCGATCCATAATACTTCCTAATACTTGGTGATCTCCAATATGCTCCATAATTGTTACAAAGGCTAGTGGAGCGAATATCGCTAAGGCACTAAAATCAGGTTTGTAAGTTCCGATTATTTGAAATTTAGGTAATGAGAAAAATCTAATTCCTTCAAATAATGAAAAATCTACCATTCCAACAATTAATGCCATAATATATCCGGCAACAATTCCAAATAAAAACGGAATTATTTTTGGAAATCCTTTAGCTTTAACTGCAACAAGAACAATTGTTAAAAATGTTACTCCCGCTACTAAATAATTTTTCCATGGTGCCACATTTTCAATTGCAGTTGTAATATTACCAATCGCAACTGGCGCTAAACTTAGCCCAATTACAATAATCATTGGTCCAACAATCACTGAAGGTAGTAACCATTTAAGCCATTTAACTCCAAAAAAGTGAATAATTACCGCGACTATACAATAAATTACACCCACAGCAATAATACCGGTTAAAGCTCCGTTAAAATTGCCACTAACGCTAAATGATGTAATAATTGCCGCAATATAGGCAAATGATGACCCTAAATACATTGGTACTTTAGCTTTCGTTAATGCAATATAAATTAAAGTTCCGACACCTGATCCAATTAAAGCAACCCCAACATCTAATCCTGTTAAAATTGGAACTAATACAGTTGCTCCAAACATTGCAAATACGTGTTGCAAGCTAAGTAGTATCCAACGATACCATTTTGGTCTTTCCCAAACGTCTAATACTAATTTCTTCTCTTCCATAATCTTTTCTCCTTTTTTCTTATGAAATTTATTTAAAAAAATAACCCCGAAGGGTTATTTCTAAATGTTAAAATATGGCCTGTAAAGCGTAATAGACAACGAAGAAACCGGCCAAGCCATAGGCCACAGGATGTACCTCCTTAAATCTCTTTTGTGCCATCATTACGATTACATAGAATATGAATCCAAATGCAATACCATTTGCAATTGAATATGATAATACCATGATGATAATTGTTAAAAATGCATAAATTGCAACTTCTGCTTTACCCCATTCAATATTTTTAAGTTGAGTTGCCATTAAGACCCCAACTAATACTAATGCCATACCTGTTACCGCAGGGTGACTAAATATTTGGAATACTGGGAATAATAAAATTGATATTAAGAATAGTAGCCCTGTTACGACAGATGCAAGTCCTGATCTAGCACCAGCTGCGATACCAGCACTTGATTCAACATAAGTAGTAGTAACAGGTGTTCCTAACATATTACCAATAACTGTTGCCGTTGCGTCAACGATCATTCCTCTTTCAGCACCTTCCGTTGTTCCATCTTCTCTGATTAATCCAGCAGGTCCAGCGGTTGCTAAGAATGTTCCCATAGTATCAAACATGTCAACAAATGCAAATGTTAAAATAACCATGATTATTTGTGGTGTCCAAAGGCCTGGCGATGCAAAACCATTAACAAATCCTGAAGCTGTTTCAGCAATTCCTCCTAAACCTTTATAATCAAATTTTGCTGTTGAAATTAATGGGAAATTATTCATTCCGTCTGCAGCGTATAAAAGTGGTGAATTAGCAGCATTTAGTATTTCACCAACGACTACCCCGACAACAGCTGTAGCCACGATAGATACAATTAGAGTATATCTGAATCCTCTAGCGTGTAAGACCATTGCTAAAATGATTCCAAATAATGCTAACCAAACTAGTGGATTAGTAAAATCGGTTAGTCCAGTTAATTGAGCCGCGGCATCAAAAGTAATGATTTTCATATTTCTTAATCCAATATAAGCAATGAAAAATCCAATACCAGCTCCAATAGCTAATCTTAAATTCGCAGGAACAGCTTCCATAATTTTAGTTCTTACTTTGGTAACTGATAAAATTAAGAATAAAACTCCTCCTAGAATACCAGCTGCGAGTGCTTCTTGCCATGTATACCCCATTAGACCAACAACGGTATATGCAAAAAAGGCATTTGTTCCCATTCCTGGTGCTAATCCCATTGGCAATTTAGCAAATACGCCCATCGCGATTGTTGCTAATCCCGCAATTAATGCAGTAGCTAAGAATACTCCGCCGTATGGCATGTTAACAGGTGCTCCTGATAACATTCCTGGGTTAACAGCGAGAATATAACACATCGCTAAAAATGTTACTAATCCCCCGATTATCTCCCTGCGCCAATTAGACCCGCGCTCAGTAATTTTGAAGAACTTATCTACCTTTTGTAAAAATGGTGATTGTTCTCCTTGTGTTTTTTTCTCTTCCATCTACAATCCTCCCCATGGATATTTTTGTATTCAATATCGTGATGGTAAAATAAAAGCCACTAATTTAGTAGTGGCCACATGAATGCGCAGAGAAAAACGCAATTCATAGTTCGTAGTCATGATTTTAACGGAATCATGGTAGAAACTTGGCCGCCATATTCAGCCGATTATACGATTCATTGAATACACCTTAATTTTAACAAATTTTTACTTTTGAGTAAACAGATAACGCCATGTTTTCGAATGTAAACGATTTCATCGATTTAATGTGATTTTATCGTAAATTTAAAATGCCTATTACTTTTTATATATTTATATCATATAATTAATGTAAGGATGTGATAGTAATGAAATTATGGCAAAAAGGAATCGTATATCAAATTTATCCAAGAAGTTTTAAAGACTCTAATGGCGATGGGATTGGAGATTTAAAAGGAATCATTTCCAAACTAGATTATGTGAAAAATTTGGGTATCGATATCATTTGGTTATCGCCTGTATATCTATCCCCAAATAATGATAATGGTTATGATGTCGCTGACTACTATAAAATCAACCCTGAATTTGGAACGATGGCAGACATGGATGCTTTAATTAAAAAAGCCAATGAACTAGGCTTAAAAATAATTATGGATTTAGTAATTAACCATACTTCTACTGAACATTGGTGGTTTAAAGAGGCTTTAAAAGGGAAAGATAATCCGTACCGTAATTATTATCATTGGCGTGATAAAAAGAATAATTGGGGTGGATTCTTTGGCGGTACCACTTGGGAAAAAGCAGGTGACCAATATTATCTTCACTTATTTGATAAAACTCAAGCCGATTTAAATTTAAGTAATCCAAAAGTAATTGAGGAAGTTAAAAATATTATGACTTTCTGGTTAGATAAAGGTATCTATGGTTTTAGATGCGATGTTATTAATATTATCTATAAAAACTCCCTTGAAAATGGCAAAAGAAGACTTGTTTTAACAGGATTAGAACACTATCACTCTACAAAAAGAAACCATGAAATCTTACAAGAATTACGCCGCGATGTGTTAAATAATTATGTTGAAACCTTTACTGTTGGTGAAACTGTCCTTGTTTCACCAAAACAAGCTTATGATTTAATGGCTCCTGATCGCAAGGAATTAGATTTAGTAATTTCTTTTGAGCATATGGATGTTGATCACATAAATAATAAGTGGTTTAAAGTCAAATTTAAGCCTAAAAAAATGATGAAGGCATTAACTAAGTGGCAAGAATTACTACCTTGGAATTGCTTATATTTTGAAAACCACGATCAACCACGTAGCCTTTCAAGATTTGGTTGTACGGAAAAATATAGGCTTGAAAGTGCCAAAATGTTAGCTACAATTTTATTAACTTTAAGAGGCACTCCATTTATTTATCAAGGCCAAGAAATTGGAATGACTAATGGTGATTTTAAATCTCTTTCCGAATTTATGGATACCGAAACCCATAATATTGAAAAAGTGGGAAGAAAATTATTAATTCCAAGACCAATTTTAAAGAAAATGCTATTTAGAACTAGCAGGGATAATGCCAGAACTCCAATGCAATGGAATGCAACCACTGGGTTTACTACCGGCACTCCTTGGCTTAAAGAAAATCAAAATAAATCATTTATCAATGTAGAAGATGCGCTTCAAGATGATAACTCAATTTTAAACTTCTATAAACGTTTGATTAGTTTTAGAAAGTCATCTCACATTCTCACTAAGGGGATATTTAGAGTAATTAGCATGAAAAATGACGTTTATATATATGAGCGAGAACACAATAATCAAATTTTAAGAATTTTCGCTAATATGTCAAAAAAAGAAAAGAAAATCCATAACAGAAGAGAACCACTCTTATCAAATTATCAAGATTTCGAGCCAAATAAATTACGACCATACGAAGCTTATATCGTTGAGGTGCGCTATGGATTTTAAAGATTATCTAGAACTAACCGAAGGGCTTAATCAGTGGGAAACAAAACCTCTTTTTGGACTTGAAAGTTTATATTTTGCTGATGGTCCGCATGGTTTAAGAAAACAGCTATCAAATATTGACCCGTTTGGTAAATCAAGTAGCTACATCGCCACTTCTTTTCCAACCGCTAGTTTAACTTCATGTAGTTTTGATAAAAAACTTCTTGAAGAAATGGGTGCGACACTTGCTTTAGAAGCAAAAGCGTTAAATGTTCATGTTTTACTAGGTCCTGGTGTAAATATTAAAAGAAGTCCGTTATGCGGACGTAATTTTGAATATTTTTCTGAAGATCCACTTCTTGCAGGACAACTAGCAGCCGCATATGTTAGGGGTGTTCAAAATAACGGAGTTGGGGTTTCAGTAAAACATTTTTTCGCTAATAACCAAGAACAGTACCGTTACACCGTTAACTCGGTTATTGATAAAAGAGCGATGCGAGAAATTTATTTACGTCCTTTTGAAATTGTGGTTCGGGAAAATCCAGCGACTATCATGACTAGTTATAATCAAGTCAATGGTTTTTATGTTAATAGCCACCGGATCTTAAAGCGGGTCGTAAGAGACGAGTGGGGTTATGATGGTGTTTTAATTTCTGATTGGGGAGCAACTTTTAATAAATACGAATCAATTGTTTCAAGTCACGATTTAGAAATGCCTTCTTCTAATGGTTTTTATAATAGTTTTGTTGAAGGTAGACTTCATCATAGTGAAATCCAAACTAATTTAGTTGAAACGAAAAGACGTATCGAAAATTTAATTAAGAAATATAGACATAATTATGATATTTCAGTTGATTTTGATAAGCAACACGAAATTGCAAGACATATTGCTAGAGAGTCAATGGTCTTACTTAAAAACGATGAAAATATATTACCTCTATCAAAAGATGAACGTATTTTAATTACTGGACCTTTTATTGATTCATTTAGATATCAAGGAGCAGGTTCAAGTGAGATTAATCCTTATCAAGTCGATGAAATTTGCGATATTGCTTCAAATTATAGTACCAATATTAAACTCTTAAAAGGCATCAATTTAAATAATTCTAAAGACGAAAAATTGTTAAACGATACTTTGAATTTAGCTAAAGATGTTGATAAGATTGTCATAGTTTTAGGATTACCTAAAGAATATGAGGCTGAAGGTTTTGATCGGGACAATATTAATCTTCCAACTAATCAAATAAAATTAGTTGAAGAATTATCTAAAGTCAACCCTAATATTGTTTTAGTAATGTTGGGTGGCGGAGTAATGGATTTAAGTATTGACAAGAAAGCTAAAGGGGTACTTCTAGCCTCACTTAGTGGCGGAGCTGGAGCCCAAGCTATTTTAGATATTCTTTATGGTTATCCACCAAGTGGAAGACTTTCTGAAACTTATATTAATAAATTAAGTGATTGCAATGTTCAATTATCTAATCACGACTTAAATGTTTACTATGATGAATCCATCTATGTGGGATATCGATATTATGATACTTTTGATATACCAGTTAAATATCCATTCGGATATGGGCTTTCATATACTGAGTTTGAATATAGTAACCTAAAATGCGATTTAATAGATAATAAATTGGTTATTAACTTCGATATTGAGAACATTGGGAAATGCGATAGTAAAGAAGTTATCCAAATATATATTGGTGCGCCAAAAACTAGCGTTTATAAACCTAAAAAAGAATTAAGATTATTTGACAAAATATTCTTAAAAATAGGTGAAAAGAAATCATTATCTTATGCAATAAATACCGATGATTTAAGGTATTATGACATCTATCAAGACATATATAATTTAGAAGATGGAATTTACAAAGTATATGTATCAAAAGATGTTAAAACACATGCACTTATTGGAGAAATTTATATTTCTGGTATCTTTAAATCACATCCACAGACTTCATATTTAAATAGTGAATATGATACTTCTGATTTCAAAGATATATATCACTTAACTTTACCAGTTAAAAGACCAAAATTAAAACGACCTTATAATTTAAATTCAACCTTAGAGGATTTACAAAATACTTTAATGGGGAAAATACTAGCTAGAACTATTTTAAAAATTGCAACTAAAGAATTAAAAGATTTGCCGGAAAATTTAAAAAATCTAACACAAAAGATGTTAAAAACAACCCCACTAAGATTACTGGCTAATTATGGTGGAGATGCATTTAACTTCAATATGGCACAAGGTATTATTGATATTGCCAATTTAAAACTATTTAAGGGCATAAGAAAGTTGAGGACAAAATGAAAAAACAAAAGCAAAGAGTTGGAGTTTATACTGTAAGTGGGCTGGGTAGAGATTTAGCTTACACACTTTATAGTACTTATTTAATGGTGTTCTTTACCGACGCATTAGGTTTAACCGAATGGGAATTAGTAGCGGTTGGAATTGTGATGTCGATTGCTAGAATATGGGATGCAATCAATGATCCACTAATGGGGATTATTATCGACAATAGAACGACAAGATGGGGCAAATTTAAACCTTGGATTTTAGTTGGTGCAATTACTAGCGCGATTTGCTTTTTCCTTCTCTTCCAAGATTTTAAATTAGCTGGCGGAGCTTTTGTTGCCGTATTTGCGATTATCTATGTTTTAAGTGATATGACTTATACAATGAATGATATTGCATATTGGACAATGTATTCAACCTTTTCTACCGATGCAAAAGAAAGAGAAAAAATTGGATCTCAAGCCAGAACTTTTGCCAGTATCGGTATGTTTATTACCGTTGCACTAACACCGCTTGTCTATCAATCTGGCGCCCTTGGCACTCCTAAACGGGCCTTTTCAATTTGGTCATTAATCATTGTTAGCATCTTCTTGATTTCGCAAATAGCTGTTGTTTTATTTGTTAGAGAATCAAAAGATCCAATTATGACTCAACCAAAGGCTGAAAAAACAAAATTTAAAGATATTCTAAAAATCATTTTTAAAAATGATCAATTAGTTATCTTAATGTTTATTATTCTCTTCTTAAATATTGGATATTTTATTACTACAGCTTTAGGAATTTATTTTTTCAATTATGATTTTAATAAATATGGTGGCTTAGAATTTACAATATTTTCAGTAATATTAGCTGTTAGTCAATTACTCGCATTTATTTTGTTACCGATACTTACGAAAAAATATAAAAGAAAAACAGTATTCACTTTAGCCTTTGGGCTAATGACAGCAGGATATGCGTCATTTTTCTTAGTCGGTTACGTACTTCCAATGAATATGATTTTTATTGGAATCGCAGGATTCTTACTATTCTTTGGCCAAGGTTTCATGCAAGTCTTACACATTATTATGTTAGCTGATACAATTGAATACGGTCAGTGGAAATTAGGAACTCGTAATGAATCAGTAATTTTCTCAGTAAATCCATTTGTAGTAAAACTTGCGACAAGTATTCAAATCCTAGTAGTTTCTATTACATTAGCAATTACCAAATTAAATAGAGACGTTATTAAACCGCTTACTGATGAGATTAACTTAAATAAACCGGATAATGATTGGATCCGTAATTTCATTGGCACCAATGTGACTGGAGAGATGAGATTTGGATTAAGAATGTCAATGTTATTTATTCCGTTTTTATTCGTTTTAGCTAGCTTTTTATTATATCGATTCAAATTTAAAATTGATGAAAATATGCATCAAAAAATAACTGAAGAATTAAGAGTGCGCGTTGAACTTGATTCAATTAATATAAAATTTTACAACACACTATAAGATAAATTACAAAAAATTAATTATTACTTACAATTAAAAGAGCGCCAATCGGCGCTCTTAATAATATTAAGCTATCGTTCGTTTGAAGAAATTTCCTTTTAGGGTACTGACATGCTTTGAAACAACGAAAGCATCAGGGTCAACCGCTTTAACCGCTTCTAATACTTTATGTCTTTCAAAGTTCATTACGATTAAATAAATCATACTTTTTTCTTGGAGTGTATATCCACCACGACCATCGAAAATGGTAACTCCCCTATTAACCACTTCAATAATTTTAGCTGATAGTTCTTCTGGTTGATCAGTAATAATATTAAATTCAATATAGTTGTATGTCGTATGGATTTTATCAATGGTAATCATGGTCGCAAATAGCGTTACTAGTGTATATAAAAAGATTAATCCAGCTTCAGTGACTCCTGATTCAATTCCGTATAAGATTCCCCCTACAATCGCAATTACGACATTTAGGGCAGTAGAAATTCTACCAACACTTCTTCCTTTTTTTAGTGATATATATTGACTAACAATATCAAAACCACCGGTTGATGTTCCAAACTTCATTGCGATTCCAACACCAACTCCAATTAAAGCGCCACCAAATATCGCTAAAAGTGATGGTTCAACTCCTTTAAAAATATCAACTTTAATATAACCAATAATAATCGCTTGAAGTGAGACCGAAATAATTGAATATATGGTAAATCTTTTTGATACACCAAACCAACCAAGAATAAAGATCGGAATATTTAGTCCTAAAATGGTGGTAAACATAATAATGCTTCTTGTCCCTTCGGCTAATTCACCATGATTAGATAATTTAATAATATCAGCAATTAACTGAGCTATCCCAGGAATTCCTCCGGCATACATTCTTACCGCGCTCGCTTCAATAAACCATCCTAATCCAATCCCATAAATAATCGTTGATACAACGACAATAAAGATTCTAAAAATTTCGGGACCGATTACTGTTTTAAATTTTGGATTATTTAAAAATTTAATTTTTTTCATTTCTATCACTTAATATTTCATCCATTTTCTTATCTAAATCAAAACGCTCAAATAACACTTGGGCCTCATTTGGTCTTCGGTTTGGATAGACTCCAAATTCTTTTAATGATTCAAAGGATATATCTTCGTAATTAATTTGATTAGCAATTTTTTCTGATGTTTGTGGAATATATGGATTAAGTAATACTGAGATGAATCTAATGGTTTCTATTAAGTGATATAGCAAGTTATCTAATTCTTTTTGTTTGGATTCATCTTTGTTTAGTTTCCAAGGTTCCATTAAATCGATGTATTTATTAGCACTTCTCGCTAACGCGATAACTACTTCTAATGCATCTCCAACTTTTAACTCATCCATTAATTTTTTCATTTTAGGGAGCGCTTCTAAAGCTTCTTTTCTTAATTCATTAGAGTGCTCATCATCTAAAATTGTTTTAGTAATTTCACCGCCACGATATTTTTTAATCATTCCTAAAGTTCGGTTAACTAAATTACCAACAGTATTAGCTAAATCGCTATTGTTTCTTTCGATAATTAACTCATAGGTCATATTACCATCTTGATTATAGGGAATTTCATGTAAACAATAATATCTAACTGGATCAACCCCGAAGTACTTAACTAATTCTTTAGTATACATAACGTTACCGGTTGATTTACTCATCTTATTACGATTAAATAAAACCCATGGGTGACCAAAGATAGTCTTAGGTAATTCAATTCCTAAAGCTAATAATAAAATTGGCCAAAAGATAACATGGAATCTCATGACATCTTTTCCAACGACATGTAAGTCTGCTGGCCAGTATTTTTTAAATAACTCGCCTGGTTCTTTTTCTGGTGAATAATCTAAGCCCGTAATATAGTTGCATAATGCATCAATCCAAACATATGTAACATGTTTTGGATTAGTAATTGTTGGGATTCCCCAATCAAAGGCGGTTCTAGTAATTGAAATGTCTAAAAGTGGCTCTTCTAAGAAGTTTTTAACCATTTCGTTTTTTCTTGATTCTGGCATAATAAAATTAGGATTTTTATTAATATGATCGACTAATTGTTGTTGGTATTTACTGAGTCTTAAAAAATACGCTTCTTCACTCATCCAAATTGGAATATCGCCATTTGGTGTTTTTCCATCGATTAAATCTTTTTCGTTAATAAAAGCTTCTTCTGATATTGAATACCAACCTTCATATTGGCCTAAATAGATATCTCCTTGAGCTAATAGTTTTTCAAAGATTTGTTGAACCGAATGAACGTGTCTTTGATCAGTCGTTCTGACAAATGAATCATAACTAATATCGACTAAATCAAATATTTTTCTAATTTCTCCGGAAATATAATCAACATATGTTTGTGGGTCGATTCCATTGTTTTTGGCATTTTGTTCAATTTTTTGTCCATGTTCATCGGTTCCAGTTTGAAAATAAACATCATATCCTTCTAATCTTTTAAATCTAGCAATCGCATCCGTTAAAATGATTTCATAGACGTTTCCAATATGAGGAATAGCTGAACTATATGGAATAGCAGTTGTGATATAATACTTCTTTTTCATTTTTCTCTCCTAATTTTATATAATTTATATATTTCTGATTTAGATTTTCCGCGATCTTTTGCGACCATTTTCATCGCATCTTTTTCGTTAAAACCTAAATCAAGATAGTGTTTTACATGTTCATCAATGGTAAAATCGGTAAAATAGTCTTTTGGATCTCCACCCTCAACAACAATAACACATTCACCAACGATATCTGGGTTTTCTTTAATAATATCTAAAACATATCCTCTAATAATTGTTTCAAACTTTTTAGTAATTTCTCTAGCAATAGAAATCTTTCGATTTCCTAAGGAATGATAAATATTATCAAGTGTTTTATAAATTCTATTACTCGCTTCATAAATGACTAAAGTTTCTGAGCGATATAAATAATCTTCTAAGATTGTTTTTTGTTTTTCTTCTCCTCTAGGTAAAAAACCTAAAAAAGTAAATGGTTGAATCACCAGACCCGATGTAATTAAAGCCGCGATAATAGCGCTCGCTCCAGGGACGGCAACTACATTAAAATCATACTCGATAGCTAGTTTTATTATTTCATATCCCGGATCACTAATTCCTGGAGTTCCCGCATCAGTAATTAAGGCAATATTATTTCCTTCTTTTAAAAGATTAATAATTTTATCGCCTTTAAGATCTTTATTAAATTCAAAATAACTATCCACCTTATTTGATATATCATAATATTCTAATAAGGTTCTACTATGTCTAGTATCCTCACAAAAAATGTAGTCTACTTCCTTTAAGATTCGAATCGCTCTTAAGGTAATATCTTCTAAATTTCCAATTGGAGTAGCTACTAGGTATAGTGTTGAATTATTATTTTGAAAGTTTTGAGTCAGTTTCATTTTATGAATTTACAGCTCTTCTAATCTTTTCGTTTAAATCTCTTTCATCATAAACCAAACGCATTAGTTGTTTCTTTTTGGCATCAGTAATACCAAAACGAGTTCTAATTTCTTCTAAGAAGAAATGCTGTTTAGTATTATATAAATCATCAAAAAGAGGTAACTTAGAAATATTTAAAAACACTATATTTCTAACTGTTACTGGAGATTCTTCGAAAAAAGAAATAGTTTTTTCGTAATCATCGCTTAACGTAAATGTATACTCTGAGGCAACCTCATCACCAATTTCGGCCAACATCATCATTAAAATTCGACCTTCAAAATTTGATGGTTCACCATCAATTGACACTAAGTGTAGTGCTAAGTCTAAAAATTTTAGCTTTTCTTTTCGATTTAACATTTGTAGTAACATATTATTTCACCCTTTCATATTGATCTTTTTTTAACCAGATTCGTTCTTGTTCATCATTTTCTTTAATGATTAATACTGTTTCTCTTAATAAGTTTACTTCTTTGACATCGTAAACTTCATTTTTATATTTTATTTTGTCACCTTTAACTGGTAGACTTTCTTTTAAATATGTATATGCTTCATTTTCATATTTAATACAACATAAAAGTTTATCGCAAGCGCCACTAGTTTTTGATGGGTTAAGTGCCATATTTTGGTTTTTAGCCATTCTAATCGTAATCACATCAAAGTTATCAATAAACTTCTTACAACATAAAATTCTACCGCATGGGCCAATCCCGCCAACAATTTTCGCACCATCTCTTGAACCAATTTGTCTTAGTTCAATTCTAGTTTGATAAACATAAGATAAATCTTTAACTAATTCTCTAAAGTCTACTCTTTCTTCTGCTTCAAAATAAATTAATAGTCGTTTCCGATCTAATGTATATTCAGCATCTAAAACCGACATATCAAGGTTATGTTTTTTCACTAAATCTTTAGTAGTAACGACAACTTCTAAAGTTTCAGAATCGTTAATCTTTTGAGCTTTGAAATCTTCTTCAGTAGCATGTCTTAAAAATGGCACTAACTCTTGAGTTAATTTTTCATCTTCAATAGAGATAATGCTAATAACACTACCTAGTTCAATTCCTCTTGGTGTTTCTACAACAACATTATCACCTTTAGATACATCTAAATCTTTAGTGTCAAAGAAATACTTTAATCCTGATTTTTCAATTTTTACAATACTAACTTTCATAATTTGCGCTCCCTATCTAAATCTAAGAGTAACTTTTGATAATATGTATTAATATTTATTGGGACTCTTAAACGGTTAATGTGTTCTCTAATTTTTGATGTAATAACTTCTAATTCATTTAAACTTAACTTCGCACTAATTTTTTGAATATCACTACGGAGTGATTCAAAAGTAATAGTGCGGTGAACTTTATATCTAATTAAATCGGTAAAGAATAATAACACTAAATTTAAATACGACTTATACCAATCTAAATCCGCTTTAGTTTCGCTAATAAAATCAATATAGTCTAATTGAAAGATTATCTCTTTATTAAGCCAATCAGTGCTTAATTTTTTAATAAATTCAGCAATTTCTAATACCGATGGATGATTAACTAATGAAACCGCGTCTTCAATATTATTAGTAATTTCTGGAAGAATTTCTGAAATTAACGGATTAACGTCTTTTGCGATTAAAGCTTGCTTAATTTCAATTTTATGAATCCCAACAAGGTGAATAATTTGACTACGTGACTGAATAGTATCAATTACTTGAGATAAGTTTTCGGTTAATAGAAAACCATATGTCGTTTTTCCTTCAGGTTCTTCTAAAAATTTAAGTAAACTATTGGCTCCTGCTTGAGTAATCTTTTCAATATCTTCAATAATATAAATTCTGGCACCAGAGTATAAACTCGTTTTAGAAAATTCACTTTGTAGGGTTAAAATTTGTTCTTTCTTAATAGAGTTTCCGTCTGGTTGAATCAAAATTACGTTAGGATGATTAAGTTTTTTAATTTGATTTAATAAACGGGCTTCATCCTCTCCTTTTCTTTTTAGTAACTCGGCGCTTACTAAAAAGGAAAGGGTTAATTTACCTGCACCTTTCGGACCTTCAATTAAATAAAGATGTGACATCCTATTTTTCTTAATTGTCGAATTAAAAAAACTTAAAGCACGTTTCATAATCTTTCTTCTAACACCTTCATAATTTCATTTAAACTAACTTCAATGGTTTCGTTAGCGTTAATTTTTACAATTCTTTCAGGATACATTTCCAGTAATTTGAAATATCCCTCTCTTACTTTTTCATGAAATGAGATTTCTTCTTTATCAAGTCGATTTAAATCATCTCTTTTTTTAATTCTTTTTAAACCAATTTCTGGTAAAACATCTAAATAGAAAGTAATATTAGGCATATGTTTAAAAGCGAAATTGTTCGCTTTTGACACAAAGTCAAAACCTAAATCACGTCCATATGCTTGATAAGCAAGTGACGAGTCAACATAGCGATCGCAAAGTACTACTTTTCCTTCATTTAAAGCTGGAATAATTTTTTCTTCTAAATGTTGCGTTCTTGATGCAGCAAAAAGTAGAGCTTCGGTTGCTGGAGTTATTGAAGTGTTTTTAGAATCTAAAATTACTTGTCTAATTTGTTCCGCAACTAAACTTCCGCCTGGTTCTCTAGTTACTAGTACTTGATATCCTTTTTTGATTAATGCTTTTTCAACTTCTCTAATAACAGAAGTTTTTCCACTTCCTTCTCCGCCTTCAAAAGTAATAAACATATCAATCGCCTCTCTTTTTTAATAATACACTTTAACTAAGTATAAGCCTTTAGCTGGGGCTGTATTCTTAGCTAGTGATTGGTCTTTCGTTTTAAGAACCTCATTAATGGTTGAAATATCTTTTTTATTGGTAGCAATATCAACTAATAATCCAATCATTCGTCTTACTTGATATCTTAGGAAACTATTTCCATGAATTTTAATTTTAATATGAGTTTTAGTTTCTTTAATTTTTATTTGATAAATCGTTTTTTGGGTTGGCTTTAACTCATTAGTTACCGTAAACCCACCAAAATCATGAGTGCCTTCAAGTAGTGTGGCAGCTTCTTTTAATTTTAAAACATCGATATTAGGAAAATATACTTCATATCTTTGACTAAATACACTTGAAGGAACTTTAGAAATTACGTATTCATATTCTTTTGATTTAGCATCGTGTCTGGCATGAAATGTGTTGCAAACAATTTCCGCCTTAACTACTTTAATGTCTTCTGGCAATCTTTTATTTAACCCTAACATTAAAGCTTTTGGTTCAATTTTAGCTTCAAAATCAAAATGAACCACTTGCCCTTTCGCATGGACCCCTTTATCGGTTCTACCCGATACAAACACCGAAACTTCTTTAGAAGTCATTCTTTTAATACTTTTTTCTAATGTCTTTTGAATTGAGTTATGCTCATTTAGTCTTTGCATCCCGTAATAATCACTACCATCATAAGACACGGTTAACTTATAGCGATACATATTAAAGAATTATCCTACCAACAATAATTAAAACTAAAATTAGTGAAGTAACAATTAAACTGATAATATCTGGCGTTTTAGTTTTATATTCATCAATTTTAGTTCTTTTAGCTCCAATTACGTAACCTCTAGCTTCCATCGCGTTACTTAAATCTTCGGCTCTTTTAAATGAGATAATAAAGACTGGAACTAAAAGTGAAACCATCTGCATAATCTTATCTTTTAACTTACCTTCTTTAAAATCAACTCCCCTTGAAGCTTGAGCTTTCATAATTTTATTAGTCTCTTCAAGTAGTGTTGGAATATATCTTAAAGTAAGTGATAACATCATCGCCAAAGTATCTACCGGAAATCTAATTAGTTTTAATGGTTTTAAAAGTGATTCGATTCCGTAATTTAAATCTGTCGTCATCGTAGTTAAGGTTAAAAGTGAAGTTAAAATAATTACATTTAAAATTCTTAAAACTAAAAATCCGCTTCTAATTAAAGCTTCGTCATATAACTCAGCTTTATAATTAGCAATTAAACCCCAACTTTCTGGCATATAATGCTGAACGGCAAATAGACCAAAAACCATAATCAAAAAATAAATAAATTTGAATTTAATGTATTTTTTGGTTAGTAAATAAAATGCTAATATTAAAATCATCGCTCCCAAACTAGCCCAAGTAAAATGAAGCGGAATTTCTGGAACAACTAATTTAGCATTCGGCCCAACCTGATAATAAAAGATTTGGATTATAAAAGTAAATGTCAGTAAAAACATTACTGGTCTAAATCCACTAATAACTTTCATAATTGGCACTTTTGAAGTCGCAATTAATAATAGATTAATTAATGTAAGTGATCCTAAAGTAACAAGATATGGCCACTCAGTTCTAATTGGAATAACGAATAAACTAGCTAGCATAAAAACTAGGGCTAATAGTTTATATCTTGGATCTAAACGGTGGAGCCATGAATCTCTTGGAACATATTGGCCAATAACAATATTATTCATGTTCTCCCTCCACAATATATTCTAGTAAAGAGTCGTATGTATATTTTTCTTTAAATTTTAATCCAATCTCTTCTTCTAGATATTTTAAAATTTTAATGGTTTGTGGTTCGCTCAAATGGTAATCTTTAAAATCTTCTTTTTCAAATAATTCTTCTTTAGTACCATCAAAAGTAATTAAACCATCACTTAAAACAATCACTCGTTTCGCATACTCACTGACTAGATCCATATCATGAGTAATTAAAATGATCGTCTTATTAGTTTTTTCGTGGATTTCTTTAAATAAATCCATCATTTCGCGGCGTCCTTGTGGATCTAATCCCCTAGTTGGTTCATCTAAAACTAATACTTTAGGATCCATCGCCAAAATGCCAGCTATGGCCGCTCTTCTCATTTGACCACCACTAATTCTAAATGGTGATGATTTTAAAATATTATCGTCAAGTCCGACTAATTTAGCGGCTTCAAGCGCTCTTTCTTCAGCATTAACTTTCGTCTTTTTAAAATTCTTTGGACCAAACATAATATCTTTTAACACTGTTTCTTCAAACAATTGGTATTCAGGAAATTGAAAAACTAAACCAACTTCTTGACGAAGTTCGTTTATTTTTTGATTTCTTTTAGCGGGTAATCTAAACCCAAAAACATTGACTACCCCACTATTTGGAACTAATAATCCATTCATTAATTGAACTAAGGTTGATTTTCCGCTTCCGGTGTGGCCAACAACTGCAATAAATTCGCCAGTTCCTTCAATTTTTAAATCAACACCTTTTAAAGCGTGGGTAGTATCAGTAAGGCCGCTATATTGAAAGTTTACTTTTTCAAACCGTATTTCCATAACGCCTCCATAATTTTATCTTTATTCTTAAAATTATGATGTTTTAAATCATTTTGTAATTTTAAGGCTAAAGGTAATTCCAAATTAGATGATTTTAATAATTCTTCTTCTTTAAAGACTTCTTCAGGAGTTCCTTTTAAAATAATTTCACCTTGTCTCATAACAACTAACTCATCACTTAAGTTAGCAAATTCTAAATCATGAGTAATCGTAATAATCGTTTTTTTGTGTTCTTTATTAAGAAGTTTAATTAAATCAACAATCTCTTCGGTCCCTTTTGGATCTAACATTGAAGTTGCTTCATCAAAAATCATAATATCTAAATCCATCGCTAGTGCACCAGCAATGGCTACTCTTTGTTTTTGCCCACCCGATAATTCGTGCGGACCTTTATGTAAATAATCTTGCATATTAACTAAATTAGCATAATGATTAATTTTTTCAATCATTTCTTCACGTGGAACTTGTTGGTTTTCCATGCCAAAAGCGATATCATGTAATACCGTTACCCCAACAAATTGATTATCTGGGTTTTGGAACACGATACCTATTTTTTTACGCACGTCTTGAACTGATTCTTCGGTTAAAAGAATTTCTTCTTCACCAATTAAAATTTCTCCTTCATCAGCTTTTAAAAGTCCCATTAAAAGTTTAGCTAATGTTGATTTGCCACTTCCATTGTGACCAAGAATTGAAATCCATTTACCTTTTGGAATTTCTAATGAGATATTTTTAATTGTTTCGTGCTTTTCACTATATTTAAACGATAAATTTTTTATTTTTATCAATTCATTCACCAACCAATATCATACCTATGATATTATACCATATTTTACGAGCGAAATAGGTGATAATAGTGTATAATAATAATTAGTAAAGGGAAGATGGTAAATATGATAACATATTTAAATAGTTTAAACTACAACAAAGAAGTCACTTTAAATAAAAAAAGAGTAATTCTTCTTTTTACCGCTTCATGGTGTTTGGCTTGCGATGAAATTTTGCCAAAGTATGAACAATGGGCTAAACGATATTCTAATAAATTGGAATTTAAAATAGTCGATATGCATAAAAATAAACGAATCGTAAAAAAATATGATGTCGCTTCTTCTTTGACGTTTCTTATTATTGAAAATAAAACTGTGATCAATCGATTTGCTGGAATGCAAACTGATGAAACATTTGATTATTTTATTAATCGGAAATAGAAAAACCGCTCTAAATTAAGAGCGGTTTTTGTTAGTTTTATCCATTATTTAATTTCGATGTATTTAGTTTGTTCTTGCTTGGTACCTTCTTTTGGAAAGTTAAGAGTTAAGACTCCATTTTCTAATGATGCATTAATATCTTCTTCAGTGAAAGTATCACCAACATAATAGCTTCTCTTAACATTGACGCTTCTGCGTTCTTGTCTTAGATATCTTTCGTTTTCATCTTTAATTTCATCAGTTTGAGAAACTTCAATTGTTAAATATCCCTTGTCTAATGTAAGTTTTAAATTTTCTTTACTTACACCAGGAACATCAATTAACAACTTATATGAATCTTCACTTTCTTTTAAATCTGTCGCGAGATATGTTGTTCTTGCTTGCGTATCCTTGAAAATATTTTCAAACATTTCATCGAAAAGTCCAAATGGATTTCTTCTTGTAACCTTGTACATATTTATCACTTCCTTTTCTCAACTATAGTATAGCACAACAAATTAGCACTGTCAAGTATAGAGTGCTAATTATGTGATTTTAACCAAATTTGTGGTTGTGTAAAAAGATAAAAAGTCACTCTACAAAGAGTGACTTTTATTATTCATTTTAATAATTAAAATTTAGTATCATCGACACCATCTAAATAAGCTTTTAATGGTTTAGCTACGCGCTTTATCGTTCCTTCAACAAACGGGTTATCTAACCCAACTTGTTTAAGTAATCCTAAGAAACTATATGATCCTCCAAGCTTACAAAGTGACAAATAATTGGCCCATGTTTTTTCATGATTTTCGCGATCTTTAATCCAATATTGGAACGCTACTACTTGAGCTAATGTGTAGTCAATATAATAAAATGGTGATGAAAAGATGTGTCCTTGACGGAACCAACGGGTTCCTTTTTTCATAAATTCATCCACACCATAATCTAATGTTGGATTATATTTTTTCTCAATACGAGCCCACGCGGCTTTTCTTTCTGCTGGTGTTACGCTTGGGTTTTCATATACCCAATGTTGGAATTCATCAACTGTTGCTCCGTATGGCAAGAATGAAATTGCTCCTGCCAAATGTGAAAATTTATATTTTTCAGTATCTTCTAAGAAGAATAAATCAATCCATGGCCACGCAAAGAATTCCATTGACATTGAATGAATTTCAGCCGCTTCCATTGTTGGCCAGCGATATGATGAAAGTAAATCTCTTGATTGATAAACTTGGAAAGCGTGTCCCGCTTCATGTGTTAAAACGTCAACATCACCTTCAGTACCATTAAAGTTAGCGAAAATAAATGGCGAGCGATATTTTGGAATATATGTACAATATCCACCACCACGTTTACCTGGTTTTGAGTCTAAATCCATTAATTCACGATCTAACATAAAATTAATAAATTCTCCAGTTTCTGGTGACATTTCTTCATACATCTTCTTCGCTCTAGTAACCATCCAAGCTCTATCTCCTTTTGGAGTTGGATTTCCCGATAAGAATGAAACAGCTAAATCGTATGATTTAGGATCTTTAAATCCTAATCTTTTCGCTTTTCTTTTTTGAAGTTCAGATACAATTGGAACGATTACTTCATAAATTTGATCGCGATATTTTTTAACTTCTTTTGGACCATAATCAGTTCTGCCCATTCTATCATAGCCTAACTGAACATAATTTTCATAACCAAGTTCTAATGCCATTTGATGACGTTTTTGAACCATTTCATGATAAATATTATCAATTTCTGTCTCTTTAGTTTCTAACCAGTCTGATACTGCAAGTTGAGCTTTCTTTCTTGTTTCACGGTCAATATGTGCCGTATATGGAGTCATTTGACTTAAGTTTAATACTTTACCGTCAAAATCAATTTGAGCGCTTGCAATTAACTTAGAATATTCAGTTGATAATTTATTTAACTCTTGAATTAAAGGAACAATTTCTGGTTTAAATGTTTTTAAACTTAACGCAGTTTGATCAAAAATTAAAGTCCCAATTTTTTCTTCAAATTGTTTTCTATGTTTTGAATTATAAAGTAGTAATGAAATTTGATGGAAAAGTGGCATTAATGTTGGTGCTTCAACATCAAAAAACTCATTTTCTTTTTCATAAAATTCATCAGTAGTATTAATTGAGTTTCTAATACTTGAAAGTACTGCCATTGAACTAAATTCTTCACCTAATCGATCAATTTCTAAGTAAGCTTGGTATTGTTCCTCAAAAGTGTGGTCGTCAGTTAACTTTGCTACTTGTTCAGTTAACTTCTGTTTTAGTTCGTCTAAATCAGGACGAACATATTTGTAGTTATTAAATTTCATTTAATCATCCCTTTCATTATTTAAATTATATCATTTTTAAATAAGTAAGCGAAATAATATAACTAAATAATATTACCGTTCGGTAATATTTACAAAAATTTTAATAATTCATGTTTTTATAATACCGAACGGTAATATATGTTGTGTTTTTATGTTGTTTATTATATAATAATACCGAGAGGTAATATTATGAATGCAAAACAAATCGGAAATTTAGTAAGAAACAAAAGAAAAGAATTAGGAATAACACAAGCGTATTTAGCTGCAGTAGCCAATACTGGGGTTAGATTTATCAGTGATTTAGAAAACGGAAAACCAACTGTTGAACTTGAAAAAACATTACATGTTTTGCGTGTTTTAAATATCAAGTTAGGAGTAATTGAATCATGACAAGAACATTAAATGTCTATTTAAATAAAAAGAAAGTCGGAATTCTAACTGAAACAAATGGAAAAGTCTATTCTTTTTCTTATGTCCTAAATAATAGTAATATTATCTCATTATCAATGAAAGATCTATCACAAAAATATGATGATAAAATTGTTAGGCCGTTTTTAGAAAACCTTCTTCCTGAAAGCAAAATAATTGAATATATTTCTAAAGTTTATTTAGTCTCTCAGAATAATCCTTTCTCTTTATTATCTAAAATTGGTGAAGACTGTGCCGGAGCAATCTCACTTACCAATGACAATTTAAATGATGATAATTTTCCATTAAAGTTATCAAAAGAAAAATTTCTATCAATTTTAGAAAAAAATGAAAAAGGCGCTTCTTATTATCAAAAAGGTATGAGACTTTCTCTTGCCGGAACTCAAAACAAATTGTCTTTATTAATTAAAGATGATGAGTATTATTTACCAAATTTTGATTATCCTTCTAATGTTATTTTAAAATTGAATAATACCGATTTTACTAGTTTGTTGTTAAATGAATATTTTTCAACTAAATTAGCTGATGCATTAAAGTTGCCGGTTTCTAATCTTGAATTAATTAAAAAACCTTATCCTCACCTAATTATTGAGCGCTACGACAGAATCAATAACATTCGAATTCACCAAGAAGATTTTTGCCAGATTTTAGGCGTTAGACCTAATAATAAATATCAAAAAGAGGGCGGTCCTAGTTTTGAACAAATAGCCGAAACAATCAAAACTAATTTGAATAATCCAACTTTAGATTTAATTAATTTAGCTAGAATATTATTATTCAATTACTTAATTGGAAATTGTGATTATCATGCGAAAAACCTTTCGGTATTATATACAGACACTTTAAAATTAAGCCCCTTTTATGATTTATTATCAACCTATATATATGATGATTTATCTAAAGAAATGGCAATGTCAATCAATAATAAATATAATATCGATGATATTACGAAAAAAGATATCATTAAAGAGTATGATAATTGGGGATTAAATGGCAAACAAATGTTTTCATTACTTATTTCCGAATTTAAAGACATCGTCCCCCTATCTGAACGTTTGCTTAAAAACATAAATTCAAGTAATTTTGATTTATTAAAATTAACCAATTTTATTAAAATTCAATATTCTAAATTAATTTAAAGTTTTAAAAATGTAACTCTAAATATAAGGGGTTCTTTTAATACGAATAATATTATTTTATATTTTCCGAAATAAATTAAAATTTACTATTCAATTAAAAAAACGGATATTAGGTGCTCCTAATATCCGTTTATCTTAATTAATTATACAAATTCGATGATCGCCATTGGTGCAGCATCCCCTCTACGAGGTACTGTTTTAATGATTCTTGTGTATCCTCCATCGCGATCTTCATATCTTGGGCCGATATCATTAAATAGTTTTTGCAAAGCAGTTTGGCCGCCCTCTGCTTGTTCTGGACGAACAATTTTTGCAGCTTGACGACGAGAGGCAAGATCGCCTTTTTTCGCTAAGGTAACCATTTTATCGGCTAGTTTTTGTAATTCTTTTGCTTTTGATTCAGTTGTCGTAATGCGTTCATTAATAATAATGTCTGTAACTAAATCTCTAAGTAACGCTTTACGAGCTGAAGTTCTTCTTCCTAATTTACTAGACATATAAATTTTCCTTCCTATTCGTCGTAGTCTTCGCCGTCATAATCATCAATATAAGAACTCTTAAGTTCTAGATTATGTTCTGCTAAGCACTCTTTTAATTCTTTCATTGACTTACGACCTAAATTTCTAATTTTGATAATTTCTTCTTCGCGCATTTTGAGTAAGCCACCAACTGTAGAAATTCCAGCTCTCTTTAATGCGTTAAATAATCTAACTGACATATCAAGTTCTTCAATTTTCATTAGGTGAGCTTGATTTTCTTCATCTTCCCCTTCTTCTTTGATGAACTCGATTTGACCAGCTCTTTCACTAATTTGAACAATAATGTCGAAGTGGTCAATTAAGATTTTAGCTGCCATAGCAATTGCATCTTTCGCTTCAATTGCACCGTTAGTTTCTACTTCTAATGTTAATTCATCATCATCACCACGTGTTTTTTCAATTGAGTAAGCTACTCTTAAAATTGGTGAATATAATGAATCGATTGCGATTAAGCCAACTTGATTTCCGCTGTGGATTTTATTTTCATCAGCTGATACATATCCGACACCACGTCTTACTGTAACAACCATTGAAAGTGATCCAACTTCATTTAAGTTAGCGATAATTAAGTCTGGGTTAATAATATTAACTCCAGTTACTCTTTCAAAGTCACCAGCAGTAACTACTTTAGGACCTTGAACATTTAAGTATAATTTTTGCTCAAAATCAACATCATCAGAATCAACTGAAATGATAACTTCTTTTAAGTTTAAAATAATACCCATTACATCTTCAAACACACCAGGGATTGTTGTAAATTCATGTTGGACTCCATCAATTTCAACGTTTACTATCGCTGCTCCTGGCATTGACGATAGCAATACTCTTCTTAAGGCATTACCAATTGTCGTACCATAACCACGTTCTAGTGGTTTAATGACAAATCTGGCCTTATTTCCATCTTTTGAAATTTCTTCAACTGATGTTGGAAGTTCAAATAATAATTTTCTCATTATGTATACCTCCTAAAAAACTATTAACCACGTGGTCTTTTTGGTGGACGACATCCATTGTGTGGAACTGGTGTAGCATCCTTGATTGCTGTAATTTCTAAACCTGCTGCTTGAATTGATCTAATTGCCGCTTCGCGTCCAGGACCAGGTCCTTTAACTGAAACTTCAACTTTAATCATTCCATTATCCATCGCTGCTTTAGCGGCAGCTTCAGCAGTCATTTGTGCAGCAAATGCAGTTGATTTACGAGATCCTTTAAACCCCATAGCTCCAGCACTTGACCAAGAAACGGCATTTCCGTCTAAATCTGTAATAGTTACGATTGTGTTATTAAAAGTGGTGTGGATATGAGCTATTCCCAGAGGAATGTTTTTTCTGACTCTACGTCTTGATGTTCTTCTTCTCGACATTTTACTTTTCCCCCTTCTTACTTTTTCTTCTTACCAGGTGCATTCTTTTTACCCTTACGAGTCCGTGCATTATTTCTAGTATTTTGTCCTCTAACAGGTAAACCGCGACGATGTCTCATTCCGCGATAAGATCCAATTTCCATTAATCTTTTCACGTTCATTGTTACTTCTCTACGTAAGTCTCCTTCAACTACATAGTTAGTAATTTCTTGACGGATTAAGTTTAATTCATCATCAGTTAAATCTTTAACGCGTTTATTTTCATCTACGCCTGTATCTTTTAAAATCTTTTGGGATGTTTTTACTCCAATCCCATAAATATATGTTAGTGATATAACAACTCTTTTATCATTTGGTATATCTACGCCTGCAACTCTTGCCATAACTCTTCTCCTTAACCTTGACGTTGGTTGTGTCTTGGATTTTCACAAATCACTCTAACACGTCCCTTACGTTTAATAACTTTACATTTATCACAAATTGGTTTCACAGATGATCTTACTTTCATTTCATCATACCTCCTATTTTCTTCTATAAGTGATACGCCCTTTTGTTAGATCATATGGTGACAACTCCACTACTACGTTATCACCAGGTAAAATGCGTATGTTGTGCATACGGATTTTACCAGATACATGGGCTAAAACTTTATGTCCATTTTTTAATTCTACTATAAATTGTGTGTTTGGTAATATTTCAATAACTTTAGCTTCAACTTCAATTATTTCATCTTTTGCCATTAAATTCTCTCCTTATAATTTTGGGGTTAATATTTCATAACCATCTTTAGTGATCGCGACCATGTGTTCAAAGTGCGCACTTGGTTTTTTGTCAAGTGTCCTAATTGTCCACCCATCTCTATCTAGCCTAATATTTGCCACTCCTAAGTTGATCATCGGCTCAATACAAATTGTCATTCCTTCTTGAAGAAGTTCTCCTGTATCCGGATTTCCGAAGTTGAGAATTAGTGGATCTTCATGTAAACTTCTACCAATTCCATGTCCTGCTAATTCCTTTACTATCCCATATCCGTGGGGTTTTATAAATGACTCAATCGCATATGAAATATCGCCCACGCGATTGCCAGGCTTAACCGCTTCTAGCCCGCGAAAGAGTGCCTCTTTAGTAACTTCAAGTAATTTTAAGATTTTAGGGTCAACCGCTCCTACTGGATAGGTCCACGCTGAATCGGCATGATATCCTTGATACTGGACCCCTAAATCAATTGAAATAATATCTCCGTCTTTTAACACGACTTTCTTTGATGGAATTCCGTGAACGACGACTTCATTAACTGAAGTACAAATCGAGCCAGGAAATCCTTCATAATCTTTAAATGACGGATAAGCATCTTTGCTAATGATAAAATCATGGGCGATTTTATCTAATTCTAATGTTGAGATGCCGGGTTTTATATGACGCTCTAATTCTAGCCTAGTTTCGGCTAGAATTAGACCGGCTTTTCTCATAATTTCTATTTCTCTTTTTGACTTATAATAAATCACTATTATTCTCCTAAGATTTGAACTACTTCTTCATCAGTCTTTTTAATTTCAAGACCAGATACATCATGTAGAATACCTTGATTGCGATAGTAATCAATTAGTTCTTTCGTTTGATTTTCATATACTTCTAATCGTTTTAAAACGACTTCGGCATTATCATCTTTACGTTGAATAATTGAACCACCACAGACATCACAAATTCCTTCAACTTTTGGTTTTTTATTTGTAACGTGGTATACTGCACCGCATTTAGAACAAATTCTTCTACCGCTAATACGATTAACTAAAATTTCGACTGGCGGATTAATATTAATTACTGCTGTAACTTTCCATCCATGACGTTCAATTAGTTGATCTAATGCTCGTGCTTGGAATAAATTTCTTGGATAACCATCTAAAATAAATCCCTTTTGAGCGTCTTTTTGTGATAAGCGATCTCTAACGATATCATTAGTTAATTGGTCAGGTACTAATTGACCTTTATCAATATATTCTTTCGCAAGTTTGCCAATTGGTGTTTCTTTTTTAAAATGTTCTCTAAAAATATCACCAGTTGCAATATGTGGGATTTGATATCTTTTAACTAATAACTCGGCTTGTGTGCCTTTACCAGCACCTGGTGCTCCTAGTAAAATAACAATCATTTAAATCACCCAAAAATTCCTTTATATTGATCTTGTTCAACATCAGTTTCTAATTGTTCGACTGTTTCAATGGCAACACCAACAACAATTAATAGTGATGTACCACCAAGGATAATTGCTTGTCCAGCAGCTCCTTTTAAGCCAAAGATCGCGCTAGTAACAATTGGTAATATCGCTAATATTACTAAATACACAGTACCAATAATTGTTACTTTGAAAAGTAATTTAGCGACAAAGTCTTTAGTATCTTCTCCTGGTCTTACCCCTGGAATATAAGCGTTAGCTTTTGATAAGTTATCCGCAATTTTTCCTGGATCAATTTGTAAGAACGCATAGAAAAATGAAAAGACGACAATTAATACTACATAAAGGATAAATCCGATTGGATTAGTGTAACCAAAAATTTGGTCAATCCAATAACCCCAACCTGAAGATACGTTTTGAGTGAAAAATCCAGTAATAGTCATTGGAATTGATAATATCGTTGAAGCGAAGATTACTGGAATAACCCCAGCGCTATTAAGCTTCATTGGGATATTAGCATCACTCTTACCTTGACGGTTAGCATATTGGATTGGAATTTTTCTTTGAGCAGATTCCATAAATACTACTGCTAGTAAAATTCCTAAATATAATAATGTAATTACGACAAACCATACATAAGACCAATTACCATTAGTCTTATCAATGATGTAGTATTGCCACATTACTGAAAACATTGTTGGAATACTAGTTACGATACCGGCAACAATTAATAATGATGTTCCGTTACCAACACCTTTTTTAGTAACCATATCAGCAATCCAAATTGAAAATGCAGTACCTGCAGCAATAGTAATTGCCATATAGATATGACCTACAACATCACTACCTTCATAACGCCAATGGAAGACGCTTCCTTGTCCGGTTGATGTTCCTAAAATTAAGGCGTAACCTTGAATAAATGCTAAGATGATCGCAAGTATTCTTGTCCAACGGTTAATTTTAGCTTTTCCGGCTTCACCTGTTTCCGCTAATTCTTTCATAGCAGGTATTACCATTTGTAATAACTGCAAAACGATTGAAGCGGTAATATAAGGTGAAATCCCTAATGCTAAAATCGAAAATCTTTGTAAGGCTTGCCCTGTAAAGTTATTTAATATTGAGAAGAAATTGCCGCTTTGTTG